>Ga0194113_10000208_pt1 | contig 71996 bp, 56 predicted proteins | sample TA2MahC200mmetaG_FD_146193 | JGI IMG/M metagenome (GOLD analysis project Ga0194113, IMG submission 146193) | Freshwater microbial communities from Lake Tanganyika, Tanzania - TA2015017 Mahale Deep Cast 200m | ecosystem: Environmental > Aquatic > Freshwater > Lake | place: Tanzania: Lake...
AAAAATTACATATATTAGTCACTATTTTCATCAATTCAAAGTACCCCCCTTGGAATTAAAGGCTTTTTCGACACAAAAGGCCTAAAATTGGCTAAAATCTATTAGGACAGTGCGGAAGTTGGGCTAATGCCGGATGATCCTTCCCAGGCCCGTGGTTCAGGAGGCTTCGCTTGGCAGCATGAGGCGCTGATTGTTTCATGGAAGGGGCGGGAAAAGGCCCCCGCCTCATTTTGCGGAAACACGGTTTAAAACTTCGGAATAGGCTTTTTTCCGGCCGATGCTGCCCGCGCTCATCGCCCCCGAACCCCGGGCCACGAATAGGGATTTTGCAAAGTGAAGGGGGGCGGGCTTTTTAATTCCCTTTTTCTCAGGGCAATGAAGCTAAGCTGCCGGCCTTGAGTTTCCCCTCCGCCCCGGTAGGAAAAAAAATTATCCGGGCGGCAGGATGTGCAAAAATCAACCCGGTGGATGTTCTCCTGTTTTACTCCCGCTTCCTCAAGCAAACGGGTATTGGCCCCCTGTAAGTTAAGTAACCATTTGTCCCCTCCCCGTGGAAAAGCCATGTGTTCCCAGGGGAGCCCATTGGCAGCAAAAACCTCTTGCACCGGGCCATCAACTTCCAAGCAGCATGGCCCAATGCATGGTCCCATGGCCACAAGAATATTTTCTTCCCGGCAATGGAAGGCTTCTCTCATTTTTTCCACGGCCTTACGGGAAACGGCCCTGGCCGTCCCCTTCCAACCGGCATGAACGATACCCACAGCCTCCTTAACCGGATCGAAAAGAAGAATGGGTAAGCAGTCCGCGGTGAACACCCCCAGGGCAAACCCGGGTAAACGGCTGACCAGGGCGTCTCCCTCTCTTAACCAGAGATCCTCCAGTTGCTGCCCATCCCCCGTAAAAACGACCACCCCGTCCCCATGAACCTGGCGGACAGACACCAAAGAAAAACTCTCTCCCTGCTCTGTTAAGGAACTTCCCCACCAGTCCTTTTTAGATATCTTGCCCCAGGTTTCCCCTTTTGTCCCGAAGCCATGGACGATCCTGCGGTAATTTTCCCACTCTTTGACTCTTAAAAATTGCTCTTCCCCGGTCTTCATCCTATATCCAGTTTTTTTAATAGCGCAATGGCTTCTCCCATATCCGCGGGCATGGGCGATGAAAACGTCAGGTTCTCCCCGGTGGCCGGATGGATGAAACCAAGCGAGGCAGCATGGAGAGCCTGGCGGCGTAGCTTCTTAAGCCCTTGCCGCAGAAGCAGGGGTTCAATCACGGCAAGTCTATTCCGGCCTCCGTATAAAGGGTCGCCAAGTATGGGGTGTCCCATGGCCGAAAGGTGCACCCGGATTTGATGGGTTCGTCCGGTCTCCAGGCGGAATTCCGTTAGGCAGAAATGCCGGTAGCGCTCGATGACCTGCCAGAACGTTCTGGCTTCCCGCCCTTTTCTGGGCCGAACCGACATCTTCTGGCGGTGGGCCGGATGCCGGCCAATAAGGCCCTCGATCTGACCCTGATCAGCAATCTGGCCGAAGACAACGCCCAGGTATTTTCTCTCGGGGGTATGCTTCTTGAACTGCTCGGATAGCGAGCGGTGCGTAAAATCATCTTTGGCCGCTACAAGCACTCCCGAAGTGTCTTTATCCAATCGGTGGACGATCCCCGGACGAAGCACCCCCCCTATTCCCGAAAGGTCAGGGCAATGGTACAAAAGGGCATTTACCAGCGTGCCTGAAAAGTTCCCGGCCCCGGGATGAACTACCATGCCCGCAGGCTTGTCCACCACGATAAGATGGCGGTCCTCGTATAGAATGACCAGTGGAATGGCTTCAGCCTGGGTCTCCAATTTCCGGGGTTGGGGAAGGTTCAAAACGACCACATCGTTCTCTTTCAGGCGCATCCCGGCTTTGGCTTCCTTCCCGCCCACCTGAACGTTTCCCGTTTCGATCAGCCGTTTGATCTGGGAACGGGAGTGAAGCGCCTCTTTTTGGGAGAGAAAAACATCCAGTCGCTTCAGGTAATCACCTGATTGTACGCGGAAGGAAATATTCGGATTCATCCTTTTTGGATCATCTCCAAATTAGTTGAGGGCCTAAGAGCTGGCATATTTAAAATGGGCAGTGATTTCAGGGTCCCGGAAGGAAAGTCAGCTTGCTTGCAATCATAAGGCGCATATCTCTCCTTAGCTGTGGCGGGTAGGTCTGCAATTTCTTCGAAGCTTTGTTTCCCCGCCCCCGCTGCTCTTTGCGGAAGGTAAACAGGGGGTTTATGGAAAGTAAATATCCCGCCGATGCTTGCGGCGCAATCTGCCTTTCCTTCCGGGCCCTTGGCAGGCTTTCCTTAAAAATTTGATCAACTAATACCGACGCATTAAATAACCTGTCATTGCGAGGAGTGGAACGACGAAGCAATCCCATGAAGAATGAGATTGCCGCGCCCCTTGGGCTCGCAATGACTTGTAAAGACATTTATTACGCTCGTATTAATTTGGAGATGATCCTCCTTATTTATTCCAGCCAGGCCTGTTAGGAAAATGAAGCGCGGCCAAAAGAAAGGCTGAAAACTTTTTTTATTTTCTTTCTCTTGATCAGCTTCTTAATATCACCCAATTTTTCATAAGCGGCCTGTTCCCCGGCGCGCAGGCATTTATTTAAATGATTAAAGTCGGACCAATGGACGCCCGAGACATCCGGAAGGATGATTACATCCGCTTCCTTCAACTGTAACTGGCTTAAAATAAAACGGTTGATCTCATTGGCCCGCAAAACAATGCCCAGGCCCGTGTTGAAATCCTCCGTGTCATCCAGTCCTTCGGCGACATCCACGGCTATTACCAAGTCCGCCCCCATTTCCCTTACAGGATGGACGGGAACGCGGTCAACCCAGCCGCCGTCCACCAGCTCGCGCCCGTCGAATTTTACCGGGGGAAGAATTCCCGGGATGGCGCAACTGGCGCTCACCGCCTTTCTCAACGACCCCTTCCTTAAGACCACTTCCTCGGCGGCTTTCAAGTCCAGGGCAATGACCGCCAGGGGTATGCGGGTCTGCTGGATTTCCACGTCATCCAGTAAAAAATTGATGTTTTCGGTAAAGCTTTCTTCGGAAATTGGGGCCCGCTTCGTCAGGGCCTGACTGTAGAATATCCCCTTTCTGATGAAGTTGGTGAATCGCTGGAATATCCCTTCCAAATGGGGAAATTCATCACGATCGTGCAGGAATTCGAGGTTCGTCTTTTGGAATTCCTTGCTTTTTAAATACCGCCGGAATCGCTCAATAACCAAATCACATTGTGGGGAAAGACTATAAACAGCGGCAACCAAAGCCCCCATGGAAGTGCCGGCGATTAGATCAATGGCAACCCCTTCTTTTTCCAGGGCAGAGAGTGCCCCCAGGTGGGCCAAACCCCTGGCCCCGCCGCCGCCCAGGGCCACGCCAATTTTACAGAGTTTGATCATGCCAGTACCAACTCAGTCTCTTCTCAGGCCCGAGGGCCAGGGCGTTTCACCCTGAACGCCATGCGGTGCAGGACTTCGCTTGGCATCATGAGGAAGTACCCCCAAAACGCTGATCTTGGCAACGTAGCACTATTTTAGGGATTTACTCCCGAGGGGCCTTCTCGGCGATCCTAAGTCTTACTTTGGCCCGTTCCAATGCTTCCACTTCCGTAAGATAGACCGGGTCATCCCTGGTAATTTTTTTTAGCTTTTCTTCCTCGCGGGTTTTGGCTGATTGGGCGCGTTCTATATCAATCTCTTCTGCCGGCTCGGCCGTATCCGTCAGGATGGTCGTTTTCGTCGGGGTGACCTCGGCAAATCCGCGATTAATGGCCAGGAAGCGGACTTCTTTGTTTCTCCGGTAGTGCAGCTCTCCGATGCGCAAAGAAGTAAGGAAGGGAACATGGCCGGGAAGCACTCCAAAATCCCCTTGACTCCCCGGGATGTAAGCTTCCTCCACCTTCGAGCTAACCACCAATCCGTAAGGGGTGACGATCTCCAGAAGAAAAAATTTATCCATCGGACATTCCTCAGCCTATGGCCCCTAAACGCTCAGCTTTGGCCACGGCATCTTCGATCGTTCCGACCATGTAGAAGGCCTGTTCGGGTAGATGGTCATACTTTCCTTCCACCAGTTCCTTAAACCCCCGGACTGTATCTTTGATTTTCACATAGACTCCCGGTGTTCCGGTGAATTCCTGGGCCACGAAAAAAGGCTGGGAAAGGAACCGTTGAATTTTGCGGGCGCGGAAAACGATTAGCTTATCTTCCTCGGAAAGCTCATCCATCCCTAAGATGGCGATGATATCCTGGAGGTCTTTGTATTTCTGCAGGACAAACTGCACCCTGCCGGCAACCTGGTAATGTTCCTCACCAAGTATTAAGGGATCGAGGATGCGGGAGGTGGAATCCAAGGGATCCACAGCCGGGTATATGCCTAATTCGGCAATCTGCCGGGAAAGGACCGTGGTGGCGTCCAAATGGGCAAAGGTGGTCGCCGGAGCCGGGTCGGTGAGGTCGTCTGCCGGCACATAGATAGCCTGGACAGAAGTGATTGATCCGCGTTTGGTGGAAGTGATCCGCTCCTGCAATTCACCCATTTCCGTGGCCAGGGTAGGCTGATAACCCACGGCTGAGGGCATGCGTCCTAAAAGGGCGGAGACCTCTGAGCCGGCCTGGGTGAATCGGAAGATGTTGTCAATGAACAGAAGGACATCCTGTCCTTCTTCATCCCGGAAATATTCCGCTGCGGTCAGAGCCGAAAGGCCCACCCGGGCGCGTGCTCCCGGCGGTTCGGTCATCTGGCCATAGATCAAGGCCGTTTTTTCCAGAACCTTCGACTGTTTCATCTCCAGCCAGAGGTCATTGCCCTCGCGGGTGCGTTCACCCACACCGGCGAAAACCGAAAAACCTCCATGTTCCATGGCCACGTTGTGGATCAATTCCATGATGATTACTGTCTTGCCCACCCCGGCTCCGCCGAAGAGCCCGATCTTCCCCCCTTTCAGATAAGGGGCCAGCAGGTCAACGACTTTGATCCCGGTTTCGAACGGCTCCATGCTGGTGGATTGTTCGGAAAAGGGAGGGGACGGGCGGTGGATCGGGTAACGCAGCTTAGTGACCACCAGCCCCATTTCATCCACAGGCAATCCCACCACATTCAGGATCCGGCCTAAAGTCTCGCGCCCGACCGGCATGGTGATCTGTTCCCCGTAGTAGGATGCTTTCATGCCGCGAACCAATCCATCGGTGGTATCCATGGCCACGCAGCGGACGATTTCGTCGCCCAGGTGCTGGGCCACTTCCACTATCAGGTTTTCCTCCCGCTCATCTATGCTAGGATTGGTAATTTTTAGCGCGCCATAAATGGGGGGTAATTCTCGCCCCCTAAACTCAACATCCACCACAGGCCCAATTATCTGCGCAACTGTTCCTACCTGAATCACTTTTTTTCTCCTTTTTTTCCACCACAGAGATCGCCGGGAAAAATCAATAAATGAAGGTTATTAAATTTTGATGATCTCGTAAAAAGTCGTCACTCCGGTGGAAACCGGAGTCCAGGAAATTTATAACTAATTGAAAGGACTGGATTCCGGCTTTCGCCGGAATGACAGAAAAGCGTCTTTTCCCGTTTTCGTCATTGCGAGGAGTTCCGCCAGTGCGGAACGACGAAGCAATCCCGTATTTTCAAGGACTTATAAAAACGAGATTGCTTCGTCACGCCCATGGCGTGACTCGCAATGACTCTTCTGCGGACTTTTTACGAGTTCATCAAATTTTTTTATAAAAAATCCTTTTAAAACTTTAGCCTAGACTGCAGCAGGATCACTTTAGAGGCTTGACACTTAACTTTTTCTTAACATGGTTTTTAAAACTCTGTGATCTCTGAGTCCTCTGTGGCTAATTTATTTGTTTGTTTTGGGAATTCTCTATACTCTGCGCTCTCTGCGTTGAATCTTTCTCCCCTTTTTATTTGAGCGCTTCGGCGCCGCTGACGATCTCGATCAGCTCTTTGGTAATGGCCGCCTGCCGCGCTTTGTTGTAAATCAGGGTCAACTTATCGATCATCTCCGTGGCGTTATTCGTGGCATTCTCCATGGCCGTCATGCGCGCTCCATACTCTGAGGCCAAGGACTCCAAGAGGGCCCGGTAAATTTGCACCTCCACGTACATGGGCAGCAGCTTGTCCAATATCTCTCCTTCCGATGGTTCATAGAGGTAATCAACAGCCGGCGGGCCGCTTATTGCCGGCGCTCTTTCTTCTTCCGGAGGAGAGTTCGGGGTTATCGGCAAGACCTTCTCCAAAATTACCTGCTGCTGAACCGCCGAACGGAACTCGCTGTAAAGGAGATAAATCCCGTCAACCTTTTTATCACAATAGGCTTGCGCCAGTTCCCGGCCGATTTTCGCGGCCAAAAGATAGTCCACCTTTCCAAAAAAATTGACATACTCCCGCCGCATGATCACCTTTCGCCTGCGGAAATAATCCCGGCCTTTGCGGCCAATGAAGGAAAGGGCCGTTTCCTCAATCTTTAGTTTTTCCTCTTCTAAAAACCTCTCCGCCCTTTGAATGAGGTTCATGTTGAACGCTCCGCACAGGCCGCGATCGGAAGTGAATACCACCACTTCCACCCGTTTGGGTTCTCTTCTATCTAACAGGGGATGGGCTTCGGCTGTGGTCCTGGCAGCCAGACGGCTTAAAACTTCGAACATCTTCAAGGCGTAGGGCCGGGTAGCCAGCATACTTTCCTGGGCCCGGCGCAGTTTGGCCGCCGCCACCATCTTCATGGCCTTGGTTATCTGCTGCGTGGATCGAACACTAGAAATTCTCTTCCGAATATCCCGAAGACTCGCTTTGGCCATGGCCGCTCACTCCGTTTTAAACGTGCCTTTGAACTCTTCCAGAACGTTTTTGATTTTCTTTTCCAGTTCTGCATCCAGAGCCTTTTTTTCGCGGATTTCCGTATAAACTTCCGGGTAGCGGCTTTCCACGAAAAACGTCAATTCCTCTTCATACCGCTTAAGGGCGCTTTCCGGATATATTTCCAGGTATCCGCCTGTCCCGGCAAAGATTATTAAAATTTGTTTCTCCACCGGAAGAGGCTTGTACTGGGGTTGCTTGAGAATCTCCACCAGCCGGCTCCCCCGGGCCAGTTGGGCCTGGGTGGCTTTGTCTAAATCGCTGCCAAACTGAGCGAAGGCAGCCATCTCCCGGTACTGCGCCAAATCCAACCTCAAGCTTCCAGCCACCTGTTTCATGGCTTTAATCTGAGCGTTGCCTCCCACGCGCGAGACCGAAAGTCCGACGTTGATTGCCGGGCGGATTCCGGAATAGAAAAGTTCCGACTCCAGATAGATCTGCCCGTCGGTGATGGAAATAACATTAGTTGGGATATACGCAGAGACATCGCCTGCCTGAGTTTCGATAATCGGCAGGGCGGTCAGGGACCCTCCGCCCATTTCTTCGTTGAGTTTGGCGGCCCGCTCCAGCAGGCGAGAGTGGAGGTAGAAAATGTCGCCCGGATAGGCTTCGCGTCCCGGAGGCCGGCGCAGGAGGAGGGAGAGTTGCCGGTAGGCCTGGGCGTGCTTGGACAGGTCATCGTATATTAAAAGGGCATGCCTCCCGGAATCCCGGAAATATTCCCCCATGGAACATCCGGCATAAGGAGCGATGTACTGTAAGGGCGCCGGTTCTGAAGCGGTGGCTGCTACCACTGTAGTGTATTCCATGGCCCCGTATTTTCTAAAGAGATCCACCACCCGGGCCATGGTTGAGCGTTTCTGGCCGATGGCCACGTAGAAGCAATAAACCCCTTTCCCCTTCTGATTGATGATGGTATCCAGGGCCAGGGCAGTCTTGCCCGTCCCCCGGTCTCCGATGATCAATTCCCGCTGACCCCTGCCAATGGGGATCATGGAGTCAATGGCTTTCAGGCCGGTCTGCAGCGGCTCTTTCACGGGTTGCCGGCTGACAATTCCCGGCGCTTTTTGCTCGATATTACGGAAATGCTTGGCCTCTACGGGGGGGCCATCATCAATGGGCTGGCCCAACGAATTTACCACCCTCCCGATAAGTTCCTCCCCCACGGGTACCTGGGCAATCCGCCTTGTCCTTTTAACCGTGTCCCTTTCCCGGATCAGGGTGTCTTCCCCGAAAAGGACCGCCCCCACGTTATCCTGTTCTAAATTTAAGACCATGCCATAAACCCCGTGGGGAAACTCCAAAAGTTCCCCGGCCATGACGTGCTCAAGCCCATAAATGCGGGCGATTCCATCGCCTACGGAGAGAATTATCCCTGTCTCAGCCACATCCAGCTTGCGGTCGAATCCCTGGATCTGGCTGCGGATGATTTCGCTGATTTCATCGGCTCTTATCTGTACGGGCATCTTTGCTCACTCCTTGTATAAATTCTCTTTAACTTTTAAAAGCTGCGTCCTAAGGCTTCCATCATAGATAACATTGCCGATCTTGGCCATTATTCCCCCGATCAGGAAAGGCTCCTCCTCCACGGAAAGGATAACCTCTTTCCCGGTAGAAGATCCCAACTGAGCTTTAACCGCCTCTATCAGCTCAGGAGAAATTTTCCCCGCCGTTATCAAGGTAGCCCTAACGCGGTTGGCCACCTCATCACAAAGGTTTTCATAAGACTTGACCACCTGGAAAAAATGATCCATCCTCTCCCGTTCGATCAGGAGATTGATAAAATCAACCGTTGATTTCTCCAGGCCAAGGGGGGAGAGGACAGTTCCGGCGATGGCTTTGCGGGTGACCGTTGGATAGATCGAACTAAGCAGAACCGTTCTTAGCTCCTTATTTTTTTTAAGCAAATCCGCTATGGTTTCCAGGTCATGCCCCAGCTTTTTATAATTTCCCTCTTGCGTACCTATCTCTAAAAAGGCCCGGGCATATTTTCTGGCAACAGTTAAACTAATCACCTGAGTTCTCCCACCTTTCCGATGAATTCCTTAGCCAGTCTTTCCTGGTCTTTGGGCTGGGTGGCCTCCTTCAGGAGCTTTTCCGCAAGATCTACGGAGAGGTCGATCATCTCTTTCTTCAGTTCGGCTCGGGCTTTCTTGACTTCCTGCTCAGCGACTACTTGGGCCTGCTTCCTGATTCGGTCCCCTTCTTCCTTAGCGCGTTCGATAATCCTTTGCCGTTCTGTTTCACCATCCCTTAATATTCTTTGATGAATCCCGGCGACCTCCTGGCTCAGGACGTCAAGCTTCTTTTCCCACTCCGTAAAGTTAGATTGGGAGTCTATCTCCTTTTTGGCAGCCTGTTCCAGTGAGTTTTTGATTTCCTCTTGCCTTTTGCTCAGGAATGAACTAACGGGTTTTTTTAAAACTCGGACAAGAAGGATAATCAGAAGAACAAAACTGATGGACTGCCAGAAAACTTCCCCGGAAATTCCTCCTCCGCTGCCGGCCGCCCAGAGTTCATTGGCCGGAAGAACCAGCGCGAGATTGCCTATGATTAGCGCTTTTACTAAACGAAAGAATCCGTTCATGAAAGACTCCTACCCAGGATTTTTTCAGCAATCTCCCGGGAAAGGGTCCGGGCCTGAAGCCGAAGGCCAGCCCGGGCCGCAAAGGACTCTTCTTTAATTTTATTTTTCATTTCCTGAATCAATTGATTGGCCTCCGCCATGGCCTTTTGCAAAATCTCCATCTCCCTGGCCAGGCTCTCCCGGCGGATTTCTTCCCGGATCGCTCCTCCCTGGGCCTGGGCCGCGGAAATAGCCTCCCGGTACCTTTCTATCAGCTCCTCTGCCCGTTGCTGGAGGTCCCGGGCCCTTTGCTCCGCTCCCTGGATACGTTCTTTCCTGGCCTGCAGAAAGTTCAAAAAGGGCTTGAAGGCCAGCTGGCTTAAGATGACCATCAAACTCAACACCACCGCCAGTTGCACGATCAAGGTTAAATTCAACTCGATCATCGGGCTTTCTCCGTCTTGGTTTTATTGGGACGCAGATTTTCAAGATTGGTATCAATTTAGCGGTTTGAAAAAGTGGTTTAACCACCTTTGTTAAGGCCCCCGGGCCAACGGATTTCCTCGCCCCTTACGCCCCACCTTTTTTCAAAGGGCTAAAGTGATACCAAGATTGAAATCTGATGGCTTCGTAAAAAGTCCATCTGTCCCGCTCTGAGCAGGATTACGCTTCACCTTCGTCGTTGCAGAATTGTAGGGGCGCCCTCATGTGGGCGCCCAATCTCGGGCAACCACATCGGGTTGCCCCTACAATGTTTTGCGCACCTTGCATATGGAGCTTTTTACTTTGCCATCCCAATTTTGACTTTTTACGAGATCATCAAATCTTTAAATCTCTATGCTATGAATCTCCGTTTTTGATTTGCCCCTGAATTCCCGAATTCCCTTCAGGTTCCCCGGTCATGTGGGAAGTGCCTTCAAAGACAACTCCTTCGCCGAAAACTAAAACCGGGGAATAAATATCTCCGTAAATTTTTGCCGGGGAATACGCTTCCACGCGGGATTGGGCGCGGATCGTCCCATGAGCTTCCCCGTGTACCAGGACAACAGAAGCTCGAATATCCGCCCGGACAAAGCCCTTTTCCCCGATGATCAACATCCCGTTGCTTTGAACTTCACCGGTGAATATTCCATCCACCCGGACCGCTCCCTCAAAGGTTAATTTCCCTTCAAATTCCGTCCCCCAGCCTAAAAGGGCTATTATCTCTTCCTTATTTTTTTTCTTTTTATTCAGACCAGCTCCATTCTTCAATGTGGTTCACCTCCGCAGCAGTTCAATGAGCCGGTCCAATTCGTCCCGGGAATAAAACTCAATTTCAATCCTGCCCCGCTTTCCCTTTCCTACGATTTTAACCTTTGTTCCCAGGGCCCGTTGAAGTTCTTCCACCAAAGGATTCCACTCTTGTTTTTTCGGGGATAAAGAATGGGGGGTTTTCACCCGAAGTCTCTTCACCAGGTTTTCAGTTTGCCGGACGGAAAGCCCGTCTGCAAGCACTTTTTTTAGGGCCAGCCTTTGTTTCTCATGCCCGTCGAGACTCAAAAAAGCTCGAGCATGGCCCATGCTAATAGTCCCATTAGCCAAGCTTTGCTTGATGTCCTGGGGGAGTTTAAGCAGCCTGATGGCGTTGGTGATGGTCGTCCGGTCTTTAGCCACTCTCCTGGAGATTTCTTCCTGGGTAAGATGAAACTGATCCATCAGTCTCTTGAATGCTTCGGCCTCTTCGATCGGATTGAGGTTTTCTCTTTGAATGTTCTCTATCAAAGAAAGCTCCAGGATCTCCTCTTCCGGGACATCTTTGATTACAACGGGAACTTCTTTCATCCCGGCCTTCTGAGCGGCCCGCCATCTCCGCTCTCCGGCAATCAGTTCATAGCCGTTCCCTTTACGCCGGACAATCAAGGGCTGGAGTATTCCCTTTTCCTTAATGGAACTTATCAGCTCCTGAAGTTGTTCGTCGTTAAAAACCTTTCTGGGTTGGAAAGGGTTGGGTTGGATTTCTTCGATTCCGCAGACGTTGAACATCTTCTTCCCTTCAACCTCGGCGAGAGATTTTTCTGGAATCAATGCTCCCAGCCCTTTTCCCAATGCCTGGCGCGCAATCACCTTTTTAATCCTTAAGTAGTCTGGTAATCTACGATCTATTTAAAAAAATGAATGTCGATTCACTTTAAAATAAACGAAAGAAAAATGTCAAAAGAAAAAAATAAACTTTTTGTATCAATTTAGCGGTTTGAAAAAGTGGTTTGACCACCTTTGTTGAGGTCCGGGGGTCTGGGTGGAACGCGCCGGAAGCATCGGCCGGGTTTACGCTTGGCCACGAAGAACCCCGCTTGTTTCCGCCGGAGGAGGCGGGGGGCGTTTTCCCCGCCCCACCCGCGAAGAAATCAGCGCCTTATGATTCCAAGCGGGCCGCCCAGGCCCCCGGAACATGGATTCCCCCTGACCTTACGCCCCACCTCTTTTCAAAGGGCTAAAGTGGTACAACTTTTTGGAAAAATTAAAAAGTAGATTTTAAACCCCGCAGGGACAATATTTCTGGAGAATAATCGCCTGCTTTTCAAGGCTTACCCTTCTCGGCTTAATATCTCTTTGGCCAAATCCAGATAGCTTTCTGCCCCGCGCGAACCGGCATCATAAAGAATAATGGGTTTGCCGAAACTTGGACTTTCGCTGAGACGGACATTTCTGGGAATCACCGTGTTGAAAACCAAGGATCCAAAATGTTTTCTTACTTCCTCGCTTACCTGGTGAGAAATGTTGTTCCGCTTATCGAACATAGTCAGCAAAATCCCCAGGATTTTCAATTCCGGATTCAAACGAATTTTAATTAAGCCAACAGTTTTGAGAAGTTGCGACAATCCTTCCATTGGGTAGTATTCGCATTGTAACGGGATCAGGACTGAATCGGCCGCCGTCAAAGAATTCACAGTGAGAAGACCCAATGAAGGCGGGCAGTCAATGATTAAAAAATCGAACTCTCTTTTTATTTCTTTCAGGGCATTCTTCAGGCGAAGTTCCCTGTCGGGAAATGGGACTAATTCAACCTCTGCTCCAATCAAATCAATATTTGATGGAATGATTTTCAGAAAATTTAATTCGGTATCCCTCAATAAATCTTTAAGAGGGACCTGATCGATCAGCGCCGGATAGATGCTCTGGGATGCTTCCTCTCTTTGGGCCCCGCACCCGCTGGTGGCGTTTCCTTGGGGGTCGATGTCAATGAGTAATGTCTTTTTTTCGGCCACAGCCAGAGAAGCAGAAAGGTTGACCGCAGTGGTAGTCTTTCCCACTCCCCCTTTCTGATTGGCTATACAAACCACTTGAGCCATTTTAAGGGTCTCTCCGCATCAATTAAACTCATATCTTACTTGGATATAAAATTTCAAGAAAAAAATAATGCTCTCGTAAAAAGTCCGCAGAAGAGTCATTGCGAGTCCGCCTAAGGCGGATGAAGCAATCTCGTTTTTATGTAACAGTTTAGCGACTTGAAAAAATGGTATTAAAGCCTTTGTTGAGGGCCGGGGGTTAGAGCGGAACGCGCCGGAAGCATCGGTTGGGGTTCCGCTTGGCCACGAAGACAGAAGATCTTTTCCTCCGGAGGAGGCGGGGTTCTTGCTCGCCCCATATGCGGAGATAAAAGCGCCTTATGATTCCAAGCGTTCCGCTCTGGCCCCCGGCCACTGGAATCCCTTGGCCTTTACAACACACCTTTTTTTAAAGAGCTAAAGTGTTACGTTTTTATAAGTACTTGACAATACGGGATTGCTTCGGCGTGCCGCATTGGCAGAACTCCTCGCAATGACGAAAGCGGAACTTTTTACGACTCCATCAAAATTGATGAACTCGTAAAAAGTCCGAAAGCCCCTTTCCCCGTCATTCCGGCCCCGATTTTCATCGGGATAAACTCCAGCCGGAATCCAGTTATTGCAAGGAGTTATCAAACCTCTGGACTCCGGTTTTCACCGGAGTGACGACTTTTTACGAAGCCATCTAAATTGTTTCACGTGGAACGTCACGAATGCTTGAAGCCGAAAAGGATTCTCTCATGGCCCAAAAAAGGCAAGCGCAAGCGGTCCACAAAAGCCAATTTCAGGCCCATTTGGCCAAGTTCGGGAAGGTTTTTTTTCAATTCTTCATCCCCCTTCTTCCCTTTCATGGCCAGGAGGATACCATCTCTTTTTAGAAAAGGGAGTCCGCAAGCCCAAAATTTGAGAATAGACCCGAAAGCCCTGGATATAACGAATTCGAATTCGCCCACAAATCTTCTTTCGGATCCATCTTTTTCTGCCCAGTGGACTTCTATGCCTTCAAGACCTAAAAGACGCACCAGATTTTTTAAAAAATATACCTTTTTCCGTGTGGCCTCCAGTAATACCACCTTAAGGTCCGGGCGGATAATTCTTAAAGGCACTCCGGGAAAACCAGCCCCCGAACCCAGGTCGAGCAGGGAAGCGCCAGGAAAAAGATATTTTTGGACTGTGAGGGAATCAAGGAAATCTTTTACGATTACTTCCCGGTCATCATGTCGGCTTGTTAAATTAATACGCCTTCCCCAGGCTTTAAGTTCCTGAAGATATTGAAAAAAAGCCATGATTTGCTCACCTGGCAAGGAAAGGCCAAGTTCTGCCGCCCCTTCATTTAACAGCCGGGAAAATTCGTTCTGATTCACTTCAGTTTACAATACTTGGATTTAATTACATCAGCGAAATTTAGGCTTTGTTCGAAAAGTACGTGGTACGTTCTTTTCGGGAGTTATCCATAGGGTGGATAGAGAGCGGAGAGATTTTAGCCCCGGCCCGCAATGGAGCCGGTGGGCGGCCCGAAGGGCAAAATCTCGGAGCTCTCGTACCACCCTGTGGATAACTCCCTTGGACAGGCTAAAAGTTTTTTATAATTGATGAGTTACGAAGCATTCGAGCGAACCACAAATGTTTCAGAGATGTTCTTGCTATAGCAATCTGGTACCAATAATCAATCCTGTTTGGTCTCAACAAAGCTGAGGCTAAGATAGGTTGTCCAAGAGCCCCCTGATTGCTGGCGGGAAGCTATCACGTAACTTTTGAACAACGTCTAAATTTAGGCTCGAAAAATAAGGACCCTATCGGACATTTTCACTCGTGTCCAATTTTTTTCATATAGACCATCAATATGGAGATGGCCGCCGGGGTAATTCCTGAAATCCGCGAAGCCTGCCCTATGGAAATGGGTTTTACTTTTTCCAATTTTTCACGGACTTCCGCTGTAAGGCCGGGGATGCTTTTAAAATCCATCTTTTTAGGCAAAGGCATGCGCTCGATCTTCAAAAGTTTGGCTATCTGTTCTTCCTGTCTTTGGATGTAACCTGCATACTTGACCTGAATCTCTACCTGCTCGGCAACTTTTGCTTCGGGTTTAGTAAAATTTTGATCGAAAATCTCTAAATCACCAAAGGAGATTTCCGGCCGGCGCAAAATGTCAGCTAATGAGGCTGGATTTTTTAAAGGAGCGCTCCCTAAAGCTTTCAAACGGTCATTAATCCCTTTTGTAGGATAAACAATAAACTTTTCCAATCTATCCAATTCCGAGCGAATACATTCTTTTTTATTAATAAATTCATAGTAGGCCTTGTCATCTAGCAAGCCCACACCCCGACCTTTTCCCCTCAATCTAAGGTCGGCGTTATCTTCTCGAAGAAGCAGGCGGTATTCCGCCCGGGAGGTAAACATGCGGTAAGGTTCTTTGGTTCCCTTAGTAACGAGATCATCAATTAAAACTCCGATGTAAGCCTCTTCCCGGCCGAGGATCAAAGGATCCATCCCTCTGATTTTTAAAGAAGCGTTGATCCCGGCCATTAAACCCTGGGCCGCAGCCTCTTCATAACCCGATGTGCCATTGATCTGTCCGGCAAAATAAAGGTTTTCGACAAGCTTTGTTTCCAGAGATGGTTTTAACTGAACCGGGTCGGCGTAATCATACTCAATGGCATATCCCGGGCGAACAATTTCGACCTTTTCCAGCCCCGGGATCGAGCGCAACATCTGCAATTGAATGTCCAGGGGCAGGCTTGTGGAGAGGCCATTGGGATAAATTTCCAGAGTATCCAAGCCCATCGGTTCCAAAAAAATCTGGTGTTGGTCTTTCTCCGGGAACCGAACAATTTTATCTTCGACTGATGGACAATACCTGGGTCCAACTCCTTTAATAACCCCGCAATATAAGGGCGACCGGTCAAGGCCGGAACGGATGATCTGGTGCGTTTTTGGATTGGTATAGGTAATATGGCATGGGACCTGGGGTAACGAAATATTTTTATTGCTGAACGAAAAAGGCCTGGGTGGATAATCGCCAAATTGTTCTTTAAGTTGGGAAAAATCTATCGTTTTTCCATCCAAACGCGGGCAGGTTCCGGTCTTCAACCTTCCTAACGAAAAACCAAGGTTAATAATAGATCTCGAGAGCATCATGGAGGGAAGATCACCCAACCTCCCTGCCGGAAAATTTTTCAGGCCTATATGGACAAGCCCCCGGAGAAAAGTTCCTGTGGTTACGATTACAGAACGGCCCGAGATCCTTTCCCCGTCGTTGGTTTCGACGCCCACTGCCTTTCCATTATCCACGATAATTTCATCAACAATGGCCTGCTTTAGATAAAGATTTCCCTGCCTTTCCAGAATTTTTTTCATGCGCTGATGATAAAGTTGCAGGTCTCCCTGGGCCCTGGAAGATCGAACTGCCGGGCCTTTTTTAGTATTCAATTGCCGGAACTGTATGCCGGTTTCATCGATATTTTTGGCCATTTCCCCGCCAAGGGCATCGATTTCCTTGACCAGATGCCCCTTGGCCAAACCGCCGATGGCCGGATTACAGGACATCCGGGCAATTCCATCTATATTGATAGTTAGCAGAAGCGTGGGGCGGCCCAAACGAGCGCATGCCAGAGCCGCTTCACATCCAGCGTGGCCAGCGCCGATGACAATGACATCATATTTTGCAGGAGAATCTTCCAAAGAATTCTTTCTTATGTGTCTATAAGGATAGAATGTTTCACGTGAAACATCGGCCGTGTTTACATCTAACATATTAAAACAATATGTTTTTTCTTTTATCACCTTCTCTGGATTTTGTCAATTGATCTTTTTTCTTGCCTCCTTTCCCTTTTTGTGGGCCAAGAATGATGGCTTCGTAAAAAGTCGTCACTCCGGTGAAAACCAGAGTCCAGAGTATTTATAAGCATTTGAAAATACTGGATTCCGGCTGGAGTTTATCCCGATGAAAATCGGGGCCGGAATGACGGAAAAGGGCATTTTCAGACTTTTTACGAGTTCATCATCCTTCACTTTTGAATAAATTGATGAATTAACAGTGATAGACGAAGCCCAGACGGGAGGGGGATGAAAGAGGGAGCACCGGCGGGAAAAAGTTTGGCCTATAACCCATGCTTTTCTTCCGCAAAGAAAAGGCGGGATCGAAAGAAAGCGGGGCATCCTCGGCGGAAGCCCCGCCCTTACCCATGAAAGGAATACTGCCTTGTGCTCCCGAAAGATTCCCCCTCCCGTCCGGGCTGTGTCCTTACTATCAATCTGAAATCATGAATGAAAATCAAAGGGGAAGGGAAACAAGCTCTTTTTCCATGCCACCCCCCAGTTTATTCGCCACCTATTTTATCGTGGCTCTGGCCGGGGGGCGCCGAGAGAAGGAAGAATCGACCCGGATTAGACTTTCTCAAAATCTCCTTCTGGCCATCCGCAAAGTAAGGCGGCCAGGAGATTGGCAAGGTAAGTTGATGGAAGGAATGCCGCCTTATTTTGCGCAAGAAGGCGCCGTCCCCCCCGGACCGAAGTGCCGCCCGGACCGAAAACGCAACCTTTAAAAAAGAGGACGGGCGGAGACTTTGAAATAAATTGACTTTTAATCCTCGCTTTGTTATATTCCAGCAAAAATTCAACCGTTCGAAACAGTTTAGCGACTTGAAAAAATGGTATTAAAGCCTTTGTTGAGGGCCGGGGGTTAGAGCGGAACGCGCCGGAAGCATCGGTTGGGGTTCCGCTTGGCCACGAAGACAGAAGATCTTTTCCTCCGGAGGAGGCGGGGGTTCTTGCCGGCCCCATATGCGGAGAAATAAGCGCCTAATGATTCTCCGCCTAAGGCGGATTCCGGTCTGGCCCCCGGCCCCTGGAATCCCTTGGCTCTTACAACACACTTTTTTTTCAAAAAGCTAAAGTGTTACAACCGTTCTATTCTTCTATGAAAAAAGGAACCCGATTTCTCAACCTGAAACTTGGCAAACGGATTACTCGCCGGCCAAAGCCATGGGCGGCTTTACCTAAAAAGAAAGCAGCCAAAGGGTCTTCTCGATGAATGGTGAAAAATTATATTTCTTTCTCCTTTTATTGGTCTTGAGCATTCTGGCCTGTGCCTCCCAACCTAAAACCAGCCTCCTTTTACGGGAGATGGAACCCCCACCCCCGGTTATTCAAAAGGTTTTCACCAAAGAAGGTAAAAGCGACTACGTTTTAATTAGGGACGAAGGATATCCCTTTCGACTGGTCTATCTCTGTGAAAATCGAGTATATAATTTTGTTGATGAACCAGATAAAAACCCTGTCCTGGTGAGTGTTCAGCCCATCCTCGATACCGAGGTTGAGAAAAAGCTTCCAGCCGACGACCGGAAGATGATATGGGCCTGCCTGGAAGTAAAAGTGCGTGAAGAACAGGCTCGGACAGAAGAACAAAAAAATAAATTAACGGAGGAAAGAAAACGCCTGGAAAAAGAATTAAGCGCGGTTTTGATCGAACGGGATCAAATTATTGCTGAAATAGAGCTTAAAAAGAAGTTTGCCGAGCAAAAACAACGCCTTATCGAAGAAGAAATGCGCAAGGCAGAGGAAGAACGCCTGCGCAAGCTCGAAGAAGAGCAACGCAGAAAAATTGAGGAAGAACGGAAGGTTAAAGCCTACAGGGCTGGCGAAAAGGAAAAAGAAGAACCCCAACCAATTCCTCCCCAGGTTACTGAAAGCGGTATCTTCTTGGTTATGAAAGAGGCCGATGCCCATGAAGAGCCTCAAAAAACCTCAAAAATACAAGCCAAATTAAAAAAATATGATATTTTCGAAGTCATTAACTCCAGGAAAGACGAACAAGGAAACTCTTGGTACCAGGTTATTTTGAGTGAGCGGCTCATCTCGAAAAAAGGAAAAAAAATTGGCTGGACACCCGAAGAAAAATCTTTTTGGGTCAAGAACAAATTATTAACCTGGGTGTATCCTGGCGACATGGCTAAGATCGACTCTCTGAAACCTTTAAAATTGAATGTTGAAGAACTTCAATTCACCGGAAAAAAAGTCTCTCCTCCCCAAAAACCGCCTTTCTTCGAAGTTATTTATGAAGTAAATATTGACCATACAGAAAAATTGATCGGGTGGGTGGCAGCCCAGGATGGAATCCGTCGTGAAGATAAAAACACAGAGGAAATGATGGACATCTTAAAAAACCTGGCTAAAACACTCTGGCCCCTAAAGATTCAGAATGACATCTTGCGGGGTTATATCCGTATGGGTTTCACCCCCGAACAGGTGATACTTTCCTGGGGTCGGCCCGAGCACGTGAACACAACCAGGACGTTAATGGGTGTTCACGAACAGTGGGTTTACGGGGAAAAACCTTTTCCCAGAGCTTATGTGTATTTTGAGAATGGATTGTTAAAAAGTTGGGAATTTTTGAAAAGGGACAAGGATATTTCCCGGTAAAAAGTAAGATTCTCCGGCGCCACCCAAACACCCCCAAATGATCATAATATTTAAATTCCCCAGAGGGCACAGAGATATAAAAAGGACAATTTAGGACACAGATAAACATAGATAAAATTAAAAAATTCGTATCAGTTTAGAGTTTTAAAAAAAGGCGGCAACGCCTCTGTTTAGGCCCGGGGGTCAGGCCGGAACGCGCCGGAAGCATCGGTTGGGTTTCCCCTTGTCCTCGAGGATAAAAGCCCGTTTCCTCCGGAGGAGGCGGGGGGTATCTTCCCCGTCCCATCAACGGAGAAATCAGCGCCTTATAATTGCAAGCGGGCCGGTCTGGCCCCCGGGCCCTGGAATCCCTTGGCCCTGGTGACACACCTTTCTTCAAAGAACTAAAGTGTTACGAAAATTTATAGAAGTAAATTTATTGGTTAGCATTAGAGCCTCTTGAAAAAGTATTTTTTTATGGTTCGACAAGCTCACCACGAACGGAAAAACTAAATAATTTCAACCTAAGCCCGTTCACCCTGAGCATGTCGAAGGGTAAATTACGGGCTTTTGCAAGAAGCTCACTAGTTTGGGCCTTATATTCACCACAATTTTTTATTTTTAAAAGGAGGACACCATGGGTTTAAGAGACTTTACGATCTATGACCTGATCGCCCGGAACTCCCGCCTTTTTCCCAACCGCGACGCCTGGATTTTTGATCAGCGAAGGGTCTCCTTCATTGAATTTTATCATGAAATTAATAAGTTAGCATATGGGCTGAAAAAATTAGGCCTGAACAAGGGGGACCGCCTGGCTGTCCTTTCCCAAAACTGCTATGAGTTTGTCCTCCTTTATGGAGCAGCAGCCAAAGCTGGAGCGGTTATGCTCCCGATCAACTGGCGACTTACCCCTCAAGAAGTTGAATATATTCTATTGGATGGGCGCCCCAGATTTTTCTTTTTCGGCCAGGAATATAAGGATATGGCCCAGGAAATATCTAAAAAACTAAATTTTATTGAACGGTTAGTTAATTTTGGAGGATTGTCAGCGGGGTTAACGCCTTTTTCCTCTCTTCTTGAAGAAGAAGGCACTTTACCAGATGTCGATATTCTCGAAAATGACCCTTATTTAATAATCCACACGGCAGCAGTGGCCGGAAAACCTCGAGGAGCCGCTCTCTCGCAGGGGAACATCATTTTTTCCAATATGCAGCACATAGCCACAGTTGGCCTCCGGGAGGAAGACGCTTATTTGCACCTGCTCCCGCTTTTCCACATTGCCGACCTGGCCCTGGCTTTTTCGATTATGCATGCCGGGGGAAAAAACGTTCTCATGCCTAAATTCGCCCCGGAGCTGGCCCTACAACTTATTGAAAAAGAAAAAATTACCACCATCGGCGAATTTCCACCCATGTTAGGGATGCTCCTGGAGAAGTTGGAAGGGAAAAATTACGATATATCTTCCCTGAAACATGTGGCTGGAATCGATCATCCGGCCAACATAGAAAAATTAAAACAAAAAGCAAAAGCGGAATTCTGGATTGGCTTTGGTCAATCGGAAACCTCCGGGATGGTCACACTCTGTCCTTACACAGAGAAACCAGGATCTGCCGGCAAAGAAGGCCTATTGGTAAAGATAAAATTGGTTGATGAGCACGACCGCGAAGTAGAAGTCGGAAAGCCAGGGGAGATATGCGTCCGTGGCCCCTTAGTTTTTTTGGGTTATTGGAACCTCGAGGAAGATAACCGTTATACCTTCCGCGAAGGCTGGCATCACACCGGAGACATCGGGAGGTTAGACGAAAACGGATACCTCTGGTATGTAAAAAGGAAAGCTGAAAAAGAACTCATCAAGCCGGGAGGGGAAAATGTCTATCCGGCAGAGGTTGAAAAAGCTATCCTGGAAAACCCCGAAGTTGCCGACGTTTCGGTCATCGGGGTGAAGGATATAGAATGGGGGGAAGCCATAAAGGCGGTTTGCGTTTTGAAAGCCGGAAGCTCTTTAACCAAACAGGAATTAATCGATTTCGTGGCTGCGCGCATTGCCCGTTTTAAGAAACCAAAATATGTAGAGTTTGTTCCCGCCTTGCCCAAAACTCAAGATGGATCCATTGACCGGGAAAAAGTGAAAGCCGACTATGGGAAAGGGTAAAGGGGAATTGATTGCCTTGGCCTAACCCCCGCTTGGCCATATTTCCCGGGAATTGAAAAGCGCTTTTTTCGTCAAGGTCCCCTAAGCCTACTCCCTGCCTTTCAAAACAGGGCTTCAACGAAATCCCGGGCGCTAAACTCGCGCAGGTCGTCCACTTTTTCCCCAATGCCGATGTAGCGCAGGGGTATTTTCAGCTCATTGGAGATGGCAATGATAATCCCTCCTTTGGCCGTGCCGTCCAGTTTCGTCAGAACAATCCCTGTTACGCCCACGGCTTGATGAAACATCTTGGCCTGGCTAATGGAGTTTTGTCCGGTCGTTGCATCCAGAACTAAAAGAACCTCATGGGGAGCGCCGGGCATCTCCCGTTCCAAAATCCGCCTGACTTTCTTTAACTCTTCCATGAGGTTGACTTTGGTATGGAGCCGGCCGGCCGTATCTACGATGATCACATCTATTCCCCTGGATTTAGCTGCATGCAGCCCATCGAAAACAACCGCTGAGGGGTCCGCGCCACTTTTCTGTTTAATCACATCACAACCCACCCGTTGCCCCCAGATTTCCAGCTGTTCGATGGCCGCTGCCCGGAAAGTATCAGCAGCCACCAGGAGTACGGACTTTCCCTGGGCTTTGAATATCTGGGCCATCTTCCCGATGGTGGTCGTCTTACCGGTTCCGTTGACGCCGATGACCATGATGACGAAAGGGCGGGCGGCCGAGAGGCTAAAGGGCTTCTCCTGTTGGCTGAGGATGTGGTACATCTGCTCTTGAAGGTTTTTTTTCAACAGATCCGCATCCTCGAGTTCCTTTCGTTGAACTTTCAGCGAGACGTCCCGTAATAAGTCCTGGGTAGTTCTTACACCAATGTCGCTGGTAATCAATGCTTCCTCAAGTTCTGCCAGCAAATCAGCATCAATTTTTTTCCGGCCAGCGACGAGTTGATCTATCTTGTTGACCAGGCCCTGGTGCGTCTTAAAAAGGCCCTGTTTTAGCCGTTGGAAAAACCCCTTCTTTTCTTCAGCCATCTTGACTCCGGGAGGCGCAAGGGGTAAGGCTTATTCCCTAAAGCTGACTCCTAACACCTTTGACCCCTTTCTTTTTTGTATGAATTTAGCTTTATGCAAACAATCATTTATTGATGATCTCGTAAAAAGTCCCGTTTTCGTCATTGCGAGAAGTTCCGCCAATGCGGGACGACGAAGCAATCCCCTATTTTCAAGGACTTATAAAAACGAGATTGCTTTGCTTCGCTCGCAATGACTCTTCTGCTGACTTTTTACGAATCCACCATTATTACTTCTTTTTTTCCGGTCGACGGCCTCACGTAGGGCAACCCTTTATGGGTTGCCATTATGAGGCAGGGGACAAGCCCCTGCCCTACGCCCATTTTTCAAAAAGCTAAAGTGTTACTCTTTTTTTAATTCAGCTTCACCGATACGAGCTTGGAGGTGCCCGACTCTTCCATGGTGACGCCGTAAAGCGTGTCAGCCAGTTCCATGGTGCGTTTGTTGTGGGTAACGAGGACAACTTGATATTTTTGGGCCATATCCTTGATCATCTTGTTGAACCGCCCGATGTTGGCGTCGTCCAGGGGAGCGTCAACTTCGTCCATAAGACAGAAGGGGCTGGGGTTGATCAAGAAAAGGGAGACGATCAAGGCAACGGCCGTCAGGGCCTTCTCTCCTCCGGAAAGAAGGTTGATGTTCTGCAGCTTCTTCCCCTGAGGTTGAACAATGATATCCACGCCGGTTTCCAGAAGGTTGGAATCATCGGAAAGCACAAGCTCCGCCCGCCCGCCGTTGAAGAGAGCGGTGAAGATCTCCTGGAATTTCTGATTTACCGCTTCGAAGGTTTCGGCAAAGCGCTTGCGGGAGGTACGATTAATTTTCTTAATGGCCTGGTCCAGAGCATCCAGGGATTGCACCAGGTCAGCTTCCTGTTCGGTCAGGAACTCCAAACGGGTCTTGGCTTCCTCGTATTCTTGGATAGCCAGAAGGTTCACCTCACCCATGGATTCGATCATCCCTTTAAGTTCCCCGAGACGAGCCTCCACCTCCGGGGAAAAATAATCCGTTTCATCTGCGCGGGCCAGGAGGGCCTCGGGGGTCAGGCGGTGTTTGTCTTCAATGCCGGCCAGAATGTGTTTGAGGTTGAGGTCGATCTCCATGAGCTTAATAGAAAGGGTGTTTTTCTCCTCCCGCAGGGACTGGAAGGCATCCCGGCGTTCCTTCCAGCGCTCCTCTTCTTTACCAAGCTTCTCGCGCTCCAGGAGTAAGGCTTCTTTCTTACTTTCCAGGTGAGTCTGGAGTTCTTGATGCTGGCCAAGGAGGCGAAGGATCTCGGCCTCAGCCAGCCGCCGTTGTTCTTCGGCGGCGGCCATCAAACTGATGCTTTCCTCAACTTCCTCCCGGCGTTTGGCCAGAAGGGAACCCGTCTCCTGGAAAGTCCTTCGGGACCTCTCCAGGTTTTGGTCAAGGCTCTGCTTCTTCTCTTGCAGAGCGACCAGGCTTACTTTGGCGTCAGTGACTTCGGCAAGAAGCCCCTCGATTTCAGCCTTAAGATCCTGCAAATCCAGTTCCTGGCTGCTGAGAATTGCTTCTTTTTCGTTTTTCTTAAGGGCCGCATCCTTAAGCGCCGCCTCGGTTGTCCGGGCCTGCCCCTGGAATTCGACTAACTCATCTGCCAGTTGATTTTCCTCGAGCAGCAGGGTCTCGATTTTTTGGCCAAAGCGCTTTCGCTCCACCTGGAACTGGTCCAGCTCTTTCGTTTCGCTGACGATCGTAAGTTCCTGGCCATGGAGAGCCTGGGTAAGCTCTTCGATGGCCGTTTCCAGTTCTTTGAGGCTCGAGAAGATTTGCTCCTGGTTGCCTTCCTGTTCTTGCACCTGTTGTCTAAGCTTTTCCACGCTTTGAGTCAAGTCGCGGATTTCCCTTTTGCGCTGGAAGGTGCCCGAGCCAATTTGCTCCTTGCTCCCGCCGGTGACCACACCGGAGGGGTGCAGAACTTCGCCGTCGAGAGTAACCAGGGTTTTCCAGATGGAGTCGCGGTTCCAAAGGTCAATGGCCTGGCGCAGGTCGGAGACAATCCACACGTCTCCGAAAAGGTAAGAAGCCAGATGAACAAATTCTTCCTTTACTTTAACCAGGTCCAGGAGCGGAACCACCCCTTCACTTAAGGAAGCCGGCAAAGAAGAAAGGGGGTTCTGTTTCACCTGCATGGGGATGAAGCTGGAACGGCCTGACCCCTGGGCCTTCAGGTATTCGATGGCCTTAAGAGTTTCTTGGTGATCCTGGACGATGAAGTGCTGTAACCGTTCGCCCAGGATAGACTCAACCACGCATTCGTATTTAGGCTCAGTTTCGACGATATCTTCGACCAGGCCATAGATGCCGTTCTGGACTGTTCCCTGCGCCTGCCGCTTGCGCAGGATAGCTCGCACTCCTTCCTGGTAGCCTTCGAAATTTCTCTTCAGCTCCAGGAGAGAGTTGAGGCGAGAACTCTCCCGGTTCAGGCGTTCCCGGCTCCTGGCCAAAGATTCTTGCAGGTCGGCAAGAACGGAGTGGAGCTCTTTGTTATAGGAGATTTTCCGGTTCCGTTCCTCTTCGGTCTGGCTGCGGGCATTCCGGTTGCCGTCCAATTGCTGGGATTGGCGGGCGATAAAGGCGCGGATCTCTTCGACCTTAATTTCCGCTTCTTTTCTCTCCCGGACGATTTTGCCTTGCCGGTAGGAAATTTCTTCAGAGCGGCGGGCCAGGTCGTTTAGCAGATTCTTCAGATGGGCCTGGTGGGTGAGGAGGTCCACCAGACTGTTTTTTTCACGTGAAAGGACCTGTTCAGCTTCGGTATGCCGGTTTTTTTTCGCAAAGAGAATTTTTTCCTTTCCGGACAGAAAACCAGCGTAATGAGCAATCTTTTCTTCGTAGCCCCTTAAAATTTCTTCGTAGCCCAGAGTCTCTTTCTCTGCTGCTTCCTGCTGCTCGCAAAGTTTCTTGATTTCTTCTTCGGCCCGGGAGGCCTGCTTTTGCAGGTTTTCCCTCTCCCGGCTGGAAAGCTCGATTTGCCTTTCCCGGTCTTTAATCGCCCCTTCGTTTTCGGATAACCGTTCCTGGTGGATAGACAGGTCTCTTTCCATGTCCAGCAAATTCACCTTGATTCGTTCAAGAGAAGCTTCCACCTCTTTTATTTCGGCGGTGGCCTTTACCTCTAAATCCTGGGTCTGCTGCAGCCCTGATTGTATCTCCTGGCGCTGAGACTGCAAGTTACGGCAGTTCTGGGCAGCCTGACCCAGTTCCAGAGCGCGCATTTCCTCGCGGTATCCCTTATAACGTTCAGCTTTCTTAGCCTGGCGGTTCAAAGAGTTGATCTGGCGCTTGATCTCTCCGATTACGTCGGTAAGTCGCAAGAGGTTTTGCTGGGTAGCCTCCATTTTGCGCAGGGCAGCGGCTTTGCGATCCTTGTATTTGGTGACACCGGCAGCTTCCTCGATGAGGATACGCCGTTCTTCGGGCTTGGCGTTTAGGACAAAATCCATCTTTCCTTGTTCGACGATGGAGTAAGCCCTGTGCCCGACGCCCGTGCCCAGGAAAAGATCGGTAATGTCTTTGAGGCGGCAGGGGACTTTATTGATATAATATTCGCTCTCCCCGGAGCGGAAAAGCCGGCGGCTGACTGATATTTCAGTGAAATCCAAATAATCTGCAATAGGATGGCCGTTCTCGTTGGAGAAGGTGAGGATTACTTCGGCCATGCCCAGCGGTTTTTTGCTTTCGCTTCCGTTGAAGATAACATCTTCCATGGCTTTACCACGGAGTTGTTTGGGGCTCTGTTCGCCTAAGGCCCAGCGGATGGCGTCCACCACGTTAGATTTGCCGCACCCGTTCGGGCCAACGATGGCAGTTACCCCCGGCGGAAAGCCAATTTCCAGCTTTTCCGAAAAGGACTTAAATCCGCAAACCTCAATTTTCTTAATTTTCATGGCCATCCCTCAATTTAAATTCCAGCCCTCATCGGTTAAGAAAATTTGTTTTTAAATCAAAAGAGATGATCTCGTAAAAAGTCCTTTTTGCACCATTTTCGTCATTCCCGCGAAAGCGGAAATCCAGTTATTTCAAGCAGTTCTGTCCGCCTGAGGCGGACAGCTTTCGCAGGAGTGACGACTTTTCTGACTTTTTGGTCCTTTTTTCGTCATTCCGGCCCCGATTTTCATCGGGATAAACTCCAGCCGGAATCCAGTCTTTTCAAAGGCTTAAAAATACTCTGGACTCCGGTTTTCACCTGTCTGCCAGGCACAGGCAGGCTGGAGTGCCGACTTTTTACGAGATCATCAAAAAAGTCTAATAAAAACAATAAATTTGAGCCTCTTGCAAAAGTATTTTTTTGTGTTTCGACAAGCTCACCACGAACGGAAAAACTAAATAATTTCAACTTAAGCCCGTTCACCCTGAGCCTGTCGAAGGGTAAATTACGGACTTTTGCAAGAAGCTCAATTTATCATTATAAAAAATCCCCTTTTTTGCCAAAGTTTCTGCCTATATCGTAGGAAATCCACCCTGTTAATAAAATTTTCGCCATTGTAGCAGGATGGGTATTTTTTGTAAAGGCAAAAAAACAACTAAATGTATTATTGTTTTTTGGGGCCACAATAGGTTGTGGCCCACCGCGGGAAAGGATGGGTTAAAAGGCAAAACAGCAGGAAGGAATGGTTATATTTTCAAACTGTGGTGATTTTTGAAAAGTCCCCCACTTTGAAAAAAAGTTTAGCGATTTTACAAAGTAAAGATAACCGGTTGTTTTTAACCTTTTCGTCCTCGGCCATGACCAGAACCCCATTAAAAAATTCATCCACAGGCGTCCGTAGTAAGGAAAGTTCTTTTAAAGCCGATGGATAATCTTTCTGAATGATCTTTTCTTCGGCTTTTTTCCCAAATTTTTCGTATGCTTCCAGGAGACCAGATTCGCAGGCGCTTTCGAATAGCCGGATATCCACTTCACCGGGAATATGTGTCTTGGAAATATTGACCACTCTTTTGAAAGCAATGGCCAGGGGCTCAAAGTCCGGCGCCTTCTTCAGGTCATGGAGAGCCTTGGCCCTTTCCTGCAAATCAACGAGGTCATCGAAGCCCACGGCCAGGGCTGCCTCCACCACATCAGCAGAAAGGCCCTGAGAATTGAGCAGGTTCTGCAGCCGGCCCCGGAAAAATTCAAGGACATCTGCCTTGATTTCCTGAGGAGGGCGTTCAATCTTTTCGGAGAGGAGTTCCATGCTTCGTTCAAGGAGGCTGGATAGAGACAGAAAGTACCGTCTCTCCAGGATGAGGTGAATGATCCCGAGAGTCTGGCGGCGCAGGGCGTAGGGATCGGCTGTCCCGGTGGGAATCAGGTTGATGCCGAAACAACCGACAATGGTATCCAATTTATCGGCAAGGCTGAGAATGGCTCCCGGGTGGGAAGAAGGAAGCTCTCCCCCCGCAGTTACCGGCAGGTAATGTTCATAGATGGCCTGAGCAACATCTTCCTTTTCGCCGGATAACCTGGCATAGACCCGTCCCATAATTCCTTGAAGACTGGGAAACTCGCCCACCATGCCCGTGATTAAATCCCCCTTGCAAAGAAGGGAGGCCCGTTTGACGATCTCGCTAAGGTCAGGGGAAATGTTTGCGCAAAGAAAGTCAGCAAGTTGAGATAGGCGCATGACCTTCTCGTAAGAAGTCCCCAGCTTGGAGTGATAAACGACCTTCTTCAGGCCTTGCAAACGCTGAATTAAAGGGACCTTCTGGTCCTCCAGGAAGAAAAATTTAGCGTCGGAGAGGCGAGCCTGAAGCACGCGTTCATTGCCCCGGGCGACCACGTTGGGATTTTTGGGTTTGGTGTTCGAAATTGTCACAAAGAAAGGCAGGAGGTTACCCTCGGCGTCGACGATGGAGAAATATCGCTGGTGTTCCCGCATGGCGCTGATGAGCACTTCCCGGGGCAGAGACAGGAATTCTTTGGAGAAGCTGCCCCTAATGGGCACAGGATACTCCACGAGGTGGGTAACAATCTCCAATAAATCATTATCGATGAGAAGCTGGCCGGAGACCTCGCTGGCGGCTTTGTTTGCTTCGGCAAGGATGTATTCTTTTCGTTCCTCCGGGTTGATGATTACGAAGGAGTTTTTCAGTTTGCGGATATAGTCGCCAAGGTTTTTGACCTGAAAAGATCCCCGGGCCATGAAACGATGGCCCCGGGAAAGGTTTCCCGAAGAAATATTCCCTATTTGAAAAGGAACGATCTTGCCATCGAATAGGGCCATGATCCAGTGAATGGGACGGGCGAAGGTATTTTCCAAATCCATCCAGCGCATGGATTTGGGAAATGATATAGAAGATATCAGCCGGGGAAGAATAAGGGGGAGAAGATTAAATGTCTCCTCACCATGTTCTTCCTTGCGGGCGCAGACATATTCTCCCCTCTCCGTCTTGACAATATGCAATTCTTCAACCGCTATGCCCTGGCCCCTGGCAAAACCCTGAGCAGCCTTGGTTGGCTGACCATTTCCGTCAAAGGCGATGTGCTTAGCCGGCCCAATGACTTCCAGGAGCCTTCTTTCTTGAGAAGGCGCCACACCAGTGGCCGTTAGGACCAACCGCCTGGGCGTTCCCAGGGCCTTGACTTCATTAAAAGAGAGGCGGTTACTCTGGAATTCTCTTTCCAGGAGGGCCTTCATATCTTCCAAAGCTCTGGGGATAAACCCCGAGGGAATTTCTTCCGTTCCGATTTCTAACAATAATTCAGGCATGAAATACCTTTTTAAATGGGACGCATATAAATAAAGAATACAGAAGCCAGGAGCCAGAATCCAGAATAAATCTTAGATCAAAATCATTCTGACTCCTGAATTCCGTATTCTGAATTCCGTTTTTCGTAACAGTTTAGCGATTTGAAAAAATGGTATTAAAGCCTTTGTTGAGGGCCGGGGGTTAGAGCGGAACGCGCCGGAAGCATCGGTTGGGGTTCCGCTTGGCCACGAAGACAGAAGATTTTCCTCCGGAGGAGGCCGGGGTTCTTGCCCGCCCCATATGCGGAGAAATAAGCGCCTTATGATTCCAAGCGTTCCGCCCTGGCCCCCGGCCCCTGGAATCCCTTGGCCTTTACAACACACCTTTTTTCAAAGAGCTAAAGTGTTACAGTTTTTCAAACCAGCGTCCAAATTATTCTTTATAAAATCAAGCGCTATTCTTCTTCAACAACGGAAAGCCCAGAGACTGGCGCTGTTGGTAGTAGGCCTCGGCTGAGAGCCGGGCCAGGTTGCGCACCCGGGCGATGTACTGAGTACGTTCCGTGACGCTAATCGCCCCGCGGGCTTCCAGCAGGTTGAAGGTATGGGAGCATTTCAGGCAATAATCATACGCCGGCAAAACCAGGCCTTTCTGGATGAGGCGCAGGGACTCTTTCTCAAACATGTCGAAAAGCTGGAAAAGCATGGAGATGTCGGCCTCTTCGAAGTTGTAATAAGAGAACTCCACCTCACTTCTGTGGTGCACATCCCCGTATTTAATGGACTTGGTCCATTCCAGGTCGAAGACGTTGTCGATCCCCTGCAGATACATGGCGATTCTTTCGATGCCGTAAGTAATCTCTACGGAGATGGGCTTGAGGTCAATGCCGCCAGCTTGTTGGAAGTAGGTGAACTGGGTGATCTCCATGCCGTCGAGCCAGACCTCCCATCCCAATCCCCAGGCCCCTAAGGTAGGGGACTCCCAGTCGTCTTCGACGAAACGAATGTCGTGCTCCAGAGGTTCCACGCCGAAAGTTTTCAGGCTATCGAGGTACATGCTCTGGACCTTCAGGGGAGAGGGCTTCAGGATGACCTGAAATTGGTAATAATGCTGGAGGCGGTTGGGATTTTCTCCATACCGTCCATCCGTAGGCCGACGGGAAGGTTCAACGTAGGCCGCCTTCCATGGCTCCGGGCCCAGCACCCTTAAAAAAGTGGCCGGGTTAAATGTCCCGGCTCCTATTTCCAGATCATACGGTTGTTGCAGGACACACCCGCGATCGGCCCAGAATTTTTGCAGGGCCATGATCAGGTTCTGGAAAGTCATAACAGAAATACCTTTTTAAAAAAATTTGCCTATCAATATCGATGATCTCGTAAAAAGCCTGAAAACGCCCTTTCCCGTCATTCCGGCCCGGATTTTCATCGGATTAAACTCCAGCCGGAATCGAGTATTTTCAAATGCTTACAAATACCCTGGACTCCGGTTTTCACCGGAGTGACGACTTTTTACGACTCCATCAATATCGAAAGGAGAATCTTTTAACATTTTCAGAGGGAGAAAGTCAAGGTTAAAAAAGATTTGAAAAAATGGTATTAAAGCCTTTGTTGAGGGCCGGGGGTTAGAGCGGAAGGGGCCGGAAGCATCGGTTGGGGTTCCGCTTGGCCACGAAGACAGAAGATTTTCCTCCGGAGGAGGCGGGGGTTCTTGCCCGCCCCATATGCGGAGAAATAAGCGCCTTATGATTCCAAGCGTTCCGCTCTGGCCCCCGGCCCCTGGAATCCCTTGGCCTTTACAACACACCTTTTCTCAAAGAGCTAAAGTGTTACGAAAAAGTGATATGTCTCTGTTGAGAAGGTTTGATAAAAAAATGATCATCTGGCAATCGCGGAAGAAGAAATTTGATGGCTTCGTAAAAAGTCCATCTGCGGCGTTGCGCTTCACCTGCGTCGTTGCCGCGTACCTTGTAAGTACGCCTCACTCCTCAGGTTTTGCGCGCCTTGCATATGGAGCTTTTTACTTTGCCATCCCAATTTTGACTTTTTACGAGATCAAGAAAATTGTTCGATAAATTTCTTTGTTTTGAGCTCTTTCTTCAAGTATTGCTCGATAAAAAGGGAGAGGATGGCCTTGCTTTCTTTTAAAGATTGGGCTGAAAAAGAAATCCGTCCCACCTTTTCCAGAAGAATCGTCTGGGCCAGCAGAAGAGTCTTGATCGTTCCCACGGATACGGGAATCAACCGGGGAAGGTTGGCGGCGCAGACCGGACAGAGAACCCCCCCTTCCCTGGCGCTGAAAAAAACTTTTTCTCCGGAGAGGCTTTTTTTACACCGGAGGCAATGATCGAACAGCGGCTGGTAGCCCAGATGGGCAAGGAGCCGTATTTCAAAAACCCGCTGGATTTCTTCCTTGAGAATGCCTTTTTCTGCGAGGTCGAGAAAAATAAGCAGAAGTTTAAAGAGCCCTTTGTTTTTAATTTTCTCGGCCGTCATCGCATCCACCAATTCGATAAAATAACTGGCCCAGGCCAGTTTATGGATGTCTTCCCGCAAACCCGTAAAAGAGCGGATCAGGTCGCAGTGGTTTAAGCGGACCAGCTCCGAGGTCTCTTTCTCGAAGAAAGAAAGGGTTATGTAAGAGCAGACCTCCAGCGTGTTGCCGAAGCGTTTGCGCGATCGTTTGGCTCCTTTAGCAATTCCTTTGATCTTACCGAAGTCAAGAGTGTAAAGAGTGACAATTCTATCCGCCTCACTGTAAGGTATCGAGCGGAGGATGATGGCTGGTGTTTTATAAAGGGGCATCGGGGCAATAATTTTTTTAAGAGAATTTTAGCAGAAAGATAGCCCCGAGGGAAGAAATCCCTTTTTTCTGCTACCTTTGTTATTCCCCGCTGGGAAATAGGTTTATTGCCGCCAGGAGAATCGGATTCCTGCCGCTAAGTGGAATTGCCGGATACCTGGTGAGATTTGAATTCCCCCTGGCCGGGGGTCTTTTTTCCGGCAGTGGAGAAAGGGAAGGGCCGACAAGTGATTCGATTTTCCTGTTCATTCGTTAGGCGTTTAACGCTCCGTGTCCAGCGCGTGAATATTCACTCCTGATTTTTCATCCTGCATTCCGTATTTCTATGGTTCTTTCTTTTCCCCAGTAGCAGCTTTCTTTTTTATTTCTTTCGGAAGCAGCAGGTGGACAACCTGACCGGAGGCCCCCAGGGACCCCAGGGGGACACCGTTGAAAGAGATCTCCACTCCCCCGGCATTTCCTACAGCGATTTGAAACTGACGCCGCGCGGTCCAGGTTGCTGTCTCGCGGGGCTGAAGGAGGACATCTATCTCCGGCTGGTCATCTGCCCGAATGCGTAACCAGGTCGTTTCAGTGGCTTTGACTTTAAGAACGTGTCTCCGCTCTTTCTTTTTACCGGCTTCAGTTATATCAGGGGTCGTTTTAGGGGAAGTGGTAGATGGTTCAGGGCTTTTTAAAGAATCTTTTTCCATGGTAGGGGAAACTTCAGCGACAAGCGCTTTTTCAGGGGGAGTTGGCAGGCTTAAGGCCTCTGGAGAAGGCGGCTGAACAGGAGGTTTTTGGTAGAAGAAAGAGAAGAAGACGTAAGCTGCCAAAGCTATGCTGACGATAATAAGGCTGAACTTTACCACAGGCTGGAACCTCTTGGACGGGGGGGACGCTTGCACTTTTTGAGAAACCCCAAAGAAATCCATCTGGGTTTCATACAAGGCGAGAACTTCTTTAGGATCGAGGCCCAGGTGGGCCGCATAGGTCCGGAGAAAGCCGCGCACAAAGACCGAAGCGGGAAGGATGCCCAATTCGTCGTTTTCCAGGGCCTGGAGATTCTTCAGAGTTATGCGTGTTACCCCGGCAACGGATTCCAGGGAGATTTTCCTTCGCTCTCTTTCCTGGCGGAGGTATTGGCCAACGGTCAATCCCCTTTCTTCCGGCAAATGCTTTCCTCCTCCTTGGTCATGATCCCGGAAAAGATTGGGCACTCTGGCGAATTGTTGATTGTCGCCCCGACAACCTAAACCTGAGCCTTCATAATCCTCGGACCGTTTGAAATTGCGATAATTATACAGAATTACAAAAGGTTTGTCGAGCATCAATAGGCGCAAGGAAGGAAAGGGTTGTAAGGCCGGTTTAAAAATGATAAATTGCCTAAGCCAAACTTTTTAGAAAGAAGTTGGAAAGGAGTTACATGGATCAAGAGAATTTTCTCGACCCCATCTTCAAACCCCGATCTATCGCCGTCATCGGGGCTTCCACTCAGGTGGAAAAATGGGGGCATCGCATGGTTGCCCGCCCTCTGAACACCGGCTACCGCGGGGCGATTTATCCGGTCAACCCTAACAGCCAAGAAGTCGCCGGACTCAAGGCCTTTGCCAGTATCTCTGATCTTCCGCAGGATATCGATCTGGCGGTCATCACCCTGCCCGCCCCAATGGTGGCCCGCGCCTTGAAGGAGTGCATTGGGCACGGCATCCGCGGGGCGATCGTCATCTCCGCTGGTTTCGCCGAAGCCGGAACAGAGGGAAAAAAATTTCAGGATGAAAATGTCCGCATTGCTGCAGAGGCCAAGATTCCCTTGGTGGGGCCCAATTGCATGGGTATTTGGAGCGCGGCAGTCGGTTTGAACCTGGCCTTTGAAGAAGCCCCCTTCCGGGGGTCGATTGCCTTTATCTCTCAGAGCGGGACATTGGGAAATTACTTGATGCTCCTGGCCAAGAGCAAGGGATACAGCTTCAGCGGCTTTGTCAGCAGCGGCAACCAAGCCATGCTGGAAGTGACGGATTATTTAGAATACTTCGGACAAGACATAGACACTCGGGCGCTGATCCTTTACATCGAAGGCATCGTGGATGCTAACCGGTTTGCCCGGGTAGCGAAGAAATTGGCCAATAAGAAGCCGATCATGGTGTACAAGGCCGGTCGTTTCGAAGTCGGCGTTCGCGCGGCCCTATCCCATACCGCTTCCCTGGCGGGTAACGACCAGATTTTCGATGCCCTCTGCAAACAGGCCGGACTCATCCGCTGTTACGATCCTCTGCATACTTTCGACATGGCCATGGCCCTGACTTCCCAGCCTCTCCCCAAAGGGAACCGCGTGGCCATCATCTCCGGCGGGGGCGGATACTGCGTGACCATGGCCGAAGCCTCTGTGGCCTGGGGGCTGGATGTTCCGCAATTGCATCCCTCCGCTTCAGATCAGATCAAAAAAATATTACACCCCTTTGCGCCCCAACCCTGGAATCCGGTGGATGCGGCTTCCGACGTCCGCCCAATGACCTACGCCCGCGCTCTGGAAATCCTTATGGGCCTGGATTACATCGACGGAGTTTTCATGATGATTCCGTTCATGTTTGAATTTCAACTGCGTTCGCCCGCTTCTATCCGGGATTTGATGGATGCAACTGAAATCATCTGCTCCCTGCCCGGGAAATACAACAAACCCCTTTTGGGTAATATGATTCCCCGGGCCAGCGTCGGTCCGGCGCTCGACCTTATGCAAAAGGCCGGGATTCCTTTTTATGCCTCTCAGGATGAATCTGCCCGGGCCATGCATGCCCTCGATCGGTACTCCCGCATCCTGGCCAATAAGGGTTAATTTAATAAGGACGCAGATTTTCGCAGATAGACGCAGAAAAAGTAACACTTTAGTTCTTTGAAGAAAGGCCTGTTACCAGGGCCAAGGGATTCCAGGGTTCGGGGGCCAGACCGGCCCGCTTGGAATCAAAAGGCGTTTATTTCTCCGTGAATGGGGCGGGGAAAATACTCCCCGCCTCCTTTGGAGGAAACAAGCTTTCATCCTCGGAGACAAGGGGAAGCCCAACCGATGCTTCCGGCGCGTTCCGGCCTGGCCCCCGAACCCAAACAGATGCGGTGCCGCCATTTTTTCAAAATTTTAAACTGATACCAAAAAAAGAATTATGTGTTCTTCCACTTAAAGTTCTTAAAAGCCAGGTAGGAACTATGGCCATCGCTCGCTCCGTTTAAAATCTGGTAAATCTGCGTTCATCTGCGTCCGAAAAAGAATATTTTTTCGAGTTTAAAATGAACCGTACTTTTTGTGAACCGCCTGCAGAGGAGTTCCACGTCTTAACGCCTGACGCATCTTCCGCTCTTTGCCCACTTTCTTTTCTGCTTCTACCAGCACTTTTTCAATCAACGTTTGGGGAATGACCAGCAAGCCATCGATGTCCCCGAAAACAAAGTCGCCAGGCTGAATAGATGTTTGTCCCACCTGGAGGGCCACCTGATACTCTTTCAGCTCCCAGCGGCTGATGGAGCTCGCCGGCATAAAGAATTTTGTAAAGACCGGAAAGTTCATCTTCAGAATGAAAGCAGAATCGCGGATTCCACCGTCCACCACTGCCCCCGTGCATCCACGCTGCCTTGCCGAAAGCGTCATTATTTCCCCCCAGTGGGAAGAAGATAAATCCCCACCGGCGTTCAGGACTACAACGCAGTGGGGTGTAAGGGCCTCTAACATTTCTATCAACATCGGAGTGTCATCGCTGGTGATGTCCCCCACCGCAACCCCCTGGCAGGTAAAAGCCGGACCGGCCACTTTCATGTGGTCTTTCAATGGGCGGATGCCTGGGGGGAGAGAATGATTCCTAACCCCATGGCCATCTAAAATATCCGCCGCCACTCCCGTGTACAGTTGTCGATACCGCCGGCAAATGTCCGGCCAGGGAATTTTCGACTCTTCAATTTTTTTTCTCTTCATGATGCCTCCCTTTTTGGCAGTGATGCTTTTGCATAGTACACATTGGCGATGTTGTCAACGGGCGTTTTGCCTTACCGCCATTCACCTTTCACCTAAATTGAGCGATTTTACAATTGAAGTATTTAAGATTGTCATTCCCGCCCAGCTGGGAATCCAGGGCAGCCCGAAAAATCTGGATTCCGGTCGCTTGCCCGGCGTGACAATTGAGCGACAGATTTTGAGATTTGCAAGAACCTCTGCTGAGTTCTGAAAAGGAAGAGATGAATTATTCGGGAGGGAATTTACGGGGCGGGGGCGAGGTGAAAGAGGTGAAAGAGGTTGAGAAACCCCGCCCCGTCAAGAAAGTCGAAGATTATTTCACCGCATTTTTCAACGCTTTTCCGGCCGAAAATTTCGGCACTTTCTTTGCCGGGATCTTGATTTCTTTACCCGTCTGGGGATTCCGGCCCAAGCGGGCTTTGCGTTTGCCCACGCTGAACGTTCCAAAACCCACGAGGGTTAAAGTTTGCCCTTTCTTCAGAGCCTTGGTAATTGTGTCCAGTACGCAAGAAACAGCATCCTCCGCCATTCTCTTGCTCCCCACTACTTTGGCCACTTCCGCCACCAGATCTGCCTTGTTCACCCTGCTTCACCCCCCTTCGCTTGAAATTATAAAAAACATCCCTATTTTAAAGGATATCTAAAACTTGTCAAACGTTTTTTTTGAAAAAAAATGGCTCTGGCAAAAATCCTCAACACCGCTTATGGTCTGTAATGGAATTTTGGAATCGCGCTTCCAGACAAGATCTACCTAAATTTTCTTGCTTACGACCGGCGGTTATGTTAATTTTCCAAGTACACAATTCAACCGTTTTTTCAATTTCCATAATCAAAGGAGATCGTATGACTGGAGAATTTCACCCACCTGCGCGCATCTTGATGGGCCCCGGGCCAAGTAATGCTGATCCGCGAGTTCTCCTGGCCATGGCCAAGCCTATGGTAGGGCATTTAGACCCGGAATTTATTCGCATCATGAACAACCTTCAGGACCTGCTGCGGCATATATTCGGCACCAAGAATCCCCTGACTATCCCCATATCAGGGACGGGAAGCGCCGGAATGGAGGCAGCTTTTGTCAACGTGGTCGAACCAGGCGATCGGGTTTTGGTCTTAATAAACGGCGTATTCGGGGAACGCATGGCTGACGTGGCCGAGCGCTGCGGGGCCAATCTTAGGACTCTCGCTGCCCCGTGGGGGCAGGCCTTTGACCTCGAGGCCATCGAGAAAGAGCTCTGCGCATTCCAGCCCCGGGTCTTAGCCATCGTTCATGCCGAGACTTCCACCGGCGTTCTCCAGCCTCTGGAAGAATTTTCCGACATGATGAAGAAACATCCGGACACCCTTCTTCTAGTGGATACCGTAACCTCCCTCGGAGGCCATCCGGTCAAAGTGGACGAATGGGGGATCGACGTCTGTTACAGCGGCACGCAAAAGTGCCTGAGCTGCCCTCCGGGCCTGGCGCCCATTACCTTTTCGGCCAGGGCCATGGAAAAGATCAAGAACAGAGCCAAGAAAGTACAGAGCTGGTACCTGGATATGAATATGGTGGGAAAATACTGGGGTAGCGATCGCACTTACCACCATACCGCGCCCATCAGCATGACCTACGCCCTTCTGGAAGCCCTGCGCATCATCGGCGAGGAGGGCCTGGGGCCCCGCCACGAACGGCATCGCCGGAACCATCTGGCCCTGGTAAACGGCATTTCCGCCATGGGCCTGAGTATGTTAGTAGATGAACCATACCGGCTCTGGTCGTTGAACGCGGTAAGCATTCCTCCGGGAATAGACGACCCCAGGTTGCGCAAAAAACTTTTGGAGGAGTACAACCTGGAGATCGGCGGGGGACTGGGAACTCTGAAAGGTAAAATCTGGCGCGTAGGTTTGATGGGATATTCCTCAAACGAAACAAACGTCCTCTACTTCCTCACCGCCCTGGAACAGGCTTTGCGGGAGCAGGGTTTCGAAGTGCCTAAGGGAGCCGGCGCTAATGCGGCTAAAGAGGTTTTCATAAAAGCCCAATAAGCATTGGGCGGTTAGCTCTCAGCAGGCAGCAAGCCAAAAAAATTCGCTGACCGCTTATAGCTGAAGGCTGAGCGCTTTCCAGGAAAGCGTATCTATAACCTTAACCTAAGCCCTTCTTCACCCAAAACCAGAGGTTCAAATTTTTAATGGACCAAAAGCGCAGAAAAAAGTTAATAAAAAAACTGCAATCTATCGTTGGTCGGGAATGGGTTTTACACACCTCTCCGCACCTTCAGGTTTACGGCTATGATGCTTCGTTAGTCCATTCCCTCCCGGACTTCATTGTCCTCCCGGCAAACGCCCGGGAGGCCGCCGCCATAGTCCAACTGGCGCTTAAAGAAAAAATCCCCTATCTTCCCCGGGGAGCTGGCACAAACCTTACCGGCGGCTCGATTCCCTGCCAGGGGGGGATTGTAATCGGGATTTCCCGCCTGAAAGCCCTGCGGTCCATTGACCTAAAAAACCTAAGGGCCGAAGTTGAAGTCGGAGCCACCAATCTGGAAGTGCAGAATGCCCTGGCGCCTTCAGGTTATCTTTACGCTCCAGACCCGGCCAGCCAGAAAGTCTCCACCATCGGCGGCAACGTAGGTGAAAACTCCGGCGGCCCTCATTGTTTGAAATATGGCGTTACCACCAACCATGTGCTTGGCCTGGAAATGGTCATGCCCGATGGAAAGATCATCCCCCTGGGAGGAAAGTGCCTGGACACTCCGGGATATGACCTCGTCGGCCTCATGGTAGGTTCGGAAGGAACTCTGGGCATGGCCATCCAGGCCACCCTGCGCTTGCTCCACCAGCCTCAGGCAGTCCAAACCATCCTGGCCGTCTTTGACGGCATTGAAGATGCCAGCAAAACCGTTTCAGCCATTATCGCCGCCGGCATAATCCCCGCGGCTCTGGAGATGATCGACAAAGTGGTGCTGCAAGCAGTAGAGGCTTCCGTACACGCCGGTTACCCTCTGGACGCTGAAGGGGTTTTGATCATTGAGCTCGACGGCATCCGGGAAGGCATGGAGCGTCAGGCCGAGCGCATCCGCCAAATATGCCAGGATAACCATGTTCGTGAAGTGCGCTTGGCCAAAACCGCCAGCGAGAGAGAGGTTCTCTGGAAAGGCCGCCGCGGGGCCTTCGGGGCCGTAGCCCGGGTTAAGACCAGCTATTTATGCGCCGATGGGACTGTCCCGCGCACAAAGCTTCCCCAGGTTTTGCGGCAGGTGGAGGAGATCGGCCAAAAGCATAACCTGACCATCGGCAACGTCTTCCACGCCGGAGATGGAAACCTCCACCCCTTAATTCTTTTTGATGACCGGGATGAAAACGAAAGGTCCCGGGTCATTCAGGCCGGGAAGGAGATCCTGGAAGCCTGCGCCCTTGCCGGAGGAACAATAAGCGGCGAACACGGCATTGGCCTGGAAAAGATTAAATCCATGAATTTAATCTTTTCTCCGGAAGACATCTCCTTCATGCGTAAAGTCAAAGAGGCCCTGGACCCCACGGGTCTTTGCAACCCTGGTAAAATTTTCCCGCCGGCGGAGGCTTCCCCTCAAACGATCCCGGCCCAACAAAAATTGTCTCCGGAGGGAGACTTCCTTTCTGGTCTTATTAAAATTGTCGGCCAAGAAAATTGTTATGGGGCGGCTTCCGAAACTGAAAAATACTCCGTGGACGGGAAAGCGCCCAAAGCAGTGGCTTTTCCGGGGAGCGTGCGGAAAATCAGTGAGATTCTCCGTCTCGCTGCCGCAAAGAACGCTTCCCTCATCCCCATGGGCAGAGGAACGAAGATGGCTTACGGAAATCCCCCTTACCGGGCCGATTCTATCCTCAACCTATCCCGCATGAACCGCGTCCTGGAGCTCGACCTGGAAAACCTTACTATTACCCTGGAAGCCGGGGTGAAGCTTCAGGATATACAGGCAACTCTTGCGGCCCACCGCTGTTTTATCCCGCTGGATGCGCCCCTGGCCGAGGCCACCATCGGAGGTATTCTCTCCACCAACTCCAGCGGCCCGAAGAGGTTACTTTACGGAAGCCCCCGGGACATTACTTTAGGAGCAAAGATAGTTCTGGCAGGGGGTGAAATCGTCAAAACCGGCGGCAAGACCGTGAAAAACGTCTCCGGCTATGACATGACTAAACTTTACATCGGTTCTCTCGGAACGCTGGGGATCATCGTTGAAGCTACTCTGCGCCTCTTGCCCGCTCCTGAGCAGGAAGCCCTTCTCCTCCTTCCCTGCCGGGAGGTATCACAGGCCGTGGCCGTGGCTTCCCAGATCATCCACTCTGACCTTCTGCCTTCTTCTTTAATTCTTTGCAACAATAAAGCCGCGGCCATCCTTTCCCGCGCCGCCGCCGATGCCCTTCCCCAAGGGTTTTTATTGCTTATCGGAGTGGAAGGGACCCGCGAGGCTGTGGAAGCGCAAATTCAAAGAATCCAAAACATGAAAGAAGAAGGAGTTTCCGGTTTCCAGGTTGTTAAAAACTCAGCGGCCGGGGAAGTCTTAAAAACGATCACTGAAATACATGGAAATGGAACATCCGTTTCCTGTAAAGCATCCACTTCCCTTGCCCGGGGCGGGGAGCTTTTTAAAAAGGCTGAAGCTTTATCATCGGATAATTCCCTGGAAACCGCTATCCTCGCCCATCTCGGAACTGGAACCGTAAATCTCTTCTTCGGGGCAGACGAAGAAGCCGGGTCCTGGCCAGCAGGCAAAATCCCGGAAATCATCGCCTATCTCAGAAAAGAATCCGAAGAGGAGGGGGGAAGCTTAGTGATTGAGGCCGCCCCGCTCACGCTCAAAGAGAAAATCTCAGTATGGGGGCCGCCGGGACCTTCTTTCCCATACATGAAGGCTATAAAAAACGCCCTGGACCCCTTGAACCTGCTGAACCCCGGGCGATTTTACGGAGGCCTATGAAAGCGTCTCTTATAGACGAAGTAGCCAAATGCAACCGTTGCGGATTCTGCCTGGCCGCCTGTCCGGTCTATCAGGCCACGGGCGTGGAGACCAAAGCTCCGCGAGGCCGGAACTCTCTGGCCCGGTCCCTGATGAAGAAAGACTTTACCTGGCCTTCAAGCCCGGAGACGCGGGAATCCCTGTTTCAATGCTTAGGCTGCCGGGCCTGCGTGGAAGCCTGTTTTCCGGCAGTTGCGACCGATGAAATCGTGGCTTCCGCACGTTCTGATTACTACCGCGAATTCGGCGAAACCTGGCTGCAGCGTTACCTTTTCCGCCGCCTGCTGCCTGATCCGCAAAGGTTATCCGCGGCCATCAAGAAAGCCTTCCTGCTGAAGAGCAGCGCAAACTTGCTTCGGGCCTTGAGCTTTCTTCCTTGGTTGAACCGGAATCTTCTTAAGGCCGTGGACTTGTTGCCGCCTTTACCCGCGCATACCCTGCGGGAACGATGGCCGGACCTGGTCAGGGGGAAAATGGGGAAGGGGAAAAAGATCGCCTATTTCGGCGGCTGCGCTTTCAATTTCGTATTGCCGGACATTGGCCAGTCCACGATGTATTTGCTCCTCAAAGATGGGAACCAGGTCTTTTGGCCGGAACATGGCTGCTGTGGACTGCCGGCTTATGGCCACGGAGACTTCGAGGGAGCGAGGATCATGGCCCGGAAAAACATAAAGCTCTTCCAGGACCTGGGCGTCGAGGCGGTGGTTACGGAATGCGCCAGTTGTTCTTCCTTTCTGAAAAAATATCCCGATCTCCTATCCTCGGAGGCGGCTTTCATCGGCCCAGCAAAAAGCTTCAACAGCCGGGTGCTGGATATAAGCGAATTTCTTTCGGCTAAGGACATATCCTTCCAGCGGAACGATCTGCCCGTGAAAGTTACCTTCCACGACCCCTGCCACCTGAACCGTTTCCAGAAAATTAAATCGCAACCACGCGAGCTTTTAAAGAAGATGCCGGGAGTGGACTTCGTGGAGATGCCCGAGGCCGATTGGTGCTGCGGCGGAGGGGCCGGCTTGAATCTTTCCAACTATGACCTGTCCATGAAAATTCTGCAACGGAAGATGGATAATGTGCAGAAGAGCAAAGCTAAGACTCTGGTCACTTCCTGTCCGGGATGCTATCTACAGCTACGCCATGGAGCTAATAAAAATAAACTGGCGGTCGAAGTTCGTTATCTGACGGAATTTTTCGCCGGGGCGGCCCAGGCCCCATCAAGGGAATGAATCATGCCCGGACCCTGGGAGTTTCTCCGTTCTACGATTCTGCAATCCTGCCGCGTCTTTTCCCTGAAGATGGAGGGCTACCGTTCTCCGCGCACGGGCCGGGAGCATGATTTTTACCTCATTGATGCGCCGGATTGGGTGAACGTCATTCCCCTTACAGCAGACCATAAGGTTATTCTGGTCAAACAGTTCCGTTTTGGGACCAAGGATTTCTCCCTGGAAATTCCCGGGGGCATGCTCGACGACGGGGATACGCCGGAGCAGGCGGCCAGCCGTGAGCTCCTTGAAGAGACTGGTTATGCAGGCGATGAGCCGGTTCTCTTAGGCGCCGTCCACCCCAACCCGGCCATTCACACCAACCGCTGCTATACGTACCTGATCAAGAACGTGATCTGGCGAAAACCTCCCCAGCCGGATTCTACCGAAGAGATCGAAGTTAAGATCGTACCTCTTCCGGAAATTCCCCGGCTGATCCGCGAGGGAAAAATCACCCACTCCCTGGTGATTGCCGCTTTTTACTGGTACTTTTCAAGTACACGATCCAAGGATTCATCCTAAACCCGCCTAAGGTCAAGGTCACCGGTGCGCCGATTTATGGCGCATCCGGTGCACCGGTTTGTTGGCAGTTATTTTTTCGTATAATGTTTCTGGAGCTATGTCAGCACCATTTGGCCAGGAAATCGTTCCGCCCTCTATTCTTGCCTTTTTGAAGAAGGCTGTATCTCGCAAAGCTTCAAAAACAGGGCCCTTCCCGACGTATTCTTGGAAGTCTATGTCGCCGCTTCTGCCGTCATCGAAAACAACATGATAGACAAAGCCGCCCTTATATTCGATGTTTATCACATCATTCATGTTCCACATGGTGCACCTCACTCCAAAGGATCAATTTTCTTGATTTCCTTACCAGCCCTTGCCAGTTCCCAATCCTCCTCAAGTTCGTTTAGACGCAAGTCTACCCACTCTCACACGAGTCTTGTGGCTGTTTTTGATTTCATGCTTCCTTTCATAATGTTGCCGTTGAAATCAAAAACTGCCTTATTCCCCTGATATTCGGCATGAAAATGTGGAGGTTCATGCTCAGCAAAGAACATTCTAATGATAATTCCGAAAAATCTGCAAATCTCTGGCATGGATTATCCTTTCATCATTTACTGCCAACGTGGACCTGAGACGCGGGAAACGCGTCAGCGTTTTCCCGTCGGTGGCTCTCCATTGAGGCAAAAGAGAGGGTCTTTGCAGTTTGCGACCGGGCACAGCAATCTTTGAACGCTCCGTCTATTGCTTCCTTTAAACTTTGAGTCGTATCTTTAAAACGTTGACATGATGACCACTCTTTGAATCTCATTCGTTCCTTCGTAAATCTGGGTAATCTTGGCGTCGCGCATGTAGCGTTCCACGGGATATTCCTTGACGTACCCGTATCCGCCGAGAATTTGCACAGCCTCCACAGTAACTTTCATGGCCACGTCCGAACAAAAGCACTTGGACATGGATGATAAACGGATGGTCTCCGGGCTTAGCCTGGACAGGTCCTTGGGAAGCTCCTGGAGCACAGTGGCCGTTTTGTACAGGAGCTGCCGGGAAGCTTCAATGTTCATGGCCATATCGGCCAGCTTAAATGATATCCCCTGATGAGCAATGATTGGCTTTCCGAAGGCTACCCTTTCCTTGGCATAATTAAGGGAGTACTCAAAGGCGCCGGCAGCGATTCCCAGGGCCTGCGCGCCTACGGCCGGCCGGCTGAAATCCAGAGTCTTCATCATGATAGAAAAACCCAGACCTTCCTGGGTTAGAATGTTCTCCGCCGGGACTGGACAATCTTCGAAGATCAGCTCCACCGTATCCGAAGAGCGAATGCCTAATTTGTCTTCGTGCTTCCCGACTGAAAAACCCTTGGTCCCTTTTTCCACGATGAAGACGCTGGCTCCTTTATGCCCTCCTTTTACTGGATCCGTGAGGGCATAAACTGTAACCGTCTCAGCAACCCCGCCGTTGGTGATGAAGGTCTTGTTTCCGTTTAAGATATAAAAATCCCCCTGGCGAATCGCCTTACAGCGGAAGGAGGCCACATCAGAGCCACCGCTGGCTTCGGTCAGGGCAAAAGCTGCCAAATTTTCACCAGTGGCTAAAGAAGGAAGAAATTTCTTCTTTTGTTCTGAGTTTGCGGCCAGTAGGATTGGCAAAGTTCCGAGCTCTTGACCCACTGGGAGAATGCCAACTGCCGCATCCACCTTAGAGAGTTCCTCGCACACGATGATCAAAGAGAGAAGACCGGCGCCGCTCCCGCCGTATTCCTCGGGAAAATCGACTCCGAAAAGGCCGTTCTCCCGGAGCAGTTCGACCATCTCCCAGTTAAATTCCCCCTTCTGGTCCCGGGCCGCCGCCCCGGGTTCTACTTTCTGTTTAGCCAATTTCCGGACTGTATCGCGGAGCAAGACCTGCTCCTCGGTCAATTCGTATTGCATGGAATGATCTCCTTTCTCATGTTTGGAAAAACTATATCAGTTTAGCTTTTTGAAAAAATGGTATTAAGGCCTTTGTTGAGGACCGGGGGTTAGAGCGGAACGCGCCGGAAGCATCGGTTGGGTTTCCGCTTGGCCACGAGGACAAAAGATCGTTTCCTCCGGAGGAGGCGGGGGTTCTTGCCCGCCCCATATGCGGAGAAATCAGCGCCTAATGATTCTCCGCCTAAGGCGGATTCCGGTCTGGCCCCCGGTCCCTGGAATCCCTTGGCCCTTACAACACACCTTTTTTCAAAGAGCTAAAGGGGGTTCTTAGTGGATGGATTGTAGACAAATCCGCGGAAAAATGTCTATAGAAAAGTAAAGGAGATAAAGGGCCTTAAAGCCCTTCCTTCTTCAATTCCTCGGCAAGTTTTTTCTGCTTTTCGGTGAGATTTTTGGGAGACTTAATCAGGATGCGCACATACTCATCGCCCTTACCCCCTCCCTGGAGATTGGGCAAGCCAAATCCTTTAAGGCGAATCCGGCTGTGGCTCTGGGTGCCGGGTGGAACTTTGATATGTTTCGAACCGTCGAGCGTGGGAACTTCAATCGCCGTCCCCAGGAGAGCATCGGAAATTTTAATCTCTTTCTCAACTGTTATATCGCTCCCCTCCCTTTTGAAAAAAGGGTGCTCGGCAACGTTCACTTTGAGGTATAAGTCGCCTGGAGGCGCTCCCCGCCCCCCTTCCATCCCTTTCCCGGCAAGGCGCAGCTTTTTGCCGCTCTCGATTCCCGCAGGGATCTTCACTGTTACTTCTTCCAGTTTCCCCCCTTTGGGAGATTTAACCTTCTTCTCGCCGCCGAGCGCGGCCTCCTGAAACGTTAGGTTCAATTCATACTGAATATCCTGCCCCTTCTGGGGTATCGGTCCCCGGTCCTGGCGCCCCCCTCCTGAAAACATGTCGCCCAAATCAGGAGCCTGTCCCCGTTTTTGCCCGAAGAGATCCTCATAATTTCCATAATGGACTTTGGCTCCTCGTCCGGCTCCGCCAAAGATGCGACTGAACACATCGTTGGTGGAAAATCCCAGGTCCTTAAAAAGGTCGCTGATGTCGAACCCGCGGAAAATATCCTCCTGGGAGTAACGCTGCTTGAAGCCAGAAGGCCCAAACTGGTCATACTGCTGGCGTTTTCCTTGATCGCTCAAGACGGCGTAGGCTTCGTTGATCTCCTTGAAACGCTCCTCAGCCTGCTTGTTTCCCGGATTGCGGTCGGGGTGATACTTCATGGCCAGCTTGCGGTAAGCCTTTTTGATTTCGTCTTCCGTCGCGGTTTTTTTTACGCCTAAGAGTTCGTAATAATCCCTTTTGGCCATATTCTCACTCGCTTTTGTAGGTTTCCCGGATCAACCGGTTCAGGAAATTTTCCGGATTCTCTATCCCTTCCGGTGGGATGACAATCTCCGATCTTCCGGTCTTTTCCTTAATGAGCTTAAGCCCGTGCTCATAGTTTTGAAAAGATTGCCTGAAAAAAGCCTCAGGCTCAAGCCCTTCTTCCCATATCTTTTCTACCAGGCGATCAATGGCCTCTTCGGTGAAATGGATCTGGACTTCGTTCCGGCTGGAAAACATTCGCTCAAAATTCAGGGCCGCCCGATGAATCGCCAGCACCTCTTCCACCGCCGAATCCACATCCATCCGCCCTTCCACCGCCCGCCGGGTAATCAGGCGAGTCCGCCGGTTGGCAAAAGATTTCCCGTAACGCGCCTCGAATTCCGGTTCCCTTTTGCGGATGGATTTTTCCATCTCCATCTCTTCTTCCATAAGCAATTTTCGAAAGAGGGCTTCTTGCGCTGGATCTTCCGGAGCTTCCAGAATTTTTTTCAGCTCCCCCACCGGATCATTCACCATGGCCGGGGTGACGACCAGGCGGCGAATATTGGTCGAAGGAAGAATGTGTTCGAATTTTAGCAAGACCCGTTCCACGGCGCTGACCAGGCCCCGGGCTCCTGTTCGCTCCTGATAAGCATTTTCGGCAATCCGCCGGAGCGATTCATCTGTAAACTGCAGGTCGATCCCATAGGCCTTGAAGTCCCGCTTTTTGCCAATGATGATCGGGCTTTTAGGATTCCTAATGATATTGTAAAGATCCTCAATCTCCAGATGTTCGAAAACCGTTACCACCGGCAGCCTGCCGATGAACTCCGATTCAAACCCGTATTGAATCAGGTCTTCGGCTTTCACCTGCTTCAGGTACTCGGCCTTTTCATCTTTGGACTTGATCTCTGCTCCAAATCCTATGCCCTGCCGGTTCAAGCGTTTTTTAATGATTTCTTCCAAACCGGTGAAAGCCCCGCTCATGATGAAAAGGATGTATTTGGTGTTGATCTTCTTCCTTTCCCTCTTCCCGGTTTTTTGGAATTCCATGATGGCTTCCATCTGGGAGACTGGATCGTGCGCGACCTTCAACTCCACCTCGGTCTCTTCCAGGGGTTTTAGCAACGCCCGCTGTACGCCCGAACGAGACACGTCCGGTCCAATCAGGTTGGGCGAAGCAGCGATCTTATCCACCTCATCCAGATAAATGATCCCGTACTGGGCCAATTCAATATTCCCTTTGGCCTCATACACCAGATCCCGGACAAGATCTTCCACATCCCCGCCCACATAACCTGTTTCACTAAATTTGGTGGCGTCTCCTTTGACAAAGGGAACCCCGATTTTTTTGGCGATCAGCTTTACCAGAAAAGTTTTGCCCACGCCTGTAGGCCCGATCATGATGATGTTATTCTTGATCTCCCCTACACTTTCATTTCGCTTATTTTTATTCTGGGACTCAAACATCTTGATGCGATTGAAATGGGTGCAGACCTTGGTGGCCAGGACTTCTTTGGCCTCCTCTTGTCTTACCAGATATTCGTCCAGATAAGACTTCAACTCTTCGGGTTTCATGTCGAAGTGGATGGATACAGGCTCGGAAGGCTTCTCCTTTTCGCCTTCTTCGATCTTTTGCCCCGCAGGTTCCGGAAGCGGGCCGAACCCGGCAAACTGGACTCTCTGGCCGTATTTTTTAGCCAGATAATCGCTTAAATCTTTTTGTATCTCCTTGATGTCTACATCTTTGACATCAAAAAATTTCTCCCTCATTCTGTCAAACCTCCCAAATACTTCCAACTATAATATTATGATGAACCCGTAAAAAGTCAGAATTCCCTTCATTACGTCATTCCGGCGAAAGCCGGAATCCAGTTATTTTAAGGAATTATCAAACCTCTGGACTCCGGTTTTCACCGGAGTAACGACTTTTTACAAGGCCATCAACTTTAATAGTATAATACTTATTACCAAATCATGCCAGCTTTTAAGCAGCTCCTTCAAGGTCCTTTCCCCTTTTTTACTTGATTTTCAAAAACTTTCTTGTTTAAATTGACTTCGGTCTTATATTTCAATGCTTTTGATGCCTGACAATCCGCGGTGGCCTGCGTCCCTAAAAATGCATGAACTTTCCATAACCCAGAGCATCCTGGAAATCGCTCTCGATTACGCCAAGCGTAACCAGGCGCAAAAAGTCGTTGAGATCCACCTTAAGATCGGAGAAGTCAGCGACTTCGATGATGAATGGATCCAGCGCTATTTTGACTTCGTCGGCAAAGGATCCCTCGCCGAAGGCGCCAAGCTGCGTATTTCCCGGGTCCCTGCCCAGTTGCAATGCAACCCCTGTTCCTTCATCTTTCCCCTAAATAAATCCACCTGGAATACCCAATGCCCGTCATGCAAAAGCAAGGAGAGTCAACTCATCTCCGGCCGGGAGTTTCGGGTGGAGGCTCTGGAAGTAATTTAATTTTTTCTCCCTTCCCCGATTGGACAACAAGAAAAGTCAGAGCCCAGGGTTACCCGCCAGATTTTTGAAATCATCTTGATTTCATGATAATTTATCTATATTATGAGACAATTTTAAGAAACACTGTTGACTTCCAGTTCATAAGGAACCCTCAACTTCATCATGGTGGAAGCTTATTGGAAAATCGGCAGGCGCATTATTGAAGAGGAACAGAATGGCCAGGCGCGAGCGGAATACGGTTCCTCTCTCATCAAGGAACTGGCCAGGAATCTCGGAGACGAGTTCGGCAAAGGATTCTCCGTCGCCAACTTGTGGAATTTCCGACAATTTTACCTGACATTTCCGGAGGAAGGAAAACTCTACGCGCTGCGTAGAGAATTGACATGGACCCATTATCGCCTCATCATGAGGGTGGAGAATGAACAGGCACGGGAGTGGTATATCACAGAAGCCGCCAACCAACGCTGGAGCAGCCGCCAGTTGGAGCGGAACATCAACTCTTTTTATTATGATCGGTTGTTGACAAGCAACGAGCAGGCTCCCGTCAAGACATCATCCTCCGATCCGGTTCCCGAAGATTTTATCAAAGATCCCTATGTCCTTGAGTTTCTTGGAATTCCTGAATGCACCAACGCGAACGAGCGGCAAATTGAGACGGCAATCATCACCCAACTGGAGCGATTTCTGCTTGAATTGGGAAAAGGGTTTTCATTTGTCGGACGACAATTTCGCATCAGCACCGAAACCTCTCACTTCTACATCGACTTGGTGTTTTACAACTATCTGTTGAAATGTTTCGTGCTGATTGACTTGAAGACCGCCAAGCTCACCCATCAGGACATCGGCCAAATGGACATGTATGTGCGCATGTTCGATGACCTGAAGCGGGTTGAAGGCGACAATCCCACTATAGGTATTATCCTGTGCACATCAAAAGATGAAACCGTTGTCCATTACTCGGTACTGAACGAAAGCAAACATCTCTTTGCGTCCAAGTACATGCTCTATCTGCCAACCAGGGTTGAGGATGAACAAACCGAGCCAATGTGAAGCAGCAGAGGTTATTAGAAGAATTTAATTAAAGGGAAAAAAGGATGGATGTTCTGCTAACATTCACAGGGTTTCATGATCCCTATTTCCAGGGATTGGTTGACCAGGAGGAACAGCCTGGGCCGACCCTGTCCCTTCTTGCCGCCCGCTCATTCGATCATATTTTTCTCTTCGATACCCCGAGCACGCAAAGGGTTACCCAAGAGACGAAGAAAGCCATCTCCAAGCTTCACCGCGATATCGAGGTTCATGTTCTCGGAATCGACCTTGACGACCCCACGAAATACCAAGACATTTTCAAAGGACTCAGAAGCCACCTGCAAAATATTATTGAGCGCTTTCAGTCCTCCAAGTTTTATATTGCGGTAGCTTCGGGTACTCCCCAGATGCATGCATGCTGGGTTCTCTTGACGGCTTCCGGGGAGATTCCTGCGCGTATTCTTCATGTGCGCCCGCCTCAATTTGTGACGAAAGAACGTCCCCTCGTTAGCGAGGTAGATTTATCCTCTCGCGAATTTCCAACCGTCAGGTTCCAAGCTGGGCCGATCCTCGTTGAAGAGAAAGAAGCTGATGTTGATTCCACCAGGATTCAGCTCGGTATAGTCGGCGATCACCCGGCCATGCAGCGTGCACTTGAGATGGGAGCGTTGCTGGCTCCATCCCATGCTCCAATCCTCATTTTTGGAGAAACGGGCACGGGCAAAGAACTGTTTGCTCGGTTCATTCACAGACTCAGCGGCAGGTCACGGGAGGCCTTTATTGCTGTGAATTGTGCCGCTATTCCAGAAGACCTTGTTGAGAGCATTCTGTTCGGTCACAAGAAGGGGGCTTTCACCGGTGCGATAACCGATCAGGTCGGCAAATTCGATGCAGCCGACAAAGGGACGCTCTTCCTCGATGAACTCGGGGAATTGCCTTTCCCGGCCCAGGCCAAGCTCCTCAGGGTCCTGCAAGATGGCCTGCTGGAGCCGATAGGACAAGCCAAGCCTCACAAAGTTGATGTTCGGGTCGTGGGTGCAACCAATCGGGACTTAAGAAAAATGCTCAAGCAAGGCAAGTTCAGGGAAGACCTTTTCTATAGGCTCAGCGTCGGCGAGGTTAGGCTTCCCGCTTTGCGGGAGAGACGCAGCGACATTCCCAAATTGGCCCTTCACTCGCTCGACCGACTGAATGTTTCGTTACGGCGTCCCAAGAGACTATCTTCTCAGGCCCTGGCGAGACTCCAATCTCACAATTGGGCGGGAAATGTCCGGGATCTTGAAAACGTAATCGAACGGTCTGTCCGTCTCTGTCGCCACGACGTCCTGGATGCCGATGACCTTCTTATCGCGGAGCCGATCGCATATGCGGACCCGCTAGATGCGCTTCCAGACCCATATGAGGGCTTTTCTCTGGAGGAGTTTCTTGGGACTGCGCGGAAACAGATGATCCTTAGGGCTCTGGAAGCAACAAAGGGCAATCAAAGCCAGGCGGCCCGCTTGCTTGGAATCACCCCTCAAGCGGTCCACAAGTTCCTTCAGCAGTCCCCGCCTGCGCCGCGCACGTCGCGGCGGGCAGGGAAGCCAAAAACTTAAACCGGCGTTTAAGATGTTTCAACCTGGGTTAAAGATAAATTGGTTGATAAATCATCCGGATTGGTGTAAATCAAATCATATCAAACAGTTGGACTTTTCATAGGTTATGGCATGTGCCTTGCTCTTTATTGGGTACGGGAAAAAACCGAAAGCCTGAAATTAGAAAGGAGCAGCCATGCCAATATTCACGGTCACATCAGTCATCGACGGCGATACGTTCGAGGTTTCCCCTCAATGGAAGTGGAACGGCCAGCCAGGTTCCCGTGTTCGCCCGACCGGCTATGACGCCCCAGAGATCCATGTAGCTGGAGGCCAGAACGCTAAAAATAAACTTGCCAGGCTCATTCTTGGTGATCAGGTCGAATTGAGCTCGGCCTACAAGATAGATCACGATCGCCTCGTTTGCGACGTCTATTATAATGGCAAATACCTGGCTGATTATTTTCCTGAATGCCAATGACGAACGTCTTAACCTGGAGGGGGTTGTTTGAAGGGATACTCAACGGAAGCCGATGCCAGGATCGTGATTGACGACTTGCTCAGGCAGGCGGGATGGGACCCCGCCGACAAGTCGCAGGTACTCACCGAGTTTCCCGCAGGGAGATTCCCGATGACGGCGGAATCCATGGCGACGTATGGCCCAGAAGGGGGAAAGGTAACGTTGGATGGTGATGAAATCCCGACAGGGAGATCGGATTACGTTCTAACGGATCGCCGCGGGCGAGCCCTGGCCATTATCGAAGCCAAACGTTCCGCAATTGAACCTTACAGCGCAAAGCAACAGGCGCTTCCTTACGCCAAAAGAATCGGCGCCCCCTTCATTTTTCTTACCAACGGCGAATTGATCTATTTCTGGGACTATGGGAATGACGACGCCCGCATCGTCAACTCCTTTTTCTCCAGGCGGGATCTGGAGCGGCTGGTGGAAATGAGGACCACCAGGAAGGCTATGGCCACGATTGAAATCCCGGATTATTACATTCGCCAGGGAGAAACCCGGCAAGTAAGATCCTATCAGCGAGAGGCTATGCAAGCCTTAGACCATGCCGTCGAACTTGGGAAGCGGCGATTCCTCATCGAGTTGCCGACCGGTACCGGGAAAACGGATCTCACCTGCCTCTATCTGAAGCGTCTCATCCAGGCTGGGAGGGCCGAGCGCATTCTCTTCCTGGTGGATCGTGAGCAACTGGCCAAACAGGCCCTGGAGGCAATCCAGGACATTTTGAACCAATACAGCAGTTATTGGCTGCGGGCGGGCATGGCCAGGCAAGAGCAGCAGATTACAGTCTGCCTGCTGCAAACGATGATAGGGCGGTACAGTGAAATTACCAGCGGTTATTTCGATGTCGTCATCGCCGATGAATGCCATCGGTCCATTTATGGCTCCTGGCAGACAGCCCTTACCCATTTCGATGCCCTGCATATAGGTCTTACGGCAACACCCTCGGCATACATCGAGCGAAACACCTTCCAATTTTACCAGTGTCGGGATGATCAACCCGATTTTACCTATCCAATCCAGGAGGCTTTCAGAGACGAATACCTGTGTCCGTATAGATTCGCGACTGGGATCACCGTTATCCTTGCCGAGGGGGCGGAGGTAGGTGACGAGTTTTATGACCCGGCCGAATTCGAGCGCAAATGGACGAACGAAGACACCAACCGCAAAATGATGGAGGAATTCGACCGGCTGGCCTGGCAAAACTATAAGGATTTGGCGCCCGCGCAGAAAATCGGCCCGGGCAAGGCCATTGTTTTTGCCATAACCAAACATCACGCCGCACGTCTTGCCTCCTACCTGAATACGCTTCACCCGGAGCACAAAGGCCGTTACGCCGAGGTCATCACCAGCGATGTGGCTGATGCCGACGACCTGATTCGCAGGTTCAAGCGGGAGGAATATCCCCAGGTCGCTGTGAGCGTTGGCATGCTGGATACCGGGTTCGACTGCCGCGAGGTACTCCATCTGGTGATGTGCCGCCGTGTGAGAAGCCCTATTCTTTATCAGCAGATGCGAGGGAGAGGAACGCGAACCGCTCCCCATATCGCTAAAAAGAAATTTGTCATCTATGACTTCTTTGAGAATCATGAATATTTCAACGACAGCGATACTGATATCTTCACCGGAACCGGAGTAGGTCCTGCTCCGGGTGGCGAGCGGAGGCCGCCAAAGCCGCCCGGGGACCTTGTCGAGCTTGGCCTTCAGGATGAATGGCTGCACGCCGTGACCTACGTTGAAGTGGGCCCGGAAGGGGAAAGGTTTGACAAACGCGACTATGTGACCAACTGGGAGAAGGCCGTCCGGGCGGCAGCCAATAACGACCCAACAATTCAGAAGCTGCGCGACGGTAAGAGCCTCTCCGCAGAAGAGGAAAACGCGTTAGCCGAAACACTGAATCGGCCCGAAATGTATTTCAACGAGGAGAACCTGCGGCGCGCTTACCGGAATCCCGGCGGCAACCTGATCGACTTCATCAAGGCGGCTCTCGGCAGCCTCAAGATCAAGCCCCGTGAGGAGGAATTGACAGAAAATTTCCAGGCCTGGCTCGTTGCCAAGTCGCTTACGCCCCAGCAGGCTCAATACTTATCACTTATTAAAAATCGGGGCATAGCCAGGGGAAAGATCGTGCTTGATGATCTATTCAACCCTCCCCTATCAATTCTAAATGCGGCGGAGCTGGGCGTGGAGCTTTTTGGGGAAAAGGGCTTGAAAGAGATAATCGTGGATATGAACACTTCCGTTTTTATGCAGAAAATTGCGTGAGGTTAAAGAATGAATCAAGAATTAAGAAGGAAGCTCAACCGGATTACCGACATACTCTGGGCCGGAGGAGTCACCAATCCTGTTACCTATATTGAGCAAATCTCATATTTAATATATCTCAAACTCCTTGATGAGGAAGAGTCCAGTCGAGAACTAAAAGCGCGTCTTTTAGGCCGGGGTGGCAACGGTAATGGAAATGGCCAGCTTCTTTTCCCTAAACAGGCAGAGCGTTATCGCTGGGGGAAATGGCGGTTCAAAAGCGGCACGGAACTTCGCGATTTCGTCCGGGACCACGTATTTCCTTATATGGCTTCTCTGGTTAAAGAGGAACCGCAGATTGCCGAGTACTTTCGCGACGCCGTTTTGGAGATCGTGGATCCAAACGTTCTCAAGCAGGTTATTGACGAGATCGACGGTATCGACTTCGCCAAACTTGGAACTGATGTCAAAGGGGATATTTTCGAGTACCTTCTTACCCATCTCGGCCAGTCGGCCCTGAATGGCCAATTCCGAACCCCGCGCCAAATCCGTACCATGATGGTCGAGATGGTGGCCCCGGACCTGGGAGACACGATTTATGATCCGGCTTGCGGAACAGGGGGTTTCCTCATCGATGCCGTGGAGTACATCCTCGCCAAGTATTCCACCGAACCCCAGGAAGTTCCCATTTATGGTGAAGAATGGCTGGAGAAAAGGGGCCAGACCATCAAGGAAGCCAAGGCAGAAATCCCGACCCTCCAAACCTACCGTAAGGGACCCGGCGAGAAAATTCCTGATTGGAATCTTCTTGAACGGTCAATTTACGGCAACGATGTTTCTCGCCAGATGATGCGTATCGCCATGATGAACCTTGTGCTTCATGGTATCCGGAAGGCCAGCGTCAAGCGTGCCAACACGCTTTCGGACATGGGTGGTCTCAGCGACGACGACCTTAACCGCCGATACAAGGTAATCCTATCTAATCCACCCTTCGCTGGAGTACTTCCAAGGGAATCTATCCGTAAAGACCTGCCCACCAATTCCAAAAAGAGTGAGCTGCTTTTCCTGGGCGTGATGATGGAAGCTTTAGCCCCAGGGGGGCACTGCGCGGTGGTGGTGCCCGAAGGGCTGCTCTTTGGATCGACCTCGGCGCATGAAGAGCTTAGACGCAAGCTGATCGAGGACTATGATCTTTTGGCCGTGGTGTCGCTTCCCGCTGGAGTATTCAAACCGTATGCGGGCGTCAAGACCGGAGTGCTTGTCTTCCGGCGTCCGATTGAAACCACGAAACACACGAAAGACACGAAAGAAAAGCATAAGGGGAAGGTTTGGTTTTATGAGGTAAGAGCCGACGGCTTCGACCCGGATAAGATCTCGGGCGGCGGTAGGCCTGAAACACCCGAACGAAACGACATCCCGGACCTTTTGGAAAAGTGGTCGGATTACAAAAAATCCGGGTTTAAGCGCATTTCCGGTGTAAAGGCAGGAACGCTTCTGCCAGCGGGCAGCGACGAACCCCGCTGTTGGTGGAGTCCTCTCCAAGCCATTGCCGAGAACGATTACAATCTGGCCGCTGGTCGTTATAAGCCGCAGATAGCAGAGAAGCCCCCGGATGAGGACCCAGCTCAGCTTATCCGGCAGGCACTAACGCTTGAGCAGGAAATCACCCAGGGATTAGAACGGCTTCTCAAAGGGGTTGAAGCATGACAGTGCTGTCCCAAATAGAAAGGAAAATAGAACCACGAAACACACGAAAGACACGAAAGGGGAAAAATAATGCATAATATTTTTGGGTGGTTCGTGTATTTCGTGGTTGAAAAGCTGCTTCAGGAAGTGGAGGCAGTTGAATGATCTGGCCTGTGTATAAAATTTCTCGACTTGCCGAAGGCTTTATTAGCGGCGGGACTCCCAACACGAAAATTGAGGAATACTGGCAAGGAAGTGTCCCTTGGATAACGGGGGCTGATTTTGACGATGGGGGAGTAATCCTTGGTCGGAGGTATATAAACCAAGCTGCTATAGACAACAGCGCAACAAATATTGTTCCAAAGGGATCAATCCTGATTGTAACTCGAACCGGCGTAGGCAAAATCGCTATTGCTCCGGTCGATATTGCCATAAGCCAAGATATAACTGGCGTTGTTCTGAAACGTGGCGTTTCTGCAAAGTATGTAGTAGCTGCTATTAGAAATAAGATGCCTGTTATTCTGGCTGCCCAACGTGGTGCCACAATCAAAGGCGTTACTCGAAAAGATGTTGAGAACCTTACAATTCCATTGGCTGCCCCTTCGGAACAGCGACGGATTGTGGAAATCCTTGATCAGGCGTATGCCCTGCGCAAAAAGCGCGCCGAGGCCGACGCTAAATCTGCCCATATCCTCCCTGCCCTCTTCTACAAAATGTTCGGCGACCCTCTGGCATTGATGAATTCCAGCGAGGGTATCCCTCTTGCGGAACTTGAAGTTGAGCTACAGAACGGATTCGCTTGCGGTGAAAAGGATGTTGAAGACGGTGTGCCACATCTCCGCATGAACAATATTGACGATTCGGGAGTGCTCAATCTGGAACTTGTTCGCACCGTTCCACTCGATCGAGATACCGAGCGGTATCGACTGATGGAGGGAGATGTGCTTTTCATGGGAACAAACAGCGAGGACAAGGTTGGAAAGACATGTCTCTTCATGCCTCCTGATAACCGAATTTACCTATTCAGCAATCACCTGATCCGTCTTCGTGTGTCCGACTTGCGTATCACCCCGGAGTATCTTGCTGGACTCCTCCATCTGTTATGGGCAAAGAAGTTTTTCCCGATCATTGCCAAGAGATGGGTTAATCAATCCTCAGTGGCTCAGTCTTCGTTGGCAGCCCTCCGCATCCCATTGCCAGCCGCAAGACCGCTCCAATTGTTTACGGAAGCATACCGAAGCCTTTTGCCGCTAAGAGCTCAACGTATGCGTTCAGGAGAATACATTGACCAAGTCTTTGCCGTTTTACTCCACCGCGCTTTCAGCGGCGACCTGACAGCCAAGTGGCGCGAGGCGCATTTGGATGAAATCCTTTCCGAGATTGAGCACCAAAACAAACTTATGGAAAATTACAATAGCCTATAGCGAGGACGATCATGATTTCAGGTTTTATGATTGGTAATTTCAAGGCATTTTCGGAAACCCAATATATGCCAATTCGCCCTCTAACGCTAATTTTCGGGCCAAACAGTTCAGGAAAATCAAGCTTAATTCACGCGCTTGTACTCGCCCATGAGGCAATGTTTGAAGGAAACCTTGATGTCCATCGAACGAAAATTGGTGGCGATTCCATTGATTTAGGTGGTTTTAAACAGTACGTCCACAGACGCAATGCTGAAAATCAAGTTGATTTGGCGTTTGAGTTTGAGACAAAAAAATTGAATGGTCGAATGGGAGAAATATTTAGGGGGGCGAAAAATATTGCCATTGGTATCACAATAGGGAAAGGTTTTGATGAATCCACCATAAAGGCTATTAATCTAATGGGCCATCTGCAATTATCAGAAATTCTTAAAGGGCTTAAGGAGGAGGGCAATGATCTTGGATTATCCAGGTCGGAATTGGAGAAATATAAATATCAAAATTTGACACTCAAAGAATTTTTGGAAGCGAGCCAGCAGCCCCAAACAAAGACATATCGCTTATTGGCTGACAAGTCAGTGTTGATTAAGATAAGTGCAAGGAAAAAAGGGATCCTGCACTTGGATATGATAAATAGTGAGCATCCCATTTTTCGAACGCTAATAAGTGCCATTTTAAAAACCGCAACTACAACTGAACAAATTACTTCCCATGATTTCAGTATAATTGACGACGGAATATCCCAATTAGTCTCAACCCTAAAATTTGAGAATGTCATCTTCCTCCCAAGAGGAATCAGAAGAGAGCAGCTTACGCAGCAGGCCAAACTTTCGAAAGAATATGAGTCCCTAATGCCTATTAGCAAAAGCAGAAGAAACGAGGATTTACTTGCTGCAACAAATATTTTTTTTCCACGAATTATAGATGAAATCGTAACCGGTCTCACAGGATATGTTGAAAAGGAACTTAATCAATTTCGATATTTGGGCCCCTTGCGGTCTTACCCTCCCCGGCATATCGCCTTTTCGCAATACCATGACCCAAATTGGACTGCGGGTGGGGGTTTCGCTTGGGAAGAAGTGCGGCGGCGGCCAGACCTAAAAACAAAGATTAATGAGTGGCTGGGTGATACCCAAAAATTAAGTACGCCATATGAATTGATCGTGCAGCATTTATTAACCATTGATAATCTGGAGAAGCATTATTCGAAGCGAATTAGCGAAATTGAAGAAGAATTTGGAGATATGGAAAAATATCAGGGGGATTTATTTGGAGATATCGAGGGTGTATTAGGAAATTTAAAGCGTGTTGAAGATGATATATCAGAAGTAAGAGAGCTTGTCCTAAGAGATAAGAGAACCGAGACGGTTGTCAGTCATCGAGATGTCGGCATAGGAATTTCTCAAGTGCTACCCGTACTCGTAAGCTCTCTTGGCAATAAGCAATGTTTAATCGCCATAGAACAACCCGAAATCCATCTCCATCCGGCACTTCAAGCAGAACTTGGGGATGTATTTATTGAATCTGCACTCGGTGAAAATCATAATCGATTTATCATCGAATCCCATAGTGAACACCTTCTCTTACGGATCATGCGTCGCATTAGGGAAACCACTACAGGCAAATTGCCGGAAGGAGCCCTTTCGGTCCATCCTGAAGATGTTATGGTCTTGTTTGTTGAGCCAGATGGTTCTCGCAGCATTGTCCGAGAAATGCCTCTAAATGAGAATGGCGAATTAGTGAAGGCCTGGCCGGGCGGATTCTTCGAGGAAGGGCTTCGGGAGATTTTTTGATGGCCCTTCTTTGCGAATATGCCCTGACACCAGATGTTTTTGATACACGGTTTTATCCCCACGAAGAAGTTGGGACTGCTCGCCTGGAACATCTCAAAGAAGTATTCCTTGAGGAGGCTTTACTACGCAACCTGCGTGCTGGCGAATGGCTTGCTGTTTTTAGAAATCATGATCGCCCCTGGCATCGACGCGGGACGGAACTGCTCAAAAAAATGATTAAGCAGAATCGCCTTCGCCTTGCGGTAGCGGCACTTTCTTCTGCTCCAGCAAATGATGTGGAGTGGTGCCTTGAAGCTTTGGCCTCTCACCAAATTGATCCTATGACAGGTGTCATATCCACGGCTCAAATAGTTGATGCAGTCGGCGCCGATACAATTTTAGGGCGGCTTGACCGACTTGGCAATTCCCCATGTTGGACTTCTCGAAGCGCATCGGTGCGGTTGGCGAGATGCCATGGTGATTACGAAATTCAGCTTCGGCTGATTATGCAATCTGCCAACTCGGTTATGCTTATCGACCCCCACCTCGATCCAAGCCAGCGACGGTATTTGGATGTACTGCCAATATTGCTTTTGGCGAAAGGCCGTCGCCACATGCCGCTCATTGAGATCCATCGCGTCGTGTATGTCGGGTCTGGTCGAAACCGTCAACTTATAGATCCCGTGGATTGGGAGAATCGCTTTCGAGAAGCGTGGGGAAACGACCTTGCTACTGCCGGTTTGAAGGTCGATATTTTCATTTGGGACGAGCATCATGACCGCTATCTGATCACTGATCTTATTGGAATTGGAATGGAAAACGGCTATGACACGACCACCAACCCGAATGATATTACAACATGGAGCCGCTTAGGCCGGGCTGCTCGGGACGATATTCAAAGAGAATTCGATCCCGCAGCAAATAGGCATAAATTGCGGCACCTCTTTACTGTGCCGTAACTGAGGATTCCCATGAAGTTTTTCAAACCTGGTCCAAAGTCTGGAGCAGAGAAAATAGCCTGGTCGGGCCGCATCGCGGCGGTTCAGCCCCGTATTCGTCTCCTGCGGTCATTTGATCAGCGACATCACATCTATCAGGGATACGTCCTGCGCATCGAGGGAACGTGCGGCGACCAGACGGGGCAGTTTCTTATCGCCGTCGGCAAAGAAGCGAACGAAAAACATCGGTTCTGTGTTGGCATGCAATTGAGGGGCTTTTCCATCCCCGTATCCGACCCCCGGCTCGAAACAGCCGGGTTGTACAAAACGAGCGGCATCAAGGTCGATCGGGAAGCCCAGGGGAGGTTGACTTCGACGCCGCCGTTCCATGGTGTGCCGCCCGACCTGGAAACCTATCGCAGCCGGGGCCATCGACGCTTGGATGCCCGGACGTACGACTCGACATGCTCGACCTGCATTTGGGGCTGCCGGATGCCGGTGGAAATGATCATCGACCAGTGGAACCCGTCCCAGAAGAGATACCGGTTCGAGACTTTCTGCTACGGGCCGAAAAGCTGCCCCCCATATCGAGCCGGGGCGAAGCGGCAAGTTCCGGGGCGGAAAGGTATGTCCTACACCGAAGAGGACTGGGTCGACGAGGAAGCCACCTCGCACCGGGGACCGGACGATTGAGTGCCCATGAACTTACGGCACACTTGCCACAAAAATTATAGCGGGGTGGGGTCGGGCCAAACAAACAAATGGAAATGACAGGAGAAACGTGTAAACATTATAGCTGATCTGCTGCGTCTTTCGCCTGACCAGCGCCGTAAAGAGCCTGGGATTGGTCAATTCCACGAGATTCATATTGCAATATGAATCCGGCTAGGGCGAATAGGCCAAGATTAAAAGGAAGCTTTTTAAAAGTAAATCTGTCGGCGATGTTTCAAGGGAAATAGAAAGATGTATGGCGAAGTGTCCGAAAAAATCGGACAGTTGAAAATGCTCGCTCCTGACGGAAAGATACGTCTGACCGATTGTACCAACACCGCGACCCTGTGGCGGCCAGTTCACTCTTTTCTGTCGGAAAGAAGATCGACGTGAGCGTTGACCAGATCATTAGCCTTATCAATCGGATGGAAGCTGACGGGATCGTGGAACATTACGCTATCGGCGGGGCGGTGGGTGCGACGTTCTACCTTGAGCCGGTTGCCACGCTGGATGTGGATATCTTTGTAGCGGTCCCACAGAAGCCCGGTCAGGTGCTGCTTGACCTGCGCCCCATCCACGACTATCTCACAGCCCGTGGCGGGGTGGTCGAGGGCGAATATATCGTCCTTGCCGGATGGCCCGTTCAATTTCTGCCGCCAACGAGCCCGCTGGTGGAAGAGGCGCTGGCCGATGCCGTCACCGTGGATGTGGACGGCACTCCCGCGCGGGTCTTTGCGGCGGAACACCTCGCGGCAGTGGCCTTGCAAACCGGCCGTGCCAAGGACAAGGCCCGCCTGCTTCAGTTCGTCGAGGCTGGCGTGCTGAAGGCTGAGCATTTCCAAGCCATCCTGGCGCGGCACGGCCTTGTTGACCGGTGGCGGGAGTTCGAGCGTACCTTTCTTCGGACTATGCCATGAGCTTCGACCTGCAACGGATTATAGAAAGCAAGCGGGAGATGCGGCGGAGGCTGGCCGGCCGGCCCGTGGCGGAGAAACTGGCGATGCTGGACGCGCTGCGCGACCGGGCGCGAACGATTCTTAAAGCGGCCACGCGCCTGGAAACAGCGCTTCTGCGCGAGTCACAGCCGGAATATCGGGTCAACCCCCGAAAGGACTGACCATGCCGCGCAAGAAAGCCCCCGAGCTGCCCTTTCAGCAGCACATCACATCACGGATTTCCTCATCCTCGAGCACCTATCAAAAGAAGCCTTAGAAGGGCATTTTGCGACCGGAAATGGCCGGTCTAAGATCTACGGAAATCGGTGAGGACTCAATAGATGGTTTTATCCTGTGAGGAATATCGTGACCAGCAGCAATTGCTTGCTCTCAAGAAACGTCTATCTGAGAATAAGCTGGACCCGGAGGAACGAGAGGAGATTGAAAGGCTGATTCAGGATATGGAAATAAAGTTAAAAATGTGAAGTGCGGGAAGTAGCATACGTATGACCGTAAAAACCGACCAAAGCTATCTTATCCTGGCCTGGGCCTGGGTATTGGGGTTTACCCTTTTCCGCCTGATCTACGCCAATTTTTTTCTGCTGGCGCCTGATGAGGCCAATTACTGGCAATGGAGTCGTTATTTAGCCTGGGGCTATCATGACCAGTCCCCCATGATTGCCTGGGCCATCCGGCTCAGCACTTATTTTTTGGGACATACCGAGCTGGGGGTGCGCCTGCCCTCCATCATCGCCATGGCCGTGGCCGCCCTTTATTTGGTAAGCATGGCCGCCCGTTGGGTGGATTGCCGCGCGGCTTTTAATACGGCCCTGATCACCCAGGCGATACTCGAGTTTAATGTGGGCGGATTAATGGCCACCCCTGACGGGTTGCAGGCGGCAGCCTGGGCCGGCGCCGCCTATCATGTGGCCCGGGCCTATGAAGGCCAGGACTGGGCTCAATGGCTGGCCAGCGGCATCTGGTTTGGTGTGGGCATGCTCAGCAAATACACCATGGTCATTTTTCTGCCGGCGGCTTTGGGATATGGATTGTTCTCGCCGTTGCACCGTCGCCGGCTCGCCAGCCTCCGGCCCTACGTGGGTGTTTTGATCGGCTCGCTGATGTTTATGCCCGTTGTTATCTGGAACGCCGCCAACAACTGGAACTCCCTGCGCCATGTTGCCCATATCGGCGGCATCAACGAAGCCCTGGCGATACATTGGGAATTTTTTGGAGACTACTTAGCTTCCCAGGCCGGACTATTATCGCCGATAGTGTTCGTCCTTGGGTTGATGGCCTGGCTGGCGGTGATCAGGAAAGGTTATCCGGCGGGAAATTGGATTTATCCTTATCTGGTTTATACCTCCTTGCCCATTTTTGCCGGTTTTGCTCTATTGAGCTTGCATACCCGGGTATACGGCAACTGGCCGGGCGCAGGATATTTAACCGCCGCCGTTTTGACGGCGGCCTTGTATGGGCCCAGGCCAACGCGGGTTTTTACGGAAAAAAAGCCCATCTTGGGGCGCCGTCTGTGGCCCTGGGCCGTGGGCAGTTCCTATGTTATCACGGCCCTGGTATTGATCCAAACGGTATGGCCGGTGCTGCCTATACCGGCGCATATGGATCGCCCGGCAACCGAACTTGGCGGTTGGCGGGAATTGGGGTTAAAAACCTATGACCTGGTCCAAACCATGCCGAATCCGTCACGAACCTTTATCTTTGGTTTAAACTACCAGACGGCCAGTGAACTTGCTTTTTACACACCCACGAATCCCCAAACGGTTTCCATCAATCGCTGGTCCCGCCCCAATGTTTACGATTATTGGTGGAAGGATGATGATCTAATGGGTTGGGACGCCGTTGGCGTGACCTATGACAGCGTAAGTCATTGGCAGCAGCTAAATCAGGTTTTTGAACATGTGGATCCCCCGGTAAAGCTGGATATTTTCCGGCCTTCCGTATGGTCGTCGGACGCCAGGGATCAGAAGAAGCCGGTTAAAACCTTTTTCCTTTACCGCGCTTACGGTTTTAAAGGGGGGATGCGCTGGAGACCGCCGGATTCCGGTGATATACGGGCGGGGTCTTGATGGTGCTCCCCACCTCGATCAGGACTCTTTCATAACAAACAAGAAACTTTTCAGGTGCATTTTGAGTTCAACGCCGGATTTCATCCGCAGCAACTTCCGAAGGATATAACGCGGCCGAAGATAAAAACGCCGTACGGCCTGCCGCCGCCAATGAATGATCTCCTGCCCGGTGAGAACCCCGTTGCCGGCATTCGTGTTACTTTCAATCCCGGATTGATCATACCTGTGATTCAGGGATGAGTCGAACCCCATCGCTTCTGTTTTCGGGACATACGTATTGAAAGCCGCATAGTCAGGATCAAGCTCTAAAGCAAACCGAATCGTGTTTTGGATGCTCGCCTGGTCCTCATTGGGGAATCCCAGGATAAACGTGCCGACCGAGCGAATGCCCATTTGCCGCGTAGCTCGAATGGCCCGTCGAGTCTCCTCGATGGATGTTTGCTTTTGATACCGGTTGAGTTCATCCTGACTGGCTGTTTCCACCCCAAAGATAATGGTGTGACATCCGGCATCTTTAAGCAGGTTCAGGAAATCGGGTTTCGCCTGGGTGACCCGCAGAAAACAAGTCCAGGAAAGGTCCATCTTGTTGTCAATCATGAAGCGGCAGAGAGCTTCCCCGCGTTGGCGGTCGATGCCAAAGGTCTGATCTTTAAAGAAAACCTCCCGAACTCCGAGCGAGCGGATGAGTTCTAATTCTTGACAAACTCCCGCCAAATCCCCTGTCCGGTAGCCAATTTCAGAATAAACGCAAAACCGGCAGCGAAACGGGCAGCCGAAATCCGTTAAAACGGTAACGAAAGGAAGTCTCTTGGCGAAGGGAAAGGAATAGGCATGTTTCAGAAATAATTCATGTCGCGGAAGCAATGACCGGAATGTCTTCGGAGCCTGGTTTTTTGCTAATTTTTTTTCGACCATCTTTCCTTGATGGCGCACGAGCATATTGGACACCGCCTGAACATTGCCGCTCAAATATTCCAGGATATCCGTATTGCGAAAATCATAAAGGACAGCATCGATCCAGTCGTGCTTTAAGAAAACGTCCCGATCCAAAAAAAGATCGCCCATACCGATCAAACGGCTTCCCGGCAAATGCTGTTTGACCGCTGCCAGAAATGGAAAGTCCTCGATCCAGGAAACCCATCCGCTTAAAAAGACGATTACATCCGGGTGAAAGTCAAGGATGCGTTTTAAGCAGGCGGAAGAATCAAGTTTATCCACAATAGCATCAATGACAAGGTATTCCGCGTGCCGTTCCAGAATGCCCGTTAAATAAACAAAATCAACAGGCTGTTCTACATAGTTGGCCTTGTTGACTTTGCTACAGTAGTAGTCGCGGCCATAATTACGGCGTCCGGGAGGATTGAGTAGAAGAACTTTTGGCGAAGTTGGTTTTATCATGCTTGTATCCTGTTATGGCGATATTTTCCGTATTGCTTAATATAATCTTTGTAAACCAACTGTCTATATCTGGCTTTCTCTATTATTTAACAGAGTATTCCGATTTTAATAAATTTGTCTATCAAATTATTCACGATGGAACGGTCACCGGTGTCCATCCCAATCACCAGGACGTCCGCGGGTTTGCCGCGCTGATCACCAATAGAACCAACCCACCGGTAACAGTGAGAACAGAGCTGTTCGATGTGGATGGCAAGCCAATTGTTGTAGTCCAGGTGCCGAAAACCAGATCCATAGTTTTCACCTCAGAGGGCTTGCTCTTGCGCCACGAGGAGCAGACCGGAACCGCCATGCCGATCGACAGCCTGATCATCCTTTCCCGCCTGGGCCATGAGCGACGCCTAACAACCGCGGACCTGACCGCGGACATCCAGAGGTCCGAACAAGCAACCCGCACCGCAGGTAAAAGGGGTCAGCCCATGAAACAGGAAAATCCCTTATTTCACGGACTGATCCCTTCTCGCCGCGTCCTCGATCGGTCCTTGCTGGGGCGAGAACGATCAAAGATTGCATGGATTTTGAGTCGAGAGTATGGGATTGCTATGGCGGAGATAGTAAGGGGTTTAGGGGCCTGCACCTCGGCAATCGCCAAGGCTATTCGAAAGATGGAGGGGGAAGATTAAAGGTGTTAACTTTCCACTACGTCCCCCAAGCCACGCGGGTTAGCAAGCTTGAGAAAATCTCATAGAAAAGTGAGGTGTTACCCTTCATAAGATTCCCACCTCTCCCTGAATTCTGCTTTGCGTGAGTCTTGCAGATGTCTCTGCAAAAAGCCGCACGCGGCCCACCTTATCTCCTGTTTCCTCTTATCAAAGACTTCAGCCCCTTCCCGATTGCTAACGATCTGGCTCCGAGCGCCGATATCAATGGCCGATGAATTTCAGTCTCCAAGGTCTATCCCCAGCTTCCCTGGACAGTTCTCGCAATCTCAGCCGGATCCCTCTTCTGTTCGGCAATTTGCCGCAAAAGATTCGAGGATTTCATGGTATCCGGCAAACCTGATTTACCTAAAATGCCGGCCATCGTCTTTTCCGCGAGGTCGTAGGGGTTTCCGCTGTCAGCGGTCTTGCTTATGATGCTATTCATTTCGTATGCCGGAAGTGGAGACGACCCGCGTTTTGAGATCGCGAATAATGCCGGGGCAACTGACCGGATGATCTGCTGAGTCCTTCCGCCTCTTTGCCCTAATAAAGGGCGGGGATAAAATGGGAAGGAGCTTCGGCCTGGGTTCCGATATGCGACATGGTGTCGAGGTCATGCATGAACTCGCCGGCAAATATTTTAAAGCGGCGAATTTCCAGCCTCCGTGCCTCCTTTCCCGGTTCCAACACCTTATTCAGCTCCACGATCCGGCCCTTGCTGAGTATTTCGACAATACCCATTTCCTAGAAGAAATCAGCGCCTCATGATTCCAAGCGGACTGGACTGGCCCCCCGGCCATGGGCGTCCTTGGCCTTTACGCCGAACCTTTCCTCATCCGACCTTGGCCACCCACCAGTGACTGAAGGGTTACTTTCCTGATTATTTTGCAGTTGTGTGATCAGGCCTTTGGATATATAGTTCTAAAAATAGCTATACCAAGTCACAAGAGGAGGATACCGAATGCATATACTTAAGGGTGAGCAACTGGAGAAAATTGCCTTTCATCTCTTTTTGGCCGCCGGGGCCCCGGAGGAGCACAGCCTGATAGTGGCGCAGCACCTGGCCGATAACAACTTGACAGGGCACGACTCACATGGCTTCATTCGAGTCCTGCAGTACATCCGTCAGATCAAAGAGGGGCTGATCATCCCCGCGGCCAAGCCTGTGATCGTCAGCGAGTCTCCCGGCGCGGCCCAAGTTGATGGCCATTATGGTTTTGGCCAGGTGGCTGCTAAGTTTTCCACCGAGGTGGCCATTGACAAGGCCAAGAAGCAGGGCGTAAGCTGTGTCACCGTGCGGCATTTAGGCCATCTGGGCCGGCTGGGGGCCTACGCGGAGATGGCCACAAGGGCGGGCTGCGCGGCGATCTTGTTCTGTTCCACCGGTGGGTATGTGCCTTACCAGGTGCCCTTCGGCGGTTCCCAAAGGAAGTTAGGCACCAATCCTATGGCGATGGGTTTCCCCAGCGAGGAAGAGGGGCCGATTGTTTCGGACTTCGCCACGTCCGTAGCGGCCGAGGGCAAGATAAGGGTGTACCGTGCCCGCGGCCATAAGCTCCCCGAGGGCTGGATACTTAGCAAAGAGGGCCGCCCCAGCAACGACCCCAATGACCTTTACGCTGGCGGCTCTCTGTTGCCTGTTGGCGGATCGGTCGGGCACAAGGGCTTCTGCCTGGCCTTCATGACCGACCTATTCGGCGCCATTATGTCCCGCGACGGTTTCCCGGGAAGCCCCGGCAAACAGTTCAGCAACGGCTCGCTCATCGTGGCTATAGACATCGAGCGGTTTGCGCCCCTGGCCGCGGCCAAATCTGAGGTGTCCAAGATGGTGGATTACGTGAAAGATACCCCTCCGGCGGAGGGCTTCGAGTACGTGATGTACCCAGGAGAGAAGGAGGCCAAGAACCGGAAGGAGCGCGGCAAGAATGGTGTTGAGATAGAGGACGAGACGTGGAACCAGGTGATGGCCTTGGTGCAGGAGTACGGTGTGGCTGACAAGCTGGGCAAGCTTCCATGAAAACTGCCCGGAGGATGCTGGCCAAGAATCCGATAGGGACCCGATAACACTTTGCAGGTCAACTCAGGATGCCCCATAAGCTATCCATCATTAAGAAAATAGCAAGGGTAAAGACCCCATAGCAGCTCATTAGCTGGAGAATTTTTCGCCCAGGGAGGAAACAAAGATGAAGATCACCAACGTGGAAAGCTTCATCGTGGATGCGGGTTGGCGGCCTTGGATTTTCGTCAAGGTCGAGACGGATGAGGGAATTACCGGCTATGGTGAATGCAGTGTTGCCCGGGGACCCTTTGCCGTGGCGGGCGCCATCGAGGACCTGAAACCCCTGCTCATGGGCACAGATCCAAGAGCTTACGAGATGAGATTCTGGGACATGTCCCGCCATGCGATTTCCGAGCCGCTGGGAATCCGGGCCAAGGCCATTGCCGGTGTCGAGCTCGCGCTCCTGGATATCAAGGCCAAGGCTTTGGGCCTATCGGTAGTGGATTTGTTCGGGGGGCCAACGCGGGACAAAGTAAGATTATACTGGTCTCACTGCGGCACGACGAGGGCGCTGTATCCTGAAATGGGAACTCCGCCCATAAGGACCATGGACGATATTGCGGCCCTTGGGAAGGAAGTGGTCCGCAGGGGCTATACCGCTCTCAAGACCAACATTGTCTTCCCGGGAGACCCTGCCCGCGTGCATTTCGACGGCTTTGGTGGAGGCCTGGGCCGGGCTGAATCCACGGATCAGGTGACGTCCAACAGCATGCTTAGGCATATTGAAACCCTGATAGGTACATTCCGGGAGGCAGTGGGACCGGAGGTGGACATCTGCCTCGACCTGAACTTCAACTTCAAACCTGAGAGTTGCATGCGTATCGCCAAGATACTGGAGCCCTATAACCTGCTCTGGCTGGAAATAGACATGTACAACCCCGAAGCCCTCCGGCAGATAAAGGACTCGACGAGCACGAAGATATGCACCGGCGAGAACCAGATCTACATGCAGGACTATCTTCCCTATTTCCAGGCGCGGTGCGCCGATGTTTTTATGGTGGATGTTGCCTGGATAGGTTTTAGTCAGTCAAAGAAAGTCGGCGACCTCGCCCAGATCTTTGAGTTCAACATCGCGCCCCATAACTATTACAGCCATCTATCCACGTTCATCAGCGCCAGCCTCTGTGCCGTGCTGCCCAATGTCCGGATCATGGAGATTGATGTCGATGACGTTCCGCTGAGAGAGGAACTCGTGACCCACCTGCCCGAGATTAAGGATGGTTACATGAAGATCCCAACGGGCCCGGGCTGGGGAACGGAGCTTAAGGAAGAAGTAGCCCGGAAACATCCCTGGCACAAGCCGAAAGCCCGCTGGTAGGATTGGGATTTGCCAGATTCGCCCCCTCACTCGGCTGACGCCCGGTCATACCTCTCATCTGCGGAGGCAGAAACTTTGAATAAATAGAAAAGGAAGCGCCTAACAAGTTATCCCAGCGGACGCGCGTGAACGCGCGCCGCTGATCTTGGTCCTTAAGTGGCGCAAAACATTAAGATATATTCATGACTGAAGAATCCAAAATAATAGAGAATATGCGTATACGAGAAGCCACCGATGGCGATATTCCCCTCTTGGCGATTCATCACCGAAAAATGTTTGAAGAAATATGGGAGAGAAGAGGCGAAGATATCGACAGTTCAAGATTTGCAGAAATTGAGAAAGCATATATTCAAAAATTGCAGCTTCAATTGCAGGACGGCTCTTGCAAAGCATGGGTGATTGAAGATGAGCATCGCATAATTGCGAGTGGAGCTATCTCAATCTTAAGTTTTGTCCCCACTCCACAGGACTTGTCCAGTAAGGTCGGTTACCTGCACAGCATGTATACAGAGAAAGATCAAAGAAACAACCATTGCGCGAATCGAATAATCAAACAAGCCCTTCACTTTTGCAAGGCAAAGGGGATCAAGCGGATTATTCTGAATGCAAGTGAATCGGGAAGGCCGATTTATGAGAAAATCGGTTTCAGGTCAGCACCAGAGACAATGAGATTACTTATAGAATGATTTGGAAAATGCCAAATAGTCAAGCCTGGCCCCCCACATTCAGAGAAAAAGAAACCTCCTGTAAAAAGATAGAGTAGGGTTACCCAACCCCAATTCATCCCAAACAGGAGGTATCTTATGGCAAAGGGGACGTTCGCGCATAAATTGCTTTATAATTCGGAACGTATTTGCAAATCAACACTTTATCTAATCCATATCTTTAGTGGAAAAAGAGGCAGCAAGAAATAATGCTTCCCCCCTTTTTTTATTTAACGAAGCATAATTCTCCTTTCTTCTTTGGTTGCTTTATTATTGATTAATTTCAAAACCGTATCCCCTGCCCTTCACGCCCTTAGTATTTAGCAAATTTGACCTTTCGTAGAAGTTGCAATAGTATGGCCCTAAAAAAAATCAAGGAGGCAGTCCATGTTTTTTACATACCCTGAAGATTTCAAAGAACGGGAACTTTCACCGCGAGTAACAACCAAGTTGGTTTGGGGAGATAAACTCATGTTGTCTTACGTCACCATCCAGCCGAATAATCCGATCCCTCCGCTCCACAGCCATCCTAATGAACAAATGGGCATGGTATTGGAAGGGGAGGTTGGCTTAACCATCGGCAGCGAAACCCGCAAGCTGGAAAAGGGAGATGCCTTTTTGGTCCCGCCCAATGTTCCCCACGGCCTGGCTTATCCTTCGGGAAAACCGGCAATCGTTCTTGACATTTTCAGCCCACCCCGGGAAGAATTTAAAAAATAAACTCCAAATTTCAATTGCTAATGATATTCTCGGCAGCCTCTCGCAGTCCGTTGGGAAGGTTCGTGCTGAAATTGCCTGGCGATATCGAGAAAATTATTGTTACAAAAAAGCAAAGCACGTTCTGCACGAACGTCCCCTTTCCCGTCCCTCTAAGACAATTCACCGGCACCTGTCAAGTCAATTCAGAAAGAACGTCCCCCATGAGCGATTCGCCACCTTTGCCTACGACTGGAGGTAAGCTTCCCAGGAGTAATCAGGGTCCCGGTGAAGGTCATCGTCGTTCAGGGAGAGTTGACAGAAATGATCCAGGACGTATCCGGCAGACCCTGATAGTCAAGAAGGAAATTCTGTAATATTAGGCAGATGGAATGTCAAACCCACCCCCAAATAGCCTGGTTGTGTGCCTTAGTAACTTGACAAAATCGATCTTCTCAATAAAATGAGTCTGGGAACGGTCTTTAATGGTAGAGCAAATTCAAAAACGCAGGAAGGTTCCATGAGTCAGGAAGATGTCGTCGGATTGGGGTTGGTTGGGATTGGAAGCTGGTCAGGGATCATTGCTAGCGCTGTGGCAAGAAGCAAGAAGGTAAAACTGGTTACCTGTTTTTCCAGGACGCCCGAAAAAAGATCGGCCTACAGTAAGGCCTATGGCTGCGATCAGGAGAGCAGTTATGAGGACCTTCTGAAACGGAAGGATGTGGATGGTGTCCTGTTAACAACTCCGAATGCTGCTCATGCAGAACAAACCCTGCTTGCCGCCCAATCCGGGAAACACGTTTTCGTAGATAAGCCCATTGCCAATACCCTGGCCGATGGACAGAGAACGGTGGAGGCCTGTGAAAAAGCAGGGGTCGTGCTTCTGGTTGGCCATGATATGAGACGGTTATCAGGGTTCCGGAAAATGAAAGAGCTGATTGACAATGGGGCTATTGGCAAACCGGTGATGGTCGAATCCAATTTTTCAGCCAGTATAGGTCATGAGCTCACTCCTGCCAAATGGCGATGGTATGGTGATGATTCCGGATGCCCTGCAGGAGCGCTCATGACCATGGGAGTTCATCATGCGGACACGTTGAACCACTTTTTTGGACCCATTGAAAAGGTTTACGCCTATTTCAATAAACTCTACATTCCGGCAGAGGTGGAAGATGTCTCCATGACCATCTTCCAATTCGAATCAGGTCTATTAGGTTATCTCGGATCTTCCTATACAGTTCCTAGAACCAATTGGGTTCAGATTTACGGCACGGAGGCCAAACTCCTTTGCACTGTCTCTCTGCCCAATGTCACGTTTGATGAATATCTGAAGGTCTGGACAGTGGTGGATCGATATACGACGTTACAGATTTCTGGCAAAGGCGGAGACAGGCCTGAAGAGATTCCTTTGCCCATTGGCGATCCTATCCTTGAAGAAATTGACGAGTTTGCAGACTGTATCCGAAAAGGAACGAAACCGGAGACAGATGGAAAGGGAGCCCTGGTCGCCTTATCTCTGATTCGTGCCTCCATCGAATCCGCTCGGACAGGAAAGCAGGTAAGGTTAGCCGATTTATAAGAGTCCTTTTGGGAAAAATGCGTAAAACGCATGAAAGGAGAAGAGATGGGGAATAAAGAAATAAAAGAAAAAGGGGTCAGTCCAGTAAAAGAAAAAGGGGTCAGTCCAGGAATTTAGGAAATTGCCTCCAGTTGCATCTTGCATCTTCGAATCTCCCTCTCCTCCCCCATATTCACTTTCCTCACCGCACTGGTAACTCTGGATAAATCCCCCATCCCCAATTCCTCACTAATCCATCTCCGGCTTACAACCGTCTTCTTCCTCAACCACCAAGC
>Ga0194113_10000212_pt1 | contig 71624 bp, 52 predicted proteins | sample TA2MahC200mmetaG_FD_146193 | JGI IMG/M metagenome (GOLD analysis project Ga0194113, IMG submission 146193) | Freshwater microbial communities from Lake Tanganyika, Tanzania - TA2015017 Mahale Deep Cast 200m | ecosystem: Environmental > Aquatic > Freshwater > Lake | place: Tanzania: Lake...
AAAGTTACTTTCGTGTTTTCTCCTTTCACCCCCACCTGGCCTCCCCCGTCAAGGGGGAGGAACAGCGTCACGACGGTGAAATTTCCGTTAAGTTGATACGTATGGGAAAGGATTGCGTTTCCCCCCATACGCCTCAACTTAAGCATCCTCCCCTTTCCCCTCCCTTGATGGGAGGGGTTAGGGGTTAGGGAAGGGTGAGATAATGCAAGTGTTTTAATTTCACCCCCACCTGGCCTCCCCCGTCAAGGGGGAGGAAGAAGGGAGGCTGCGATTGTGTTTCCCCCATTCCATCCTTTCCATCCATTCCCCCTGCTACTTTATTAGACACCATAAATTGCAAATCGGTGTAATTCACACCAGGTGTTAAAGAATCGATATTGTAAAGGAGGAACTTCGATGCAAGTTGAATCCCAATTTAATGGACACACTGGGCCGTTGCGCTTCAGCGCGTTTGTTCCGGCGCAGTCGGTAAATCATCATTTTTCAGACCCTGCCGGGCGGCGCGAGGCGTTGCAACTGTTTCAGGCGAACAAAATCAACAAAGTTTATTTAGATTGCCTGAGAGGCGGACATTTTCCAGGGGAAGAAGTGCTGATAACCGCTCGTGATTTTTTCCGCGAACATGGGCTTGAAGTCTCCGCGGGATTGACTCCGACGCGCGGCACAGGCAAGGCATCTACCCACGGGCGCTGGTGGTTATGTTATACAAATAAAAAAACTCAGGAAGAACTTCAACAAGTGGTGCGTCGAACAGCACGTATCTTTGATGAGATTATCGTTGATGATTTTCTTTGTACCCAATGTCAATGCAATGAGTGCCGCACTGCGCGAGATGAACACAGTTGGGGGGAATACTACCGTGACTTACTGGTTCAGGTTGCCCAGGACTGCATTATTGCGCCCAGTAAAGCTGAAAATCCTCGTATGAGGCTTGTCATCAAATATCCACAGTGGTATGACCGCTTTCATGCGTTTGGTTACGATGTACGCCAGCATCCCACTCTGTTCGACGAAGTATGGGTTGGCACTGAGATTCGCGACCCGCGCGTAGAATATGTCCACCAGTATCAGGCCTTCGCTAACTACCAGTGGTTAGCTTCTCTTTCGGGTGAAAAGATTGGCGGCGCCTGGTTCGATTTTATCAACTGCTATCCGGAAATCTATGTGGAACAGGCGGTACAAAGCATTTTGGCGGGCGCGCGTGAGTTAATTCGTTTCCACTATCAGCCAGACCTATACTCGCCTGAACATCCGAATACAAGCGCGCTACTGAAGGCAATGCCCGAATTAGAAAAGCTGGCAAGTTTATTAGATGGGCATGCGCCACAAGGAATTGCTTTCTACAAACCCCCCGACACCGACGGCGAAGATGAGGCGTACCTTTTGGATTATCTTGGGATGCTGGGTTTGCCGATGATTCCGTGTCATACCTTCCCTCACAATGCTCAAGCAGTTTGTTTGCCATTGCATGCAGCCGTTGGCCCGGATATAGCGGATAATGTAATCGCCCTTGCAGAAAGAGGCGGGACTATCATGCTTACACCCGGATTCCTGGAAAAGTTCGCACACGACGAGCGAATTCTTAGACTTGCAGGCTATGCCAATCCTCCTGTTACTGCTGCGGACTTCTGGACGTTTCGATTTTCCGTACAGCAGGCCCCAGCCTTAGCAGAATCGCACATTCATTTCGGCGCCAATCTGCATCCCATTTCGGCTGAGGTGTTAGCAAGTGGAATTCACCCGACCGGGAATTTCCCCGTACTAACGCGCAACAAATACGAGAATGGAAAGGTACTTGTATTCAATGCCAAGACTTTCCGTTACTCTGAAGGCTCTGGGCGTGTGACAGTGGCAGAACCTGTATCACTGCCGAATCTACCGCAGAAATTGGTTGATATACTGCGCGCGGAGATGCTCTCGGATTTTCCCGTGAATGTACAAGTGCAATCACGTGTCGGGGTTTACTGGTACTCCAACCTGCTGGTTTTGACCAATTTTAACGACCAATCAGTAGAGGCGAAAGTTGCCCTAAAACCCACTTATACTGGACATGCTAAAGATGCTGTAACGCAACGGATGCTCGGCGAGTGGGCGGATGGGCAATTGACTTTCGAGATTCCAGCGAGGCAGTTTGCAGTTATTAGTAGATAGACTTCCGAAGTCTTGAAGACTTAGGAAGTCCAAAAATTATCGCATGAATTGGAAAAAAGCAATATCTCACAATATTATCTTGCCAATTGTCGGGCTGACAGTATTTTTCTGGTTGTATCACAAGTTCGCTGTTTATGTGATGACGACGTTGAATATAAGCCTTGGAGCAATCGGGCCTAAAGCCGCGCCCTTATACGCTAAGTTGCAGACGGATTTCAGTTTGTGGGTAATTCCAGCTATTATAACCCTAAGTGCTTATATCATCGTCTTCAGAACATTTTTTGAGAAGCGCAAGATACCCACATATATACTTCTTCCCGCTTTTATCTTGCTGTTGGTGCTGATTGACACAACGGTTGCAATGATTGATGGAGGGTTAAAAGCTGTCGAAGAACCATATACGCGAAGTGGACTTGAGTATTATGCTGATGTGCCGAAAGTTGAAGGGATACGGGAATTTTTAAGGGACTATACTAAACTCCTCGGGACGCTATCAGGACATGCGCAGACACATCCGCCCGGCGGCGTTTTATTTTTATGGCTGGTTTCCCAACTCTTTGGGAGAGGACTGCTTCAAGCGGCTTTTTCAACTATTGTATTCACCAGTTTTACGGTTATACCTGTATATCTTTTGGCAAAAGAGATTTATGGCGAAAACACAGCGAAATATGCTTTGGGCTTGTTTTTGATTACTCCGAATATGGTGATGTTTACCGCAACGGCAATGGATGGGCCATTTTCCTTCTTTCCGATTTGGAGCGTATATCTCTTTTACAAGGCGTTATCAAGTAGAACCGTGCTGTATTCTATATTGACAGGAATTGCTCTCGGTTTTGGAATGCTCATGAATTACACCACGGTAGTCATCGGCGTGTTTTTCATCATAGCAGCCATAATTACGTTCTTTGCCAAGCGCGAAAAATTCAAAACTACCTTAGCGGCGTTGTCCATCGCCGGTGGAACATTTATATTCTTCTATCTCTTCCTCTATTTGTGGGCTAAATACAACTTCATTTCCGCTTTATGGACATCTTACAAAAAAGATGAAGGAGGAATGGGCACTGGTTATGAAAATCCCGGTCGATATTTTAACGTCAGTATCGCCAATTTGTTCGCTTTCCTAATTGGGGTGGGAATACCGTTGACGACGATATGGCTGCATGAGATTATAGCGGAGTACCGCAGGTTGATTCACTCTCGACAAGTTGATATTTACATCCTGGCTTATGTTTTGACCCTTCTTGGAATATCATTTTCGACTCTGTTCACGCTTGAGGTTGAGCGGATATGGATGTTTATAGTCCCATTTATCGTTATGCCTGCCGCAAAGCATTTATATGAAAAACATCGCTCATGGGAGTTCTACGCTGTTGCAAGCCTTTTGTGCCTCCAAATCTTGCTATCCGAAATATTTTGGTATACATACTGGTGAACGGAATTTTAGATTGATGATTGTTGATTGATGATTGATGATTGTTCTGGATTGATGATTGATGATTGTCGATTGAAGGAAAGTTTTTTCAATCAACAATCGACAATCGACAATCGACAATCGACTTGTGCCTCCAAATCTTGCTATCCGAAATATTTTGGTATACATACTGGTGAACGGAATTTTAGATTGATGATTGTTGATTGATGATTGATGATTGTTCTGGATTGATGATTGATGATTGTCGATTGAAGGAAAGTTTTTTCAATCAACAATCGACAATCGACAATCGACAATCGACTTGTGCCTCCAAATCTTGCTATCCGAAATATTTTGGTATACATACTGGTGAACGGAATTTTAGATTGATGATTGTTGATTGATGATTGATGATTGTTCTGGATTGATGATTGATGATTGTCGATTGAAGGAAAGTTTTTTCAATCAACAATCGACAATCGACAATCGACAATCGACAATCCAAGGAGATACCCTTGATTTGTGGATGATAAATATAGTATAATAATCGAGAATGAAAGAAGTAATGTTCTTTTTACTCATTACGTATTACTCATTATGCAATATAACTTTGGGCTACGATGAAATCTACCAAAGTCAAACTACTATATAGATAAATTATTCTTATGGCTTATAAAAACAAAAATAAAAAAGTTGTGGTGGTGGGCGGCAATGCCGCTGGAATGAGCGCCGCATCAAAAGCAAGGCGCACTAATCCGAATCTCGAAATCAGCGTTTTTGAGAAGGGCAAATTCGTATCCTATTCCGCATGTGGATTGACTTATCTGATTTCTGGTGTTGTTAAGGATGTTTCTGATTTGATTCTCAGAACGCCTGAACAGTTTGCACAACAGGGGATTGTTGTACATACAAATCACGAGGTAACAGAAATTGACCGTCGAAGAAGATTAGTTTCAGGAACTGACGAAGACGGGCACAAATTCGAGGAGAACTACGATAAATTAATCATCGCCACTGGAGGTAGCGCTGCCAAACCGCCCATTGAAGGAATTGACCATAAAAATATTTTTCGGCTTCGTCAAATCGAAGATGCTCTGGCAATTCAGGAATATATTCGGACAAATCACCCTAAGCGAGCTATTGTTGTGGGAGGCGGTTTTATCGGTTTGGAGATGGTGGAGGCTCTGGACAAATTGGGGCTGGAAGTTGTGCTATTAGAACAATCATCGCAATTGCTGCCGAATTTAGATGCTGATATGAGCGCATTGGTCGAAAAGTATCTTGTATTAAAAGGCATCACCGTTATGACGGAGAACAAGGTTATCGCATTTTCAGCAAATGCCGCCCCGACTTCGTCGGGATGTTCCACTGGCGAACTTTCGGCAGTACGTACGGAAGACGGAAATAGTATTCCAGCAGATTTAGCGTTTTTGGGCTTGGGGGTTCGTCCCAATGTGCAGCTTGCAACAATGGCGGGGATTGAAATAGGGTCGACAGGAGCGATTGCCGTCGCAGAAAGTATGCGCACTAACGCTATTGATGTATATGCCGCGGGCGACTGCGCGGAAGTGAAACATCTTATTACCAACAAATACATCTACCTCCCTTCTGGAACAACGGCGAATAAACAAGGTCGCGTCGCCGGAGAAAATGCCGCGGGCGGATATGCTACTTTCAAAGGCATCGTTGGAACAGCGGTAAATAAAGTGATGGATATGGTATATGCGCGCACAGGTTTGACTGAAAAGGAAGCAAAAAATGGGGGTTATGTTTTCAAAACCGTCCGGGTTGATGTTCCCGCGCACGCGAGCTATTATGAAAACCCACCTCAGATTTCAGTCAAATTGGTGTATGATAGCCGCAACGAGCGGCTTTTAGGCGGTCAAATGGTAGGGCAGGATGGGATTGCCAAAAGGATAGATGTTCTTGCTACTGCGCTACAAGCGGGGATGACAATAGAGGATATTTCTCGTCTTGACCTGAGTTATGCGCCACCGTTTGCGCCGGTATGGGATGCGATTCTCGTTGCCGCGAATGTTGCCAGGCGTGAAACGTGAAAGAAGGAATGATACCACAGATAAAATAGACGCACGCGGATAAGACATTGGATTGTCGAGTGTCGATTGTTGATTGATGATTTCGACAAGCTCAATCCGGCGGATTGAAAAACAATTTCTCCAATCGACAATCATCAATCATCAATCATTATCCGCGTCCGTCTATTAAATCAGCGGTATCTCACAAGGAGAAAAAAATGGGCAACGGTAAAAGCAGATATAAAATGATATGGGTTGGCATTGGCTTTGGAGCAATTTTTTGGGTTCTTGAACCCACAATAAGTATTTGGGTACTTCATAAGGGTCATTTCATCGAACACATATTCTCCACAGATTTGCATGAAATCTGGGTGCGTTTGCTGGTTATGTTCATCTCCATTATATTCGGCGTCTATACCCAAGCCATTATTACCAGGCGACAGCGCGCTGAAGAGACGCTACAGGAAGAGCGCAACTTTGTCTCTGCAGTGCTTGATACAGCCGGCGCTTTAGTGGTAGTTCTCGACTCACAGGGGCGAATCGTCCGCTTCAACCGTGCCTGCGAGCAAACAACAGGTTATTCGTTTAATGAAGTGAAAGGCAGGCATTTCTGGGATTTGTTTCTGATTGAAGAAGAAATGGAACCGGTCAAAGCCGTTTTCGAGCAACTCAATTCCCCCCTTGCATCCCCCCACCCCCTCCTTCACCCTCCCCGCAGGCATCCCCCCGCGTACGGGGGGACGGAGGGGGGAGGAGGGAAGGGGTGGGGGGACAGAGGGGGGGATGTCCCAAACGAATACGAAAATTACTGGGTAACAAAGGACGGGAAGCGTCGATTAATTACGTGGTCAAATACTGTCCTCCTCAACAAGAAGGGCGCGGTTGATTATATTATCGGCACCGGCATAGATATCACCGAACGCCGGCAGGCTGAAGAGGAACTTCGCGAGAGCGAAGAACGCTTCCGCAGGTTATCTGACGCAACTTTTGAGGGAATAGTGATTAACGATAAAGGTGAGATTCTGGACATAAACCAAACATTTGCGACAATGTTTGGATATGAAATGTCAGAACTGATTGGAATGAACGCCGTGGAATTGATGACGCCGGAATTTCGCGAGTTGACCTTAAAGAATATTCTTACCGGATTTGAGCAACCTTATGAATCCGTCGGGTTAAGAAAAGATGGAACGAGCTTTCCAATTGAGATCCACGCCAAAGCAACGCAGTACCATGGTCGGATGGTTAGGGTGGGAGCAATCCGGGATGTCACTGAACGCAGGCGAGCAGAAACTCAGCTCACCAGGCAAAGCGCTATTTTGAATGCCATCAACCAGGTTTTTCGCGAGACGTTGACGTGCGAAACCGAAGAGGATGTGGCTTACACTTGTCTTTCTGTGGCAAAGGAGTTGACTAATAGCCAATTCGGTTTCATCGGCGAAGTAAATAGGTACGGCCGCTTTGATACTATTGCTCAGAGTGATACGGGTTGGGAGGCTTGCAGAATACCAAAGTCGAATGCAATAGCGATGATAAAAAATATGGAAATCCGCGGCATCTGGGGCAAAGTGCTCAAAGATGAACAATCTCAGATAATTAACGACCCCGCTTCCCATCCCGACCGGGTCGGAACCCCCGAAGGTCATCCCCCAATTACTTCTTTCCTTGGCGTTCCATTGAAACATGCGGGCAGGACTATCGGCATGATTGCTTTAGCCAACAAAGAATCAGGCTATGATTGGGCTGACCAACAAGGTGTAGAAAATCTATCCGTAGCCTTTGTGGAAGCGTTAATGCGCAAGCGGGCGGAGGTAGAATTGCAAAAAGCTCACGATGAACTGGAATTACGGGTACAAGCACGCACGCGCGAGCTTGAGGTGACCAGCGAAAGGCTGATGAAAGCAAATAGAGCGAAGAGCGAGTTTTTAGCTAATATGTCCCATGAACTTAGAACTCCGCTTAATGCCATCATCGGTTTTTCTGAAGTCTTACGAGACGGGCTTTGCGGCGAACTCAATCAGGAACAACTTGAAGCCGTGCGCGATATTCACGAAAGCGGCGATGACCTCCTCCAGGTGATAAAAGACATACTCGACCTGTCAAAGGTCGAAGCAGGAAAAATGGAGTTTTATATTGAGATGTTCCCTTTCGACGATATACTTCAAAGTGTCAAAAGTGTCCTGAGCAGTATGATTAAAAAGAAAGGACAGAACTTCACCGTAAAAGTGCCGGATGATTTGCCACTCATCTACGCTGATAAAACCAGGTTCAAGCAGATACTCTACAATCTCCTCTCCAACGCCATTAAATTTACCCCTGAGGGTGGTAGTATAACCGTAACAGCTTCCTGCGACGATAATGAGTTCCTCTTTGAGATTGAGGATAACGGTATCGGAATAAAAGACGAGGATATGGATAAGTTGTTCAATGAGTTTGTCCAGCTTGACTCATCTTATTCCCGCCAGTATGAGGGGACAGGCCTGGGCTTAGCATTAACGAAAAAGCTCGTCCAACTGCATGAGGGAAATATCTGGGCTGAAAGTGAATACGGCAAAGGAAGCAAGTTCAGCTTTACCTTGCCGCGCATACTGCCGCAAAAGCTGAGCGAGGAAGATAAACTGAAGGATAGGATAGAGAAGTTTAGCTTACACGAACCGGACAGGAAGACTATTTTAGTCGTTGAGGATAACACACAAGTAGCTTATCTCATCTCACTTTACCTGAGTGGAGCCGGATACAATGTGGAGATAGCACTTGACGGCGAGGAGGCTATCCAGAAGGCTATATCTCTGAAACCCTTTGCCATAACTCTTGACATCATACTGCCTAAAAAAGACGGCTGGCAAGTTATACGGGAACTGAAATTACATCCTGAATCTGTTAATATACCTGTAATAATCCTCACGGTTCTCGACGATTACGATTTGGCCTGTTCGATGAATGTTCTAAGTTATATTGTCAAACCAGTTGATAGGGAACAGTTGCTTGAAACGTTAAAGAAGATTAAGTCCTAGTACACGTGGGCGAAAATTTTTGACCCCTTATCTCGATTACTGGATTTTAGCCACAAAATCACAACTTTTTTAGCCACAGACGCCGTTGCGAGGAACGAAGCAATCACACAGAAAAAGCCACAGAAAAATCATTTTTCTTTTCTTTAGTCTGTGAAATTCTGTGGCTAATAAAAAGGGGTTAAAAACTTCTGCCGTTGTGTACTAGCAAATGCGCCCCGTACTTCGCATACGCCGAAAAAGTTATGTGAAATGGATCGCGAGAAACGATATTCCAAAAGTGAAGTGACCGCTATGTTCGAACGCATCCTGAAACGTATGCGAGAGAAAAGGAGGATGTCAGATGGTGTGTGATATTTGTGGACAAAAGGATGCACATATCCGCAGGGTTGCCAGAACCTACGGTAAAGGAAAAGATTTGCTGGTAATAGAGAACATTCCTGTGGTGAGTTGCCCTCATTGTGGCGAGAGCTACCTGACGGCAGAAACACTGCACGAAATTGAACGTCTTAAACTCTACCGAAAGAGCCTTGCTGTTGAACGCCTTGTGGAGGTCGCCAGTTTTGCATAACCGACTGGAGATTTGAATTTATAGTACACATATCACGTCGTTATATGGAATTGTGCCTTTCTATACCATAAGAGGACATTTTAAAAATGGCGCGAGATGAAAAACAAACCAGAATCGAACTTATAAATCCAGTTCTGCACGAAAGAGGTTGGGTTGATGCGCTGATTCGAGAGGAAAGAACTCCTGGCGGGGCAGACATTATTGATGGCAAGCCCAGGAAGAGAAAAGGTAGAACAGACTATCTTCTTTGTCTTCCGGTGATTGAGGGTAAACCGCCGTTGGCTGTAACTGTTTTTGAAGCGAAAGCCGAAAATAAATTGCCCTCCCTGGGAATCCAACAGGCTAAAGATTATATGAAGCGCTTCAATGTCCCTTTTGTCTTTGCGACAAATGGGCATCTTTATGCTGAATATGCGGACGACACTGGTCGTATTCGCGACGCCTTGCCGTTAGCTGATTTTCCTACCCCAGAAGAACTCAAACTGCGGTATGAGAACATAAAAGAAATTCAACTCGAATCGGAGATAGCCAGGCCATTGTTTATGCCCTACAAAGGCGGCGAAGCAGCGCGCTACTACTTTCAGGATGCGGCTATTCGCGCTACCTTAGAGAAGATTATAAAGGGAAATATGTTTGTGCCTTGTGCTCATCAATGCGGTAATGAGTCTCAACTCATTGAGGGACGAGTCCAACGCACAAAACATAAGAGAGCATTGTTAGCATTAGCGACCGGGACAGGCAAGACAATTATTGCGGTGCAACTGCTTCATAAGCTGGCTCAAGCAGGACAGCTAAAGCGCGCCCTTTTTGTTTGCGACCGCGATGAATTACGCACGCAGGGCATGACAAAACTGCACGCCGTTTTTGGAGATAATGCGCAGATGGTCGCTACCCAAAACCCCCAGAGAAATGCCAGAATTCTGGTTGCAACTTACCAAACGCTTAATATTACCGAGGAGGATGATGAACCGCGATTTTGGCGAGAAAACTATCCGGAACATTTCTTCAGTCATATCATCATCGATGAATGCCATCGCAGCGCCTGGGGTAAATGGAGTATCATCCTTGCCGATAATCCTGAAGCGGTGCATATCGGTCTTACTGCTACCCCGAGAATTGTTGTGGGCGGTAAACAGGATACCGAAGCTCGGAAAACGGATGAAGAAATCACCGCGCACAACCTCGAATATTTTGGCGAGCCAGTATACGAGTATTCTATGGGAACAGGGCAATACGATGGCTACCTTTCTGCATGTGAAGTTATCCGTAGAATAGTCGATTTAGACAAAACAGCAATTACTCGACAGGACATTGAGCGGCGCTCAACGATTGACCCTTTTACCGGCAAGAAAGTCAGACCCCAGGATATTGAGGAACTATATAGCGCCAAAGATTATGAAGTGAAACTTATGTTAGATGACCGCGTAAAGGCGATGAGTGAGGATTTGTTCCAGAATTTACTGGAAACGGGCGGACCGCATCAGAAAACTATCATCTTCTGCGCCAGGGATTCGCATGCCAATCAGGTTATGATAGCTATGAACAATATTTATGAAAAATGGTGTCGGGATAATCAGCGCACGCCCAAAGAATGGTATGCCTTTCAATGTACTGGGAATCCTGATTTACGTCCTTCAGCAAGCAAGTTAATTCCCGATTTGCGAGGCTCAAGGAATTCTCATTTTATTGCTACCACCGTTGATTTGCTCTCTACCGGAGTGGATATTCCCAATCTTGACAATGTGGTGTTTTTTCGTTATATTGAATCGCCAATAAGTTTTTATCAAAGGGTAGGCCGCGGTACGCGCACCGGCGAGCCGCGCGGTTCAAAAGTTATGTTTCGGGTGTATGATTATACCAATGCTACACGTCTTTTCGGGGAGGAATTTATCAGCCGCGCTAAACCTTCCAAACCAGAACAAGAACAAGTAGAAGGCGTCGAAAGTCCCCAAACCCAGTATGGAGAAGACCGACCAAAGCGAAAGATTATTCGAGTAGGTGAAAAACAATTTACGGTACAGGTTGAAGGCGAAGGATGTTCTGTTCTATGCGAAGAAGATGGCAAAGAAGTGCTTGTGCCAATCGAGGAATACAAACAGCGGTTAGCGGAAAAGCTGGTGGATGAAGCGCCAGGTGTGGATGAATTACGTAAAACCTGGGTTACACCGGAAGAGCGCATAAAACTTCTGGCTCACTTGCCGGGCGGCGAAGGGGCAGTGCGTTTAATCCGGGAGTTGGAAGATGAACAAGAATGTGACCTGTTTGATGTACTGGCAGAATTGGGCTACGGCTTGCCTTCCAAATCCCGCAGTGAACGAGCCGCGGCGTTCTCCTATAAAAACAAGATATGGCTGCGCGAATTTCCTGAAAGAACCGGCAAGGTTTTAGTATCTATCGCCAAACAGTTTGAAAAAGGCGGCATTGAGGAGTTGGAAACCACGACTCTTTTTGATGAAACCGATGTCGTTACAAACGGCGGCTTTGAAGCATTGATAGGACTTCCTATACAGCCAAAAGATTTGATTCAGGAAACTAAAGTGAGGTTGTTGGCATGAGGGATAAAAAAGGGAAACTGCCGGAGGGATGGCGGCGCGTTAAACTTGGTGATAATTCTTTAGTTACCCTAGTTATGGGTCAATCTCCTCCAGGAGATACATATAATAAAGATGGTGTTGGTCTGCCTTTTTTTCAGGGCAAAGCAGATTTTGGCATTATTCATCCTGAACCTACCGTGTGGTGTTCAAAACCGAAAAAAATTGCTGAACCTAATGATATACTTTTGTCTGTTAGAGCTCCTGTGGGCCCAACAAATATCGCAAAAGAGAAATGCTGCATTGGACGTGGACTTGCTGCAATAAGATGTAAAGAAGGAATATCTCATAGATACCTTATCTGGGTATTACGTCACTTTGAAAAACAAATTTCTTCCGAAGGTGCTGGTTCGGTATTCGATGCAATAGGTAAGGATGAAATAAAAAATATAGAATTTCCTCTTCCCCCAACCCTTGACGACCAGATTGCCATTGCCAACGAACTGGAACGCAAAATGGCAGAAATAGACAAAATGCGGCAGGCGGCGCTACGCCAGAAAGAGGCAATTGCTGCTATGCAAGGAGCGATTTTGCGGGAGGTGTTTCCTTATAAAGAGGGGGACAAACTGCCGGAGGGGTGGGGATGGAAACCATTATCGGATATTTGTTTTATTAACCCAAGAAAAAGAAAAGATTTTTTGAGAGAGTCGAATGTACCTACCTCTTTTGTGCCAATGGAAGCAGTAGATGAATTAACCGGTAAAATTACCAAAAAGATTACGAGACCATATTCAGAAATATCAAAAGGTTATACTTTTTTTGAAGAAGGAGATGTACTTTTTGCCAAAATTACTCCTTGCATGCAAAATGGCAAATCCGCAATAGCTGAAGGTTTGATAGATGGGATTGGATTTGGTTCAACAGAGTTTCATGTATTGAGGCCCAAAACGGGCGTAATTAAAGAATGGGTATATTACTTTATAAGAACTACAGAGTTTAGAAGAAGGGCGGAAGAACATTTTGAAGGAAGCGCAGGACAACAAAGAGTACCCGTTGATTTTATTGAGAATTCTTTAATTCCACTTCCCCCGACCCTTGGCGACCAGATTGCCATTGCCAACGAACTGGAACGCAAAATGGCAGAGGTAAACAAAATCCGACGGGCAGGAGACATACAATTAGAAGCGATTGAAGCATTGCCGGGGGCAATTTTGCGAGAGGTGTTTGATTTTGAATCATCTTAGGGCGCGTTGTGACGCGCCCCTACGGTGGACAATAATGGAGGTGGAGATTACATGCATCTGGAAGAGATTAAAATAGAAATTATGAATCTACCTATCGAATCGCAATGGCAACTTTTGGAAGATTTAATTAAAAATCTTCGGATGCGAAGTGAGCAGAATCAAGACTTGCCTTTCGATACGTGGATACCAAATGCGGAAACGCTGAAGACGATAGAAGAAGCTGAAAAGGGAATAAATTTAATCGAGTGCAATGACGCGGATGACTTATTCAGAAAGTTGGGTATCTGATGCTTAAACCAGTTTATTCAAATCGATTCGATAAAGACTTGAAAAGAATGCTAAAAAGAAGAGTTTTTCTTTTCTTTTGATCAAACTTTTCTTTTCTTTTTCTAAAAGAAAAGAAAAGTTTGGGAGGAAAAGACGCAGAAAAAATAAAAGATGTTATTCGCAAGCTAATCAATGAAGAAAAGTTGGATGAAAGGTATAAGGACCACCCATTGAGAGGCGATTACAAGGGTTGCCGCGATTGTCATATTGAATCTGATTGGATCTTGCTCTACAGGATTTACGAGAATCAAATTCAATTTTTGCGAACAGGTACGCATTCTGACCTATTTCGTTGAACTTTTTTCAGCTTGTGCTATGAGTACACTGTCAAATAAATTACGATTAGTTAGGTTGTAGTAACGACTTCAGTCGTTTTTCACCTTGTCGAAAGCGACTGAAGTCGCTACTACAGAAATTAGTAGCCGTAGGGTGTTTGATTTTGAAGGAGAGTAGATAATCGCTTTGGAAAATAGTCTATACTAAGCTCAAAAAGATGTTTGCGAGATAGCTTACAACGCTCCCGTCGGATTGGCAAATCCGACGGAATTATGGCTTGGATTTGCCAATCCAAGCCGAGCGGCCGGGGCGGGTCTTTAATAAAAACATATTTTACAGAGCAATAGTTAAGGTCATAAGGAGGTGGACACATTATGAATAAATCTAATAAACTAACAAATAGTAAGAATGACAAACAAGCAAAAGGGAAAATCATCAATTCGCAAGCTAATATGGATAAGGCGGTGAAATCCATTTGCGACATACTTCGCCGTGATAAAGCCAAAGGGGCGCGGCTGTATGTACCTGAACTGACCTGGATGTTTTTCCTCAGATATTTAGATATTATGGAACAGAAAGAAGAGCAAAAAGCGAAAGCGCTTGGAACCTCTTTCCAAGCCTCAATTGTTGAGCCTTACCGCTGGCGCGATTGGGCAGCGCCTTTTGACCATAGAATTCCCTACGATGACACGATTATCCAACAACAGGGTTGGAAACGGCGTGAGTTGTCTGAAAAAGCAATCGGTTCATATCTTTCCTTTGTCAATGATGAACTATTCCCATATTTGAAAACAGTGGGGGAAAAATTCGGCGCGAACAAGCAAAAAGTGATTTCAGAAATCATTCGCAACAAGGAAAGAACTATTTTAGCGAGCGAAACTAATCTGCAGAATGCGCTTGACCGGGTGCATGAATTGACCGAAGCCAGGATAAGTGACCAGCATATTTTCCCCATCTCTCAGGCTTTTGAAGGACTTTTGCCAAGCCTTGGCGAAAAGAAAAATGACGGCGGTCAGTTTTTCACCCCGCGTGAGATTATCCGTGTTATCATAGAAACTGTTAAACCGGAGCTTGGGAAAACCGTTTATGACCCCTGCTGTGGTACGGGCGGATTTTTAATCGAAGCTTATAGAGCGATGATGAAACAAAATCCAACTCCTACACAAATAGCGGAATTAAAGACCGAAGCCCTATGGGGACGAGAAGACGCCGGCGAAGCGATTCCCATTTGCCTTGCCAATATGGTACTTCACGAGATCGATTTACCCCGCATCTGGCACGGCAATACCTTGACCGGGGCTGTAACCTACGGTGAGCTATTTGCAGACGCGCCGAGTCAGTTTGATTACGTGCTAACCAACCCGCCTTTTGGCAGTAAAGAGGGAAAAGACGCACAGGCGCGATTTTCTTACAAATGCGGTAAAGCGCAGATTCTCTTCTTGCAACATATTATTGATTCTTTAGCCGATGGCGGAACCTGTGGCATGGTCATTGATGAAGGTGTGATGTTTCACACTCAAACCACAGCGTACAGACAAACCAAGCGGAAATTATTAGATGAGTGCAATCTCTGGGGTGTAATCAGTTTACCACAGGGTGTTTTTGTCAATGCCGGCGCAGGAGTGAAAACCGATTTGCTATTTTTTACCAAGGGCGAGCAGACAAAGCGGGTCTGGTACTACGATATGACGTTGACCGATGATTTCAAGCCGCGAAAGGTGAACAAGAGTAATCCATTGACTTATGACGATGTTCACGATTTTTTTGCACGCTTGACGCTCCATCCAGATGACCCAAAAAGAATCAGCGAACGGAGTTGGTATGTAACCATAGATGAGATTAAAAGAACAAGGCGCTCAAGCTTTATCGGATATTGAACTTATTGCTATAATCTTAGGGAGCGGCAACAAAGAACAGGATGTGATGACCCTTTCATCAAAAATCGCCAGGTTGCTTGCGGAAAATAAGGCAGAAATATCGTTAGAAATGCTCTCAAACATTGAAGGCATAGGTCTTGCGAAAGTTGCAAAGATTTTAGCTGGTTTTGAATTAGCCAGGAGATACATCATAAAAGAATCTATTAAAATTACAGATGTAAAAGATGTGTTGCCGTTACTCAACGATATAGCCGGCAAACAACAGGAATATTTTGTCTGTATTTCATTGAACGGCGCGAATGAGGTTATTGAAAAAAGAATTGTGACTGTTGGGTTGCTGGATAAAAGTCAGGTACATCCGCGAGAAGTTTTTGCTGACGTTATTACCGACAGAGCGGCTGCGGTAATTTTATCTCACAACCATCCTTCTGGAGAACTTAAACCAAGCAACAGCGATTTAAAAATTCATGAACAGTTGGTAGAAGCCGGTAAAATTCTTGGCATTAAGGTTTTAGACCATATTATTATATCAAAGAAGGGGTATTTTAGTTTTCAGGAGGAAGGCTTACTTTGATTATAATAGACAAAACAGTCTCACCATAATGTCGTGGATTTGCCAATCCACGACGAGCGTCCCCCTCCCCCTTAATAAAGGGGGCAGGGGGTTGTTCCAAAGGGGGGTAGGGGGGTTGTGATACCGCTCTCGCTGGATTGGCAAATCCAGCGGAAATCCGTATGCCGGCTTTCTGGCTTTTCGGCTTTCCGGTTCTTGATTACCATCACTCTAAGCCTGCCCATCCTTAATCATCAAAGTCAGCGGCGATTCTTTCTCTTCGAGCGGCAATCGAATCCGCCCGCGCTTTCGTGATGATTCATAGATTGCCATCAGCACTTCGAGTGTTGCTCTGCCCTGATATCCGCTGGAACGATGTTCTCTATTTTGTTCAATGCACTCCACCATATCCCGCACGGGATTTCCCCCTGGATGGGTTTCAGGAATAACCCACTCTCCGCTCGCTTTGTTGCGCATCCTGATGCTTGGACCGCCGGGCGCGGAAAGTTCGATTTCTCCATCTGTGCCGTAGCAGTAAATATGATGATAGCCTGGCGCAGTATCATGTCCGGATTCAATGATGCCACGGACATTGTCCGCGAATTTCATGTAACCTATGGCAAAATTTTCGGAATCCAAACCGTATTTTACCGGTTGTCCAATTCTTTCAATTTGCCCTATGACCCACTCAATCGGTTTATCGTTGTGAATAAAATTCATCAAATCGACTGTATGAGTAGCGTTGTCCTTGAGGTCACCGCCGCCGCAAATGGCATAAATTCTGAATAATTGTCCGATTGCGCCGTCCTCAATCAATTTCTTAGCGGTAATATATTCGCCCGAGAATCTCAACTGATGGTCGATTGCCAATTTAACCCCATTTTGCTCACAAGTCTCTACCATCTTGTCCGCCTGTCCCATATTCTCCGCCATCGGCTTTTCGCATAATATTCCCTTCACGCCCCGCTTGGCTGATTCAATAGTAACTTCCGCATGTAACGGCGGCCAGGTACAAACGCTCACTATATCTAGTTCCTCTGTTTCCAGCATTTCGATATAGTCGGGGTATAATTTTTCGACTCCATATTCCTCAGAATATTTTTTCAGTTGTTCCTCTTTAATATCAGCAACTGCCGTCAATGCCGTTTTAGGTTCGCTTTGATACCAACTCGCGTGCATGCGCGATATTCCACCACAGCCGATGATACCTACTTTGTAAGTTTTATCCATTTGAACCTCCAAATTTATTTCCACCTTCAGAAACCGAGTTTTTCTCAAAAACTCGGTTTCTATGTATTTAGCATGTTTTCAGGTTCACGTCAATAGAAAATCTATAAACCGAGAACAGAAGAGAAAATTTTTCATTGAAAGTCAGAGTTTTATATGTTATAATTTCCACTTTGATATTAAAGAAAAGTTTGACAAAAAGAAATAAGAGGAAGGAAAAGTTTCCGTCGGTGGTTTTTCTATGAAACTTTGGGGAGGTAGGTTTTCAAAAGACCTTAGCGCTGAAGCTGAGAGTTTTACAGAGACGATAGATGTTGACAGCCGCATGGTGTTGTACGATATTTGGGGCAGTCAAGCGCATGCTATTATGCTCGCTCATCAGCAGATTATCTCTCAGGATGATTTATGCCAGATAGTGACCTGGTTAGAGAAAGCTAAAGAGGATTTTCTCAATGGCAAGTTAGTATTAAAAAGCGATTTAGAAGATGTTCACATGAATGTTGAAGCGTATCTAATCGAGGGCGCTGGACGTGAATATGGCGGTAAGTTGCATACAGCGCGGTCACGAAATGACCAGGTTTTAGTGGATGCGCGGTTATATATTCGCGAGCAAATTCTTGATACTCAGGAATTGTTATATCAGCTTGCGAAAACTTTTCTTGAAATTGCGACAGCAAATGTCGAAACGGTTATGCCCGGTTATACTCACACGCAACATGCGCAGCCTATTACGCTCGGTTTTTGGGCAACGGCGTATGTGAGTATGTTTCTGCGTGATTTGAAACGTTTGGATGCCGCTTACTCTAATGTTAATACAAATCCTTTAGGCGCATGCGCTCTTGCCGGCACTTCATTTCCGACGGAGAGAAATCTCACGACCAAATTACTTGGTTTTGACAGTACGCACGAACATGCTTTAGATGTGATAAGTTCGCGGGATTTTATCACGGAGACTCTCTTTGCATTAGCTCAATTAATGTCCAATCTATCAAGATTATCTGAGGAGATTGTCTATTGGAGCACTTATGAATTTCGCATGGTCGCCGTAGACGATGCTTACGCATCGGGTAGTTCTATAATGCCTCAGAAGAAAAATCCTTGCATAGCAGAATTGGCTCGCGGTCGGACAGGCAAAATTTACAGCGCTTTGCAGGAGGTTTTAATTACTCTGAAAAGTTTACCAATGGGCTACAACCGGGACCTTCAGGAAGATAAACCGCCGCTCTGGGAGGCTTTCGATGTCGTGCAAGCATGTTTGTCAATTTTCAACGGCATGTTAGCTACACTTGAAATCAATACAGAACGAATGGCGGAATTAGCTAACGCTAATTTTGCTACCGCTACTGAATTGGCAAATTTTCTTGTTCGCGAGCGTGGGCTGTCATTTCGGGAGTGTCATGAGATAGTGGGTAGCATTGTCGGTAAATTGGCATCTTCAGGGTTGACTTTCAGCAATCTCCAGGAAACCCAGAAGTTGCTTAAAGAAAGAAATATCGAGATTTCCATCCCAGAACTTAGAGCTATTCTTGACCCTAAACTCGCCGTTTTAAATAACAAGAGTTTAGGCGGTGCCTCTCCAGGGGAAGTCAAACGCATGGCTGCCGAGTTTGACGCGCATTTAGCGCAATTTGAATCGAAAATCGCTCAGAAACGAGAACAGATTAATCTTGCTCAGAAATTAACCAATGATGTTATTGAGGCGGCATTATCAGGCGTGGATATCATTACCGTCACTCCCAAGTTCACATAGAACGCCGGTGGTCGCATCATGACGAAGACTATAAACGTGAAGCGTGATGCGTGAGTGGTCAGTGGTGAAAGAAATTATTTTTTGCGACGGGCGATACATTGCTCTGTCGGAAAAAGGTGAATATGTCTCTCGAACTGGATTGGTTAGCAAAAGCGACGGAAAACATCATTGCTGCCGAAATCTGTTTACAACATGGTTTACGCAATGCCAGCGTCAATAGGGCGTATTACGCGATGTTTCATGCTGCGATTGCGGCTTTGATTCGCTATGAAATTAGAAAAGTAGGGGAAATGTGGAAGCATGACTTTGTACAAGCAGAGTTTTCGCGGGCATTGATTCAACGCCGCAAAGTTTTTTCCAGCCGCTTGAAGGATTCGCTTTTCAACGCAATGGAGCAAAGACAAGTTGCTGATTATGACACCAAACCCATTAACGAGCGTATTGCCCGTCGCACCCTACAACTCGCCCAAGAATTTGTTGGTCAGGTGAAGGAGGTGCTTCAACAATGAAAAAACCCACGAAATGGCAATTGATTAAACAGTTACGCGAAGAAATCCTTCAGAAGTATCCGCACTTAAAGTATGAGCGGATGTTTTGGGCAGAGAGCTACCCCCACCTGCTCTTTACAACCCTGAATGACGATTACATTGAGATTTCTGAGGCAATTGCTTCGCGTTGTACTGATATTCTCTTAGAAACGGGGCATTACATTTTAGCAGGCGTGTATCCTGAAGATGAGCTCGTATCATGACAAAGACTGAAAACGTGAAGCGTGATGCGTGAAACGTGATGCGTGAATTTCTATTTATCACTCTTCACGTTTCGCGTTTCACTCTTCACGTACAGTCAACTAATTTTTGAGAAAAATCGAAACATGCCTGTTTACCGATGGAGAGCTGTGATGAAAAATTCTGAAAAACTAATAGTTGCGTTAGATGTTGCCAATTTGAATTATGCTTATCGGTTAGTTGGCCAGCTTGCAGATTGTGTTCAGATGTTTAAAATCGGAAATCAATTTTTTACATCCTTTGGCCCAGCGGCTGTAAGAATGCTTTTGGAGAATCAAAAGCGAATTTTTTTAGACCTTAAATTCCATGATATTCCTAATACTGTCGCTCGCGCCGCCGAGGCCGCAACTGAATTATGTTCGCTTCGCTCACCAACGACTTCGTCTTATGGCGTGGATATGTTCAATGTTCACGCTGCTGGTGGTACAGTTATGATGCGTGCTGCGGCGGAGGCGACTAAAGCCAGAGCAGAACAGCTCAGTGTCCCAAAACCGTTAGTGTTAGGAGTAACAATGCTTACCAGCATTGATGAGAAGCAATTTCAGAGTGATTTTGAGACAGCGCGAAAGCTGATAGACCAGGTCGCTTATTTTGCTGAATTAGCTCAACGCGCGGGTTTGGACGGTGTTGTCGCTTCACCTCATGAGATTGATGTGATTCGTAAAACGTGTGGTGAAGATTTTGTCATCGTCACCCCTTCAGTTAGGCCGAGCTGGGCTGCGAAAAACGACCAGAGCCGCGTAATGACGCCCGCCGAAGCGATTGCACGAGGGGCAAATTATATTGTCGTTGGACGGCCTATTTATGCTTCTCCGAATCCTAAAGAAGCCGTTTTAAAAATCCTTCAGGAGATTGATGATGATTGTTGATTGATGATTGTCGATTGAAGATTGAACCAATCATCAATCATCAATCGTCAATCATCAATCCAAACCGGTATGATGCTTTTTCAAACTTTTTACTCAAATAGCATATTCCGACGCGCCATTTTGATCTTCGCTATTTTTATAATGATTGTGATTATCATTTGGGGAAGTGTGATAATGAAAAAAAGTCAATATTCATCTTATATCAAAACCTTATGGGATTATCTTAAGGTTATAATTGTTGCCTTTATTATCGTGTTTGGCTTCATCAGACCTTTTGTCGTTGAAGCTTATAGAATTCCCTCCAGGTCGATGGAAAATACTCTATTGATAGGAGATAGAATTTTAGTGTGTAAATTTATGTACGGCATCAAGATTCCCGGCATTAAACACCGACTGTTCGATTTCCATAAACCCCAAAGGGGTGATGTCGTCGTCTTTGTTCCACCGCATGAAAGAAAAAACAATTTTATCAAACGGCTTGTTGCTGTACCAGGCGATACTGTTGAAACCAAAAACTGGGGCAGGGACCTTTACATTAATGGTGAATTAGTTAATGATAAAGAATACACGAAACATGCCCTGCGAGTAGTTAGAAACGGGTCGCGCATGCGCTTAGCGCAAGAGTTTGAAAAAGCCGAAGAACTCAATATAAGCGATGATGGAGAACGAGAGAGGTTTTACCAAAAATTACAAGGGGCCCAGTTTTCGGGTTTCACCGATTACTCGAATAAAGTATCGGAAGGTCACGTATTTGCTATGGGTGATAACCGGGATAATAGTTTTGATAGCAGAGGTTGGGGATTCGTCGATATAAACGATATCAAAGGCCAAGCCTTCATGATTTATTGGTCGTATGATTCGACTAATTCTCGATGGAATATCTTTAAGAAGATACGATTTGGACGGCTCCTTAATATCATCCATTCGGAAAAAATACCATAATCATTACCTGGGAAGATTTGATTTATGGATGAAAGCAGTATTCTCGTAATGCTACTTCAGCATTCTTCATTTCTTTTCTTTTGTTCAAACTTTTCTTTTCTTTCCCAAAGAAAAGAAAAGTTTGGAAGGAGTTTCTCATGAAAAAAAAAGAAAGAGTATTATCTTACTACATTAGAACCACCTGGAGTTATCTGCAAGTAATCATCGTTGCCTTTATTATCGTGTTTGGCTTCATCAGACCATTTGTCGTTGAAGCCTTTAAAATTCCCTCTGGTTCAATGGAAGATACGCTATTGGTAGGGGATAGAATTTTGGTCTGCAAATTTATGTATGGAATCAAGGTTCCCGGCATTAAACACCGACTGTTTGATTTCCACAACCCCCAAAGAGGCGACGTTATTGTGTTTGTCCCACCGCATGATAGAAAGCGCAACTTCATCAAGCGCGTCGTCGGTGTCGCAACAGACACAATCGAAACTCGACACAACGGAAGAACTCTTTATGTTAATGAAATACCAGCCAATGATGATAAATATGTAAAGCATACTCGCTATATGTCCGATTCTTTACCGTATTTACCGCATAAAGTCTCTGAAGGTTATTTATATGCCATGGGCGATAATCGGGATAACAGTCAGGATAGTAGATTTTGGGGACCTGTTGATATAGATGATGTCAAAGGTCAAGCCTTCATGATTTATTGGTCGTATGATTCTGAAAATTCTCGCTGGAATATTTTTAAGAATATACGATTTGGTCGGCTTCTTAATATTATCCATTCGCAAAAAATACCGTAAGTGAAACGTGTTCGCTTCGCTCAGTAGTTTACTTCGTAAACTACCTGCGTGAAACGTGAAACATGATTATATCCTTTATCACGTTTCACGTTTTACGTTTCACATTCATTCCTCAAAGGTGTGAAGTATGAACTTCTTTTATCATAAATTCAAGATTGTATATTTTGCATCCCACATCTTGCTCATTTTGCTTATGATATCAATAGGATGCGGGGATAAAACTGTAGAAATCAAAGTCACATCTGAACCCTCCGGCGCAAAAGTTATAGTCGATGGAAGCGAAATGGGCATCACGCCTTATTCAGGGCGCGTGAGTGCGGAAAAGTCACATCATCTTACCGTAAGTAAGCTAAGTTACAAAGCAGGAACGGTGGAATTCAATATTTCCAGGGGAAGTTTTGTACGTCATTTTTCGTTGGAAAAGGTCGATTTATCAAACATGGTACTGGTTCCTGCAGGAAAATTTCTCATGGGAAGTAGCGATGAGGAAACGCGGCTGGTTATTCGTCAATTGGGCGGCGGAGAAGTTACAGAAGATATTCAGTGGTTCATGGCAGAGAAGCCGCAGCATGAGGTTTACGTCGACGCGTTTTATATCGATAAATACGAAGTTACCAATGCCCAGTACAAAGAATTTATCAATGCCACAGGGCATCAACCTCCCAGAGATTGGGAACATGGCGACTATATTAAGGGTGGAGACAATTTACCCGTAGTGTATATGAGTTGGAAAGACGCCAACGCTTATTGCCAATGGGTGGGCAAAAGACTTCCCACCGAAGAGGAATGGGAAAAAGCCGCCAGAGGCACTGACAGACGAATCTGGCCATGGGGTAATACTTTTGATAAAACAAAATGCAATGTCGAATCGTGGGAAGGTTCAGGCCCGAAACCTGTAGGTAGTTATCCCGAGGGCGTCAGTCCTTACGGTGTTTACGATATGGCGGGGAATGTGTGGGAATGGGTAGATGGTTGGTATGATGCATATCTGGGTAGCAAATATACGACACCCGAATTCGGCAAGAAATTTCGCGTGACTCGCGGCGGTTCGTGGTATCACTACGACAGCCTCGGACCAATCGGAGCTCGTTGCGCCTCGCGTGATAGAGGCACAGAAGAACATATCTCTTACGTCGTGGGATTTCGTTGCGCGATTGGAAAAAATGAGGTAGAGGATAAGTGAAGTGCCTTCAGAGGGGGTTTCTATGGAATATGATATCGCCTCAAAAAGATTAGTCGAGATAGGGAAAGAATCAATTTTGAGATGGGCTGCGGGGATAGAAACTGAGTCTGCTGACCTGATAGAGGAGTCGCCAAAGGAGGTTGTCAGCCTTCGTTCAAGTGATTTCCCGCTCCTTGTCCGGGATAAGGAAGGACATGAGCAGATAGTCCTGCTTGAATTCCAAACGCAGTGGGAAATCGACCTGCCACTAAGATTGCTTGAGTATTACGCCAGGTTCAAGATGAAATATCACATCCCCGTTATGCCAATCGTGCTGCTTTTCAGGAAACATGGCGGGGCAAAAGATAGTTATAATGACGAAGTCGTAAGCATTCGATTTCGTCTGATTAAAATTTGGGAGATTTCCGGAAGGGAGTTGCTTGACAGCGGCGATGTTTATCTGTATCCCTTCCTTCCGACCAAACTTTTCTTTTAAAAAGAAAAGTTTGATCAAAAGAAACACTAGTGAAGATGAGATTTACGAAGCTGAAGAGAAGATATACGAAAGCCCCATTGAGCGGAAAAGCAAGGGAGATTTGCTTACAGCGTTAGCGATATTCGCAGGGCTTAGATCTGAGGATATAACAAGGGAACTGATAAGAAGGAGGCGAGATATAATGATTGAATCGTTTGCCTATGAAATAATAAAAAGGGAAGGGAGAGAAGAAGGGTTGGTAGAAGGGGTTCAAAAGGGACTACAGCAAGGGCTCCAGCGCGGTATGTTGGATGAAGCGAAAGAATTGGTTTTAGAGGCTTTGAGCGTTCGGTTTCAGAATGTTCCTGCGCGTTTGTCATACGCTGTGCGTAAAACAGAGGATAGGGAAAAACTAAAGGCTCTCCATCGCCAGGCTATACTATGTTCTTCCCTTAGTAAGTTTGAGGAGATATTGACTGATATTTAGCGATGTGTCCGAAAAATGTGGACTTGCTTTTTATCGCGGTAAAAGAAAGGTGCTTATATGAATCGACTTTATTCCGCATTTTTTATATCTTTCTTATGCTTAGGATTGATATTCGGCTGTGGTGGAGATTCATGGACGAAGAAAGGCAAGGAGTTCCTCGCCGCTGGCGATGACAAAAGCGCGGCCTGGTATTTTCAGCAAGCAATTGCTGCTAAACCGACAAACGCCGAAGCACATTATCAATTAGGATTGTCGTATCGTAACTCAGGACAGCACGATAGCGCGATAGAATCTTTTAGAACGGCTGCCCAATTAGCGCCAGAGCGAGTGGATGTACAATTAGCGTTAGGGGAAGTTTACATGGAGATAGGGCACCGGAAATTGGCTTCGAGAATTTTTCTAAAAGTTCTTCAAAATTCTAATAGCAAGGATATAATTCAAACCATAGCGCGACTTACAGGCGACGTTTACCAGAAGACTCGCCTGACTTCTGATTCCGTGAGAGCCTATAGCCCTTCAGCAACTGATAAGCGCATCGCGTATACAACATACATCGAAGAGAACAACGAAATTTACGTCATGGACATCGACAGCAAAAACCAAAAACGGTTGACGTTCGATAGCACCAATGACTACAGCCCTTGCTTATCTCCTGATGGCACGAAGATAGTCTATATCTCCTTTATGCGGTGGCGAAACAGCAATGATGAAATCTATATCATGGACGCCGACGGCAAAAATCAAACGCGATTGACATTCAATGTGTATTCCGACGGTAATCCAACTTTTTCCCCCAATGGTAAACTGATAGCCTTTGAATCGAATAGAGAGGGTAATAGTGAAATCTATATCATGGATGTCGATGGTCAAAATCAGAGAAGGCTAACTTTTGCCGGTCAAACAAGTTCTGCGGTCACAAGATGTTATTGTCCATCTTTTTCGCCTGATGGTTCGCAGATAGTCTTTTCGGCGTATTCCATCGAAAGTAGCGAGGAAAAAACGCTTTCCTCCGAGTCGTCTGCTTTAAAAACGAACACTGCTAAAGAAGACGAAAGTTCGGTGGCCGATTCAGATTTATATAATGTTGTTAGTCAAATTTACGTGGTGGGTGTCAATGGCAAGAATCTAAGGCAGCTTACCAATGTTAAGGCGATAAACTCGAATCCATCCTTTTCGCCCGATGGCAAGAAGATTGTTTTTGATTCCAACCGAAATATTGGTAAATTCGGCGAGAGTAATAGCGGGATTTACATCATGGAAGCGGATGGCAAAAATCAAATGCGCTTGACTGGTGATGAATATATCAGCATGGAGCCAGTTTTCACACCTGATGGTAAAAAAATAGTCTTCACAGGTCAAAAGGCAGATTCGGATAATTTAGGAATTTATATTATGGATTTAGAACAACCTTTCACCAAAGAAGAGTTGATAAAACGATTGAAGGGGCTTTGAATGGTCAATCAAAAATTACTCCTCAAAATCCTTCCTTTCCATCCTTTCCTTCCATTCCTTAATTCGTCCACTCACTGGATAAAACTCTAATCTAAAAGTGTTTTTAGACTTCCTAAGTCTGCGAGACTTAGGAAGTCTATATAAGCAAGGAGAAGAAAAATGAATGACACCGAATGCAAGTATGATTTGCTCCTGAAGGGCGGGCACGTCATCGACCCTTCAAATAATATCGATGAGCTTATGGATGTGGCAATTAAAGAGAAAAGAATCGCTCAAGTCGCCAAAGACATTCCATCATCGCAAGCAAAGAAAATAATCAATGTCGCGGGATTGTATGTAACTCCCGGCTTGATTGATATTCATGTCCACCTCTATGGGTATGTGGGGTGGCTCTTTCCCGATTTTCATTCTTTCAGCAATGGAGTTACGACTGTCGTTGACGCAGGCGGGGCCGGTTGGAAGTCCTTCGAGGAATTTAAGAAGACGATTATTGATACATCCAGGACGCGAATATTAGCATTGCTCAACATTGTCGGCGCTGGCATGTTAGGCGCTGTCGAGCAAGATGTCAGCGAAATGGACCCAATTCCCGCGGCGGAAATGATTAAGAAGTACCCTGATTTGATTGTAGGTTCCAAAACCGCCCACTTCGGGGGACCAGGTTGGGAAGCCGTGGATGGCGCTGTCCGGGCTGCTGAGATGAGCGGGACATTTGCTATGGCGGATTTCAGCCCGAAACCCAATCGTAGCTACAAAGATTTGATACTTTCGCATCTTCGTCCTGGGGACATCCATACACACATGTACGCCCAGCATATTCCTCTGCTAAATGAACAAGGCATCGTCAACGATTATGTTTGGGAGGCAAGAGAACAAGGGACTATTTTTGATGTAGGACATGGCGCGGGGAGCTTTTGGTGGCGTGTGGCTGTCCCCGCGATGAAACAGGGGTTTGTTCCAGACTCCATCAGCACTGACCGACATAAAGTAAGTTCGCTAATCCCGAATGCATCGATGATGATAACCATGTCGAAATTTCTTAATATGGGCATGCCGTTGAATGAAGTAATACTTAGGTCAACTGTCAAACCCGCCCAGATAATTCGGCGCCCAGAACTTGGTACATTAAATGTTGGCGCAGACGCCGACGTAGCCGTTATCGAATTGCTCAAAGGAGACTTCGGTTTTGTGGACTCAGGGCACGCGAAGATGCGAGGAACGCAAAAGCTTCAAGCTTCTTTGACCATTCGGAACGGCGAAATAGTCTGGGATTTGAATGGCCTGAGTTGGCCTGATTGGGAAACGGCGGGACAATATACGGTCATCAATTGACAGGATGTTTGAGAAGTTATTGAGACGCAGATACACATTATCTTCAATACGACTTTTTCACTTATCGCTCTTGTGTGGTAAAGATCTGAAGGAAAGGGGGGAAAGAGAGCGCAAGCGCACGGAAAGGATGGAACGCGGGGAGAGCTTTCCTTCCCTTGCTTCCCTTCCTTCCTTTCCTTCCCGCTTTTCGGTACAAGATGCTGGTACTATTACCCTAAGTGAAAAACTCGTGTTCAAGAAGGAAGTTAGAATTTGCAGTGTGTGAGTTGACGGAAAATATCCATCAATCCTGGGGGTAAATCAAAATGACACTGACAAAAATTCCTCATTGTTTCTTTTGATCAAACTTTTCTTTTTAAAAGAAAAGTTTGCAATGACAAAGTGGTTGACAGAGGCACTGATTTTGGGGTATAATAGAATGGGTTAAAATAGTATGACTTTGGTAAATTGGTTCATGAACCCAAGATTCTATCTTGGTTTGAGCAAACAAGGCGCTCTTCTAACCAATCCTTCGCTTCGCTCAAGAGCTTGTCCTTGAACTGTTCCTTCACTTCGTTCAGGACTTCACTCAAGGGTAAACTACGTGAAGGAACAGGCTTTAGAAAGTTGGGCTGCCCTCGAACGAAGTGAAGAGCTGAATCTCATTTTAATTTACCAAAGTCAGGTTACTTGTGTACATAATGTAAAGCAGAAATAAGAAATCGTAGGAGAGTTGTTTTCACATGTCTGAGTTGGAATATCATATAGGACAAGTGCTCACAGGTCGGATATCAAGCCTCCTGCCTTCAGGGGTGATAGTAAAGTTGGATGAGAATGTCTCTGGTAGAGTGCCAAGAAACGAGCTCTGGTGGAGCAGACGGCGCGAGGAACCTCATAGGTTCCTCGCTGTGGGTCAAGAGGTGCAGGTAAAGGTCATTGATGTGGATAAAAGTGGCAAGCGGTTGACCTTGAGCATGAAGCAGGCCAGAGGCGACCCGTGGCAGGAGGCGTCGAAGAATTATCCTGTGGGAAAGGTTGTTCTGGGTACTGTTACAGCTCTGATGAATTTCGGCGCTTTCGTGGAACTGGAGGACGGCGTTGAAGGGTTAGTGCATGTTTTCCAGATTGGGCCTCACCACGGTGTGAAACCTGAAGATGTTCTGGTGGTGGGAGATAGCGTCAAAGCAGAGGTTATTGGTGTAGATATCCCGCAACAGAGGATAGCTCTTAGCATCAGGAAATACCTGGAAAGTTTGGAAAAGAATGGCGGAAAGGTATATAAAAGTTTGCGGAAGACGGAAAGCTCCACTATCGGTGACCAATGGGGTGATTTGTTGCGCGAGATGAAGAACCAATGGGATAAAATAGAAGCGGAGGAAGAGACGGAACTGGCTATTGAGCAGGAAAGCCTGCTTAAAAGAGAAGCCAGAAGGGTGCTGATAGTTGATGACGAGGAAGATCTTTGTCGGTCACTTAAAGAACTACTGGATTCTGAAGGATATGACGCCGATGTAGCCTTTAACGGACAAGAGGCGGTGGAGAAGGCATTGAGCGACGGTTATGATGCTATATTGCTGGACATCAACATGCCGGGGATGACAGGTTCGGAGGCGATGAAAGCCATATTGGAAGAGCGTTCTGATGCCTGCATACTGTTTTTGAGCGCTGACCGGTGGCTCAGAGGGTTATCTGAGAGCGAGTTTCAACTGGCAGCGGGTGTGATAGAGAAGCCCGTACCCTCATTAGCATTTTTGACGAAGGTTATCGAGGATGCCATCATGGGGAAAAAACCCGGGATGAATATCCCGCGTCAGGCGGCCGCAGAACTGGAACTGACCGAGAAATTCATAGAACCGCTGGAAAAGAACATTCCCTTTTCTGATGTTCTGCATACCTACCTTGTTGCGGTGGAAGATGCTACCGGAGCAGAAGCATGTGCTCTGTTCGAGATGGAAGCTCTCACAGGCGAGGTCACCCTTATGGCTCGTCGCGGCATCAAGGAAACACGCTTTGAAGACACCAAATATAAGCTTCAATATAGTCCCGTGAGGGATGTCATAGTGGACGGGGAGCAGCTACTCGCATGGAACATAAAAAGCACTGCCCTGAAGAAATTTCAGAACCTCCTGCTTTTGTGCGAGTTTGATTCCTGCATCGGTGTGCCTGTCTTCATAGGCGCTGAGCAACGACACGCGCTGTTCTTGTTTCATAGCAACCCGCGGCATTTTACTGGGGCCGACCTTACCAAAGCTGATGCCATCGCACATGTGATAGGGGCAGCCATACAACGTGAACAAGTTGAGAGGTCTATCGAACGGTCACAGCGATTTTTAGTTATCGGTCAGTTGATGTCAGGGCTCGCGCATGACATCAAAAACAGATTGCAGGTGATTTCTCAATATTTGGAGTTGTTGCAAAAGGATGTGGAAGCTATTAAGAATGGCGCGTTGAAGCAGGAACAAGGGGATAATCTGGATAGGCACATCCGCGACATCATTGTATCCAAGAACAAAGCAACGGCGGTGGCGGACATGTTCCTGGATTTGGCAAGGATGAAGAGATTTGAACAAACGGATGTGAGCGCATGTGTAAAGAGAGTGGCGCAAGTTATCGCATCCGAGGCGACTCAGACAGCGGTCAATGTAGATTTAAGCATATCTGATTCTGTGCCAATGGTTTATGTCGAAGGTATTCTCCTGGAGCAGGTGTTGCTGAACGTGATGCTCAACGCCATACATCAGATAGCCATAGAAGGGGTTAGAGGTGGTCAGGTGAAAGTAGAGGTATCTTACGACGAGAGCAATATATTGCCAATCAAGATACGAATCTCAGATAATGGACCGGGTATCCATAGAAGGGATTTCGAGCGAATATTCTTGCTTTCCTTTACTACAAAGCCTGAGGGCGCTGGTCTGGGATTATACTTGTGCCGCCGGTGCCTCAATCCGCTGGGAGGGCGTATCTCCGTTGAAAGGAGCGTTATTTTCGACGGAACCACTTTCCTTATCGAATTACCGGCTTAGGAGAGGGGGAAACAAAATGCCAAACGCTAAGTTGCTTATCGTTGAAGACGAGATTGACGTAGCTGAAGTTCTGTTTGAGCGGCTCAATGTCGAAGGGTACAGGGACGTAGACATATCGTCCACAGCGCAGGATGCCATAGATAAAGTGCAAAAAGCCAGGGCCGATGGTTCACCGTATACTTTGGCGCTTATGGATGACAAGTTGGGGCCTGCCTCCAGTATGGACGGGATAGAGGCCACAGGGGAGATTAGGAGAATCTCTGAAGCTACTGAAGTGGTTATTATCACAGGTTACGGAGACAGGGAATCAGGCAAGAAAGCGCGCGAGGCGGGCGCTTACAGATATATCTATAAGCCGATGGATATCAGGGAAATCGTCACCATGATTGAGTACATCCCCGAGTGGCGGCGGTTGGAGGAACAACTCAAAACTCCAACCGAAGGACGGGACTGGCTCCAGCAACTCATAGAAAACGCCCGTTTCGGTGTAAGTATCATCGACAGGAGTTGGCGGATTCTATACATGAACGAGATGCAAAAAGCCATACAGACAGATATTCGACCACCAGAGGAAGGCGGTATATGCTGGGTGGAGTATAACCCCGGCACAGATAGAAAGGAGCCTTGTTCCTGGTGTCCTGTGAAAGAAAGCTTTGAGGAAGGAACCCCCGCCAAGTCCATAACTGTCTCCCCCAGAAAGGATGGTTTGCATTACTATGACGTGGAAGCTGTGCCATTGAAAGATAGTCAAGGCAGGGTAATCGCTACTCTGGAAACGGTAAGGGATGTGACAGAACGCGAGAATCTCTATTCTATGACTCAGCAGATACAGGGCACTATAGAGCTTGAAGAGCGGCTGAAAGTTATCCTGAGTGCTATCCACGGTATGGGTTATGACAGAGCGCGGCTGTATTTGACATCAGAAGATGGCAAATCTTTTGAAGGACGGATGGAGGTGGGTCGGCAACCTGTTGGCATAGAGAAAATAAGGCTGTACTTCTCAGAAGACGGGTTTTCACAAGAAATAAAGGAAATTAAAGAACCGAAGATATTCCAAAAGCCATGGGAATATGAACCCCAATTTGCTGAACAACTGGGAAAGGATGTAACGGATGAATGGCTTGATATACCTCTGGTGGTGGACGGTAGAATCATAGGAAAGATAAGCGTTGACAATTTGATAAGCAAGAGACCGCTTGAACAAAGGGATATTGAAAGGTTGAAACCCTTTGCAGACCACGCGGCGAGAGCTATTTTCAACGCTCGAGAATATTCGGCAATAAAGAATAGAGCTGACGAATTGGTAGCTTTAAGGGAAATGGACGCCACATTTATCCGAGAACTGGAGTTAGAGCCAGCTCTCAAAATGATTACGAAAGCCTGTATGGAATTGACAGACGCTATTTCATGTTACATTCGGCTGAGAAAGGATAACAAACTGGAATTGGCCGCTGGTGTGGGTATATATCAAGAAGTGGCGCCAAAAGTGGTGGATATGAAAAGTGAAGTTGACAGCGACTCCACATCAGTTATCGCTGTGCGAACAGAACAACCGGAGATTTTGACTGGCGCGCCGAAAGATAGCCACCTGATGCGCAAAAAGGAACAAGCTGTTACAAGGGAGCAGAAGGGGTTCTTCCAGCGACTACGTTCATGGGGCGCCTTTCCCATGCGTTACGGCGGGGAGATATTGGGAGTTCTGGGAATAGAATCCGACAGGGATGACTTCTTTACTGAGGGTATGAAGAGTTTGATAACAGATTTCAGCTACAGAGCGGCAATGGCTATAAGGAACGCGCAGCTCTTTGACGAAATAAAGCGGAGTTTGGAGAACCGTTCCAAGTTCATGTATGCCCTGAGCCACGATTTGAAGGCCCCCCTGGGTCATATACAGCGTCAGATAGATATCCTGCGAGTGCCCGATAATCTTAACGATTCGAAATTGCTAGAACTGAAAGGAAAAGCGTTTTCGATTATCGGGGATGAATTGGAATGGTATGGTCAGATGTGTCAAAAGCTACTGTGGTTCTCCCAGATTGAAAAAGTGGGAAAGTTGCCAATAGACAAAGAGCGCTTGGATTTGGGTAATCTGATATCTAAGGTGTTAGAGATTTGGGAACATCGGATTCGTGACAAACAGATTAAGGTGCGTCGAATATCCAATTTATTTCCCACGGGCTTGTTGGTGATGGCAGATAAAACGCTAATCCGAGGGGTGATTAATAACCTTGTGGAGAACGCGGTCACGTACAACCAACAAGGCGGAGAGATAAGCGTGTCAATTTACGAGGAGAACAATCGAGTCGTGATGGAGATAAAAGACACTGGCGTAGGAATCGACGAGCGCCACAAGAGTAAGATTTTTGAACCCTTTTTCTCCGTAGATGCGCCGGAAGTTCTGGCGAAGGGTGGCGCAGGAATAGGTTTAACTGTGTGCAAGGAGATTATGGAACTACACGGCGGCGGAATAGATTTCGAAAGCCAGAAAGGAAAGGGGAGTAAATTCTGGATATGGCTGCCGAAAGGAGGTTTAATAGATGAGCGAAAAAATTGAATTGCTTTTGGTAGAGGATGACCCCATAGACAGGGACGGTCTCACTGCCGTTTTGACGCGGAGCGGCTTTGATGTGACAACCGCAGAGACAGGAGAGGAAGCTCGGCAGAAGATGAGTGAAAAAATGGACGTGGTGGTTATAGACATACTCCTGCCCACTAAGACAGAGTACAGGGAGGAAGGGATAGACTTATGCAGGGAATTTAAGAACAAATATCCTCATATCCCTATATTCATTTTCACCAACTTGGACATGATGCCGCTGGTCAAGCAGGCTTGCATGGAAGCAGGCGCAGAAGAGGTCATCGGCAAGCTGACCAGCGGCTATGAACTCATAGAGCGAATTAAAAAAATCTTGGGCAAAGAGGAAGGAGGTACTAAGGATGAGTGAGGTGTTCAGTAAAGAGAAAATTTTCATTCAGCAGTTTCCCGGTATCATATACGAGATGCTGATTAAGGGCGTTTTGTCTAAAGATCGGACTTGCCTGACGCATCTTCTGTGTACGCGTCTGCTGGATTCCGTCGGTGGCAAGTTCAGCCTTCTCCTGCACTTAGAAGGAAGCCGCCTCGTTTCGGACGGAGAGATCTATTACCCGGCAAGTCTCTCTGGACCTGAGGCTCAGACAGTGAAGCTATCGGCTGAAGTGCAAGAACTAATATCCAAAGGATACAGCGGGGGAAAATGGCGGGAAGAGGCGTTAATCTCTCCCCACGCTTCCGTATACGATGAGGGAAAAATGACTCGGGATGATATATTATCTGAGTTAGCAACATTGGGAGTAAAGAGCTGCCTGCGCGTGCCTATAAAGAAGACGCGACCTACGGAGCAGGAGCCCGTTATGGGATTTGCCCTTGTCTTGACTGATGACCACCAGGACAAGTCCGGCATTGGTGATATACCTATCGCTGATAGCATAGCCTCGTCTTTTGCGGTGCAGGCTCTCGCATTGGAAGAAATAGAAGCGAGGGAAGTCTATGGCGCTCTCGTCAATATGCTAACGACAGCACTAAACAATGTCTACCCCATTACCCAGGGGCATTCCGAACGAGTAAAGGCGTACTGCACGATTATAGCTGACAGGCTGGGCCTGGCAGAAGAATCCAGAGAAAACCTGGGAATAGCGGCGTTGCTGCATGACATTGGCAAGCTCCAGATTAGACCATACTGGATCGCCGCCAAACCGGGCAGGTTCGTGGGCGATGAGCAAGAGAAATTTGAGAAGCATCCGGAGTTAGGCGCTGACCTGGTAGCAAAAGTGAGCATGCCAGAGGAAGTGGCATCGGCGATAAAATATCACCATAAGGAGTATAATGGCGGAGGATATCCTGAAGATGGCGTTAAGGGCAAGGAGATTTCACCCTTAGCGCGAATAATCGCTGTTGCCTGCGCCTTTGACAGATATTATTGGTGGAGGGGATATAAGTTGGACGGATGGAAAGGCTATGTCCCCATATATGATGCGAAATGGGCGCTTGAGAAGTTGCGTGAGGATGCTAAAGCTGGAAAACTGGACGAAGAAATAGTGGAGGCTTTCGCCCATGACTATGAGGAAAAAAATGAGGATGAACGTAAGCTGTGGCCCTTGTATGCTCCTGCGGAAGTTCCTAACTTGTCGGGCACCAATCTCAAGGAAAGGTTAGCATTGGGGAACGAGGAAGCGCAAGCCAAACGTTACCGTCAGGCGCTGGACTTTTATGAGGCTGCCTTAAAATTGGCGTCTGAAAACGCTGCTCTGCATCTGTTTGTTGGGAATTTTGCCCTTGAGAAAGTCAAGGACGCCGAAGCTGCTGTTAAACACTATACCCACGCCATCGAAATCGAACCACGCTTTGCCGTAGCATATTTCAGGCGGGCTCAAGCAGAACGAAAGGGAGACAATCTGGGTGCAGCTTTTCTGGATTGTGAGCGAGCCATAGCTCTCATCCCTACGTATATCGAAGCGTATCTTCTAAAAGGGGACATCTTACATGTGCAGCATAAAGCAGAGGAAGCATACGGTTGCTTCAAAGAAGCACTGAAGCTAGACTCGCGAGATGCTGAAGTTCATCTAGGGATAGCGGATGTGCATTTTGTCGCGGGAAATTATGAAGATGCTGACGAATGGTGCCAGAAAGCTATAGATTTAGGAGATGGGGGGGAAGTTCTTCCATCGGCATACCTGATGATGAGCAGGATAAGCATGGTAAAGAAGCAACCGGACGAGGCAAAAAAGTTTTTAAAGTTAGCTGAAGAAGCTGCGCAAAAAGTAGGAAACAATACTATTAAGATGATGGCTCAGGAAATATTGATAGCGTGGAAATAAGTAAAAGGGGGCAAACATGAATTTCTTAGATGAAGGGGCATCTCGCTTCTGGGAGTATATATTCGGTGAAATCGATGCGGAAAATCACCGTCTGGAGGAGTTCCTGAAACCTGAGAATTCGGCTGCAATGAAAGAAGGCAACTTCCTTATGATTCTCAGGCGGTGGAATTCATATACACCTGCTATGGTAGAACGTCCGGAGGTAAGCAGAGGTGGTGGTTATTTCCTTGTGTGGAATGGGAAGGGGCTTGTTATTGACCCCGGCTTCAACTTTCTCCACAACTTTCGGGAAAGAGGTTTCCTCCTGCACGATATCGACGCCATATTGATAACCCACGCCCATATTGACCACTGCGTTGACTTAGAATCGTTGATGACTTTGCTTTATGAATACAACGAAAGGCGCTGTAAAAATGGTGAACCAACAAAAACCTTTCAACTCTTTATGAACAGTACAGCGATGAAGAAGTGTGCTGGCTGGCTTTCACTTCTACCTACTCTTTATGAAAACGTGCCTGCGGGAAGCAATGCAAAGGAAATTGAATTGGCGCGCGTGCATCCCATGGAGCCAGGAGATACCAAGCTTTTTCCGTGCAACGGTAGTCCTGTTCTCAAGTTCAAGATTACCCGGTGTAAACACAAAGAGGTGACAGGCAGTGGCTACGCTACGGGATTGATAGTCGAGCTGATAGAGGGTGGAAACGTGGTTAGTACGGTTATTTTCACTGGAGATACTGGCTGGGAGGATAATATTCAACAACAGTATGTCAACGGGTGTGACCTGCTGGTGGCACATCTTGGCGGCATACAATCACAGGAGATTTTCGGACAACCCTACAAATACCATTTAGGATTCATAGGCATTGTGCGCATGATACAGAATATCACCCCCAAGATGGTAGTGATTAGCGAATTTGGTGAGGAATTAGCTACCACCCGTAGTCGCATTGTGGATATGATTCGCCGAAGCGTCCGTCATAATAGATGTTTCAATGGGGACATCGGTACCAAGGTTAGTCTGCCTGAACCGGAACTGATGTGCTGGAATCAAGGATGTCTCAGATTAGCAGAACCGGAGGAAGTTCGTGAGCCAGGAGGAATTGTTAAATATCTGTGCTTACAACACAGGCTATCATAGGCATACAAGGAGTCAGTTATGAAAACTTATCGCGCTGCTGTCATCGGATGTAGTCGTATGGGAGGGTTCATCGACAATGAAGTCACAAACTATCCAGCTATCGTTTTACCTTACTCCCACGGAGCGGGTTTTTACGCTTCCGAACGAGTAGATTTAGTAGCCTGTTCTGATATGCGAACGGATGTGATGGAAGAATTCGGCAAACGGTATGAGGTTCCAAAAGAACGCCAGTACACAGATTATCGTGAGATGATAGCCAAAGAAAATCTGGATATCGTCAGCGTTGCGACACAGCCGGAACAGCGGGCGGAGATTGTAATCTACGCGGCGGAACACGGGGTAAAGGCTATCTATGCCGAGAAAGCGATGGCGGCGTCAATGGCAGAAGTAGACGCTATAGTTGAGGCTGTTGAACGACACGGAGTCTTTTTTAACCTTGGTACGAATCGCCGTTGGGAACCAGGTTTTGACAAGATAAAGGAAATTATCGACAGCGGTGAATTGGGTCGTCTAAGGACACTCATCATTTATGCAAACGGAACACTGTTCAATACAGCAAGCCACAATTTTGACCTGATACTTCGTTTGAATAGTGACCAACCAGTTTCCTGGGTCATGGCTCATTTGCCCGGAGGAGATTCTGCCATCGTCGGCGATGAGGTGCGTCAAGACCCAGTCGGACAAGGAATAATCCAGTTTGAAAATGGAGTAACAGCTTACGCTCTCCTTTCGCCGCGCGGCAGTGAATGGGAGGCAATTTGCGAAAAAGGGAGCCTCACGGCCTTAAATAACGGGATAGCCTGGCAACTCCGACGCCAAACGCCTCTTGGCGGACGATGGACTGGCCTCAAAACCGATAAATTTCCTCAGTTTGAAAAATCAAGCAGTACCGCAAACCTGATTCAGGATTTGGTTAATGCACTTGCTACCGGTCAACCAACACGCGGTGGCGTCCGAGTAGCTAAAGCCAGTACAGAGTTAATCTTCGCATTTATGGAATCTCATCTGCGCGGCGGTGCGCGGGTTAATCTGCCTTTGAAGGATGGTAAACTGCGGCTCAAAAGAGATGTATCTCCCAGACAACCGAGGTTTCAGGTTTGACTATGAGTAATGCGTAAAACGTAAAATGTAATGCGTAAAATTTGTAATGGTCAAAACCATTTTGCCGAAGATTATATTAACAGTAGCGGCGTTGCTCTGTTCGCTACGCTCAATGGTTTACTTCGTAAACCACTCTCGCCAGTTGTCCCCCCTACCAAAGGGGGGCAGGGGGGTTGTCCACTGAGGGACGACTCTACGAGACTGTCGCCGTATGTACGCAACATGCTATTGCCTAATACAGTAATGCGTAAAGTTATTACGTTTTCCTTTTTCTTCCTCTTATTTCTTTTGATGGAACTTTTCTTCCAACTTTTTCTTTAAGAAAGAAAAAGTTGACAAAAAGAAATAATTGGAGGATAAAAACTTTTCTTTCTTAAAGAAAAGTTTGGTTACGTTTCACGCTTTGTTGACCTGTAAAACCACGCAATAGGAAGTGAAATTAACCGCAGGTCGATGTAGCCCGGCTCCACATCGAATCGCATGAGCGAAGTGAACTTGGGATAGTGCATGTAGGTTAGAAAAACTCGGTCGCCGACGAAGGTAATGCTGGTGTAGCAGTAACCATGATATTCGCTTTGCTCTACCAATTTGAGATTTCTCCACGTTTTTCCACCATCGCTTGAGATAGCTGATGTCAGAGGTGTGCGCCCGTTGAAGCCATACGTGAAGATAGCCAGCACATCCTCCCCTCCAAAGGAAGGGCAAAGGTGGGTAGGAATGCGTTTTATTGCCGCTGGAGAACAGGTTCCGACGAGGGGAGAAAGTTCAGGTTTTGTCCAGGTCTCGCCCCAATCATCCGAATAGGAAAAAAATTGACCGCCTGCGATACTGCGCATCGTCATCAGCAATCGACCATTGTATAACTCTGCAATGCTCGGTTCGTTTACATTTTGTCCTCGCTTCTGCGACTCCGTAAGCCCTGGGTCGGGGACATGCTCACCGGCTTGCCATGTGTAGCCATCGTCATCAGAATAAAGGCAATATGGCCAGCGAATGCCGTCAATGTACTCCCGACAGGATAGCGCAATGCGTCCGTTACTGAACATGCGCAAACAAGCATTGTTCGCGACGTGTCTGTTCCTTGTCGCGGGCGTGATTTGCACCGGTTCACTCCAGGTCTTCGCATCATCATGTGACCGGCGCAATACCATACCTTTGGTTGACATTCCTGGGAGTTGGTCATAGTAAGCCAATAAGAGTTCACCGTTCTTGTTGTAAAGCAGACTGGCGGACATTACGTTGGTACCGTATTCATCCATTACTACAACTTGCGGGTTACTCCACGTTCTACCGCCATCTTTAGAGATTTTCGCCGCTAACCTCGCCGGCGAACCATCCCATCCTGTTCCTGCATAATAATCTGACCAAATCGCGTATAAGCTCCCGTCTCTGAGTTGAATCAAGTCACCTTCGCTCATTCGTGGCTTTTGAGGCGTAGCTTCGCAGAGCATAGTGCAGATGGCGTCGTCTTCTGGGCGAATATCCTCAGGCCCAGCCGGGATTTCCGCTGGATTATCGGGATAAGGATAAGCATTGAAAAAGATATAACGATATTCCGAAATAACCTCTTCGCCGCCTGCTTTATCCTGTCCGCTACCGAATCGCATTTGAAATTTGGGAGGATAGATATCATGTTCAAAGCTGCTTCTAATGTCGCCATTGATAATCACATTGAGGATATTGGAGTTCATAACGAGTCTAACCTCAAACCAATCATCAGCAAGAGGAATTGCCGTGAAGCAATAGTCGCGCCAATATCCTTTCTGTTTGACCTTCATATACCAAACTACCTGTCCGTCCTCTTGCTTATTACACCAAATTTGCCATGGGCCATTAGCAGGACAAACGAACTGAAACTTTCCTCCATATACGTGACGGTCTGGACTTTTCCCACGCCAGGCAGCATACAGCGGCAAGTGGTCGATTGAATAATCTATGGGTTCTTCCCAGAAATTGGGAGTTACATAAACATGCTGAACACCTTGTTCACCGCTGGCTTTCGCCCGGAATAGTTTACCCGGCAACTCACACCTATCCTGGGGAGTAAAAATCCCATAAGCCCAATAGTTGGGAATAGTGAAGAGGCAATTGTAACCTTTGACTAAACCAGTACCAGCAGTTTTTTTGTTCAACACTTCTACACGCCATGGGTAATTGCTGGATTTGCTCTTTTCTATCATATTTATCACCTGAAATCAGTAGCATAGAAACCGAGTTTTTCCCAAAAACTCGGTTCATGAGTTAAAATCTATATCCCACTTGACGGATTGCCCTCGCCAAAAACCCGTTTTCTTGGAGAAAACGGGTTTTTTAATATTTTGCTGACACGCTTTGCCATTGCTATAATTGTAAGGATGGGTGGATTGCCTAAAGAGTTGGGGAAGAGTGTAGCGTCAGCGATGTAGAGATTTTCTGGAAGCCTGCTATGATGAAACGACTCCGCCTCCTGTTCTGTCAATGGCAACATACCACCGGGGTGTCCGGCGTTGATAGTACCAAGGAAAATGCTCTCCTCCTTTGCTCCGAGTCGATGGAGAATCTCTTTACATAGTTCAACCCCTTCGTTCAGCCTTTCCTTATCTTGAGCGGTGAGGGTTTTTCTTATCCTATTGTCTGAAATGCTTCCCATATTGGCGTCGGCTAATTTAATCATGAGGCTCAAAATGTCTCTGGCAGGATATTTCCATGCCCTGTTAAAAAAGAAGCTCAAGTAGTCAAAGTAGGGAGATAAAATAAAATGTTCCTTCTGCACAACAAATGGCATGGGTATCTCTTCGTATTGCTGGCTTTCATTCCACTGCGTGGCCACACATAAAACCGGGTCAACAAATAATTTCTGTTCACAGGCAATGCCCGAATTTTGCAAGATGACAGGGGTTGCCAGTCCTCCCGCAGTTAAGATAACAAAGTCAGCGGGGTAAAACTTCCGAACCCATCCCTTTTTGGCCTGTACACCGGTTACTCTTCCGTCCTTGACGACAACCCGTTCAACCCGGCATCCGGTAACGAGCTGAGCTCCTCCAGCGAGGGCTATCTCCAAATATTGCCGGCTGTCCCATTTCACACCGTGAGAACACCCCAGAACACACCGGCCACAATGGATACAGCGAACATAATTTCCCATTTTGGGTGTCGGTTGGGGGGAAAGGTTCATTTCCTGGCATATCTCAAACAGTCGTCTGGTGGTATTCCGCCATCGCTTCTGATGTTCAGTGGTGATGGGGATTTCTCGATAGATTTCTGCAAACTCATCATCCAGATTGATTCCCAATGCTTTCAAAGCCTCATCCATTCGCAGGGCATTGCCTGTGCAAAGAGTTGTTGTCCCTCCCAGGCCGACACCATTCACAAGAATCATCTCTTCCACTTTTCTGATTCTCATGGGCGGGAAGAAAAGTTGAATCTCCCTTTCATCGAAAAGCAACCCGGTTTTTTTCAACGTTTCCAATGTCGGTAACTTCAGCGAAAAAGGATGAAACTCCTTCCCCGCCTCTAAAATGGTCACATCGAATTTGCCCTGAAGCTCTTTGGCAACGGTGGCGCCGCCAGCGCCGCTACCGACCACGATAACTTTTTTCACAGTGGACCCTCCTTGACGACAAAACTGGCTCTACAACACTCCTGACCTTCGGTAATCCTTTGATAAAATGTGAGCCGGCCACCTCCCGACAGGCCTGCTACTACTCCTTCGTCTAACGAAGAGATGACCTGACATACTTGACTGGAATAGAACCTGCTGAAAAAGCACCGGCTGATGGTAACCTCGCCTTGCACGCTACCCCGAAATTCAATCCCCAGAATGCGGTAGAGTATTTTGCCCATGGACATCACTTCTTCTATCCTTGTAATACGGAAACTTTTCCTGAGCTCTTGACCCAATTGATACGCATTTTGATACAATTGGCTTTTGAGCGCCTGCAGGTCACGCCCGTGCTGTATCGCTTCTTCAACTTTCTCTTTTGTAAATAACGCATACTGTAGCAAGCACTCACGAAAAGGGAGTCTTTTTATTGGTGGAGTCTCGCACCCGAAGGCCAGAGCAGTGCAGGTGAATAATTTTTTCAACGCCTTCTTCTTGATAAACGCTGGGATATGAAACTGCCGTATTTTCAACAGTAAACTCATCTTGCAATGCCTACAATGCGTAAAACGTAATACGTAATGCGTGATAATCTTTCATCACGTTTCACGCATCACGTATCACGTTTCATCCCTCCCTCTCAACCTCGCCCATGCGTAGGACGCACTCTGGAGAGGGGCAGCCGCCGTATAGTGCCAAAAGGACATCTTGCAACCGTCGGGCAAGCGCCTGCCGCTTCAGCTTCAAATTCGCTGTCAAGTCTCCGTTCTCAATGGAGAGGTCATTAGCCAGGATTGCCCAGCGCTTCACCTGTTCCGGATGGGACAGGCGAGCGTTCACTTCCACGACGCAACGATGAATGGCTTCCGCCAACACCTCGTTGCAGTGGCCTTTCTCAACCCACAAGAGGGCGGCGCAGTATGGCATGCCCTCGCCCACAAGCATCACCTCGGAGACGTCAGAAATCTCCCGCAACATCGCCTCGACCTTTGCCGACTGTATGTACTTACCGTATGAAGTTTTGATAAGTTCCTTCTTGCGGCCGTTGATGACGAGATTGCCCTCTCTGGTCAGATGGCCGGTGTCACCCGTGAGGAGCCAGCCATCCATGAAGGGAGGGGAAGCGTCCTCATCGAAGTAGCCTGCTGTTACCTGGGGGCCACAGACCATCACCTCGCCGTCCTCGGCCACCCGCACCTGGGTGTTAGGGAGAGGCTCGCCTACTGTCCCTACTCTGTTGGCACCAAGGCGGTTTATCGTCACCAGCGGCGCTTCGGTAAGTCCGTAAGCGTTGTGAACCTCGATGCCGAGTTCTTGGAAGGCACGCAAGACATCCTCCCGCGGGGGCGCGGAGCCCACGAGAAGCCAGGCACATTTGTCGAGGCCTGCTCTCTTCAAGAGACTCCGCCGGAGCAGCCGCCGCAGCAACCGTTTCTTTAAGCCCTCTTTACATCTCAAGTACCACTTGCCCATCCTGTTCTCTTTTAGCGCCTCCCACAACTTCTCGTAGAAGCGGGGCACGGAGAAGAATATTGTCGGCCTCACACGGGGCAACGTGCGCTGGAGAGCCCTGAAGTCTTCGAGGAAGTATATATCCACCGGGGCGGGGATGTAGTAGGGCGAGTACGTCCCCAGAATGCCCTCCACCACGTGGTTCATGGGAAGGAAGGAGAGGTAGGAGGCGCAGCTATTTCTTAACCTCCACGGCAACAGGGAAACCAATGACTCCGCCATCCACCGCAGATTCTCGTGCTTGAAGATGACGCCTCTGGGCCGGCCGGTAGTGCCCGATGTGTACCGGAGCGTTGCAACATCACCGAAGTCCACAGGTGCATTTATGGGTCCCTTGGTGTTCGTCCCCAGGGCCAGAAACTCATCCCAGGTCATGACTTTTCGGGGCAGGCCCTCAGGAATAAGAGAACGGCAAAAAGAGACCACTGGTAACTCTGGCGCAACTTCCCCTATCTTCTCCAGCAGCTTCGGCGCGCCCACCAGAAGTAGCCGCGAGCCACTCATCCTGATGATGTCGTCCACCTCGGCAGTGGGGCTGGTATAGTAAAGTGGGACGCTCACCGCCCCAACCAGGCCGATGGCTACGTCTAAAGTGAGGTAGCGGGTGCTGTTGAGCCCTACCAGCGCGACACGGTCACCGGGGCGGATGCCCATAGAGCGCAACGCTCCCATAGCCGCGAGCACGTCCCGGCGCACATCGGCGGCGCTACGTGTTATGACCTTTCCCTCCACCACATCGTGGTAGGTCACAGGTCGACTTCTACTCTCCAGGCGGAAGATGACCTGCTCATGAACAGTCCGGTCCGACCTGTGCAAGAAGCCCATGTAGACTGCGTAATCAAGGAGGGGTGGAATGAGCTCGCGCCATTTCATCTCATACGTGCCCAGAAGTTGGTCAACGTTGTCCCGCAGAAACTGCCGGCGCTCACTGAAGTAGGGCATGAGAGAAATGAGAGCGTCGAGGATGCTTCTCTCCTTATGCCACAACGACCGCTGAAACCAGTACATCCCCCGTATCACAGACACAGGCAACGGCACAAACAGGGGCGAGGCCAACTGTAAGCCGAGGCGCTCCCTGGCCCAATCCCGCACCAACCGCACAAGTTCACCCGCCGTGGGCAATGACTCGTACGGCGCGGTCAGATGGAAGTTTATCCCTTCCGCACCAGGCTCGAAGGTGAGGCGCACGACCGCCTCCGCCACGTAGTTTACCGGGATGAGGTTCACGCGTAGGGCAGAGCTCATAGGCAAGACTTTGAGTTTACCCGTGAGATAGAGCCGCAGGGGGAAATACAGGGTGTTGAAGTTTTTGATGGCGCCCGTGCGCGAATCGCCGACTATCATCCCAGGGCGGAAAACCGAGATGGGCAACTCGGACCTGGCTTCCTGCACCAACATCTCACCCTCATACTTGCTTCGCTCGTAGGCGCTCGAGAAGCCGAACTCGTCGGTGAGGGCATCTTCAGGCGCAAGCCCTTTCCGACCTCCAGCCACATATGCTGTGGAGACGTGTGAGAAACGCGCAATGCCGTGTTCCTTATTGGCGGCGCGGGCAAGTTCCAGCACATTCGTCGTCCCCTGGACATTGGTCCTACGCAGTTCTTCGATGGGAGCATTGACGCGCAAATCTGCCGCCGTGTGTATAATGTGAGTAATCCTACGAACCAGGTCATCGTAGTCACCTTCGTCGAGGCCAAGGCGAGGCGAAGCGACATCGCCGCAGAGAACTTCAACCCTTTCCCCGATAGCGCCCGCCAGTTCAGGCCAGTCCCACCAGGAGCGAAACAGCCGTCGCTCCGCGGCTTTCCTATCTTCAGTTCGCACCAGGGCTACGATTGTGTGGTCTGTGTCATTGAGGAGACACCGAGCAATTTGGGAGCCCAGGAATCCCGTCGCACCGGTGAGAAGAATCACACTGCTCATAATACTACCTCCCATTCTCAAAATGCCTACATTGTCTACAATGCCTACATTGCCTACAATGTGAAAGGCCACGAAAGGTCACTTCCCCCTTTGGAAAAGGGGGAAGGGGGATTTAAACTCCACTCATACGCATCAGTTTAAAAAGCCCGAGGCTGAAGCCGTCGGGCTTAGAGAACAAAGCCTTGCAGGCTAGTACAGGTCGGCGCAAATTGTTGACCCCACTCTCAATATTGCAAATGAGCCAATAGGCAAAGGAAAGGCTAAAAGCTAAAGGTAAAAAGAAGAAAAGCTTACTTTTAGCCTTCAGCCTTTAGCTTTCAGCCTTCTTCTACTTTGCCCATTTGCGTGTTTGCAAATTTGCAGGATAAACGAGGGTTAAGAACTTCTGCTGACCTGTACTAGAATATAGCCCCAGCGGGGCTGTATTTTGTTTTCTGCTCATTGATTTTGTGTAATCTACTCTCTTTTTAGTCCATAGGACTTTGCTCTTTCAACACGACGGCTTCAGCCTCGTGCTTGTGAGCCTGCACAAAGGCACTCAATAATTCGCGGTTGCGCCTCGTTTTTGCCATGTACGCAGCATAGCCCTGGCATAGGGCATCTTTGACCAAATCTGGGTGTGCAAGAAGCTTCTCCACACGGTCTTTGAGTGCCTTGAACATTTCATCGGCCTCGTATCTAAGGTGCTTTTTGGGAGAGTATGGCTTGATGAAGAATTCGTCCTTCAAGCCTATTTCGCTGTAAATGGTTTTGAGCCTTAAATCATGTCCCACGGCCACTTGAGGCATCTGGCTGGCCATGGAGAGCACACAGGCATGGTACCTGGAAGTTACAAGCAGCTCGAGATTCCGTAGAAGTATTGTCATCTGAGAAGCGTTGTATTCCCGAGACGAGAACACCCGTGCCCTGTTGGCATGTGTCATACGGCTATGAATCATGCCGGCGAGCGGCTCGTCCAACTGTTCCATGCAGATTAGCGCGATAGACTTATCGTGCTCCGCAACGATGCTATCGGCAAGAGCCGCGTAGCCGTCCGCTAAAGCCTCAGTGGCGCGGCGGCGCTCCGTTGAGCGAGAGTAATAGTATGGCCATTTGTAGCAATCCTCTTGACGGCCCCAGAGGCGCACCACCACTGGCCACAGATAAAAGTCCACCACAGCGAGACCCACCACGCCTGTGGCCGCCTCGGGCCAGACCCGTTGGGGCCAGCCCTCGTCCGTGCTGTCTGTGCGAAAGCTGAAGGCGTTGTCGGCCGTCACCTCGATGGGCGCGGTTACTCCCAAGGACCTGAGGCGGTCAGCGGCGGCCTGGGTCCGGGTGATGATGAGGTCAGTCTTATTCGCCTCTCTGCGGACGCAGCGCTGGTTGAAGGCGCATAGCTCTCCCGCATCGACCGCGTAAGCTAAGCACGGCTTGCCCATGGCGTGGGCGCATCTCGTCGCCCACAGAAAAACCCACAGCAGGGCAGAAGTCCATGTGTCCATATAGCAACTGCCCTCCACCAAAAGGATTAAGTCATGTTCCTTCACAAGTCTCCGGATGGCGAAGAAGTATATCGAAGGGATAGGTACGATGCGAAGGTTCGGGCCTTCCTTGATGTACCGCCGTAGGTTAGCCTCGTTAAGGGTAGGAACGGTAATGAGCGCATTTTCCTCCAGCACGGCGCGCACGTCCTCAATGATAGCCAGGAGCCGTGCTTCAGCCCCCGTGTTGTTGGCTCCGTTGTAGCCGACGAGGAGAACTTTGAACCCATCTTTATTTGTAACGGTTTGCGATTTCATAAGATTAACTTCTTTCTTTTGAGAACCTTGAAAAGGCTCAGAACCTTTTCAAAGTTTTATTGCATTCATAACACACCGAAAACCGTTAGGTGCGCCGCCGATTGACGGTGCATGCATGTTGCGATAGGTAGAGCGTAGCTTGAAGCCAGGATAGTTCCATGAACCGCCTCGCAACACGCGGGTGCTACCGTTTTTCGGACCCTGTGGATTTCGTTCTGGGCTGTGTGAATAATAATTTTTGTCGTACCAGTCAGCGCACCATTCAAAGACGTTCCCCGCCATGTCGTGAATGCCATACGGACTTCTGCCTTTACGATAGCTTCCTACCGGCACGGTCGTATTTTGAGCTCTTTTGATCGGCGCAAGAGTCTCCCATTCATCATAAAACCATTTCAACGATTCCTGTAAAGTCGGCAGCGGTTTTAAGGCGATTCGTTCAGCGCTGTTACACCGGGTTGAATCCCAGTCATTGCCCCAAGGATAAAACCGACCGTCAGTACCTCTTGCCGCCTTTTCCCATTCCGCTTCTGTTGGCAAGCGTTTGCCCGCCCAATTAGCGTAGGCTTGGGCGTCGTACCAATTAACGAGTACAACAGGATGATTGGATTTTCCGGGTGGATAAGTTCCAGCCTTCCAGGCCCAGGGACTCAGGGTTCTGGTAAGCTCTTGAATAGTTGCATTAATCTTCGCGTCTGATATCTTTTCTGCCTCCTCGCCTAATTCAGTTTGTTCACTTTTAAGCGCCGCAATAACTTCCTCTTTCGTCGGTACAGCAGGGATTCGATGTCCAGTCTCATCGACAAATTTTTTGTACTGTTCATTAGTCACCTCATATTTATCAATGTAAAAAGCGTTGAGGTAAACGATATGCTGCGGAGTCTCGGATTCCAACAAACCTTCATTTAAGCCCCATTTCGCTTCCGCATCTTTAGCTTCCTCTTCCTTACTTCCCATCAAGAATTCTCCCGCTGGGAGGAGTATCATTTCTGCTCTGTCCTTTTTCGTAACAATATTTCTGGTCAATCCTTTAGGATATATCTGCGGAAAACGTCCGTGTTTGATTTGTTGATTTTCTCCTCCACAACTCCCCAATATAAGTATAACAATTATGATGGGAAATAATTGATTTTTCATTTTGACAAAATATAGCATGATTTCTGGTGGAAATCAAGCAAATTTACTTTTTTCCTCTTAGTTTATTTTGATTAAACTTTTCTTTCTTACACGACTTTTTCACTTAGAGGAGCTTTATAAAACGTAAAACGTCAAGCGTAATAATATTACGTTTTACGTTTTACACCTTATTTTCTGATGTATTCAAAATTTATCTTGAGAAAATTATTTAAAAAATGATATAATTGACCTGTCAAAAATAATAATCGACTCGTAAGAAAAAAGGCGATAAATTGCACTTAACACGAAACGTGAAACGTGATGCGTGAAACGTGAAAGGAACTCTCTATTTACGTTTTACTTTAAACTTAATCAAAACTTTTGAACCGTTACTTAAAAGGTGTCAACATGAAAGACAAGGATAAGACCAAAAAACAACTCATAGATGAATTAGCAGAACTGCGCCAGCGGGTTGTGGAATTGGAACAAAGGGAGCAGAAGCGGGCGGAGGGGGAATTGAGGGCGGGGGAGGATATATACCGTTCCTTGTATTCCGCCATGAGCGAGGGGGTTTGTCTTCATGAAATTATCTATAACGAATTGGGCGAAGCGGTGGACTATAGGATATTGGACGTTAACCCGTCTTATGAAATAATTACGTGTTTGGATAGAGAAATAGCTATAGGCAGTAAAGCATCAGAACTTTACAGAATAGGCAAACCGCCTTACATAGAAGTGTATGCTAAAGTAGCTGCTTCGGGACAACCTGCTTCATTCGAGACATATTTTCCACCGATGGACAAACATTTGAGCATCTCTGTTTTTTCTCCCCGCAGAGGGCAGTTCGCAACAATATTTAGCGATATCACCAAACGCAAGCAGGTGGAGGAACAACTCCGCCGGCAAGGTGGCGTTTTGGAGGCAATTAACAAGGTGCTTTTGGAGACGTTGACGTGTGAAACCGAAGAAGATGTTGCCCGCACGTGTCTTGCTGTGGCCGAAGAGCTGACCGGTAGCAAATTCGGTTTCATCGGCGAAGTAAATCAGTCCGGTCGCTTTGATACCATTGCCTTGAGTAACCCAGGCTGGGACGTTTGTCGGATGCCGAGGTCGAATGCAGTGGTAATTATTAAAGACATGGAGATACGAGGTGTATGGGGTAGGGTACTCAAAGACGGAAAATCTTTGATAGTCAACGACCCTTCCTCCCATCCTGATAGCGTTGGGACTCCAGAAGGTCATCCACAACTGACCGCTTTCTTGGGTATTCCCTTGAAATACGCCGGCAAGACGATTGGAATGATTGCCCTGGCTAATAAAGATTCGGGTTTCGATACAGCTTCGCCTACTCAACCTAAAGGCTATGACCTGACCGACCAACAGGACGTGGAAACCCTATCAGTAGCCTTTGTGGAAGCATTAATGCGTAAGCGGAATGATGAAGAATTGACTCAACACCGCGAACACCTTGAAGAACTTGTGAGTGAACGCACAGCCCAATTAAGAACGACTAATGAACAACTGCAACGAGAAATCACCGAACGCAATCGGGCAGAGGAGGCGCTACTGGAGAGTGAGAAACGTTATCGTCTCCTTTTTGAATCTACTCGGGAAGCGATAATTATCGTTGGTCCTGATGGTAGGATATTATCTGCGAATCCAGCAAGTGCCGCGATGTTGAGTTATGAAAGTCCAGAAGAACTTGTAGGCATGCCTGCTGATGAGTTATATCTTGATAAAGAGCAGAGAAAAGCCATTATTGCAGAGCTTATGGAGAAAGACTACATAGAGAACTGCGAAATAACGTTTGTCAAAAAGGATGGTACGCCAATTTATGTCATCGTCAGTTCTGTCGTCCGTAGAGACGAAGAGGGTAACATTCTACGCTTAGAGGGATTTCTTAAGGATATCACCGAACGCAAGCGGTCAGAAGAAGAGTTGGCGCAAGAACGTAATCTGTTGCGTACTTTAATAAACCACTTGCCAGATTACATCTTTGTCAAAGATACTGAGAGCCGATTTATCATCAATAACGTTGCACATGCGCGTGTCTTAGGGGTTAAAGCGCCGGAAAAGGTCGTTGGGAATACAGACTTCGACTATTTCCCTCATGAACTGGCAGAGCAATATTATGCTGATGAACAGGAACTTATCCGGTCAGGTCAACCTTTGATTAACCGAGTGGAATCGACAATAGACCAGAAGGGAAGAAAGCAATGGCTCTTAACCTCCAAAGTGCCTTTGCACGACAATAATGGTTCGATTGTGGGTCTCGTTGGCATTAGCCGGGACATCACCGAACGTAAGTTGGCGGAAGAGGCGCTCCAGCGTGAGATGGCAAAGTTAGGGGCAATGATTTCTGATATGAAAGAAGGGGTTGTGTTCGCTGACGCGCAGGATTGCATCGTCGAGGGCAATCCATATTTCTGCCAACTCCTGGGAATGAAGCGGGATGAAATCATCAACAAAACGCTATGGGATTTACATTATGGCGAGGTTACAGACAGCCTGCACAGCCATGTGCAAACATTCCGCGCGCAACTAAACTCACCGCCGGTTATCATCCAGTGCCCGCTAAATGAGGCGCAGATGTTCTTGCGGATACAGCCGATTTATCGGGAAGAGGAATATGATGGTGTTTTGCTAAATATCATCGACGTGACTGAACTGGTGAACGCTAAGCGTGAGGCAGAGAAAGCGAACCGTGCCAAAAGTGAGTTCCTCGCCAATATGTCCCACGAATTGAGGACGCCCCTTAATTCTATTATCGGATTCGCAGAAATATTGAAAGATGGTGTTTGCGGTGAATTAAATGAGGACCAAATGGAATCCGTTATCGACATTTACGAAAGTGGAAAACATCTGCTCCGGATGATTAATGATATCCTCGACCTCTCTAAAGTCGAAGCCGGTAAAATGGAACTTCAATTAGAACAATTCTCAGTAGCAGATGCTATAAATGACGTCCAGTCAATCATTCGGGAGATGGCTAACAAAAAGCGTTTGAACTTACAAATTGCTGTTCCCGAAGATTTACCGAACGTTTACGCCGACCTGGTGAAATTCAAACAGATAATGTATAATCTGTTGTCCAACGCCGTGAAGTTCACTCCAGAAAGAGGAAGTATAACCATCGAGGCCAATTTTAATGATGATGAATTCTTAGTCTCCGTCACAGATACAGGTATAGGAATCGAGCCCAAAAATCAAGAGGCCATCTTCGACGAGTTCAAGCAACTTGATTCCTCACGCGCGCGACAATATGAAGGGACAGGTTTAGGATTGTCACTGACCAGAAGACTGGTGGAACTTCATGGCGGCAGAATTTGGGTTGAAAGTGAGGGGTTGGGTATGGGAAGCAAATTCTCCTTCACTTTGCCAGCCCGAAAACCAGATGAAGTTAGCCAGGAGATTTTGGAGAAACTGCCCTCAACTGTTCAGGTATCTGACGACATGCGGGAAAAGACCATTCTGGTGGTAGAGGACAATGTGCAAGCAGCACAGTTGTTGTGCATATATCTCACTGAAGCGGGATATAACACCGTAGTCGCGACTGACGGCGATAAGGCGGTGAAGATGGCTCGAGAAGTAAAACCCTTCGCTATCACTCTGGATATTATGCTGCCGAAAAAAGATGGATGGCAGGTAATGCAAGAGTTGAAAAGCTTTCAGGATACACGCGACATCCCGGTTATTATCATCTCCGTCATTGACGACCAGAGTTTTGGCTTCAGCATGGGCGCTGTGGGTTATCTAGTTAAACCTATAGACAAAAACCAACTCACGTGTACTCTTAATAAGCTCGAGTTTGTAGCGAAGAGGGAAGACGCCAAGCCCCGAATACTGATAATTGATGATAATTTAGAAGATTTAAAATTGCTGGAAACAATACTGCACGGTGAGGGATTTGATGTTCTCTCGGCTTCGGACGGCGCGGAGGGTATTGCTAAAGCTATTGAGGAACATCCTGACTTGCTAGTTCTCGATTTGCTTATGCCTAACATAAGCGGGTTTGATGTGGTTAAATCCCTTCGAGGGCATTCTGAGACTCAGAATATTCCCATTATAATATGTACTGTGAAGGAATTGACCACTGAAGATAAGGAAATGCTCAACAGCAAGGTAAAGTCCATCGTGCAAAAAGGCGAGGATGCCAAAAATCGCCTTTTGGAAGCAGTACGAAAGATAGAAGTGGTTTACGCCGTAAACTGTTGAGCGTAGCAGACAATAATCAGAAAAAGAAAGGAAGAAGAGGGGGGAATCCTTCCTTTCCATATACAAATCGTCTACTAAGTAACTATCAATAATTTCTTTAAACAAAACATGGTAAACTTTTCCTCTGTCGCTTGTTCTAACCGCAGAGGTCGCAGAGGAGGCGCAGAGAGCACAGAGACAAGATTATCTCGGTGTCCTCTGCGTCTTCTCCGTGTTCTCTGCGGTTTCAAAAGTGCAAGAAAAGTGTCTTGTTTTTTTGACCGTCGATGGTCAAAAAAACCAAAATAGTGCAAGAACTTTTTTGATAATTACTTAATTTTTGAGAAAATTTGAGACATGCCATCTTTTGGACTTATTTCTCAGGAGACGAATTTAATTCTGTAAAGGAACCTCTCACATTATCCACCGATTGTCTGAACTGTTCGAGGCGCCTTTCTATCGTTTGTAGTTCGGTACTTGAATTAGAAAATTCGCTGGCAAATGTTTGATTAAATTGGTCAATTTTCCTTTGTAATTCGCTGAAGATATCGTCGATTTCTTGATTATAAGAGGTCACTTGTCGCGAAGGAAGTGCTGTAGAATTAGATTGAATCTCTTTTCCCTTTGCTTCTTCTTGCTTGATAAATTGGGATTTATCAACATCTCGTCTTGATTCTTCCTCAAGTTGGTTAATATTTTTCCGGATAGCGCTAAACTCCTTTTGCAGCTTGCTAATCCTATTTTCCAATTCATCTGACCTACCTTCATCCCGCCTTGATGCTTCCTCAAATTGGTCAATCTCCTGTCGGATGGCGATGAACTCCTGTTGGAGCTTGTCAATTCTAAGTTCCAATTCATCTTTCGATTTTTCGTTAGTTTTCTTCGGAATCGAATCATGAGTTGAGGTTGACTCACTTTTATCTTCAATCGCTGATACCCATTGAGCAGGATGCGCAACCGGTTCCGGTTTATCGGCTTCGGTGGAAGCGTAATCTAATTTTAGGGTCGAAGTGTCGAGATTTTTGGCCGCGAAACAGATGAGGTTTTCCATCAAACGTCCGTTGCTGGACGCTTGAAAGAAGGTCTCATTATGCATGCTGGTTATCAGATACATACCCTTGCCGTATTTTAAAAATCCGACAGCAACGTTTCTGCCATCGTTTGTCGTGGCTAAAAGTGTAAAACGCTTTCCCCAACTGTTCCAGGAATCTCCTGTATAAATGTTTTCCGTCGCGACCTTATTCGGTTTTTGGAAGATATCGTCAGCTTTTTCATTTGGGTGAATCCCCATTTGCGTTTCGCTTTCAACGCCTTTGAACCGTCCTGTAAACCAGCCCAATGTTGAATTGGAGTCTTGACCTGAAGATATCAGAATACCGCCGTTCTTGACGAACTCCTTGATGCGGTTCTCCAAATTTTGATTTAATCGATATTCGCCTTCGCCTAAAGCCCGGTATCCGAGCCAAAGGATATCTACGCTTTCAAGACCGGGCAAATTTTGGTCATAAGTACTTTGATATGCGAAGCGATATTTATCTATTTCGCTAATTTTCTGCAAAGTGCGAAGTTCGGCGGGATATTTACGATTGGAGAATATCAAAACTTTTAGATGATTTTCAGACGCTTTATCGAAGCCAGGCGCTGGCGCACTAACTAAAATCGGTTTTGTCTTGTGCAAAATTTCCCTGACTTGTTTTTGCAAGTCATCAGTCCAGCCTTGGAAAGTACGGTGCATGTGGATTTCAATATGGGTGAATTCCCACCACCGGTCTTGCCAATCGTTTCCTTCGCCCACGAATGTCTTACATTGAAACCACTTGCCGCCCACGTGCCCAAGGCTATTCAACTGTCCTGAATGCTTATCGTAGAAAAAGATAACTGGCTTCCCTTCATGGAAATATTTTATCATCTCTTCAGGAGTGCTTTCAGGTCTGTGCTGCCCAACAGCGAGATTAATCCTTATTTTCTGTAGTTCACTTTTTCCCATCACATCCTCTTCCACTTTGACCACCGCCCGCAACTTTTGAACATCCACCGCTTCCACCGTGCCGAAAACTATGTTCGTACAAGCATCGATAACTTCCTGTAATGTATACTGTCTTTCGATGAACCCAAAGCCCGTATAGCTTGGGATAAACAAACATAAAAGCGATAATGCTCCAACTAAAAATCTGAATTTTAGAACCATCTTATCTAACCTCCAAACTTTTCTAAAATCTTCTTATTTCTTTTGATTAAAAAGTTTGCAAGCAAACTATCGCCTCCCGTTTAGAATCGCCAACACATCTTTTTTGACACGTTCGCGGAAAGCGTCATCGCGGCCTTCCAATGCTTCTTCTAAAATGTATTGAGCTTCATATAAAGAAAGAGTCCGTAAGGGAGCAGCTAATAATTGAGCGATTTGGTCGCTATAAATGTTTTGGATATGTTGGATTTGCGCTTTTAGGACTTTCTCCATACCTCTCATCTGCTCATATTCAGCCCAACGTTCCAGTAGAGATGCTTTTTCAGTAGCCATAATATCATACTCCTTAATAACATCTTTGATATTTTGATTATACCGTTTCTTAAAATAGAAGGCAAGGAAAATCAAGAGACGATGTAAAGTATCTGGGTCATCTATATGCGCTTGAAGTTTCTTTTGGATTTCAATAATATCAGTAGGCTTGACGTCGCGCAACCATGGGGCAAAAGCCAATAGTTCCCAAAACTCAGCAACTTCAATCGCTTGTATGGTCATCTCATAAAAGAAGACTTTATGATACCGAAAAAGATCTTTCCCATGATGATAAACTCCAGGGTCAGATTGGCCGGTCCCCGGCCAAAAGTACACCAGATAACTCTCAACGACTGGAAATTGAAGTGTCTCCTCGCCTTCGTCATTGCAAAGAGCAAGAAGAACGTTATATTGAAACATCCTTTTAGGCGTTATTCTTTTTGTCTCTCTTTCAAATTCCAGATGCAGAATAAATCTTCGCCCACCGGGATACTCAACCCAAAAGGCGAGGTCGACATCTAAAGCAAAAGTTTTTCTCAACTCAACATTTTTTTCGGCAATGCGCATACCTTCTGCCGTTTCAATATCCAACAAGCGAACGATTTTCTGCGGATGACTACCCCAAATCTCTTTGTGGGTCGTATCGAAGACTTGAGCAATCTCTTCTAATGGATGTTCAGGTGGTGTATTAATCATCATCTATTGTACTGCTTACCTAATCGCCGCTGATTCCCAGACTACGCCGATTATATCATTTTTAAAATCAGCGTTGTTTGATAATCAGCGGCTATAGACATCACATACTTCCCGAAGGTTCATCGTATTTATGACATCTTTCGCTTCAAGCCAACCTTTTCTCGCAATGCCGACGCCCATGTAAGTATAACTAAACTCATCTAAATTATGCGCGTCAGTATTGATACTGATTTTCACGCCTTTTTCTTTCGCCAGATTACAGTACCGCCAGTCGAGGTCAAATCTGTGAGGATTAGCATTCAGTTCAATAACGACATCATTCGCCGCTGTTGCGTCGATTACTTTCGCTACATTTACGGGATAGCCTTCTCGGCCTAAAAGCAATCTCCCTGTCGGATGAGCGAGCATTGTTACGTGTTCATTTTCTATCGCCTTAATTATTCGTTTTGTCATCTCTTCCTCAGTCAGGTTGAATTTTGAGTGAACAGAAGCGATAACGAAATCAAAGGTCGCCAAAATAGCGTCGTCATAGTCGATTGAGCCATCCGGTAGGATATCCGCTTCAATGCCCTTAAATATTTTGAAATTATCAAACTTACGGTTGAGCGCATCAATTTCGCGATGTTGTTTTTGGATAGCGTCAGGTTTCATGCCGTTGGCATACACGGCGTACTGGCTATGGTCAGATATTCCGAGATAGGTAAATCCTAATTTCATAGCGGCTTCAGCCATCTCTACAATCGTTGATATGCCGTCGCTATAAGTCGTGTGGACATGGAATGTGCCTTTGATGTCTGACTCTTCGATTAACCTGGGGAGAGCATTTTTCCCTGCGGCTTCGATTTCACCAGTGTTCTCGCGTAACTCCGGCGGGATGAATGCAAGGCCGAGCTTATGGAAAATCTGGCTCTCGTCCTTACATTCGATAAACTTACCATCTTTGAATAATCCATCCTCGTTCATCTCGAAGCCCATTTTTGCGGCCCTATCGCGTATGGCGATATTGTGTTCCTCGCTGCCAGTTAAGCGGCGCAAAACATACGGAAATTTTGTATCGGACGCCGTGTGTAAATTAACATTGATGCCTGCGTTCAAGGTTACGCTCGATTTAACGTCACCTTTGGCAGTGACAGACTCAATGTCCTTCAAGCTGGTGAAAAAGTCCATTACTTCCGTTCTATCGTTGGTGCTGGCGAGGATATCAATTTCTCTGATAACTTCCATCTTCCGTCTGAGGCTTGAGACAACACTCGACTGGATGACTTTGCTATGTTGAGCGATAAGCGGATAAATCTTTTCCGACTCTTTTTGGGCAAAATCGTAAAGATATTGTCCCTGATATCTTTTGAGTTGCTGGATACCCAGAAAAATCTTTTCCTGCGTCTTGACGCCAAATCCTTTCAGACTAATCAGCCTGTTCTCATGGCAAGCGTATTCCAACTCCCCCAGGCTTTTTATGCCCAACTTTTCGTAAACAGCTTTGACCCTTTTCGGCCCCATGCCAGGGATTTTAAGCAATTCAAATAGAGTTTCAGGAAAAGAACTTTTCAAATTTTCATGATATTGTAATCTTCCCGTCGTGACAAGTTCCGTAATCTTTGCGGATAGAGCCTTGCCAATTCCTTTTGCCTCCTTGAGTTTATTTTCTGCAATCAGTGTTTCTAAGGGCACATCCAAACCGCTTATAACCCGAGCAGCCCAGTAATACGCGCGAGCGCGGGACTCGCTTTCGCCTTTCAATTCAAGCATGACGCCTATCTCTTCCAAAATATCAATGACAGATTTTTTGTCCATTATTTTTCTCCATACAAATATTTATCATGATTTTTCGCCAGGTCAGTTACCCCTTGCCCTGAACCTTTGATAGGCTTGAACGTATAAAAAGTATCATTTTCTACATCAAAATCCTCTTCCTCGGCCAAGTTATCAAGGGGTTTTGCCACTATATCACCAATCGAGCGCCCAAGTTCTTCAGCTTTCTTTTCAAGAAACATCTCTTTTTCTTCTGGAAGTTCTGATGTCACAGTTGTCATCTGATGTCACCTCCTGGGAATAGCCGCTGATTAACAGACCGCGCCGATTTTAGAAACCAGCGTAATCAGCGTTGTCTGATAATCAGCGGTTCTATAATTTTAATCTGTTGTAAACCAAAAGTCAAGTCAATAATTTGTGGAACTTTCGGTCAAAAAAAGTGTGTGATGTGTCAAATAGTAAAGGAGAGTGTTAAAAATGAAGATACAGTTTTTTATCCACCTCACAATGGTCTTCGCTGTCGTTTTCTTCTTGAGTATAATACCGTTGTCAGGTCAAGCAGCGGATGGGGGCAAAACTTTGCAACAATTCAGTCAAAGCGTTGAAGATATTGTCAAAGAAGTAACACCATCTATCGTCAGAATTAAAGTCGATGGCCGCCGTCAACCGAAAGAAAAGGAGAGGCGGTATTTCGAGGAGTATTTTCCGCCTGATTTTCGTTGGCGTGAGCAAGATTGGGAGAAGTATTTTAAACCTGAACGGTTTCGCTTCTTTTTCGACGCGCCAGAAAAGGATAAAAACCCATCGCAGGACAAGAAGCGCGAATTCTATTTTTCCATTCCCAAAGACTCAGATATTTCGGAGGAAATCCAGAAATTTCTCAAAAAGGATTTGAAGGATTTGCCAAATATCCGCGATAGGATTGAAGTGATACCAGGACCTTATGTATATCCGTATGATGATTCCAGACAATACGGTTTAGGCGCAGGCATCATTGTCAATTCTGATGGATATATCGTCACCGTTAGCCACCTGGTCGAAAAAGCGGATGAAATCAAAGTAACTTTGTCAGATGGACGAGAATTCGACGCAAAACTCATTGGTTCCGATTCCAAAACAGGCGTAGCTGTCATCAAAATCGAGGCAGATGGACTGGCCGCGGCAAAGCCTGGAGATTCAGAGCAACTGTCCATCGGTGAGATAGTTATTGCCATTGGACATCCCTACGGATTTGAGAATACCGTTTCTCTTGGCATCGTCAGTGGATTGGGGCGCATAGCGAATATCACTGAATACGACAACTTAATCCAAACTGATGCCGTAATTAATCCAGGTTCCAGCGGCGGCGCATTGGTCAACACAGGCGGCGAAGTGGTCGGAATGAATATCGCAATGCTCTCAGAAGGCAGAGAATACCAGGGCATCGGCTTTGCCATCCCCATAAATACGGTGAAAAAAATTCAGGGACAGTTGATAGAAAGCGGCAAAGTTGTGCGAGGTTGGTTAGGCGTAGCTATTCAAAATGTCAGCGCTGAACTTGCTGAAAAGTTTCAACTTGAAAAACCACAAGGTGCAATGGTCACTGAAGTGATGGATGATTCACCGGCTTCCCGTGCTGGCATTGAAAAAGGTGACGTAATAGTTGCTTTTGACGGAAAATCGGTGAAGGATGTAAAACACCTGCGGAATTTAGTTGCTGAAGTTGAACCTGGGAAAGCAGTTGTCGTCGCAGTAATTCGTGATGGCGAAAAACGAGATATCAAAGTCACAATCGGCGAAATGCCAACCGATGTAACTCGATCTGTTAGATCGAGTAAGCCAAGTAGAATTGAGAAGGGGCGGTTAGGAATAGTGGTACAAGATGTAGACGAGGATATGGCTGAAAAATTCATGTTGGAAAAGCCGCAGGGCGCACTGGTCAGCAGCGTGGCGGATGGGTCGCCGGCAAAAGCGGCTGGCGTCAAAGAAGGCGATATAATCGTTGCTTTCGATGGCCAGGCGATAGAAAACTCAAAACAATTGCGGAACCTAATCGACGAGGCAGAAGCTGGGAAGAAGGTTATCACTGTAGTTCGGGATGGCAAGAAGCAGGATATCGAAGTTACAATTGGCGAAATGCCTTCCGAAGGAATAAAATGGCGGGGACTTACATTGCAGGAATTGACCGACGAACGCGCTAAAGAACTCGGCTATGAATCCGATAAGGGTGTCTTGATAACATCAGTCGAGCCCGATAGTCGGTCAGACAAAGCGGGTTTGAAAGTAGATGACCTCATAATTGAGGTTGAAAGACATGCTATCAGCAATGTATCTGAATTTCAAGATGCGGTGAAAGATTTTAAAGATAGTGTCTTGCTTCTTGTTAAACGCGGCGAAAGCTCACGGTTTGTGCTTGTGAAATAGTCGGAAGAAGGGCAAGAGGGCTAACGTAAAACGTAATGTGTAAAACGTAATACGTAACCAAACTTTTCTTTTAAAAAGAAAAGTTTGATCAAAAGAAACACTAAGAAATTTTTGGGGTAATAGGTTTTTACGTTTTACGTTTTACGTTTTACGTCAAAGTCCTCAAACCATTCGGATAGCTTTTCCCTGTTTTGCAGATTCATAAGCTGCCATCAGCACTTTGAGGTTCCACAAACCGTCCTCGCCTGACACACAAGGTTGTCGGTCAAGAGAAATTGCCTCACAGAAATCTTCAATCTCAGCCTGATAAATATTGACAACTTCTTCAGGTTTGATGATTTGTTCTACAGTTCCCTCACGCTGTTGAGTAGCGTCATATTTTTTATCATCAGTTTGCAAGACTGCTGTCATCTTGCCTGTGGATGCCTGTCCAATTGTCCCGCGTCCTTCGACTCGCCCCTTTGAACCGTATATTTCCAGCATATTCACCGATGCTTCATCGGGCACATTGAAATGAGCGTCAACTATTCCCATCGCGCCGTTTTCGCAACGCAAAAGCACCACAGAAGAATCCTCAACAGGATAGTTTTGTACAATGGTATCGACGAATGCTGTTACCGCGAGCGTGCGTCCGAATAACATTTCCAACAAATCAATACAATGGCTGCCCATATCCGCCAGCGCTCCACCGCCGCCCAAAGCTGGGTCTTGCCGCCATGCGCCTTCGATTTTAGGATACCAGCAGGTCAATTGCGCCCGACCCATAACGAGCGTGCCGAGTTCACCAGCATCTATCATCTGTTTCAACTTCTGATGCCAGGCGTGAAAACGCATCATGTAACCGATAGCAAGCTTGCAATTATGCTTTTCCGCTTCAGAAATCATCTGTTCCGCCTCTGATAGATTCATCGCCATCGGCTTTTCACACAACACATGCTTTCCAGCGCGCAAAGCACGGATAGCCTGCCGGGCATGAAGATACGTCGGCGTTGCGACATATACAGCCTGAACTTCTTTATCGTCAAGCAATTCTTGTTCTTTGAGATACCATCTCACACCATATTTCTCCGCGACCGCTTTAGTGCGTTCTTCGCTTGTACCCATCACAGCCACCAACGTTGCATCCTTTGCGGGAATTATCCCTTCGGGGATAGTTCTTCGATTAGCTATGCCACTGGCGCCAATTACTCCCCATCAGATTGACATTTTGCTTCCCTCCTTTCGCGTCTTTCGCGTTCTTTCGTGACTTTCGTGGTCAAATTTCGTATTGCGTGATGCGTGAAACGTGAAGATTAATTCTCTGGCTTTCACATATCAGATATGTTTAGAGAAAATCGTGTAGGGCATTGCCTACCCTACTCACTGGTTAAGTTTCCATCCACCGTAGATTAACCAGGTGGCACTATCCTCTCGCCTAAATGTCTGCAATCTTATTGACGTAAGGCATTCACGAACGTATCTGCCGCCCATTGATTGATACTCTTGCCACTGACTTCAGCAGCCGTGGCAATCGCTACGTGAACTTCTGGTGGAATGCGTAACCTCAGATTTCCAGAATAAGGCTTTTGAGGAGGACGATTCAGTTTTTCACAAGTTTCAAGATAATCATCAACCGCTTCTTCAAAAGCGGCGCGGAGCTCTGCGACTGATTCGCCGTGAAAACCTACGACATCATTGATACCTGCAATATGACCAATAAAGCAACCATCGTCGTCACTATAGTCAATTTGAGTAGCGTATCCTCTATAAGTCATTGTGTTCATGGCTTTATTCCTGCCTGTTATAGAAAATGTCGGGTATCACTTACCTGGTATGGCTTTGCCTCTTTCTGAGGATGGGGGCGATGAAAAGTCATTAGGAGAAATCGTTTTCAGGTAAGCAAACCGTATATATAGCACGAATGAAGTAGTTTACTTCGTAAACTACTGAGCAAAGCGAAGTGGTTCCGAGAATCGGAACTACTGAACGAAGTGAACAGAATTGACGGATTATTATAAGATTAGGTAATTTTGATTATTAAATTTAATATTTACAACAGTATGCTTGTGCCTTGTGTCTTGTGTCTTGTGTCTTGTGCCTTTTAGACACCAGACAGTTGTCTCAAATCATAGTCATCTTCGTTTCCATGGTGATTCCTCCTGCAAGGCGCTATCGCCTATAATTGAACTTGCCGTGTGTGAATCACGGCTGGTATCAACTGCTTCTGCCACCCTTGATTGACTACCACCATCTTGGCTGCATATCCCGTCCATCCACTTCTTTGTTCCAAATACTCCAACGAGCAATCCAGCTACTGAAAACTGGGCGTCCAGGCGCGGCCAGTCCAAAGCCAGCCCCTGAGAGAGTACACGAATCTCTGAAAGCTCCTCATCGGACGCTTCATGCAATCCCTGTGCGAGTTCAGGCGGAAAAATGAACTTGCACTGGTTGACCAACTCAACGACGATTCGCCTTGAGGCAGAATCGTAGTAAGCCGACTTAGCCCGTGGAGAACTTTTTAGCCTCTGCTTTCCGAGCTTCCGCGCAACTCTGTACTGCTGTTCAAAGTCCTTATCGCTCTTATGTCTATTAGCCATGTATTTCTCTCCACCTTCCAAGCAGATAATCTTGATGCTTCTGCGCGATTCTCACAGCCTTTCTTGTGTCTTTCTTTGACAGACCAATGACTTCCCGAATGCTGACAGGTGAGACCTCGCTGCCCAGATTTATAACGACCTCTTTGCCAGCCTTATGTGCATGCACATGTTCAGGTTCATGGTCGTTGGTGTAGACCATAAACTCGAATCCATCTTCTCTCAGTACAGTTGGCATAAGGCGCCTAACGAAGCGCGAGATGAGCGGAACCAAGGGGCATCTCGCGCCTTATTATGATAACAAAATATACTATCATGTGCAACTGTTTTTGTTAATGCTGATTGGCTACTCGCAAGCCCATGATTTTCAACACTTTTAAGGTAAGTTTTGCAGACCTGGATGTTCACATACTTCTTGCCAATTCATGATAGACCACCTTTAAAATATTATAGCATAACGGGCGTGCTAAGCCGCCGGCGATAGTAGGTGGGCGGTGCCCACCCTACTAACTACTAACTACTAACTGCAACGGCTGGTTAGGTTTCCATCCGCCGTAGATTAACCAGATGACACTATCCTCTTGTTTCCAAAGGTTCTCCATCCTCCGTCGGTAGTTCCATAGCAGGCACGGTAATAACTCCAACCCTCTTTACTCCTACTTCCGCTGCTTGCACCGCCATGTTCGTACCTCCTTTCAAGCAGAGTAGATCGTAGCCCAAATTTCTAATTTGGCAATTATCAAAACCAAGATAGAATCTTAGGCTACTTTCTGAAATCTCTATAGCATAAGCAGATTGTAGCCCAAATTTCTAATTTGGCAATTATCAAAACCAAAATAGAATCTTGGGCTACTTTCCGAAATCTCTAGCATTATCAGTAGGTCAGAATGGGCGTCGTTAGCGAAGCGAAGCAATCTCTCACCCAATGAGATTGCTTCGTCACTTCGTTCCTCGCAATGACAAAGAAGCACTGTGACAGGGAAAGTGTTTATTGTGCTCTACTGATACTGAATACTGATTACCGATTCAAAGCTATCGCGCCAGTCGGGGATTTGGGAAACTTCGTAATCAGCCCGACGCTGTATTGCAGCACCAAAGCTGCATCCATCGCGCTAACCGTTCCATTTCCTGTTACATCTGCTCTTTCAAGCGTCAAATATGGATAATTCGGGTCATTTAGATTAAGAATCCCAACAACCACCTTAAAGATAAGCGAGGCGTCATAAGCAGTGATGTTTCCATCGCCGCTTACATCTCCGTAAAGCACGGAGACAACTGTATCAGTATAGCTGAATACCCCTCCTCCAGAAGTCCCAGCATAGATAGTTGGTGGGTTGGATGGGTTGATGGAGAGAGACCGGACATGGAGAGACGTCAACCCCTGATTAATCTGTATCCAATTGTCTCCGCCATCCACGCTCCTGAATACTCCTCCCCTAGTTCCAGCATAGATGGTTGATGGATTAGATGGGTTGATTGCAAGAGCATATATATCGCCGCCATACAAGCCGTTGTTCTTGGGCGTCCACTCGTCTATCCCAGCGATGGCGTTCCATGTTAAGCCAACGGCCGCCAGCCAGACAACAGCGCAAACACTTAGGAGCCATAAGCTCAATTTTTTCCACGATTTCATCGTGCATTCCTCCTTCCAAGCTATCCAAGAAATCCGTTTTCTCGGAGAAAACGGGTTTCTTGGGCGTTTATTCAGAATTTTTTCTTCCAGAAATTCCTCACGTGTAGTTAAGCAAAACTGGCATCACGGGGGAGTGTTCCCCTTCACTTCGTTCAAGGGTCAGTAGTCCCCCTTATCAAAGGGGGGTAGGGGGTTGTTACTTCGTAAACTACCCGCTACTAAAGATAATCTCCGTAGAGTCATCCCTCAGTGGTGACATGGCGGGAGTGAGTTACCCTTCACGCAGTGAAGGGTAACGAACGCGAAGCCAGAGCCACGCCGCTACCCCCAAAATTTCTCATGGGGAATTTCTGTTTTCCTTCTATTTCTATTGAACTAATTTCTGAGATATGATAAAATCATACCATAACAAAATAAAAAAATCCAGAAAAATATCCAGTTTCGAGAATTTTCTCACCATAAGACGAAGTCGTTGGTGAGCGAGGCGAAGTAGTTTACGAAGTAACAACCCCCTAACCCCCTTTATTAAGGGGGACTACTGAACGAAGTGAACATATCTCGCTGTAAATGAGCGAGTCGCCGCATCAACTCAAAATCAGGCGTTTAACTTTCATTGATGAGCAAAAAAGAACATTTTAAAAATATCAACAAAATTACAGCCATCCTCATTTTCATCTATTATCTTGGCACTAACTCAATACAGGCCAAGCCCGCCGCGCCTTTAGTTTTGGACAAATGGGTTGAATTGGCGTTGCAGAAGTTGGAAACCGATGGTATCACGGGCGGTATTCATAGTAGTAGTGGCCCGTTCACACGCTATCAAATAGCTCAGATAATTGCAAAAGCCCAGTCGCGTATAACTGATGGGCGTATTAAACCCAGTCCTACCGATATTCAATTGTTAGCGAAATTGACGGCAGAATTTTCCGATGAGCTTTTGGAAATTCAAGGAAAAGCTGTCGAGCAGGGCTTGCGTTTTGTAGCAACGCCGCAGTTTCGTCATTTTCCGAAGTATCAGCATAAAATTAGTCCTGCTTTTGAAACTGCCATCGGATATTCGTCGGGCAAAAACTTTTTTTTATACGAGGAAATTGAAGTTAGCGAAATTGGCGATAAATACCTCCAAGAGGGCAACACTGCCTCAAAACGGCTCAATCCCTGGCGGGCTAATTATGTCGCCGATTTTACGAGGGTTTATCTCAGTTTTTCCATATCGAAGATTGATGTCGAAATTGGCAGAGATAAGATTTTTTGGGGGCCGGGGTATCGTGGAGTGTTGGGCATTTCGGACAATTCTCCGCCGTTTGATCTAATTTTGCTGAGTGGCGAATTTGGTCCGGTGAAGGGATACAGCTTCGCCGCGGTGTTGGATAAAATGTGGGCGGATAAGCACAAATATTTAGCGAACCGATATTTGTCCGGGCATCGGCTCGACTGGCAGGTGAATGATAGATTAGAATTGGGACTTTCCGAAATCATCCTCTACGGCGGCGATGCGCGTGGCATCGAATGGCAGTATATAAACCCTATCCTGCCATACTACGCCAGCCAGTATAACGCGAAGCTTGATGATAGTACATTGTTCGATAACAATACCATGTTCGTTGGCGATTTCGCATTCAAGCCTTTGGATGGCGTGCGGATATACGGCGAAGGATTGATTGACGATTTTCAGTATACAAACCATGACCCGAATGCAATCGGTTTGTTAGCAGGATTTTACATCAGCAATCTGTTAAAATCCCCCAATCTCGGCATCCGCGCTGAGTATGCCAGAATCAACCGCTGGGCTTATACTCATTTAGTCACAGAAAATCAATACACACATTTTGGCTCGATTATCGGCCATTGGCTGGGGCCTGATGCCGATGACTTGTATTTAGAGTTAAGCCATTTCCTTAATGTAGACACTAACATTCAATTGAATTATGAGTTTCAGCGCAAGGGCGAAGCAACCGTCGAAGACCGATACAGAGGCGAGGATTACAAACGGATAAATTTCCCTTCGGGCGTCGTTGAGAGGCAACATAAAATCGGCATTCAAGTAACCTACGAGCCAATCTCAGGTTGGCAACTTGACGCAGGTTGCAGATATTTATTACTACGGAATGAAAGTAATATGGCGGGCAAGGATCAAAATCACGGAGAATTTAGGCTTGCAATGAAGCATCGGTTTAGGGTAAAATAATCCCAAAATTAGGCACTTTTAATTTTTTACAATTCTGTATTCCGTAATGTCTATTTCATTCTTTTTATAACGCAGAAGTATTTTTTCTTCTTCAAATGCAATGAAAATATCAATTGTGTTTCTATCAAAAGAGTTTTTATCGTCAATAATTTCTTTAATTTTACTGAATGGCAGCATGACAATTTTACCTCTCGGCATAAGCAAATAACCATTTTCATCTTGTAATGCCTGCTTAAACACATCTCGAAATGTAACCTGCCAACCTTTAGCTTTTTTGCTACCAGGAGAATGAATACCTTACTGTTATTAATGATTGCTTTGTATGCGCTAAACTCCTGAATTTTATAGCCATTTTTAGTAATGATTTTCTGCAAGTCATCCAGCATGACTTCTTGTTGTTCCTGTGTCTCTATCAGCTTTTCGATTAATCCTTTCCGTTTGAGAAAGAAATCAAGCTCTTCGATTAATACATCAACGATAACTTTTTGGAACGGATTAAGTTTTTCAGGCTGGCCTTGTGCGACAACATGATACTTGTTTGCCTTAAAGAGTTTTTGCAGATACAACTCAATCGTATGTCTTATAACGTTATCGTTAAAATCAGACTGAGCAGCAGGTCTCCCATCACTGATAACTAACACCATATCCCAATTTTTTATTTTCTCTTCCGGTGCATTTGAATGTGTTTTCAGACGGTTGTAAATATTTTTAGCTTCACCGATATAGACCTTACGGGCCTTTGTTTCAAACAGAATATAAACACATGGAAATTCTATCCTGCCAAGCTCATCATTGAATGTCTCTAATGATTGAATTGAATGTGAAAACTGCCAAGAACGGATAAGTTTCAGAGTTCTTGCTCTCGTAATCCCATCTCCGTTGACAGGGTCTTCATAGTAACCGGTTTTATTGTTTGCCATATCCGTTTTTCTGCAATGTAATGATAGTTTCCCGCAATTTATAACTTCTTATCTGACCTGACCTTCGTTCTCTTGCTTTTTCTATTTTTTCAATAGTCAATCCCAAATCCTGACCAATTTTAGCAAGTAACAAATCCGTCGGCACATATACATCGGCAATCAGACTGTCACCTACTACTAAAATAAATCGTGCTTTTAGATCCATCACGTTGACAACATTTTCCATTACTTTATACATATCGTCAAAATATTTATGTACGATAAAGGGCATGTCTGTTCGGCGATAAGTTCCCCTTCGGTGAATATTTATTTTAATATTATCAATCCATTCATTTGTATATACAGGCTTGAATGTTTTAATCAACCCTTTTGAAACATTATCACAAACTACCATTTCATCTTTCAATTTTTTCAATTTCTTCTGATTGTCGGCAAAATTAAGCCACCCTGACTCAATTTTGTAATTAATCACATAATCTAAACCGTTCATATAAGGCGGAGACGTAACGATTAAATCAAAACGGTTCTGATGCTGAAAAGTCATTGCATTGTTTAAAAAAATTTCGCTTGGACAATCAAGTTTACCTGAATACTCATTCTGAATGAGTTCTAAGTCAGCGGCAATCTGATGAACTTTCTGCTTCATAAGAGCATAAGGGGCTGTAGCTTCAACTTTTTTCTCTTTTGCATAACCCAAACACGGACTTCGTTTTAAATTGCTACAATCAATTAAAATTGATGAAAATGCTAACTTTAATAAATTCTTAATTTTTTCATTTTTAACTGTATTAATTCCGCCTTTAAGGATTTCCAAACTTCTTAATACATCAGGATTGAAATGCTTTTGGGATTTCAAAAACGCGGGAGCTTTTGCTATGATGCTTTTTGGTAATTGATTATAAATTTTCAATAATTCATCCGGTGGTACATCCCAGCTATGGAGTTTTGCTGTTGCAATAAAATGTAAAAGCGGGTTTAATTCTGTTCCATAAGATGAATAACCGTTTAATTTGGCTTGTACTTGTACTGTTCCGCAACCTGAAAAGGGGTCTAATATCACAGGATTATTATATTCATTCGCATACTGGTCGAATATTGACTGTACAAATGATGCTGAGAAGCCTTGTACATACGGTGCCCAACGATGAATCTGTTCATTCATGTTAGGAGTAAATTGGATAGACTGCCTGCTATTAAAAATTTTTATTTTCAATTCTTCAAGATAAGGCAAGGCATCTATATCACAATTTCCCTGTTGTTTTGGAGAATTGACGATATTCTTTTGTCTTGCTGTTAAATGTTTTGGTTTATCAGGGATAAATAGTGTTTGCATAGTTATCTTTAAACAAGTAGACTTTTTCCGTATAAGCATCTTTCAGAAAATATTTTGCACTTTTCTTTAGCTAACGGATTTTAGGCTAACGGATAAAAAAGGAAAAATCTGTTAGCGATAGATCCGTTAGCAAAAACTCTGTGGAAATCCGTGTGGCTCAAAAGTTAAAAGAATTTTTTGAAACTTGCTTATTAATGAGTCTTAATATAGAAGAAGAAGCAATTTCTTAAAATTTAATATTGAAAACTACCTAAGTAAATTCCAAAAAAGTTTTTTTACTTTTTAAACCGCAGAGAACACAGAGAAGACGCAGAGGATACAGAGATAATCTTTTCTCTGCGTTCTCAGCGCCTCCTCTGCGACCTCTGCGGTTAGAAAAAACGACGTAGGAAAAGTCAACAAAATTTTTTAGCAGTTACTTAACATTGAAACAATTTTTAAAATATGATAAGCAAGTTCTTAGAATTAAAAAAGTTTTCTAAGTTTGATTTTATCATAACAAAACAACAACGTCAAGAAAATTTTACGTATTTAGACGGTAGAAAAATTTTGCTTTTTTCAATTAGGTTGTGATATAATATTCAACGAAAAATGAGGAAATAAGTGAGGAGCGTTGCATAATGTTCAAATATAGTGCAATATTCATATTCATTGTTAGCATATTTTTGAGTGTCTGTCTGGATACCGTAGCAGCGCGCCAGAAAAGAACGCGAGATAGGTATCCGCATTCTATTTTGGATTTTCACTTAGGCGTTTGGGATTCTACTGACGGTGATTCTGGTATTGGGACACATTACACTTATGACCCTAGAACAGGGGAACAAGTATCAGATGTTTCATTATCAGGTCTCGGCGGCTTCTTGGCTTATACTCATCGGCTTAATCGAAGATTCGCGTGGGAATTTTCCATCGGCGGCTTTACTCAAGCCGAAATGATAACATCCAGCAAGTTTAAGTATACGTCCATATATCAAGATTATTATCAGCAGGTGACACTCGTGCCGATTAGTTTTAGCGCCTTTTTTTATCCATTTGCAATTGATTTTCCTTTGCAGCCTTATGTCAGCGGAGGAATCGGACCTTATGGGGGAGTTGAAAGTATCACGGAGGAAAATTCCTGGAATGGGTCTGAGCCTATCGATGTGAATATACTAATAGCTCTGGGAAGATTTCTTGGCGGCGGCGTCGACTTTTTTTTGAACAAACATTTTGGCTTTAATATTGATTTTCGGTATCAGCAAGTAGAATTCCACAAACCGATTGGAGGTATGAAGAAATATAGCGGACCGCAGTTGACATGGGGATTTAAAGTGGCATTTTGAGCGGAATGACAAAGAAATTGAAGCTTGAAAAATGAAGATTGAACAAACTGCTACTTTCAAGCGTGCAGATGAGGCGGGCGAGAAAGCAAGGGGGCAAGGAAGAAATTGCCCCCATACGCATCAAGTTAAGCACCTTTTTTCAATTCCCCTCCCTTGACGGGAGGGGTTAGGGGAGGGTGAACAAAAGCGAGAGTGCCAATTTCACCCCCATCCTTCGCTTCGCTCAAGGACAGGCTCTAACCTCCCCCGTCAAGGGGGAGGAACAACATCATATCTGCGTGATTGCCCTTAACTTGATGCCTATGGGGCAAGGAAGAAATTGCAAGGAAGAAATTGCCCCCTAACCATTCCAGAACGAGCGGCCATGGTATGCTCGCGGTGGATTGGCAAATCCACCGCAAAAGTCCTAATTAATTTATTTAACAGTGTACTACATAATTTCTAATCGGTGGGGTATCAATGGAAGCTAAATTATCGGAAGATTTGCAAGCGAAACTTTTGCATCGGTACAATACGCAGTATAAAATTGCGGACGAGACATTCCTCGAATGGCGTCGGTGGAACGCGAAAGAAAAGGTTCACAGTATCGTGGAACTGACAAAAGGAATGGAGCTTAAGAAAGTGATTGATATCGGCTGCGGTACTGGTGCAGTTATTGAATCACTTTCAGCGTTGGATTTTGCACAAAGTTACTATGCTGTGGACTTTTCCGAGGAGGCAATTAGTATCGTTAATGCGAGTGGAATTAAAAATTTACGGTATGCACTGGTTTCAGATGCGGCGAATATTCCATATCCAGATAAATTTTTTGACCTCGCTATTTTATCTCATATTTTGGAGCACGTACACCAGCCAGCCTTCGTCTTGAAAGAGGCTGTACGAATTGCCAGGCACGTATTTGTTGAAGTCCCCCTTGAAGATACCCCCATCCTTAACTTTACCTGGATACTGCGCGCTGTCATCAAACGAAAGGCGCGAAATGATAACATTTACGGACACATTGTGTACTTTTCCAGGAAGTCTATCATTCAACTGTGCAAAGAGTTAAATCTAACTGTAATCAAGGCGCGGGGATACTTGATTGGGAAATATGGGCTGCTTTTTGGCAAACGCGGTTTTTGGCTCGCTTATGCTTATTTAGTCTATCTCGCCTCAAAGCTCTTGGGCTATCGGATATTTAGTCGCATCTACCACTCCCATTATGCAATACTTTTGAGTGAAAAAATGCAGATATACTAAGAGCAAAATTAAATTTGGAAAATTAACGAGTCTCGTAAAACGTAAAACGTAATGCGTAATTCTTTTTAACTAACTTTTAAAAATAAACTTAACTTTCTGAGACCCAAAGGGTTTCCAAAACCCTTTGGGTCTCGGGGAGCGGCAAATGTAAAATTTAATATTCAAAATTAGTTACGTTTTACGCTTTACGTTTTACTTTCCAAAGAAATTATTTCATGCGTTTAGTATAGTTAATTGTGATTAAAATATTAGTCTTATCCCATACATACATTCTCAAACCATACCGCCGCAAATTTGAAGAAATTGCCAAACGATTCGATAACGTCAAATTGCGCGTTGTCACACCAAGTCGATGGCTTGAGAATTTTCAAAATATCGTGTTTGAATCTGACATTTCAGCATCATCGAAATACAGAGATTTTGCTTCTCCTATCTATTTTTCGGGTTATACCAGCAGATTTATTTATATACGCGGTATCGTAACTCATTTCAGGGATTTCAAACCGGACATCATTCATTTTGAAGAAGAGCCCTGGAGTATGTGTGCCTTGCAAGTGCTTTTGCTCAAGAAACTGTTTTGCCCTAAAAGCCGATTAATCTTCAGAACCTCTCTGAGCATCTGGATGAAACAGCGTTTTTTTATGTTGCCTGCGTGGATAGAAAAACTGTTTTTTAAGGAAACAGACATGGCATTTCCATTGAGCGATAGCGCGGGAGAAATTCTCCGACGCAAGGGTTATCGCGGACCGCTCAGGCCTTTCCCAAATGGCGTTGATGTGCAGATGTTCAGGAAAATTGACGTGTCGGAACTGAAATCTCAACTTGGATTGGATGGAAAATTTGTAATCGGTTATGTGGGCAGATTGCTTAGGATGAAAGGATTAGACACGCTTTTGCACGCGGCGGCAAAATTAAAAGGATTGGAGTACCGACTGCTCATGTTGGGACGCGGAGATTATAAATCAAACCTGGTCACGCTAACGGAAAATTTGGGCATCTCTAATAAATTGTGCTGGATAGATGCAGTCCCACCTGAAGATGTCCCGCGTTATATCAACTGCATGGATGTGCTTGTTTTGCCGTCCTTGACGACGCCAGGTTGGGTGGAATTTTTCGGACGCGTGTTAGTCGAAGCGATGGCTTGTGAAGTTCCTGTCATCGGCTCAGACTCTGGGGAAATTCCAAACGTTATTGGCGACGCTGGCTTAATATTCCATGAAGGCGATGCAGATGACTTGAGAGATAAACTGTTATTGTTAGCCCATGATGAAAATCTGCAATCAGAATTGGCGGAACGCGGGAAAAAGCGAGCAGTTGAAAAATATTCATGGGAACAGATTGCCGCAGACACTTATGAAGTTTATACAAGTCTAATGACAAAACAGCAAGACGGCAAGGGGGCAAGAGAGCTAGACGGCAAGTCCCGCGAAGCAGGAGCTCGAGAATCGGGAATGGCAAGACGGCAAGAGGGCAAGGTAAGGGGCAAGAGAGCTAGGGGGCCATACGCATTAAGTTAAGCAAGTCTCCCATAATTCCCCTCCCTTGATGGGAGGGGCTAGGGGAGGGTAATATTGCAGTGCACTTTATTCATCTCTTAG
>Ga0194113_10000223_pt1 | contig 69873 bp, 56 predicted proteins | sample TA2MahC200mmetaG_FD_146193 | JGI IMG/M metagenome (GOLD analysis project Ga0194113, IMG submission 146193) | Freshwater microbial communities from Lake Tanganyika, Tanzania - TA2015017 Mahale Deep Cast 200m | ecosystem: Environmental > Aquatic > Freshwater > Lake | place: Tanzania: Lake...
ACCGACGAAACCGGCACTCTATAGGATGGCGCCGGGCGGAAGGGCGTGCCCGTTTGCGCCCCCTGACCACCCCAAAGCCCCCTCACTGTCGAAAAACCGCCTGTTTTCGGCCTTTTCTGGCGACTGGTCCATGGCTGCGGAGCGCGTGTAGGCGCAGGTTATCGGCGGCGACGCTCCTTAGGCGAGGATTTGGGACGCATATCTCTCCTTGACAGAAGAGGGCCGTAACAGTATTTTCTGCCCCTACCTACACCCAAAAGGAAGGCACGCATGTACGACGTCTCTGATCTGCGCAAAGGCATCAAACTGCTGATTGACGGAACTCCGTGGTTCGTCACTGATTTTGAATTCAGCAAGCCCGGAAAGGGACAGGCGATCTATAACTGCAAGCTCAAGAACATGCTGAGCGGCAGCACCATGAGCCGCAGCTACCGTTCGGGCGACAAGTTTGACAAGCCCGATCTGAGCCAGCGCCAGGTGCATTTCTCCTATGCGAAGGACGGCATCTACTACTTCACCGACGAGAATTACGAAGAGATCACCATCAGCACCGACGTGCTCGGTCAGAATCGTTTCTTTCTCTGCGAGGACATGGAGTGCGAGGTTCTGTTCTTCGGCTCCCAGCCGATCGACGTGACGCTCCCCAACTTTGTGGAGCGCAAGGTGGTGACCTGTGACCCCGGCGTGCGGGGCAACACCGCATCCGGAAAGGTGACCAAGCCGGCGACCATCGCGGGCGGCTATGAGCTGAACGTGCCCCTCTTTGTCAACGAGGGCGACATGATCCGCATCGACACCCGCGACGGCACCTATGCCGACCGCGTCAGAAGCTAGGCCAGCGCCGCCGCCGCCTCTTTGAGCCTCGCGCGAATCTGGATGTGCTGCGGGCATTTCGGCTCGCACAGGCCGCAGTCGGCGCAGACATCGGCCTTCCGTCCCGGATCCCACGATCCCGCGCCGATGCCGGCATAGCCAGCCTTGGCGGTGGCCCACGAATCGTAGACGCGTCCGCGGTTGTAGCACTCGAAAATCCTTGGAATGGCGACGCCCTGCGGACACGGCATGCAATAATTGCAGCCGGTGCAGTAGAGGTCGGCCATCTTCTTCAGCCGCTCCAATTGCGTCGTGATCGCTGCCTGGTCTGCAGCCGACAACGAAACCGGGTCGGCGCAGATCCGGACGTTTTCTTCCACCATCTGCAGCGTGCCCATCCCCGAAAGCGCCACGGTGACGCCCGGGTTCGCCAGCACAAACCGCAACGCCAGCTCCGGCACGCGCTCGATGCCGGGGACAATTCCGCCCAGCACCGAACTGGTGTCACCCAGGCGCCCGCCAGCCACCGGCCCCATGGCCACCACGCCGATGCCGGCGGCGTGCGCGGCGGCGATCCCCTCCTCCAACTGCCGGTCGAGCAGGTTGTACTGGAGGGTGATGACCGAGGGATAGCCGCTCGCGACCAGCTTCAGCAGGGCGGCGTTGTTGTCGTGGAACGAACAGCAGATGTGCTTGATCAGCCCCTGTTCCTGCGCCTTGCGCATCCACGTCGAGAGGCGGGGCGCCACATGCTCGGCATACGAACCCCCATTGACCCCGTGGTGGTTGTAAATGTCGATGCAGGAGACCTCAAGCCGTTCCAGGCTTTGCTCAAGCAGGGACCACCACGTCTTCTCGTCCTCGCCAAAATAATGGTTCTTGGTGGAAAGGACGATCCGGTCGCGCCACCCTTTGAGCGCGGCGCCGACGACCCGCTGGCTGTCCTGGTTGCAATAGCCGACGGCGGTGTCGATGTAGTTCACGCCCGCCTCAAAGGCCCGGTGGATCATCGGGATCGCCAGATCGCGGTCAATCAACGCGCCAGCCCCCTCGCCCCGCATGGGCAGCCGCATGGCACCGAATCCGAGCTGCGACACCCGCAACCCCGTCTTCCCGAGCGTGCGATAGACCATGCGGATCACCCTTCCGGCTCGGTGATGTTCAGCGCCTTGCCAGCTTTGCGCTTGTCGGCGGTCGCGGCGTTGCGCTTGGCGACCGTCTTGACGCTGGCCTGCTTCTTGCGGCAGGCGCCAGCCGTGCCGAACCGGGCCAGCTTCGGCTCCTTGCTCTGGCGGCGCTTCGCCTCGGGCATCGCGTACCGATATTGCGGCAGCCACTTCGCCTGGGCGACCAGCATGGCGTCGGTCATCTGTGAAATTTCCGGCGGCGTGCAAACCGCGCCGACCAGCGGGTCGAGCATCATCGCCTGTTTCAGCATCGGGACATCGCCGTTGACCGCCGCCTCGACCGCCAGCCGCTGCACGCCCACCGATTGCGAGCAGATCGCCGCGCACGCCATCGGCAAGTCGCCCACCTTGGGGATGCTGATGCCGTTCCGGTCCACATAACCCGGAACTTCGACGATGCAGTCGTCGGGGAGGTTGGTGATGCAGCCGTCGTTGACCACGTTGAAATGGCCGCGATACACGCGTCCCGTCTCCAGTCCTTCGATGATGTAAGACCCATGCTCCTGCGACCGTGAATGGTCGGGCAGGCTCCAGGGTTTTTCCGCCAGGAGTTTGGGGAACTCGGTCTGGAACCAATTGAGCCCCTCGTTGATCACGCGCAGGTAGCCGCCGGTCTCGCCGTGTATCCAACAGCTCATGTCGATCCAGTTCTTGATCTCGGCCGGGCGTTTGCGGTACCAGGCCACGTACTCGGAAAGATGGCCGTTGGATTCCGTGGAGTAATAGCCGAAACGGCGGAGGATGTCGATGCGCACCTTCTCCGTCCGGCTGAATTCGGGATGTGTTTCAAACCCCTCCAGGAGCCGGTCCAGCCAGCTCTCGCCCTTGTAGAGCACCTGCACGTACCACGTCTGATGGTTGATGCCCGCGCAGATGATATCCACGTCGCGCATGGCGACCTTCTCGTAGCGCTTGTCCTCCGGCTTGCGTCCTTTGTTGATCAGGCGCTCGATCACGTTGCTGATTTGCCAGTGGCCCCCCATCACGCCGTGGCACAGGCCTATCGCAGGCACGCCGCCGTAGGTATTGGCCGCCCAGGTGAGCATCGCGTTGGGGTTGCCGTAGTTGAGCAGCAGCACGTTGGGCTTGGCCAGCTCGCGAATGTCGGCACACCAGTCGAGCATTGCGGCGATGCCGCGCTGGCCGTACATGATGCCGCCCGCGCAGAGGGTGTCGCCCACGCACTGGTCAACGCCATACCGCAACGGGATGTCGATATCGGTCTGGAACGCCTCCGTGCCGCCCACGCGGGCGGAATTGATCACGTAATCGGCACCGGTCACGGCAACCCGGCGGTCGGTCGTGGAGGTCACTCGGGCAGCAAGCGTGTTGGCGCGGACGTCACGCTGCAGGAGCTGCGTGATCATCTTGAGATTCCGCGCGCTGATGTCGTGCAACGCGAACTCAGCATCCCTGAATTCAGGAACCGACAACAGATCATGAATCAGCGTCCGCGTGAAACCCAGACTGCCCGCACCGATGAAAGCGATCTTCAAGGCCATTGCAAACTCCCGTGTGTGTTAAGAAAGGAGACTGAGAATAACACCTGCCGGGTGGGAAGCCAATCTAAAAACAGACCCTGCAAAACCCCTTCGGGGTGTTTGCAAGAGAGAAGTCAGGAGTCAGAATACAGGAGTCAGAACATGAGAACACGCGGCCCGTGAGAGGGTTACAATTCTGAATTCTGAATTCTGGCTTCTGAATACGGCGCTTGCAGAACCGACGAAGGAGGTTTCGCAAGCGCCTCAACAGGGTGAGGCGCCCGAGAGGGTGCGATGCAACGCAGTCACATCGCACCCCGCGCCAGGCAAACCCTCAGGCGGCGTGACGCGGAGGGTCCAGGCTCACTCCACCACCAATGCGGTGCCGTCCTCGAGGACAACGGTGACCTTGGATCCCAACGCCAGAACGTCCTTCAGTTCCGGCTTGTCCGTGAGCAGTTTGAAATACTCCGCGCTGCCGAACGTCACGGTCACGGTCTTCATCTCTTTTTTGAAGGCATTGTCGATCCAGCGGCCGTCCAGAAGCGTGAACACCTTCTTGCCCACGTATTTCACGGTGGCTACCTCATTTCGCACGCTATCGCGTTCCTTGTATTCCTGTATCCGCTTGCTCATGGCAACGGCCTGCGCGCCGGATTCTTCGCGCATCGCCGATGCACCGCCGCCCACGCCCATCTTGCCGCCCCTGCTATGGACGCGGCTGGCGCTGACCTCGTACGCTGAGCGCGTTTCAACATCGATGGCGACGGCATCTGCGGCAGGCGCCTCGAACAGCGGCACCACCGAGCGCGGAGGCGCGGCCGATCCAGGGGTCCCGTCCAGAAACACCTCTTTCAGGTCGGCTGCGTATAACGGTTGGCCCGAGGTCTTGTCATCGCCGGATGCCCGGCCTTCGGCTTTGTGGCGATCAATCCCATGCTGGGCATAGGCTTGCTCGTTCTCCAGCACGAGGTAGGACGTGTACGGCGTCATGATGCCGTATTCGCGGCTGAGGCGGATGACCTCGTCCTTGAGCTCGGCATTCTCGCCGCGCAGGCGGATCTCGTCGAGCAGGAAGCCGACGCGGCGGGTGGCCCACAGCCTCGGAATGAACGTGTTGTCGGCCTGCGCCCGGGGGAAGGTCCCTTCGTAGACGAACTCGCGCGTCTTGCCGTTCACCTCGCCGATCAGGCGGATCACGGAGTCGCCGCCGCCCTCGTAGCGGCCGAAGACGATGATCTGGTCGCCGCTGAACAAATCGGGCAGGGCGGTGGGGTGGACCATCGAGGTCTTGAGCGTGTCCACCTCGACGCGCACACGGGCCAGCACGGGATTGCTCATCTTGTCGGCCAAGGCGGAGACCTTGACCTCGATGTCCTCGTCGGGCAGGACGTACTGCGACAGGCCCCCGTTCTGTCCGGCGATCTGGTCGAGCAGGTGCGTGTTGACGTCGGTGCCGGCGCCGAACACGAAGATGCGAGCCTTGGCGCCGTTGCCCTTGCCGAGGCTGCCCAGAATGGCGTCGGGGGCGGTTTCGCCGACAGTGGGGCGGCCATCGGTGAGGAAGAGGATGATTGCCGGGCGCATGGGATCATAATCCATGGTCAGGGCGGCGGCCAGAGCGTCGTTAATGGCCGTGCCGCCGCGGGCCTCGGTCGCCTGGATGAACGCCAGCGCCGCGGCGCGGTTGGTCTCGCTGACAGCGGTCAGCGCGGGGCGGAAGGGCTCGACATCGGTGCTGAAGCGGATGATATTGAAGCGGTCGCCGGCGTTGAGCTTCTTCACGCCGTATTCCAAGGCTTTGCGGGTCTGCTCGATCTTGCTGCCGGCCATGCTCCCCGAGGTGTCGATGACAAACGTGACGTCCTTCGGCATCACCGCGCCGGGCGCGGCCATCGACGGCGCGAGCATCATCATGAAGAAGCCCTTGTCATTCGTGGCCGCGTGGGTGAGCATGTTCAGGCCGAACTCCTTCTTGGAGACGGTGTAATAGAGAACGAAGTCGCGGTCGAGCAGCGCCTGATCCTCCTCGAAGCCGATGACCGCCTCCTGGTCGTTTTTGCGCGTGATGCCGACCTTGTGCGACGGCGAATAGACGCTCTTGATCGGCAGGCTGGAATTGAGGCGCACAGACACCGTGAAATCGGCCAGCGTGCGGGACGCCCGCTCGCCCGTCTTCAGCGGATAGACATACGTGTAGAGGCCGCCATCGAACGCCAGGGTCTGCGAATACTCCAGCTCGATTTTCTGAAGGCCGTTGGCCGGAACCGGAAACACGCTGATGCGGAACAGGTTGCCGCCGATGTGCTCCAGCAGCCCCGGATCCTTCATGCGGCGCACGATGTCCTCATAAATCCCCCGCGCCTTGCCTTTTTCCACAAGCTCGCCGCTCATCCGCTTGCCGTTGATCATCATGGCGAAGTCGGAGATGCTGGCGTTCGCGGGAAGCGGGAAGATGAAGACGGCCTCCAAGTCGCGGCCGACGCTGTTGCGGAAGACCTGTTCGATCTTGGCCGTGGCGACGCCGTCCTTGATGCGGATATCGACGCGCTGGCTCTCAATGGCCAGCGGCGGGATGGACGCGTCCTTGGGGATCAGCATGCCCGCAGCAAAGCTGCGCGCGGCGCCGAGCGTTCCCAAACAAGCAAGCATCAGCAGCGTGCGTTTCATGATATGTCCTCCCGTATTCTGACTCCTGACTCCTGACTTGCAAACGTCCCTGAGGGGTTTTGTAAGAGAGCCTGCAGTTGTTAAGACGTTTGTGGCCGCTCTTTTGTTCCCGCGTTACACGAAATTTTTCTTAATAGGCTTGACGTGCAGGCACCGTATGCCTATCATGCATGCATCATGAAAACAAAGTCCCTTCAGTACACGATTCGCAATGTTCCGGATCGCACCGACCGGCGTCTTCGAGAAGCTGCGGTTGAGTACGGCACCAGCCTCAACAGCGTCACTCTGCAGGCCCTCAACCAGGGCCTGGGCCTGTCTGACAAGTCCGTTATGCACCACGATCTGGATGATTTGATCGGGAGTTGGGTGCCGGACAGCGAATGCGACAAGGCGCTTGAAGAAATGGACCGTACCGATCCGGAGTTGTGGAAATGAAAATCGCCATAGACACCAACCGCTACCGGGACTTCTGTGAAGGAAAGGACGATGCCGTCGAACAGTTGAGAGCCGCGTCCCGGATTTACCTTCCGTTCACGGTACTGGCTGAACTGCGGGCCGGATTCGAGTGTGGGACCCTGGCGCGCCGCAACGAAAGTGCCCTGTCTCGCTTCCTCAATAGTCATCGCGTTTCCATTCTCTTTCCCGACGAACAGACCACATTCCACTATGCCCGGATCTTTCACCAACTTCGGGTCCAGGGCACACCCATCCCCACCAATGACATCTGGATTGCGGCACTCGTCCAACAGCACAATCTCATCCTCTACTCTCGTGATCGACATTTTGACGTCCTGCACCAGCTTGGGAGAGTGCCGTCGTGATCCTGACGAGCCTCCCTTAGAAACGGGCGCGGGGTTCAACGGAGGTCTATCTCCCGATAGTCCCCCGCCGCAAAAACGGCCGCATGCACCAGGCCGCCCTTCCACGTCAGCACCTGCCCGTCCATCCGGCCCCGGATGGCGAACGATTCGCCGGCACCGGGCGTGTGCTGCCGCGACAGCCCGGTCCGGGAGAGCTCATCCAGAAAGCGCTTGACCGTAGCGGCGTGGTTATCATACACCATTTCCCGGTCTTTGCGCCAATGCTCTTCCTGCGGATAGTCGGCCACGTGGGAGCGCATGATCTTATCCCACAGCGCCGCACACAGATCCGCGTCTCCGAACAGATCGGCGCTCACGACGCGGCCCGAGGCGACGGTGACCAGCCCGACCGTGCGGCGGGTGCGGATGTGGCGGAACCGTTCCACCCGATCGGTAATGCGTCGACCCACATCGGGGTCGTTGTAGAGCGACTGGTAGCTGCGGGTCGGGGCGGACACGCCGGCCGCCTTGATCTGCTGGTCGATCTCGGTCCAGATCGCCGATTGAGAATTCTCGCGAACGGCCAGTCTGCGGAGGGTCTGTCCGGCCATCTCAGGCGCGCGATCAAAAGAATCCCGGGTCCCCTTCCACCGATCTTGCTCGCCGCAGTAGACCGGCACCGCGATCGCGCCCAGGCCGGGCGTCAGCAGGACGTCTTTTTGAAGGATGCGGTCCTGACGGCCGCCGCCGAGAATCTCTCCAGCCATCATGAAGACGGTCTGCCGGGATTCATTGCGAACGATCACCGCCGAGACGCGGGACTCCTCATACTCGCGAATGGTGATCCAGTTCTGGCTCAACGCCTCGTCCAGTGAACGGATCGCGGGCGGGCCCATCGGATCGCCGATCTCCAGCGGGAACACGGTCAGCCGGCCGTAGGCTGCGGGACGACCGATCTCGACCTGACGCAGCATCCGGCGCAACGGGTTGTCGGTGTCGGGCGGCGGCAACGGCGGCCGCGGCATCGGCCTGTGTATGGGCGGCGCAATCTCGACATCCCGCGTCACTGGACTGCCGCTGTCATCTTCCAGATAGGCGCCGCAGACCGGAATCGACGACACCCGCATCCACACGGTCAGAAGCAGGGTGACTGTTGCGATCCAATGGATTTTCATGGGCAACCCTCCTAAGGCTTACACCCCTTTAGACGTGGGCACGCCCGAAAAAGTTCCCATTCTGAAGCATGCACGGGGCCAACCGACGTCGAAGGCTTTTGCAGGCGCCTCACGCATTCCTAAAAAGCGCAGGCGCGAACTCGCTCGTCAGGCGGCTCCGGGTTCTCCCACTGACTGTGATCGAAGCGGCTGGGCGGGCAGCGGCCTGAGCACCCAGCGCTTGTTGTACCAGAACCATTGATCGGGGTTTTGGCGGATGGCAGCCTCGACATGCTCCATCACCGTCCGGGTCATGCGGAGGAGGTCGGCATCCCGATCAGCGGTTGGATCGGCCAAAACGGGGGAATAGGCAACCATGCGATGGCGAAACCAGCCGACACGGCTGAGGATCACGGGCAGCACGGGGACATGCGCGGTGCGCGCAAATTGGGCCATGCCGCGGCCCAGATTGGCCTGCGCGCCGAGAAACGGAACCAGAAGATCGGGCGTCGGCATCCGCACGTCGGGAAGGATGGCAAACACCCCCCGGTGTTGCAGCCGGCGCAGGATGACGCGCAGGACCGATGACCCGCGCTCCAGCACGTCCATGCTGTAGCCACGAATGTGGTTGAGCCAACGGTTGACATGCGGATTCTTCTGTTTACCCGCGATCGAAAAGATATCAAATCCCGCCTGTTTGCCGGCGACCCCGGCCAAATCCCAGTTGCCCATGTGCGGGACGGCGATGACGAGTCCGCCGTGCGCCTCGATCAGCGCCTGCATGCGGATCAGGACCTCGTCCAGCCCCTCCACGTGGCGGCGCAGCCAGACGGGCGAGATCCGGGTCACCCGCATCATTTCCGCCGCATTGAAGAACAGGTTGCGCCACGAGCGCCAGGCGATCCACTCAGCCTGTCGGGGGGTCACCGCGCCGCCGAACACGCTGACAATGCGCCGCACCGCCTCGGCCCGGCGGAAGCGGACGACATGGAATCCCACCCCGGCCACACCCCAAGCCAGCGCCAATGCGGCACCGTGAGGCAGCGCCCGGCATACGCCAGCGGTCGCGCGCAGGGCGAAATATTCGATCAGGTACCGGATGCGTCGCATGGAGGCAGACTCGATTGGAATTGGGCGAAAGCCTGCACACCTATTTCTCAGCGTCGTAGACGAAGACAATCTCGTTGGGCCGGATAAGGCGGCCCTGCCGGGCCACCTGCTCGACAAACGAGGGATCCGTCTGCAACCGCTGTTGGCGCACACGGATACGCTTGATCTCCTGCTGCTTGGCATCGATGAGGCGCTGCATCTCATCGCAGCGCGCTTCGCGGTTTTTCAGCTCATGATACTTCGGCAGAAAAAACAAGACCGCGCCGATCAGGCCCAGCACAACCGCCGTGACACAGGTTGTTTTGCACAAAATCCGCAAGAAATCGGCCATACGCGAGTCCCCCGGAAAAGGGATGAATAAATAGAACCGGCGCAATTAAAACACCCTTCGTACAAACGGTCAATAGAATTTATTAAGCGATCGGTAACGGCGGGCGGGCGCTCACCCCCGCCGGCCGGTCCGCTACCGCCAGAAGCGCGCGTGGCAGATTGAAATGAATGTTTTCGGAAACGGTCTCAATGTGCTCGGTGCGGTCAAAACCTTCTGCAGCGAGGTGTTCGAGAACCTGTGTCATGAAGGATGCGGGCGTCGATGCGCCTGCCGTGACGCCGACTTCCATCCGGTTGGCGATCCCGGCGGCGGCGATATCCTCGATGCGGCTGACCAGCACGGCCTCCGCGCCAGCATCGCGGGCGACTTCGGCCAGACGCCGGGTGTTGGAACTGTTTTGCGCGCCCAGGACGAGGATCATGCCGACCCGCCGGGCAAGCGCCTTGACCGCCTGCTGCCGGTTGGTCGTTGCGTAACAGATATCGTCTGTGGCCGGTGCGCGGAGGCTGGGGAAACGGCGACGCAGAACCGCGAGCATCCGTCCGGCCTCCTCCGCGCTCAGCGTGGTCTGCGTCACCACAGCCACGCGCGCGGGATCCGTCGGCGCGAACGCCTCCGCCTCTGCAACAGTCTCGACGACCGTCACCCGGTCGGGCGCCTCGCCCGCGACGCCAATCACCTCGTCGTGGGTGCGATGCCCGACGATGACGATGGAATACCCCTCGCGCGCAAAACGAAGGACCTCGACATGGACCTTCAGGACGAACGGACAGGTGGCGTCGATCACCTCCAGACGCCGGGCGACCGCGGCAGCGCGCACGGCGGGCGGCACGCCGTGGGCGCTGAAGAGCACCGCGCGCCCCTCGGGAACCTCGTCAATGGTGGTGACGAAGGAAACGCCCCGGCGCTCGAACGATTCGACGACTTGGCGGTTGTGAACGATCTCGTTCAACGCATACAAGGGGAGGGGCCGCAGGCGCAACGCCGCCTCGGCAATCTCGACGGCATGCCGCACGCCCGCGCAAAAACCGCAGGGACTGACCAGGACAACGGTTTTGTGTGGTGTGGCCATTGTTCAACCGCCACGAGAGTAGCGCAGGTTGTACGCGCCGGTCAAGGAAGAGAAAGTTCTCTCACCTTTGCGCTTGAAATCGCGGCGGTATCGTCGTACGCTGAACCCCGAACCCTGAACTCTTTTTTTGGGACTCCCATGTCACGTTTTACCATCCGGGGCGGACGCCGCATCACGGGCGCCCACGCCGTTTCCGGCAATAAAAATGCCGCGTTGCCGATGCTGGCCGCCGCCCTGCTCACGGATGAGCCGGTCACGCTCACCAATCTGCCCCTCATTCAGGATGTCCGCACCATGCTGGACCTCCTCGACGCCATGGGCGTTGCGGTCTCCCTCGACGAGGCCGCCCGCACGGTCACCCTGCATGCGCGGCGGATCCGTTCGACCACGCTCGACCGCGCACTGTGCGGCCGGGTCCGCTCCTCGATTCTCTTCGCGGGCCCGCTGCTCGCCCGCTGCGGCGCGGCGCGGATCTATCCGCCCGGCGGCGACGTGATCGGCCGCCGCCGTGTGGACACCCATCTCGACGGACTGCGCCAGCTCGGCGCCAGCGCCCGCGCCAACGGCTGCTATGCCTTCAAGGCTGCCAAGGGCCTCGCCGGCGCGCGCATCCTCCTCGATGAGTCCAGCGTCACCGCGACCGAAAACATCCTGATGGCCGCCGTCCGGGCACGGGGCCGAACCACGCTTTACAACGCCGCCTGCGAGCCGCACGTTCAGGACCTCTGCGCCCTGCTCAACACCATGGGCGCCGCCATCAGCGGCGCTGGCACCAACCTCCTCGTCATTGACGGCGTCGACCGCCTGCACGGCGTCACCCACGCCATCGGTTCCGACACCATCGAGGCTGGCAGCTACATCGCCGCCGCCCTCGCCACCGGCGGCGAGCTGACTCTCACCGGCATCTCAGCCTCCGACTTCGAGGTCCTCGAACGCCCCTTCCATCGCTTTGGCGCCCGCTGGACGATCACCGGCACGACGCTCCAGCTCCCCGGCGACCAGAAGCTCCGCACCACCTACGACCTCGGCGACGCCATCCCCAAAATCGAGGACGGCCCGTGGCCGGCCTTCCCCTCGGACCTGATGAGCGTCCTGATCGTCCTCGCCACCCAGACGCGGGGAACGACCCTGTTTTATGAGAAGATGTTTGAAAGCCGCATGTATTTCGTGGATCATCTCATCGGCATGGGCGCGCGCATCGTGCAGTGCGACCCCCACCGCGTCGTCGTGACCGGCCCGACGCGCCTGCAAGGGACGCGCGTCGTCTCCCCCGACATCCGCGCGGGGATGGCGCTCCTGATTGCGGCCCTCTGCGCCCGCAAGGAAACCGTGATCCTCAACGCTGAAAGCGTGGATCGCGGCTATGAACGGATCGACGCCACCCTGCGCAGCCTCGGTGCCGCCATTGAGCGCACGTCCGACTGATCGCTTTCCATGAACAAACCCATTCTCATCATCGGCGACGGCAAGGCCGGGCACGTCAATCAGTCCAAGGCGTTTTGTGACAGCCTCGGCCAGCCGTTCGTGATTGCCGACGTCGTCTACCGCGCCAGGTGCTGCAAGGCACTGGCCTATCTGGCTGATCGCTGTCGGCTGAGGCTCGCGTGCCTCTATCGATTCACGGCCCCCCTTCCTGCGGGCCCCTTCGCGGCCGTGGTCTGCACTGGGTCGACGGCCTTCTATCCCGGCAAAGTCACCGCTCGCCGTCTCGGGATTCCGGTCGCCGCGATCCTGAACCCCAGAGGCTGGCGACCCGATTTCGACGTGATTCTCGCGCCCGCCTTCGACAATCCCCGCCCGCGCCCCAACCTCATCACCCTGCCGGTCAACCTCACCTCGGTCAACCCGGCGTTCTATGCCGCCGGCGTCGCCGCATTTCGCGAACGACACACGTGGGAAAAGCCCGCCGTCGGCGTCATCATCGGCGGACCCAACGACGTGGCCGAAATGACCGCTCGGGGCATGAAGATTCACCTGGATCGCGTATTCGCCGCTACCGAAGGGTGTGAGCGATGGGTCACCACCTCGCGCCGCACGCCGCCCGAGGTTGAGGCGTTGGTCGATTCCTATCCCTTTGACTACAAGCTCCTGTTCTCACACAATAACTTCAACCCGATCCCCGCCTTCGTCTCCCTCTGCCACACCCTGTTCGTGACGGCCGACTCGACCGGCATGATCAGCGAGGCGGTCACCCGCGGCAGCGCATCGGTCGAAATCCTCATGACTCTGCGCGATCCCGCCTCCAAGTTCGCCCGGTTTGTGCGAAACATCGAGACGGCGGGCGCCGCCCATGTCTTCGACGGCGCCTGCGCCGCCGCCCGCACGAAAATTGACCTCTCCCCCGCCCTCCGCGCCGCCGCCGCCCGACTGGGGATCGGCTAGACAATCAAGACCGACGGACGCCGCTCGACGCGCGAGATCGTGCGCCACCGGGGCGCGGCGGTCGTCCTCGGTGAACGGCCGGACGGGCGCTACGTCTGGGTGCGCCAATACCGCCGCGCCGTCAGCGAGACGCTGCTGGAGGCGGTGGCCGGCTGTCTGGAGCCGGGCGAGGCGCCCGAGGCCTGCGCGCGCCGCGAGATGGAGGAGGAGAGCGGCTATACCGTGCAGGCTAAAGGGATCTAAAAAATAGTGCGTTTGCCCTTGGCGCTTGAACCGCCAGCCCTGGCAATGTTATAGTGACCGCATGAGCACCACACGAAGAATCGTTGTCACCTCCGCGCTGCCGTATGCCAATGGCGACATCCACATCGGCCATCTGGTGGAGTATGTGCAGACCGATTTCTGGGTCCGCTTTCAAAACATGCGCGGCCATGCGTGTGTCTATGTCTGCGCCGACGACACCCACGGCACGCCGATCATGGTCCGCGCCCGCAACGAGGGGATCACCCCCGAGGCGCTGATCGCCCGCAGCCACGAGCAGCATGTCCGCGACTTCACCGATTTCGAGGTGGCCTTTAACCACTACGGCTCGACCAACTGCGAAGAGAATCGCGCCTTCAGCACCCGCATCTTTTCCCGGATGGAGTCGGGCGGCCACGTCTCCTCCCGCCTCGTCCCCCAACTCTACTGCGAGCACGACGGCATGTTCCTTCCCGACCGCTTCGTCAAGGGCGGCTGCCCCGCCTGCGGCGCGCCCGGTCAGTACGGCGATTCGTGCGACACCTGCGGCGCGACCTATGCCGCCGAAGAGCTGAAGGAACCGGCCTGTACCGTCTGTGGCCGCCCCCCCGTGACGCGCGACAGCGAACACCTCTTCTTCGAACTCGACCACTTCCGCGATTACCTCCAGACCTGGATTCCGGCCCATACCGCCAAGGACGTGGCGAACAAGCTGCTGGAATGGTTCGGCGAGTCGCTGCGCGGGTGGGACATTTCGCGCGACACGCCCTATTTCGGCTTTGAGATCCCCGGCCACCCCGGCAAGTTCTTTTATGTCTGGGTCGATGCGCCGATCGGCTACATGGCCTCGCTGGAGAATTGGTGCAAGCAGAACAACGCGCAGTTCGAGGACTGGTGGAACAACCCCGATGTCGAACTCGTCCACTTCATCGGCAAGGATATCGTCCGATTCCACTGCCTCTTTTGGCCCGCTATGCTGGCCTGCAGCGGGTTCAAGGGCCCCAATCAGGTCTTCGTCCACGGATTTCTGACCGTCAATGGCGAGAAGATGAGCAAATCCAAGGGGACGTTCATCAGCGCGCGAACCTTTCTGGACCATCTGGAGGCGCAAACCCTCCGCTTCTACTATGCCTGCAAGCTCAACGGCACGACCGACGATGTTGATCTCAACTTCGACGATTTCATCAACCGCGTCAACTCCGATCTGGTCGGCAAGATCACCAACCTCGCCTCGCGCGGCGCGCAGATGCTCCATAAGCATCTCGACGGCAAGGCTGGCGTGTGTGACGCCGCAGGCGCCGAGGTGCTCGCTCACGCGCAAGGCCGCGCCGACGCCATCGCCGACGCCTATGAAAAGCGCGACTTCGCGCGCGTGATGGTCGAGGTGCGCGACCTCGCCGACCGCGCCAACCAATACTTTGACGCCCAGGCGCCCTGGGCGCTGATCAAACGCGACCCCGAGGCCACCCGCCGCGTGCTCACCGCCACACTCAACCTCTTCCGCACCCTCGCGATCTACCTCAAGCCGGTCCTGCCTGGCTACGCTGCCAAGGTCGAGACACTCTTCGGCGAGCCACCCTATCGCTGGGCCGACGCCCAAACGCGCGTCGAGAACCGGGCGATCGCGCCGTATGCCTACCTCGCCACGCGGGTCGAACGCGAACCCATTGATCGCATGATCGAGGCCAGCCGGAGCCGCGCGCAACCCCCCGCTCCACACACCCACACACCCACGCACCCACACACTCACACACCCACTCCCACACCCCCGGCAAAGCCGCTCGCCGCGCCAGCGATCATTCCGTTTGAGACTTTTGCGCAAACCGATTTGCGGGTCGCGCGGGTGCTCTCGGCCGAAACGGTTGAGGGCTCCGACAAGCTCCTGCGCTTGATGCTCGATCTGGGCGATGGCAAACCGCGCCAAGTCTTTTCGGGTATCCGCAAGGCTTATGCGCCTGAAACGCTGGTCGGCCGCAGCGTCGTGGCGGTCGCCAACCTCGCGCCCCGCAAGATGCGCTTCGGCGTGTCCGAGGGGATGGTTCTCGCCGCGTCCAATCCCGATGGCACGCTCTTCCTCGTCACTCCCGACCCCGGGGCCGCTCCCGGCGCATCCGTGGCCTGAACAGCCTATTTCTCACTGACCGCCGACACTCGCATACCATGAACTACTCCCTCACGCTGACCAAACTGATCGCTCGCATCGACCTGACTGAGGGCGAGGCCGCCGACTTGGTGGACGCCATCCTCGCAGGGGAGCTGACCGAGGCACAGATCGGCGCGGCTCTGGCTGCGGCTGCGGCCAAGGGCGAGTCGGTCGCCGAGGTTGCCGGCGCGGCCCGAGCCATGCGCCGCCGCGCGACGCGCATCCAGCCGCTGGTCGCCAACACCCTCGACACCGTGGGGACCGGCGGCGACGGCGGCATGACCTTCAACGTTTCAACGACGGTTGCCTTTGTCGCCGCAGGCGCGGGGGCGGTCGTCGCCAAGCACGGCAACCGCGCCAGTTCGGGCAAGAGCGGCAGCGCTGACTGCCTCGAGCAGCTCGGCTTCAACCTGGCCGCCGAGCCCGACCTCATGGAACAGGCGCTGAACGACATCGGCATCTGCTTCCTTTTTGCCCAGAACTTTCACCGCGCCATGAAATTCGCCGCCCCGGTTCGGAAGCAGCTCGGCGTCCGCACCCTCTTCAACCTCCTCGGCCCGCTCACCAACCCGGCGGGGGCGTCCTGCCAGTTGATCGGCGTCTTCAAGCCCGAGCTCACCGAGATGTTCGCCCACGTGCTCAAAATCCTCGGCTCGCGCCGCGTCCTCGTCGTCCACGGCCATGACGGCATGGACGAGATCACGCTCACAGCCCCCACGCGCTGCTCGGAGCTGAAAGACGGCGTCATCCGCACCTATGACATTGATCCGACCCGCTATTTCGGCGATTTCTGCGCCCCCGACGAGCTTGCGGGCGGCACCCCCGCCGACAACGCCGCCATCACCCGCGGCATGCTTCGCGGCGACATCCGCGGCCCCAAGCGCAACATCGTTTTGATCAACGCTGCCGCCTCGCTGCTCGCCGCCGGTTTGGCCGGATCGATCGAGGAGGGCATCCGAAAAGCCGAGGCTTCCATCGACTCCGGCGCCGCCCTGGACAAGCTGGATCGCCTGATCGCCTATTCGCGCCAACCATGAACATTCTGGACCAGATCGTGGCGGCCAGACGCGCGGAGGTCGCCGCCGCCAAACAGCGCTTGCCGCTGGCAGCCTGCCGTGCCGCCGCCGCGTCTGCGCCGCGTGACCGCCGTGATTTTGCGGCCGCTATCCGCGCTCCCGGCATCCGAATCATTGCCGAGATCAAGCGCGCCTCGCCCTCCCGGGGCGACATCGACATCGGCCTCGATCCCGCCACCGTCGCCCGCGCCTATGCCGCAGGTGGCGCGGTCGCGCTGTCGGTGCTCACCGAGCCGGCCTTTTTCAAGGGCGCGACCGCCGACCTGCAGGCCGCGCGCCGCGCCGTCACCCTTCCCGTGTTGCGCAAAGACTTCATCCTCGACCCCTATCAGCTCTACGAAACCGCCGCTCTGGGTGCCGACGCCGTGCTGCTCATCGTCCGCATCCTCCCCGATCCCCTCCTCGGCGACTTGCATGCCCTCGCCCGCGAGCTTGGCCTCGACGTGCTCACCGAGGTCTACGACGCCGACGACGCACGCCGCGCCAATGCCATCGGCGCCGATCTGGTCGGCATCAACAACCGGAATCTTGCCTCGTTCGACACCGACGTCGACCAGGCCTCGCGTCTCGCCGCGCACATCCGCCCGGGCGCCTGTGTGGTGGCGCTCAGCGGCATCGCCTCGGCCGACGACATCCGCCGCAATGGGACGGCAGGGATCACCCGTTTTCTCGTCGGCGAAACGCTGGTTCGCGCCCCCGATCCGGCCGCGCTGCTGCGATCCTGGACCTCCATTCATGCCCATTGAAATCAAAATCTGCGGACTCACCGACCCGGCCGAGGCGCGCGCGTGCGCCGAGGCTGGCGCCGACGCCATCGGCCTGGTCTTCCATCCGCCCAGCCCGCGGAATCTGGAGCTCGCCCGCGCCCGCGCGATCAGCGACAGCCTGCCGCCGCGCGTTGCTCGGGTTGGCGTCTTTGCCGATGCCGATGCCGACACCATCCTGCGCATCGCCGCTGTGGCGGGGCTCACCGCGATCCAGCTCCACGGCGCCGAATCACTGGCCGCCCTGCCTCGTCTCCTTGGTGCCCCCTACCGCATCATCGCCGTTCTGCGCTCGACGGCGGGGCTGATTCAGGCGGCTCGCGCGCTACCCGAAACCGTCGGCATTCTGGTCGAGTGCGGCCGGGGCGTTTTGCCCGGCGGCAACGGCGCCACCTGGGAGTGGGCCGCCGCCGCACCCCTCGCCTCCGTCCGCCCTTTCGCCCTCGCCGGCGGCCTCTCGCCCGATACGGTCGTCGAAGCCGTCCGCGACGCGCGCGCCGCCGCTGTGGACATCAGCTCCGGTGTGGAGTCATCGCCCGGCCGGAAGGATGTGGTCCGCGTCCGTCTCCTCATCCGCCGTCTCACGGAGGCCTTCATCGACCTTCCCGGCCCCGCACACGCCGTCTTTCGCAGCCTGTGACGCTCAGGCAGAAATCCAGCAATCGCGATTTGACAATCGGTGATCCCTGTGCGAAAATGCGGCCTCTTTTTTGGCGGGTTAGCTCAGTTGGTAGAGCAACGGAATCATAATCCGTCTGTCGGGGGTTCAAGTCCCTCACCCGCCACCAGCCAAAAAGCCCCACAAAACCCCGGCGTTGCTGGGGGTTTTTCATTTTACGCCCCGGTTTGCGGGCAAGCCCCGGTTGAGTGGCGTTCGTTCTTGTCCGATTCGTTTCTGACGTGGTATCCTTTCCGGTCTATGACCGTGTCAGCATTCATTTCCAAGTGGCGTAAGGTGGAATTGAAGGAGCGCTCCGCCGTTTACGGCTGGTCCGCCGACCTCACCGACGATGCAATCCTCGAACGGCTTATGCGTTGAATTCGGGGAATGCAAAAGGATGCCCATGTTTGAACAAGCCTTCAAAAACATCGACGACGTCCTCTGGAAAGACGCTGGCTGCACCAGCGAACTCGATTACACCGAGCAGACCTCCTGGTTGCTCTTCCTGAAGTACCTCGACGCCCTGGAGACCGATCGCGCCACGGCGGCCGCCCTGAACGGCAAGACCTATACCCACATCCTCGACGCCCCCTTTCGCTGGGCCACGTGGGCCGCCCCCAAGGGCAAGGACGGCAGGATCGACCACAACACCGCCCTCTCCAGCGACGACCTCATCGCCTTCGTCAACGGCAAGCTCTTTCCCTACCTGCACGGCTTCAAGGCCAAGGCCACCGGCCCGAACACCATCGAATACAAGATCGGCGAAATCTTCGGCGAGATCAAGAACCGCATCCAGAGCGGCTACAACCTGCGCGAGATCATTGATCACATCGACGAACTCCGCTTCCAGTCCCAGACCGAGAAGCACGAGCTCTCGCACCTCTACGAAGCCAAGATCAAAAACATGGGCAACGCCGGGCGCAACGGCGGCGAGTATTACACCCCGCGCCCGCTCATCCGCGCCATCGTCGCCGTCACCGCGCCCCGGCTCGGTGAGACCCTCTGCGACCCCGCCGTCGGCTCGGCCGGCTTCCTCTGCGAATCCTTCGAGTACCTCCGTGTCCAGAACCCCCAGCGCACCACCGCCCAGGACCGCACCCTGCAAGAGCGCACCTTTTACGGGAAGGAAAAGAAGTCCCTCGCCTACGTCATCGCGATCATGAACATGATCCTGCACGGCATCGAGGCGCCCAACATCATCCACACCAACACGCTCGCCGAGAACCTCGCCGACGTGCAGGAAAAGGACCGCTTCGACATCATCCTCGCCAATCCGCCCTTCGGCGGCAAGGAGCGCAAGGAGGTGCAGCAGAACTTCCCCATCCGCACCGGCGAGACCGCCTTCCTCTTCCTCCAGCACTTCATCAAATTCCTCAAGGCCGGCGGCCGCGCCGGCGTCGTCATCAAGAACACCTTCCTCTCCAACACCGACAACGCCTCCGTCAGCCTGCGCCGGAAGCTGCTGGAGGAGTGCGACCTCCACACCGTGCTCGACTGCCCCGGCGGCACGTTCATCGGCGCCGGCGTCAAGACCGTGGTCCTCTTCTTCCAGAAGGGCGCCAAGACGCGCAAGGTCTGGTTCTACCAGCTCGACCCCGGCCGCAACATGGGCAAGACCAACCCGCTCAACGACGCCGACCTCGCCGAGTTCGTCGCGCTCCAGAAGACCAAGGCCGACTCGCCCAAGAGCTGGAGCGTGGACGCGGCGGCCATCGATCCGCAGACCTTTGACCTCTCCGTCAAGAACCCCAACGCTGGCGAGGCGGTCGCCCACCGCACCCCGCAGGAGATCATGGACGAAATCGCCGCGCTGGATGCCGAGAGCGCCGAGGTGCTGGCCAACATCCGAGGGCTGCTATGAGCGAACTGCCGGCCAGGGACTACGGCGACTTTCTGGTTGCAGTCAAGACCCGCATCCGGCAGGCGCAATACCAAGCGTTGCGGGCGACGAACAAGGAGCTTCTGACGCTCTACTGGGACCTGGGCGAGTCCATCCACCGCAAGCAGGATGCGCTGGGATGGGGCCGATCCGTGGTTGAGACGCTTGCCAGCGACCTCCAGGCTGAGTTCCCGGGGCGGAACGGTTTCTCAGCCCGCAACCTCTGGAACATGAGGGACTTCTACACCGAATATTCCGCCAGGCCAAAACTGCAACCGCTGGTTGCAGAAATCAGTTGGGCTAAAAACCTGGTCATCATGGCCCGTTGCAAGGATGACTTGGAGAGGGAGTTCTACCTCCGCGCCACCGCGCGCTTCGGCTGGACCAAGGCCGTGCTCCAGCACCAGATCGACAACAAGAGCTACGAGAAATACCTGCTCAACCAGACCAACTTCGACGCGACCCTGCCCGCCGAGATCAAGGCGCAGGCGGCGCTGGCGGTCAAGGACCACTACACCTTCGATTTTCTCGACCTGGCCGAGGAGCACTCCGAGCGCGAACTGGAGCGGTCCCTGGTCAACAACATCCGCCGATTCCTCGCCGAAATGGGCGGTGCCTTCACCTTTGTCGGCAACCAGCACCGCCTGGAGGTGGGCGGACAGGAATACTTCATCGACCTCCTGCTGTTCCACCGCCGCCTCCGCTGCCTGGTGGCGATCGAGCTGAAGATCGGCAGTTTCGAGCCGGAGCACAAGGGCAAGATGGAGTTCTACCTGGAGGCGCTCGACGCGCAGGAGCGCATCGACGGCGAAAACCCGCCCGTCGGCATCATCATCTGCCGCGACAAAAACAAGACCGTGGTCGAATACGCCCTGCGCACCGCGGGCCGCCCCATCGGCGTCGCCACCTACACCGTCGTCCCCCAACTGCCCGCAACCTACCGCGACCAGCTCCCCAGTCCCGAAGCCATCGCCGAACGCCTCCGCCTGTGGGCCGCCGAGAGCGCCCGACAAGCCGCCGCTGACCAGGCGGAGGGGGCGGGATGAAGAAGGGGTGGCAGACAAAGACGCTGGGGGACGTCTGCGCTTTCGACAAAGCGCAAGGCATCCACCGGGGTTTGCCTTACGTCGGGCTTGAACACATCGAGTCTCACACAGCGCGTTTTATCGGCTCAAGCGAGCCGCAGCCTGTCAAAAGCTCGACGTTTCGATTTTCCGACGAGCACGTTCTCTACGGGCGGCTTCGACCTTATCTGAACAAGGCACTCGCGCCGGATTTCGAGGGCCATTGCTCAACGGAAATCTTCCCACTGAAGCCGCGCCCTGAACTCTCGCGGGAATATCTGCTGTTTTGGCTGCTGGCTGATGAGACGTGTGACCGCATCAACGAGACTTGCACGGGCGCACGAATGCCACGCGCTCAGATGAACGACGTGCTCGGCTTTGAGATTCCCGTCCCCCCCCTCCCCGAACAGCGGCGGATCGTCGGCCTGCTCGACGAAGCGTTTGCGGGCCTCGCCACCGCCAAAGCCAACGCCGAAAAGAACCTCCAGAACGCCCGCGCCCTCTTCGAAAGCCACCTCCAATCCGTCTTCGCTGACCAATGGCATGTTGGTAAGTTGGTTACACTCTCGGAGTTGGCCACTGACATCACGGACGGCGACCATCTGCCACCGCCGAAGTCTCCAACCGGTGTACCATTCATCACCATAGGAAACATCGTGAAGGAGACCCGCGAGATTGATTTTAGCGACACCTTCATGGTGCCTCGCGCTTACTTTGACGCTCTTAAAACCTACAAGAAGCCTCGGCGGGGAGACGTTCTTTATACCGTCACCGGTTCATTCGGAATCCCCGTCATTGTCCGTGATGACGCCGAATTTTGCTTCCAGCGGCACATTGGCCTTGTTCGTCCGAAGCCCGAGATAAGCAGTTCCTGGCTCTACTATCTCCTCATGTCTCCACAGTTGCTCAAACAGGCAAATGAAGGTGCCACGGGCACGGCACAAAAGACTGTTTCATTAAAACTCCTCCGCAGTTTCATGGTGCCCAAGGTTGCGCCGAACCAACAGAGGCAAGCTGTGGGAAAACTTGACGCCCTCAATGCCGAAACCCGCCACCTCGCCGCCATCTACTCCCGCAAGCTCGCGGTGCTGGAGGCGTTGAAGAAGTCGCTGCTGCACCAAGCCTTCACCGGAGAACTCTGACCATGCCCAATGCCCCAATCACAGAACGCACTTCCAATCCTGCCGAAATCACCACGGTCGGCATCGATGTGGGCGGCGAACGCAAGGGTTTTCACGCCATCGCGATTACCAACGGAGATTATTCGAGCCACCTTGCCACAAAGGACGTGCAGGAACTTTCCTGCTGGTGTCGTGATACGGTGCGAGCACAAGTCATCGCTGTGGATGCACCGTGCGGCTGGAGCATCGACGGACATTCACGCCCCGCCGAGCGCGAGCTAATGCAAAAGAGCATCTGGTGTTTCTCAACGCCGACGCGAGAGAAGGCAGTCGGGCATCCCACCAATTACTTCGGCTGGATGCTGCGGGGCGAGGCGTTGTTTCGTGCGCTCGAAAATGACTTCCCCCTTTGTCGCAAACTGCCCGCAACAAACCGGAAGTGCTGCTTCGAGACTTTCCCGCACGCCATCACCTGGCATCTGCGGGGTGGCAATGCCGATGCTCGGCGTAAGCGTGAACAACGCCGGGCCTTGCTGACGCAGGCGAGAATCGACATCACCGGGTTGACAAACATCGACCTCGTTGATGCCGCGCTCTGCGCCCTCACGGCTAACCGCGCCGCCACGGGCGGTGCGTGCGTGAGTTTCGGTGAGCAGAACACCGGATTGATCATCGTACCCACCCAACCCAACCTATGAACACCACCGAACCCCAGCGCCTCACCGCCATCTGCACCCGAAAGCGCGCCACGCTGGGGCAGTTGAAGAAGTCGGTGCTGCACCAAGCCTTCACCGGAGAACTTTAGGAGACGCCCCATGAGCAGGGAAAAGAAACTCCAGATTCGTAACAGCACCGCCGAGTTCCTGATCTTCACCCGGCAGGCGGGCGAGGACGGCATCGAGGTGCGCGTCGAAGACGAGACCGTCTGGCTGACGCAGAAGCTGATGGCGGCGCTGTTCGAGGTGACCGTTCCGACCATCAGCGAGCATCTGGCCAACCTATATGCCCAAGGTGAAATCTCCGAACCGGCAACTCTTCGGAATTTCCGAACAGTTCAAAAGGAGGGTGCCCGCGATGTCGCCCGGAATATGGATTTCTACAACCTCGACGCCATCATCGCCGTAGGCTTCCGGGTGAACTCCGTCCGCGCCATCCAGTTCCGGCAATGGGCCACAGGCGTCTTGCGGGATTTCGCGATCCGCGGCTACGTGCTGGACAAGGAGCGGCTGAAGAACGGGGCGTTCCTGAGCAAGGAGTATTACGAAAACCTGCTGGCGGAGATTCGCGAGATCCGGGCGAGCGAGCGGAAGTTCTACCAAAAGATCACCGACATCTACGCCACGGCGATGGATTACAGCCCGGAGGCGGAGACGACCCAGACATTTTTCGCCACAGTGCAGAACAAGCTGCATTTCGCCATCCATGGCCGTACCGCCGCCGAACTGATTGTGGAACGGGCGGACAGCAAAAAGGAGCGCATGGGCCTGACGACCTGGAAGAACGCGCCGCACGGGAAGATCCTCAAGCCGGACGTCGTGGTGGCAAAGAACTACCTCACCGAAAAGGAACTGAAGTCACTGGATCGGATCGTGACGATGTATCTGGATTACGCGGAAGATCAAGCCGAGCGCGGCATCCCAATGACCATGCGGGACTGGGCGACCAAGCTGAACGCGTTCCTCCAGTTCAACGAACGGGACATTCTCGATCATCCGGGGAAGGTGAGCCAGGCGGTGGCCAAGGCCTTTGCCGAAAGCGAGTTCGAGAAGTACCGGATCGTACAGGATCGCCTGTTTGAGTCGGACTTCGACCGGCATATCAGGAAGGCTTTGGAAGGCGGCAAGGAAGAATCATGAACGAAGCCGAAACCAGAGCCGAGCACATCGACCCCGCACTTGCCGCGGCGGGTTGGGGCGTCGTTGAGGGGAGCCGCATCCGGCGCGAGTACCCGATCGCGCCGGGCCGCATCGAGGGGCTCGGCCGGCGCGGCAAGCCGCTCATCGCCGACTACATCCTGGAGTACCGCAACCGCAAGCTGGCCGTGGACGAGGCCAAGGCATGGGATGTTGAGTTGACCGAGGGGGTGGCGCAGGCCAAGAACTACGCCGGCAAGCTCGCCGTCCGTTTCGCCTACGCCACCAACGGCCGTGGCATCTACGCCGTGGACATGCAGACCGGCAGGGAAGGCGAGATCGCCCGCTATCCGACCCCCGACGAACTCTGGGCCATGACCTTCGCCGGGGAGAACGCTTGGCGGGACCGGTTCACGGCCGTGCCGTTCGAGGACAAGGGCGGCTCGCACCCGACCCGGTACTATCAGGACACCGCCATCGAGCGGGTGATGGATGCCATCGCGGCGAACCAGCCGCGCATCCTGCTCACGCTCGCCACGGGCACGGGCAAGACCTTCATCGCCTTCCAGATCGCCTGGAAGCTCTTCCACTCCCGCTGGAACCTCTCCCGCGAGCCTTCCCGCCGGCCGCGCATCCTGTTCCTCGCCGACCGGAACATCCTGGCGAACCAGGCCTACAACGCCTTCTCCGCCTTCCCCGAGGATGCGCTGGTGCGGATCGAGCCGGACGACATCCGCAGGAAGGGCAAGGCGCCGAAGAACGGCAGCCTGTTCTTCACCATCTTCCAGACCTTCATGACCTCCGGCGCCCAGGCGTCCGATGAAGTCAATACGGTCAACGCGGTCAAACCCGCCGTCGCCCCGCCGCCGATCTATCCGCTGGCGGAGGACGAGGTCGCCCCCTTGGACATGGCGGCGGAACCGCCCGCGCTCTTCGGCGAATACCCGCCGGACTTCTTCGACTTCATCGTCATTGACGAGTGCTACCGCGGCGGCGCGAACGACGAGAGCGCCTGGCGCGGCATCCTCGAATACTTCGCCCCGGCGGTGCAGATGGGGATGACCGCCACGCCCAAACGCGAGGAGAACGTGGACACCTACCGCTACTTCGGCGACCCGGTCTACATCTACTCCCTCAAGGACGGCATCAACGACGGCTTCCTGACGCCATTCAAGGTGAGGCAAATCCAGACCACGCTTGACGAGTACGTCTACACGCCCGATGATTGCGTTTTGGAAGGAAGCATCGAAGAGGGCAAGCTTTACGACGAGGAAGACTTCAATCGCATCATCGAGATCAAGGAACGGGAGAAGAAGCGGGTTGAAATCTTCATGGCGCTGATTGACCAAAAGGAAAAGACCCTCGTCTTTTGTGCGAGTCAAATTCACGCGTTGGCCGTCCGCGACCTGATCAACCAGATGAAGACCAGCGCCGACCCGAACTACTGCCAGCGGGTGACGGCGAACGACGGCGCGCTCGGCGAGCAGCACCTGCGCGACTTCCAGGACAACGAGAAGACGATCCCGACGGTCTTGACCACGTCGCAGAAGCTTTCGACCGGCGTGGACGCCCGCAACGTCCGCAACATCGTCCTGATGCGGCCCATCAGGCGGATCATCGAGTTCAAGCAGATCATCGGGCGCGGCACGCGGCTTTACGACGGCAAGGACTACTTCACGATCTACGACTTTGTGAAGGCGTGCCAGCATTTCAGCGATCCCGAGTGGGACGGCGAGCCGCTCGAACCGGAGCCCTGCCCGAAGTGCGGCTGCCAGCCGTGCGCGTGCGTAAAGCCGCCGCCGCAAGCGTGCCCCGTCTGCGGCCAGGCGCCCTGCGTCTGCCCGCCGGGTCCCTGCCCGAGATGCGGCCAGCGGCCATGCGTATGCAAAAAGCGGGAAAGGGTGAAGGTAAAACTGGCGGACGGCAAGGAGCGCACCATCCAGCACATGATGATGACCAGCTTCTGGCACCCCGACGGCACGCCCATGTCCGCGCAGCAGTTCATGGAACTGCTCTTCGGCAAGCTCCCGGACTTCTTCAAAGACGAAGCCGAACTCCGCGCCATCTGGAGCGCTCCCGACACGCGCAAGAAGCTCTTGCAAGGGCTGGCCGAGAAAGGTTTTGGCCACGACCAACTATCCGAAATGCAGAAGATCATCGACGCCGAAAAGAGCGACCTGTTCGATGTGCTGGCCCATGTGGCCTACGCCTTGCCGCCGGTCACCCGCGAAGTGCGGGCCGCGAACGCCAAAGTCCACATCAACGCCCAGTTCAATGCCAAGCAGCAACTCTTCCTTGATTTTGTGCTCCAGCACTACATCACGGTCGGCGTGGAAGAACTGGACCAGGAAAAACTCACGCCGCTGCTCCTCCTCAAATACCACAACTCCCTCGCGGATGCCGTCGCTGACCTCGGCGGCCGGCCCGAAGAAATCAACAAAACCTTCGCCGGTTTCCAGAAGTATCTTTATCAACAAACGGCTGCGGCGTGACGAATCGGGTCGCCCGCCGCGAGCCCCCCTTTCCCCTTTTCAGCTTTCCTCTTTCGGCCAGACAAGGGACGGGCCTGAATGGCGTGAATGGCGCTAAGTTAAGGGGCTATTGCCATCTTAATCGTAATCGTAATCTTGATCTTAATATTAATCTTAATCTCTTGGTGGAGAACGGATTACGATTATGATTATGATTATGATTATGATCGGAAGCATCGCTTTACTTAGCGCCATTCGGGACGGGCCTTGCATCTCTCCGGGTGCCTGCAGAACCGACGAAGGAAATGTTGCAATCGCCTCGTAGGGTAACACCCCATCGCCAAAAAAAAGCACGCCGTGCATCATGACGCCCATGACCATAGACATCGACAAGCGATCCACGGTGCTCATGCTGTTGACACTGCTCCTTCCCGCACTGACACGTGGCGCGGGCTCGGACATCTCGGCAGGCACCTTCGGCGTGTACATGGAGAACGACATGTATGCCGGCACGGACCACTACTACACCAGTGGTTCCAAGCTCACGTGGAGTTCTCCCAATCTCGAAACGCTCAGCGACTCCCCGTATGCCAGCCCGTTCCTGCCGATGTTTGATCGGTTGCCCTACATCAACGCAAGCGACTATCAAAAGAACCTCGTTTTCGCACTTGGGCAGAACATCTACACGCCCGACGACACCGAGTCGTCTGGGCTGCTCGGCGATGATCGCCCCTACGCGGGCTGGCTTTACATGGGGCTCGGCATCGTGTGGAAAGATGCGCGGGTGAGAAACTCGCTCGTGCTGAGTATCGGCGTCGTCGGCCCATGGGCCTACGCGCATGAAACCCAGCGCCTGATCCATGATGCGCTTGATCAAGATCATCCGAATGGATGGGAGAATCAACTACACAATGAACTCGGTGTGAACCTCGCGTACGAACGGATTTGGCGTCTTCCCAAGCTCACGAAACGCAGCGGGCTTGACTGGGAGCTCCTGCCCCATGGAGGCGCGGTGGTAGGAAACGTCTATACCTATGTCAACCTCGGCGCCGAACTGCGCGCTGGCTTGAATCTGCCCGATGATTTCGGAACCGGAGTGATCGGTCCGGTGGCCACCACCTCGACGCCCGTCGATGGCATGATGGGCGCAGATCGTTCCCGCTTTGATCTGGGGATGTATGTCTTCGCCCGAGCCGATGGCCGCGCGGTGGGACGCAACATTTTGCTGGATGGAAACACCTTTGGGAGTGGCCCATCCGTGGGGCATAATCCCTTCGTCGCTGATCTCAGCCTCGGCGTGGCCCTGAACATTAAGAATACCAAGATCGCCTACGCCTCTGTCTATCGGACCCGTGAGTTCGACAGCCAGCAGGACGCCCAAATCTTCAACATGGTCTCACTCAACTGGACCTTCTAAATCACCGTCCATGAATCGTTGAGGCGCTTGAACGACGCGTATGTTTTCGAACGGCACGCTTGTGCTCCATGGGGGTGCAACCCCACCAAACCGCGAGGCGTCTGGGCCTCAGCAGACGCTGACTGCGACGGCGTGCTCGCGGCGGTCGTCAACCAGCGGGACGATGCCATCAGCTTGTTCCAGGCCGTCGAGCACCACCCGGAACGGCCGCGCGAGGGCCGCTGCGGACCGCGTAACATGAATATGGTAAAACGTGTCGCGGTAGCGGTAGTGCAGCTTCAGCGCTGTCCAGGCGCGCGGCAGTTGCGGATTGAGCCGCAATTGCTCGGCTTCAAGCCGCACGCCAAGCAGGGTCTCGACGAGCAGCCGGTACATCCAACCGGCCGCGCCCGTGTACCAGGTCCAACCGCCGCGCCCGACATGGGGCACGGCGCCGTAAACATCGGCGGCCATGACATAGGGTTCGACCTTGTAACACTCCACCCCGGCCGCGTTGGCCGTATGCCGGATCGGGTTGAGCCGCGAGAACAATTCCCAGGCGCGCTCGGTTTCGCCAAGCTGCGCGAACGCCATGACGGCCCAGATGGCGCCGTGGGTGTACTGGCCGCCGTTTTCGCGCACACCGGGCGGGTAGCTCTTGATGTAACCGGGCTCCATCGCCGATGTCTCGAAGGGCGGATCGAGGAGCCGGATCAGCCGGTCGTCGTGCCGGACCAGACGCTGATAGACGTGCTCCATAGCCTGACGCGCCCGCGCCGGCTCCGCCGCGCCGGACAGCACCGCCCAGCTCTGGGCGAGGGAGTCAATCTGGCACTCCTCGTTGGCAGCCGAACCGAGCGGGGTGCCGTCATCGAAGGTCGCACGCCGATACCATTCGCCATCCCACCCGTGTGCTTCGATGTTCCGCTGCAAGCGCGCCGCTTGCTCGCGGCAACGGTCGGCCAACACCGTATCGTGGCGGCGGCGGGCGAGTTCCTCGAACCGCTGCAACACGTGGTAAAGAAAGAACGCCAGCCACACGCTTTCACCCCGACCGTGCGCTCCGACCAGATTCATGCCGTCGTTCCAGTCGCCGCTGCCGATCAATGGCAGTCCATGTTCACCAAAACGCAGGCCATATTCGATCGCCAGCACGCAATGCTCGTAGAGCGTTCCGGATTTTCCAGAAAGGCGCGGCAGATCATAGTACGATTCCTCATCGGCGTTTACCGGGCGGCCGTCGAGATACGGCGCACGCTCGTCGAGAACGCCGGTGTCGCCAGTCATCGTCACGTAGCGACAGGTGGCGTAGGGCAACCAGAGGTAATCGTCGGAGCAGTGCGTGCGCACGCCGCGTCCGCTGGGCGGATGCCACCAGTGTTGCACGTCGCCTTCGCTGAACTGGCGACTGGCGCACCGCAACAGATGCTCGCGGGCGATCCATGGCGCGGCGTGCAGCAGCGCCATCGTGTCTTGGAGCTGATCGCGAAACCCGTACGCCCCGCCGGACTGGTAATAGCCGCTCCGCCCCCAATAGCGCGCGGCCAAAACCTGATACTCCAGCCACCCATTGACCAGCAGGTTCAGGGCCGGGTCGGGCGTCTCGGCGTACACGACGCCCAAGGTGCGCTTCCAGAACTCCCAGACGCTCTCCAGAGCGAGCCGCGCGCCAGCCGGATCGCCGAAGCGCCGGATGAGCTGGTGCGCCTCTTCGACATCATTCCCGGCCCCGAGCGTAAAGACCAGTTCGTGTTCCTCGCCATCGGCCAACGCGATACCCGCTTGCATCGCCGCGCAGGGATCGAGCCCCGCGCCCGTGCGACCCGAAAGACGCGCCCGGCGCATCGCCGCCGGACTGGCCATCATGCCGTTGCGCCCCAGAAATTCCGCGCGGCTTCCGGTGACGGTCCGCGCGGCGTCGCTGACGTTGACGAAAACGGTTTTGTCGGCAAACTCGCGATTGTACACGGTGCGCGCGAAGAGCGCGCCCGTGGCCGGGTCCAGGGAGGTGACCACGTGCATCAGGTTCGTGTGGCGCCACTGACCCAAGACCAGCTCCCAGTAGCCGGTGACCGACAACCGCCGGGTTCGGCCCGAGCGATTGCGGAGCTTGATCGTCACCACTTTCACGGGTGCATCTTGCGCCACATAGGTCCAGAGTTCCGACTCGATGCCCAACTGCGCGTACTCGAACACGCTGTACCCAAACCCGTGACGGCAGACATAGGTTCCGCTTCCCCGCGCGGGCAAAGGCGTGGGCGACCAGAACTGGCCGGTTTCTTCGTCCCGAATGTAGAAAGCCTCGCCGCTCAGATCTCCCACCGGATCGTTGTGCCAGGGTGTCAGCCGGAATTCATGGGCGTTGTCCACCCAGGTATAGGCCCCGCCACTTTCGCTGACCACCGAACCGATGCGGGCGTTGGCGAGCACATTGGACCAGGGCGCGGGGGTGGCCCGACCCGGCGCGAGCGAGATCACGTATTCCCTGCCGTCGGGTGTAAACCCCCCCAGCCCGTTGAAGAAGATACGTTCACGCGGCGGCAGCGCAGACGCGGCGGCCGTCAAGGGGGAGCGGCTCGGCGTGAAGCGAGGCATTACCCGCTCCAGCGGGGCCTGCCGCTCGACTTGCCCGGTGAGCGTCTCCGCGCTGTCGGTGATGATCACCCGCGCAACCGTTTGCAGCAGAATCCGCTGCTCCTCCGACAACTGTTCGCTGCGCCGCGGGAAGATGCCGCCTGGCTTATCCACCCGGTGCGCCTCCGTACCTGCGGCAATCAAGCTCAAAACCTGTTCCTGAAGCACCTGACGATATCCGGAAAAGTCCTCGTTCAAGATAATCAGATCGGTCTTCAAGCCTTTCTCGCGCCAATAGGCGTGGGCCTTGAGCACCTCCCGCACCCGCTCGATCCGATGCACGTCGGCGATGCGCAGCAGCACGATCGGCAGATCGCCTGAAATGCCAAAGGCCCACAAGCCGGGCTGCCCGAGCCGATTGCGAACCAGGAGGCCGGCGTCGGCGCGGAGGCGCGGGTTCGCAAACAGCACCGCGCCCGCGAGCTCGACATAGACCTGCGCCTCGGCTTCGGTCGCCTGCAACTGGCGCAACACGAGTTGGCTGTGGGACCAGGCCATTTCGAACGCGCGCGCGGCGAAACTGGAATCGCGGTACTTATCGATCAGTACCAGCGCGGCCGCGCGCGTGTCGGCCATGCCGGAAATGATGTGCCACGTGGCAACGGTGTCGGCGGCGATGACCATGCCGCATCGGATGGCGACGATCGGATCGAGCGTCGCGCCCTCCGTGCCCGACAGCGGCCCGGGGGCGTCAAACGCCGCTGGCGCGTCCACCGTGCGATTCCGTCCGATAAACCGCGCCCGGTCCGTCTCGTAGGAGGCGTCGCCGGCCAGCGCGCCCTGGGTGGTCATCAGGTGGAACATCCACGGCGGCTCCTCGCCCGGCGCACGCGGTCGGCGCATACAGAGAATGGCCTGCGTGTCGCGGAGAATCTCCGTGCGCACGAACAAATTGCTGAAGGCCGGGTGCGCGAGATCCGCGTCCGGGGGCGCAAGCACGATCTCTGCGTAACTCGTCAGTTCGATGGTGCGAAGGCGGGATGAAAAATTCGTGAGTGTCACACGGCGGACTTCAACGTCATCCTCGGGTGACACGGCGATTTCCGTGTGCGCTTCAATCTCTTCGTCGCGCCGGCGATACTCGGCGCGCCCCTGCAGAAAAATCGCCTCGCCGTATTTCGCTGCGCGCCGCGTCGGTTGGTAAGCCGTTGACCACAGCACGCCCGTGACGGTGTCGCGCACATAGCAGAACAGGCCCCATCCGTCGCGAGTGGCGTCCTCGCGCCAGCGCGTGACCGCCAGATTTTTCCAGCGGCTGTACCCGCCGCCCGTGTGGGTGACCATCACGTGATAGCGTCCATTGGACAGCAGATGCACATGCGGCAGCGGCGTGTCCGGCGAGGGGAAGACGCGCATGAGGGCGGCGGCCGCCTCCGGCGGCTGGCGCGCGGCGCTCACCTCGGCCGCGTGGGGATGCAAGGGGGAGGCGATCTTAGGGATACGCTCGTGCAACAGCAATTCCGCCGCCTTGAAAGCCGGGTCGGAAAGAAACCGGCGCTGCATCGGCCGGTCCAGCAGCAGGTGCGTCAGCGCCAGCAGGCTCATCCCCTGGTGATGCGCCATGTAACTGCGCAACAGGACCCCCTCCTTGCCCTGCGGCATGCGCGCGGGCGAGAAATCAATCGCTTCATACAATCCGTGAGCGCCGCCGTATCCTTTCTCCACCAGCGTCTGAAGATTTCGGCAGGCCTCGCGGGGCATGACCATCAACGCCAGTGCCGAGGCGTACGGCGCGACAACCAGATTCTCCGCCAGGCCGCGCTTGAACCCCAGTCCCGGCACGCCGAAAGCCCCATACTGGTAGACCCCCTGCGCGTCGGTGGCGTTGTAGCACGATTCGGAAATCCCCCACGGCACACCGCGCTGGCGTCCGTATTCAATCTGCCGGGCCACGACCGCCCGGTAGGATTGATCGAGCAACGTGTGCTCGTACGTCGGCATCACGAGCAGGGGCATCAGGTACTCGAACATCGAACCGCTCCACGACAACAAAGCCATCGCGCCGACGTGGGTGGTCACCTGTCGGCCCAGGGCAAACCAATGCTCCTGCGGCAGCCGATCCTGGGCGATGAGCATGAAACTGGCCAAACGCGCCTCCGAGGCGAGCAGGTCGTAATACGCCGGATCGCGGCGCCGCTCGCTGACGTTGTAGCCAATCACCAGCAAAGCGCGGGCGGGATCGTAGAGAAAAGCGAAGTCCATCTCCGCCTGCGCGGCACAACTCCGGGCGAGCCGATCAATCCGACGGAGGCGCTCGGCGGCGCGTGGTCCACCGGCGGCCTCGCCGGCCAAATCCTGCAGCGTCGGAATGCCTTCGAACGGGCGGGTATCGGGCACGAGCAACAGCAAATCGTCGCGCACAGCCCGGCACTGCCGCGCGAATGCGTGCCGCCACGCCTGCCGGTTCGCATCACCGTCGGCGGGCAGCGTCTCGATCTCACGGCCGAGTTCCTGAAGCAGCGTCATCGTGGCGGACAGGGTCGCCGGCGGGGTCGCATTCAGTTTCGTCCGCAGGGACGCGAGGGGCGGGGCACCCGCCCTGTCCAGCGTGTCCCGCAGTCCAGAGAGCAGCCGGGGCGAGACGACGGGCTGCGTTTTCAACTCCAGCAGACCGCTGCGCAAGACGGCCAACGCCCCGGCGAGGTTACCGCTGTCCACGCTCGACACATAAAGCGGCCGAAGCGGCACCAGCGTGCGCGTGTCGTACCAGTTGTAGAAATGGCCATGGTAGCGTTCGAGACGCTCCATAGCGCCAAGGGTCTGTTCCGTGCGTTCGAGCAATTCACCGGTGGAGAGGTAACCAAAATCCCACGCCGACAGATTGGCCAGCAAGGCCATGCCGATATTGGTCGGCGAGGTTCGTGAGGCGACGAGGCGCGTCGGGGTTTCCTGAAGATTGTCAGGCGGCAGCCAGTTTTCCTGAGCGTTGACGAGCGTTTCGAAGTAGCTCCAGGTTTGGCGGGCCAGCCCGTGCAGGAACACGTGTTGAGCCTCGGAGAGGACCGGTTGGGGGGTCGTCAGCGGCCGGCTGATCCACCAGCCGACGGCGGGCGCGATGAGCCACAGCAGCAGCAGCGGCCCGCTGAAGAGCAACTCGGCGGGATGCGCCAGCGCCAGCCACACGCCGGCGATCGCTCCGAACAGCGGCGCGACCCACATCTCCGAGAAGAAGTCAGCCGGCGTCTTGCAGCCGTTGCGCCGCGCATAGCGCGGCGTGTGCCAGAGCAACAGGCCTCGCCGCGTGAACGCCATGCGACCGGCGGAAACAAGGATCGCGTCCAGATGGACCACGGCCCGATACGGCAGGCTGCAAAGCGCAAGCGCGGCCTCAGCCCCCTGTCGGCCAATCGCTCCGAAGATGGCGTTACGATGGACGGCCCACGTCCGTTCGCGGGGTTTTTGAAGCGCTTCAACCAACACGGTGACGCCCACGGGCAGCAGCAGCAGAGCGAACGCAAACAGCGTCCAATACCCCGTCAGCGCGGGGACGCCCATCACCCAACCGCCGAGCAGCAGGAGAAACAGGGCCGGGGGCACCAGACTTCGGCGCAGGTTGTCGAAGATCTTCCACCACGCGAGCGCGGTCAGCGTATTGGGCACCCGCTTGCTGGACGACCCAAGCACCCGCGGCAGGAGCCATCCGGCGATCTGCCAGTCGCCACGAATCCAGCGATGACGCCGGCTCATCTCGGCGGTGAAACTCGCGGGATGGTCCTCATGCAACTCCACGTCCGTCACCAATGCCGACCGGGCATAACCGCTTTCCACCAAGTCGTGACTCAGAATCAGGTTTTCCGGAAACCGCCCGGCTGTGGCCTGCCGGAAGGCGTTTACGTCATAAAGACCTTTGCCCACATACGACCCCTCCGCAAACAGGTCCTGGTACACGTCCGACACTTCGCGCGTGTAGGGATCAATGCCCGCTTCGCCGACGCTGAGCTGGGCAAAGCGCGAACGATGGGCCGCGAGCAGACTGATGGGCGTGCGCGGCTGTAGGATGGCATACCCCTCGACCACGCGCCCGGTGGATGGATCGAAGCGCGGTCGGTTCAGCGGATGCACCAGCGTGCCGACGAGTTTGCGGGCGGCATCGCGCGGCAAGGCGGTGTCTGTGTCCAACGTCAACACGTAGCGAATCGTGGGCAGCACCGCCAGATCGGCGATGATCTCGGAGAACGGCGTGCGCGGCCCGCCGCAGAGCAGCGCGTTGAACTGTTCCAGCTTGCCCCGTTTGCGTTCGTAACCCATCCAGAGGCGCTCGTGCGGGTTCCAGACCCGCGGCCGGTGAAAGAGGTAGAAGCCGGGCGCGTCCACGAAACCATACCGCTCGTTCAACGCGCGGATCCCGTCACGCACCAGACGCACCAGTTCTGCGTCGTCGTCTTGCGTCGCGGCGGGCGCATCACGAAAGTCGGTCAGCAGTGCGAAGAACAGATGCGGATCGCGATTTCCCAGAAATCGGACCTCCAGTCCTTCCAGTAAATCGGCGACGGCCCGTGCATCGGTCAGGAGCGTGGGGATCGCCACCAGGGTGCGATCCGTGTCTGGTATCCCTTTCGATAAGTCCATCCGCGGCAGGGCGCGTGGCCCGACCAAGAGACTCGTCGCCAGGTTCACCAGCGCGACGGCCATCTGGGACGCCACGAGGATGCCCAGCGCCGCTAGCAGCCAGACCCGCCAGTCGCCCCAGCCCAACAGCCGGAGCGGCTCCAGCAGCGGGCTGGTGGCGACCGCCGTGACCCCAGCCAGCGCTCCGACATAGAGACCGACCGGAAAGCGGCGCGCCATCCGCGAAAATGACCGGCGCAGCGACCAGCGGACGCGGACGAGGCGCTCCAGCCGATCACACCCCTGGTCGATGAGATAGTAGCCCACATGGGCGGTGCGCGACAGCGGGCCGTCACGGCGCAGAGCTTCCGCGGCAAGATCGACGACCGTGCGGGCCACCGTCTCCTCGGCGGTTTGGGACCGCCGCGCCAGATCTTCGACGACATGGCGATACCGGTCGCGCGTCAAGAAGTCCATGTCGGCATACACGCCGAGAGGATCGGCGCGCAGCGCCTGTTCGGTCGCGCTCGACGTTTCCACGAAGGTCCGCCAGTTGATCGCGCCCAACGCGCGCAGACTGCCGATGCAGTTGCCGATGGAAACCTGATCAGCCGCCTGGCTCTGGGTGTCGGCCCGCTGCAGGCGCTCGCGGGTCACGCCCTGCTCGGCGAGCCGGTGTTGCACCCAGCTCTCGACGGTAGCCATGGCCGGCCCTTGCCCCTGCAATCGTTCGCAGAATTCCTCGACAAACGGGCTGCTGAACGACGGCTCGGACTCTGCCATCTCCGCCAGCACCCGCAGGACCGTCGCTGAATTCTCCTCCGTCGCCGTCAGCAGGCGAGCGGCCCACCGTTTGGCCAGAACCAAATCGCTACGACGTCCGGCGATATGCGCCGAGACGCGTCGCAAGTTCTCGATCAGCCCCAAACGCAGCATGATCGGCACGGCCCACAGCTCGCCCAGGATCAGCGTTTTGACGGACTGGTAGGCCGCAACGAAGTGGCTGACGTTTTCGGCGTCCACGCGTCCGTCAGCGTGAGCGATCAGCTCCAGGGCGATGTCATACACGCGGGGAAATCCGGCCGCCGCGCCATGCGCCAGTCGGGGCAGCTCCCGACTGTAGGTCCGAGGGAAGTGCAGACGCGCGAGACGGATTTGCTCCTCAACCAGGTAAAAATTATCCAGGAGCCACTCGCCTGCCGGGCTGCCACGCCGCCCTTCGGCCTCCGCGCCGGTCATCATATCATAGGCCTGAATCAGCATCCGTTCGTTGTCCGCCAAACGCGGCAGCAGCCGGTTCGGACCCGACTGCGGGTCTAGCTGATGTCGCCCCGCCAGGGCAACGGCATGCCGACGCAACTGCTCGACGCTGAACAATTCGGCGCGCAGAGGCCCTTCCGTCGCGCGAGCGCGCGGCGAAGACCGCCTTTCTTGCCACCGTGTGCGACCTAACCGTGTCGTTTGCATATCTTTCCTTCATCCAAGCCTTGCCGACTGAAGGTTACAACACCAATCACGCAAACGATATGGGGTAAAACCCTATTTCACCTGCGATGCCGCGAAATCCCAATTTACCAGATGGTCCAGGAATGCCTGGACGAAATCTTTGCGGCGGTTCAGGTGGTCGAGATAGTAGGCGTGCTCCCAGACGTCACAGGTCAGGAGCGCGGTTTGCCCGTGCGCGAGAGGCGTATCCGCATTAGACGTCTTGATGATCTTCAGCGTGTCGCCCTCCTGCACCAGCCAAGCCCATCCGCTCCCGAACTGGGTCAGGGCGGCTTCGCTAAAGGCGGCCTTGAAGGCATCGAAACTGCCGAATGTGGCGGTGATTCGCTCCGCCAGCTTACCGGTCGGCGCGCCTCCGCCATTGGGCTTCATGCTCTTCCAGAAGAACGTGTGATTCCAGACCTGGGCGGCGTTGTTGAACAGACCCGCCTGATCCGGTTTGCCCGCCGTCTGCCGAATGATCTCTTCCAGAGGCAAACCGGCCATCTTCGTGTCAGCCGCGAGTGTGTTCAGATTGTCCACATAGGTCTGATAGTGCTTGCCGTAGTGAACGCTCAGCGTCCGCGCCGATAGGTGCGGCTCCAACGCATCCTGCGCGTAGGGCAGCGTCGGCAGTACGAAAGCGGGATCGTCTCCGCCTGCGGCCAGAGTCTTCGCGGGTACCTGCGCATTCGCTGCGAGCAACAGGCCTGTCAACGGAAGCAGGCTCACCATCGCCAACCTACTCTTACTCAAATGCGGATTCATGTGTGGATCTCCTTGTTTGGATTTGATGATACCTAATTACTGCAATGCAATAGTTTAGACACACATTACCCGAGACCTGTTTCGAGACCGGCTAGATCAGTTGCCGGGTCGATCGATCTGGGCGCCCGAGCGTTCCACGAGGCGATGGCGGGTTGGTCGGGGCGATTATGTTCATAGCAGAGCACGCTGACCGATGCGGTGTTTAGTAAAAAATGTTGTGCATGCGCGACGGTCAAGCCGATCCACCGCGCGGCGAGCACGCGGCCAACGTGGCCGTGGGAGAAGAGCGCGACATTGCCATCGAGCGTGCGGAGATGGGCAATCACGCGATCCGCGCGGGCGGACAGTTGAGCGGGCGTCTCTCCGTTGGGCGCGCCATCGCGAAAGAGATTCCAGCGTGGCCGCGATGCGGCTATCTCAGCAGGTGTACGCCCCTCATCATCCCCGTTGTCCCACTCCGCCAGATCCGGCACGATTGTCGGCGGCGGCTTCAGCCCCGCCAGCGCGCACGTCTGTCGCGCACGTTGGAGCGGGCTGGTCAGCACGTGGGTGAATAGGATGTTCCGGAGCCGCAGCCCCACCTCTCGCGCCTCGTCTTCGCCATGGGCGGTCAGTGGAATGTCCGTGCTCCCGGTGTATTGGCCGGAGCGTGACCACGCGGTTTCGCCATGGCGGATGAAGTAGATGTTGAGCGACTGAGGAGCACAACCATATTCACTGGTCTTGCGGTTTGTCATGACGGCTTTGTCGTCAGCCACCCGCGCCGTTGCGGTGGCGATCAATACGCGGGTACTCATGATCGATCGCCCCACTTCCAGTTCCGCACGTCCGGCATGTCCACACCATGCTGGTCGATGTAGCGCGTATGCTCGCTCAGCTTGTCGGTCATCAGCGCGTGCAGCGTTGCGCCTCGATTTCCAAGCGAGCCAACCCGACGAATCGCGTCCTGCACCAAGTGGAAACGGTCCAGATCGTTCAGCACGGTCATGTCGAAAGTGGTGGTGATGGTGCCTTCTTCCTTGTAGCCGCGCACATGGAGCTGTCCGTGGTTCGTGCGGCGATAGGTCAACCGGTGGATCAGCCACGGGTAGCCGTGAAAGGCGAAGAGGATCGGTTTGTCCTTCGTGAACAGGGCGTCGAAGTCCCGATCACTCAGCCCGTGCGGGTGTTCGCTTTCCGGCTGCAGCTTCATCAAGTCCACAATGTTGACCACGCGAATTTTCAGCTCGGGCAGGTGGTTCCGAAGGATGGAAACGGCGGCGAGCGTTTCCAGCGTGGGCACGTCGCCGCAACAGGCCATCACGATGTCCGGTTCTGTTGCCCGAGCGCATCCCGCCCATTCCCAGATCCCGATCCCCCGGGTGCAGTGCTCCACGGCCTCGTCCATCGTTAGCCATTGCGGTGCCTGGTATTTGCCGGCGACCACCACGTTGACGTAGTGGCGGCTCCTGAGGCAATGGTCCCACACCGATAACAGGCAGTTGGCGTCGGGCGGCAGGTACACACGCACGACCGACGCCTTCTTATTGACCACATGATCGATGAAGCCGGGGTCCTGATGCGTAAAGCCGTTATGAGCCTGCTGCCAGACATGCGAGGCGAGCAAGTAATTCAGCGAGGCGATCTTGCGCCGCCAGGGAAGCTCGGCACTGACCTTCAACCACTTGGCATGCTGGTTGAACATCGAATCGATGATGTGGATGAACGCCTCGTAACAGTTGAAGAGGCCATGCCGCCCGGTGAGCAAATAGCCTTCGAGCCAGCCCTCGCATTGATGCTCGCTGAGCATTTCCATCACGCAGCCGTCTGTTGCCAGAAACTCATCATTGTCCCTTGTTCGGGCTTCCCACTGCCGGTTGGTTACCTCAAAAACGCAATTTAACCGGTTGGACAGCGTTTCGTCGGGGCCGAAGATGCGGAAATTCCGTTGCTTGCTGTTGAGGCTCACCACCTCGCGCAGAAACTCCCCCAGTTCGTGCGTGTCGGCGGCTTGAACGGCGCCCGGCGCCGGGACCACTACCGCATAGTCGCGAAAGTCGGGCATCATCAGGTCGCGCAACAGCAGACCGCCGTTCGCGTGAGGATTGGCCCCCATGCGGCGGTCGCCCGTGGGCGCAAGCTCGGCCAGTTCGGGGATAAGACGCCCGCTCTGATCGAAGAGTTCTTCCGGCCGATAGCTCTTCATCCAGTCTTCAAGAAGCTTGAGATGGTCAGGATGCTCCGCATCAATCAGGATGGGGATCTGGTGCGCCCGGAAGGTGCCCTCGATCTGCAGTCCATCGACCTCCTTCGGTCCTGTCCAGCCTTTGGGGGATCTGAGGACGATCATCGGCCAGCGCGGACGGTCGGGTGCCCCGTTTTCCCGTGCGCAGCGTTGAATCTGGCGGATTTCCTGAACGGCTCTGTCCAGGACTTCGGCCATGCGTTGGTGCATGGTTTTGGGATCGTCGCCCTCCACGAAGTAGGGCGTCCAGCCATAGCCGCGGAACAGTTGCTCCAGCTCTTCCGGTTCGATGCGCGCCAGGACAGCCGGATTGGCGATCTTGTAGCCGTTGAGATGCAGGATCGGCAGCACGGCCCCGTCAGTGATCGGGTTGAGGAACTTGTTGGAGTGCCAGGCCGTGGCCAGCGGGCCGGTTTCGGCTTCGCCATCCCCGACTACGCAGGCGACGATCAGTTCCGGATTATCGAACGCGGCGCCGAAGGCATGGCTGAGCGAATAGCCGAGTTCGCCGCCCTCGTGAATCGAGCCCGGGCACTCCGGAGACACATGGCTGGGAATGCCGCCGGGGAACGAAAACTGCTTAAACAGCTTTTGGAGTCCGGCCTCATCCTGGCTGATGTCGGGGTAGATCTCGCTGTAGGTACCCTCCAAATACGTGTTGCCCACCAGCGCCGGACCACCATGGCCGGGGCCGGAGATGTAGATCATGTCCAGATCGTGTTCCGTGATGACCCGGTTGAGGTGCACATAGATGAAATTCTGACCCGGCGTGGTCCCCCAATGGCCGAGCAGCATCGCTTTCACATGGGCGGACTTCAGCGGCTCACGCAGTAGCGGGTTGTCACGCAGATAGAGCTGGCCGACCGAGAGATAGTTCGCCGCGCGCCAATAGGCATCCATCTTGTGGAGCAGGTCGAGCGTCAGCGTATCTGTTTTCATGGTTCAGTTCTCCTTTTTCATCTGACTCGGTTTCATTCTTCTCGCCGGGCGTGGCGCCCAAGTTTGACCATCTCCAGAACGAGCAACGGGATGGCTCCCACGGCGAGCAGCAACAGGCAATCGGTGAATGGCATGTGTGACGTCTTCAGAAAGCGCCCCAGCATCGCGCTGTGTTGGCTCCACACCTGAAGGGTGAAGGAAAGGGCAACCACGAGCATGAGATTGACGTTTGTGAATAGGGAGATGCGCCAGACCGGCTTCGCCGAGCAGGCCGGAGATAACACCGGCCGCGATGAGAATCCAGATCAGGAGGCTCTTGAACTGGCCGAGCACAATCCGAAGCGGGCTGATGGGTTTGCCTTCCTTCAGTTCGTTCGGGCCGCTGGTCGAAAGGCGCTGCGCCGCTTCCTGCGAAGAGAGCCCAACCGCCGCGGACTCAAGCCGGCTCAGCACATCCTCAGCCGACTGGCTGTGCCAAGCTGTGTTCGCCGGCTGTGCGGCGAACCCCTCGCTATCTGCGGGCAGAAGGCTGTAAGTCGTTGGGTCTGCACCAACCGGATTGTTCATGCCTTTCCCTTTGGCTGCTGTTTTGACGACCGTTGCATCAGGTTCTCCATCAATTTGTCGAACGGCTGATTGAACTTCGTGACGCCTTCGTCCTCCAATTGCTGAGTAACCGCATCGAGACTGATTCCGATATCCGACAATCGCTTCAAGATCCGTGCCGCATGGGCAACATCTTTCTCGAGACGGGCTTGCGCGTCTCCATGGTCGCGATAGGCGTCGAACGTTTCGACCGGAGCCGTGTTCACCGTGTCCGGTCCGATGAGGGCCTCAACGTATTTCACGTCGCTGTAATCGGGATTCTTTGTGCCCGTGCTGGCCCAGAGCAACCGCTGAACGTGAGCGCCCTGCGCCGCCAGACTCCTGAACCGGTCGCCGTCGAAGATCTCTTTGAATATCTGATAGGCCATCTTCGCGCTGGCGATTGCGACTTGCCCGAGCGCCTCCTTCGCGACATCTGCCGCTGGGCCGTTTTTCTCGATGATTGGTTTCAGCAGCGGGTCCACTAGCACATCGATACGGCTCACAAAGAAACTGGCCACCGAGGCCACGTGGTTCACCGCTTGCCTTTGGCTCAACCGCGCTTCGATGCCAGCGATGTAGGCTTCCGCCACCTGCCGGTAACGAGACAGCCCAAAGATCAAGGTCACATTGACGTTGATTCCTTCCCCTATCAGTTGCCGGATGGCGGGCAGTCCTTCGACTGTGGCGGGCACTTTGATGAAGACGTTGGGCCGGTTCAGGGCACTCCACAACCGGCGGGCTTCCATCAGCGTGCCAGGAGTGTTATGCGCCAGATGAGGGTTGACCTCCAAGCTGATGTAACCGTCTTTACCGTCGGTCCGGTCATAAAGCGGCCGGAACGCATCGGCGGCGCTTTGAACATCGCGCCGGGTGATCGCTTCATAGATATCCTGAGCGCCCTTCCCTTTAACCGCCAAGTCGCGAATATCCTCGTCGTAATCGTGACTCTCCACAATAGCCTTCTCGAAGATGGCGGGATTGGAGGTCATCCCCCGGAGTCCATCCTCTTCGATCAGACGCCGGAGCTCGCCGCCTGCGATCAGGTCGCGTCGGATGTAGTCCAGCCAAATGGACTGCCCGAGTGTTTCCACGTGTTTTACAGGATTGATCTTCATGGGGTTGCCTCGGTAACACGGTCGTGGAATCAGGCACGGCGTGACTTACGACGGTACGTATGGCCACCACCGCCCCAATGAACAATGTCGACAACACAGGCGGCGATGAAGAGCGCCAGCCATCCGCCGGTCAACGTGTGATTGTTGTTCAGCATGGCCGCGACGTAGGCGAGGGTGGTATACGGCATGAACACAAAGCCCACGAGCGGCCACAACCGGGTTTCAAACGCGCGTTTGAACCAGTCCGTCATCAAGAAAGCGATGACCATCAAAACGCGAGGCACGGCCAAAGCAATAACTACAAGTAGACATCCCATCGCTCTTCTCCGTTATGATATCGTAACAACACATCCCAGCCCCTTCTTTTTCTCAGAAGCCAAGAATAAACGGGCACCCTTTTTAGCAGCACCTATCCTGATGCGCCGTTGATGGCACGCCCGTCTCTGTCGCCGGGGCTACAGGAGAGCGGTCGGCTATACTGTGTCCCCCGCTTCATCCACGGTCTGCTTGGCAATATCCTTTGCTTTCGCCACGAACTTACGAGCGTTGTCCTTGGCTTTCCGGACGCCAGCCTCCGCGCTCTGCTTGACGTGTCCCATGGCCTGATCCATCTGGCCCTTGGCGCGCAATTTGTCGTTGTTGACCAGCGTACCCGCCGCTTCTTCGATTCGGCCCTTCGCTACTTCTATCGATCCATTCATGATTCCCTCTCTTTTCTTGTTTCGAACGTTGGTTCTTTCGTTGGTGACGAGAGCGTACACCATCGGCTGAACACACGGGTATAGGGTGTAACCCTACGCGCGTATCCCCGGCGTGTCGATCAACATGGCGCCACCCTCCAGAACAAGCAACGGGCGTCGGGAGGTGGTAGAAAAACCCTCGGGACGACGCTATGAATCATGGCGGGGCCGCCCGATGCGTGGCACTGCACACACACCCAGTCGCCCACACACGGCAGGTCACTGGCGGACTCGACTGCGAAACGGAACTTGCCCGCGAGCTCCGCAAAGGTGTCGGCCCCTGTGAAAGATATTCTGGACATCTTTACCCGTTTCTGGCACGGTAGCCTCATGCATTCCCTGCTCCCATCCGGTTCCGGGATGATTTCGGCCAATGCGGACCGATGCCAGCCGAAATGTGATTTGTTATCCATAGCCTTTCAAGCCGTGAGGCGGATCGCAGAAACACTGATTGTCTTTGCAGTCGGGGCCGGGAGCGTGAGGACCCTGGCCGCCGGGGAGGATCCCTTTGCGGACGTTGTGGCCGCGCCACAGGTCGTGGTGAACGCCGCCGCCCTGTCGGAACCGCAGTGGACGGATAATCTGCTCCTCCGCAAGGAGGTGTATCTGCTGTTTGCCACGAGTGACGAGACGGACGGCATCATGTCGCGACTGTCGGCGGGGTTTGAGGTGCAGAAGCGATTCTCCACGGCGACGCGCACGCTGGCATCGGTCGACTATCAGGGACGTCTCGTTTACCGGGATCGCATGCGGGATACATCTGTCGACCCGATGGGGCATGACGCATCGCCGTGGGAGTACGAAACGCATAATGCGTATCTTGACTTCTATAACCTGTTTGGCGGCCCCGGTCGCTTCAATCTCCGGTGCGGCTATTTCTATCAGCCTTTTGGCCTCAACCAGCAGACCGATACGCATGGGACGATCCTGCAACTGTCCAATGACCGCCTGTTTGGTTCGGATCGCGACGGTCAGGCGATTCTGTACGGCACGTTGACGGACGATCTGGATTACACCGTCGGCTACCTGCTGGGCGCAGGACCGGATTTCAAGCTGGCGGGTCAGACGGGCATGGGGATCGCACGCGTGGCGCTAAACAGTGATTGGCTCTTCCGCCGCGGACTTGAGGTCGGGATGAGCGTTGCGGCCGGCGAGCGTGTTTCCGAGTACGACCGGATGCGCATGGAATCGTCTGTGACGAACAACCCGGCCATGGCACGACGCGCCGATACCCCGGCGCGCAACGCGATGGCCGGGTCAATGATCGGCAACGACCCCCTGATTACGACCTTCCGCGCGGGTCTGGACGTGCGCAAACGGATGGATTCCACGATCGGCCCCTTTACGCTGACCGGCGAGGCTGCGATGGGCACGGATGACGGCGATCCCATCCTGTCGGGACTGACGCAGGCGGACTGGCTCAATCCCGGGCGGCGCTGGGGCGTGGCGGCACACGTGCAATACTTCCGGCGCGAGGGTTCAGAGGAACACGACCATGCGGAGGAATCGCGGGCAACCTTTGTGCTTACGCGGTACTTCCGAAACGACGTGGGCAATGCGTCCTTGCACTGGGTCGCCCTGGCGGTGGCGCAAGATCTCCAGCCGTCTGACGGTCCAGACGACACGCTGGCCATGGTTCACTATTACCGGTATTGGTGAGCGTGATGACTGCACACATGCTGCTGTTGACAGGGATTCTGGCGTTGGCTCCGATGATGTCGCGCGCGGCGGTCGGATGTACGCTCAGCAATCCGGCGCGAGACCTCCAGTCCCTTTTCCCTGAGATGACCTCGTATCGCGAGGATGTGAAGGAACTGCCGAAGTTCCCGCAGGGGCGGGAGCTGTATGAAGCGCTCCACGCACGCATGGGCGGCGAACTCGATCCGGTCTACGAAGCCTTCGATACGCCTTACACCCTCTATTCGGTCTTCAAAGGCGAGGAACGGATTGGCTACGTCCACGGCGTCAATGTGCCGGGGCGCGGCGGCGTGATCCAGGTCTTTGTGTCAGCCGAGCCCGCCACAGGGGCGATCAGCAAGCTCTTTTTCCAGCGCCTGGAGAGTCCGGGCGGCGCGATCCTGCGGGCCCGGGAGACGCGCGATCAGTTCACCGGACTTTCGCTGGCCGATTTCTACAAGCACGATTATTATGCGGAGGTCGAGCCCGGCAACACGGCCGACAAGATCGCCCGGATCAAGCCGCCGGCCGCGCTGCCCGAGGATGCGAAACCGGATTGGGACGCGACCTTGCGCGGACTTCGCAAGAATCTGATCCTGCTGGACATCTTTGCGTTCGACCGGCGCTATGAACCGTTTTTCAAACGTGCCGAAGAGGCGCGCCAAAAGAAAGGGAACAAACCATGAAACCTATCCGCAGCGTCGCATGGATGCTATTGGCCACAGCCGTCGCGGGCGTGCTGATCGCCGGATGCGGGCGCAAGGCCGGTCACGGAACGCATTTTGGCGAGCCGTTCACATCCGCGCCGGTTGTGACGATTGCGCAACTGCTGGAAACGCCGGAGGCCTTTCAGCGGAAGCCGGTGCGCGTGCAGGGAACCATCGAACGGCAGTGTCCCATGGCGGGGTGCTGGTTCTTCATACACGACGGGCAGGGCCGTTCCATCAAGGTGGAACTTGGCGACTACCTGCCCAAGTTGCCGCAAAACATCGGCAACATCGCCGAGGCTGAAGGCGAGTTGATCAAAAAAGGGGCTGCCTACGAATTCATCGGCACACGCGTAACGTTCACAAAAAAGGACGCTCCATGACGTTCACGGCTTTCGCATGGAAAAATCTGGTCCGCCGTCCGGTGCGCACGGCGTTGACGGCGGGCGGGGTTGCGCTGGCTGTCGCGGTGTCGGTGAGTCTGGGCGGGTTCAATCTGGGCTACAAGCGGGCCATTGCCGGGAGCATTGAGCAACTCGGTTTTCAGGTGATGGTCATGGCCAAGGGTTGTCCGTATGAGGCGGCGACGATGATGCTCAAGGGCGGCACGGGTTTGCTCTATCTGCCCGAAGATGCACACGCGAAGATCAAGAATGACCCCGATATTGAGGCGATCACTCCGATCTTCATCGGCATCGCCGAAAAACAGGGATCGTCGATCGACGACGCGCCATCAGCCGCATCCTGGACCATCCTGTCGGGTGTGGACGAGGTTTCGTTCCGGGTGATGAAACCCTGGCTGACTTTCAAGCAGGGGCCTGGATATGACGGCGGGCGGTGGTTTTCTGCGGATGCGACCAATGAGGTGGTCATGGGGTTTGAGGCGGCGGAGTACGAGCAGCGCAAGGTGGGCGATGTGTTGTATGCATCCATCACGCCCAATGGCAAAACGGTGCCGGTGATGCATGCCTTCCGGGTGATCGGTGTGCTCGAGCGGAGCGGCTCCCAGGACGACGGCACGGTCTTTCTGCCGCTGAAGACGGCCCAGCAGATTTTTGGGCGCGAGGGGCAACTCACGATCATCGGCATCAAGCTGCGCGAGTTCAACGGCATCCGCATGCGCGAATTTGAGGGGCGATGGATGAGCATTCCCGAGGTGCAGGTGGTGAGCCTGGAGCAGGTGAAAGGCGCGCTGGTGTCGCTCGTCGGCACGGCGCAGACCATGGTGGCGGCGGTGGCCGTGATTGCTGTTATTGTGGCGGTGATTGGCGTGATCAACGCGATTCTGATGAGTGTCTACGAGCGCATGGGCGAGATCGGCATCATGAAGGCCGTCGGTGCGACGCGCATTCAGATCTTCCGGTTGATCTGGACGGAGACCTTGCTGATCTGTCTGGCCGGGGCGGTTGTCGGCTGCCTGCTGGCGGCCATGGGCGCCGGGGCCACGGATGCCGCGCTGCGCCATCTGTTGAACATCGGCGTGACGCAGGGGCTGGTCCGCATCACCCCGGGCCTGCTGGGCGCGGCTGTGTCGGGGTCCGTCATGCTCGGCTTGTTGGCGGGCATCTGGCCGGCGCGCCGCGCGGCGGAATTGCATCCGGTGGAGGCGATTCGCGCCAACGAATAAGGGGGCATCGATGAACGGAGACGTGATTGTCGCGGGACGTGGTCTGTGCCGCTTCTATCTGCGGGGCAGCGAAACGGTGCGTGCGCTCGATGGCGTGGATATCGATGTTCGCCCTGGCGAGTCCGTCTGCATTCTCGGGCCATCCGGTTCGGGAAAAACGACGCTGATCAATTTGCTTTCGGCTTTGGACGCGCCGACCGCCGGCACGCTGACCATCAATGGCCGGCGCGTCGACGGGCTGCCCGAAAACGAGCTGGTGAACATCCGGCGCGGCACCCTGGGGTATGTCTTCCAAAAATTTCATCTGATCCCGACGCTGACCGTGGCCGAGAATGTCGCCCTGCCTCTTTTATTCCTGGGGCGGAAAGCCGATCCAGACGCTCTGGCGCGGGTACTGGATGCGGTGGGCTTGGCTGACCGGGCAACCCATCTTCCAAAAGAACTTTCGGGCGGCCAGATGCAACGGGTGGCCATCGGGCGGGCGCTTGTCACGGGGCCGCGCGTGCTGATCGCCGATGAGCCCACGGGCAACCTGGACAGTCAGACGGGCGGTGCGATCATGGATCTGTTTGTCAAGGCCGTGCGCGAGGAGGGCGTTGCGCTCGTGCTGACCACGCACAACCTGGCGCTTGCGTCCCGATGCGATCACCGTGTCACACTGGAAGACGGACGTGTGAAACAGGGCGCGTGAGGATGCTGCGCGTCCTGTCAGCCCGCCGGTGCAGCAGGTGCCGCACTTTGGGGAGAAGAAAGAAAGGTGTCGCTTGTCATCCTTCAGTTTTCATGCGATACTTGCCCCGCTGCTTGCTTTGGGTCTTTTGTCGCTCGAACAGCGCGCAATTATCCAAACGGGGGGCACTGCTGTCAACGCAATCACAACAGGTTCAACCTGTGTGTTGTATTGGGGTTATACTCAACGCAATCCTAATCGGTCTGTCGGGGGTGCGCGTCCCTCACCCGCCACCGATCAAACCGGGTTTCGGGGCCCGTCCGGGCAGCCATGATGGTTAAATCTCAGGCGATCGCGCTTAAAATCCGCCCCTGGTCTCGCACGTCCCATGTGGTGACTTGGCTGACCCCGGATCACGGTCGGACGGTGACCTCGGTCAAGGGCGCCTGCCGGCCCAAAAGCGCTTTTCTGGGTCAATACGACGTCGGCGCGACCTGCGAGCTGCTCTTCTATGCGCGCGACCGGGGCGGCATCCACGCCATCCGAGAATGCACGCCATCGGAAATCCGCGAACCGCTCCACGCCGATTGGCGCGCGGGAGCGGCAGCTTCCTATTTCTGCGATCTGACCGCCTCGGTCACCGTCCCCATGCAGGAGGCGCAGGCCCTCTTCGCCCTGTTAAGCCAGTCACTCGATGCCCTGTGCGCGCAGACTCCGGGAACCGGACACCTGCTCGCCTTTGAGATCGCCATGCTCGACCGGCTGGGCATTCTCCCCGACCTCGCGCGCTGCCCGGGCTGTCACACCCCGGAACGCGACTGGCTCCGGTTTTCACTCGCCTCGGGCCGGCTGCTCTGCGCCCATGCATCGGCCGCCGCCATCCTGGAACCCTCGATCACCCTCCACCGCGACGTTGTGGCGGCCTTGAGCGGCCACCTGTCTCCGGAATCGGCCCTGCAGCTCCCGCACAGCGGCGACGTTGCGCTGGGCATACGCCGGTTCCTGGGACTGTTCATCCGCTACCACCTCGATCTTCCGCCCGCCGCTCGGCAGGTGACGTTTGACCTGCTCGCCGAACCGCCTGTGTCCGGCGCGACCGCTGACCTGTGAAAGGACTGCCCATGAAACGCATCCCGATGATTTCCACCACGCTCGCTTTGGCGCTCGTCGCCGTCACCCTGGCCACGGGGTGTTCGAACAAGGGGACGCTGGCCGACCCGCAGTCGTTGAAGAACCATCCCGAGAGCCTCGCCGTGATCATCAACGGCTTTGCGGTGACCTGGGAAGCGGTTGATCGCCGCGCCCGGGCCTTTCTTCAGGACGAGAAGACCTTCAACCATCTGGCGTTTGCCCCGGAACAAGAACCCGAGGCGCTCGACCATTTCCGACGCCGCGCCGTGAAGATCGAGGTGATGCGCCAGTTGCTGCTGGAAGAAGCGCGGCAGCAGCGGATCGTGGTGACTGAACAGGACCGCCAGATCGCCCTTGCGCGACTCGTTCCGCTGATGGCCCGGCGGAATTGGACGACGAACGACTTCTTCACCCGTTCTCCGCTGGGGCCGGAACAGACGCGCGCCGAGTTCGAGGAGAGTCTCTACATTGACAAGCTGCTGAATGAGCAGGTGCCTCGAACGGTGTCGGCCACGACGGAAGAGATTGCGGCTGCCACCGCTGAATTGGCGCGCCTCCGTCCCGATGCCCAGCCGAAGCCGGCTGAAATCCGCCAGTTCGTCATCCGAAGCAAGGCCAAACAGGCGGCAAACGACTATTACCGGAAACTCGTCGCAAGCGCCACCATCCAATGCGCCTTCCCGGATCTGGTCTTCGAAGAGGTCATGGCCGCCGAGTAACCAGCCACCACTATCCCGAAAACTTCGCCCGGTATGCCCAGAGGCCGAGCGCGGGGTTGCTAATGAAAAAGACCTCTTCTCCATCCGGCATCCGGTTCCAGCCATTCTGGAGCCGATCTAGATTGTAGCGCGCGGCCATCTCCGCGTACGGACTGGCATCAAACCCGACGGCGCGCACCGCGTCCAGTCCCATCCCGTCGCCCGGACAATAGGTGATGTGGAAGCGGTCCTCCGACGAGCCGTGGATCAAATGGGCCGCCGCGCCCAGGTTGCCGCGCAGGTCCTCATTCTCCTCAACCGCCTTCAACGTGGCGGGAGTTCCGCGATAGCCGTATTTGCGGATCAGCCCGTCGATCTTCGGGTCCTCACCGAATTCTTTGAGCGCCGGGGCGAGCACGACCAACTCGCCGCCGTCGGCGATCGCCATGCGCGTGCGGTAGATCGCCTTGTTGCCGAGCCAGGTGCTCTGAAACTCATGCGGATCGAGATAGACCACCACTTTCCGGGGCTCGCGTTCGAGCAGGTTGATGTTTACCCGGGCCGCCAGCGCGCAGGCCTCGCGATACACCTGCGCATCATCCCCGGCATAAAAACCGCGCAGATGCATCTGCCGCGTGACGGCATCCTGCTCAACCACCGTGAGTATGTAAGTAATCGGCAGATCCTTTAAAAACGTCTCAACGGCCGTGTTGAAAAGCCGGCGCACCGGCGTATCAGCCCGGCCGAGGATGGTCTCCATGTTGCAGACCGCGCCCAAGAAGTGAGATTTGTTGATGATGTCCGCCCCGCCCGCGCCCACGACGATATTCTTGGTGTAGTTGGCCATGCCGACCACCTCGTGCGGCACGACCTGCCCGATCGACACGATCAGGTCGTAACCCTTGAACAGCCGTTGGCTCACCTCCACCCCGACCGAATACGCAACCTTGCCGCCGGAAAGCTCGGCGAGCAGCGATCCCGGAAGCTCGCCTGCGCGGACAATCCCGTTGCGCCAGTCATGCACCAGGAATGCCGTCAACGGAATCGTGTCGCCAAACATGAGGCGAAGCTGCTTCTCGGTCATGGCATTGTGCGTGCCCAGCGTCGGCATCACGTCCACCCGCACGCCCCGGGCCGTCAGCGCCTCGTAGGCCATCGCGGTGATCGGCCCCGCCTGCGAATTGAGACGGGTGTGATCCGGTGGCAGCAGAAGCACGCGGCGCAGGGGTTCGGGGCGCGAATCCAGGGTCTTTAACACCAGCGCGCGCAGTTCCTCGCTCGAAATAGAAACCTGTTCTCCGCACTGTATGATCATAGGCGCAGGACTCCCGTCACACGACGTAGGTGGATGCGGCGGTGCTGCCGCCGCGGCCGGTCCAATTGGTGTGGAAGAACTGGCCCCGCGGCGCATCCGTGCGCTCATAGGTATGGGCGCCGAAATAATCGCGCTGGGCCTGCAGCAGGTTCGCCGGCAGTCGCGCGCAGCGGTAGCCGTCATAATAGGCCAGCGCCGCACTGATGGCAGGGGTCGGAATCCCCAGCTTCACGGCCATGCGGACGACCCGCCGCCAGCCACCCTGGGCGCGCCGCATCTTGCCGCTGAAGAACGGGTCGAGCAGCAGGTTGGTCAAACCCGGATTGTGGTCAAACGCCTTCTTGATCTTGCCGAGAAACACCGAGCGGATGATGCAGCCGCCGCGCCACATCAACGCGATGCCGCCGTAGTTGAGGTTCCAGCCGTAGGACTGGGCGGCCGCGCGCATGAGTTGATACCCCTGCGCATAGCTGACCAGCTTCGAGGCGTAGAGCGCCTGCTTCAGGTCATTGACAAAGCGCTGACGGGAACCGGTGAACGTCGTCGCTGCCGGGCCGGCGAGCTGCGCCGAAGCCGCCACACGCTCGTCCTTGAGCGCCGAGAGACAGCGGGCGAAGACCGCCTCGCCGATCAGCGTGAGCGGCTGGCCTTCGTCGAGCGCGGCCACGGCCGTCCATTTTCCGGTGCCCTTCTGACCGGCGGTGTCCAAAATGTTCTCCAGCACCGCTTCGCCCGCCTCGGTCCGGTACCCCAGGATGTCGCGGGTGATCTCGATCAGGTAGCTGTCCAGTTCCCCCGTGTTCCAGTCGGCAAAGATGGCGTGCATCTCATCGGCGGTGAGGCCGAGGCCATCCTTCATCACCTGGTAAACCTCGCAGATCATCTGCATGTCGCCGTATTCGATGCCGTTGTGAACCATCTTCACAAAATGACCGGCGCCGCCCTCGCCGACCCACTCGCAGCAGGGCTTGCCGGAGTCGGTCTGCGCCGCGATCTTCTGAAAGATCGGCTTCACGGCGGGCCAGGCTGCGGGTGAACCGCCGGGCATGATCGACGGGCCAAGCAGCGCGCCCTCCTCGCCACCCGAGACGCCCGTGCCGACATACAGCAGCCCCCGGCTTTCCACGTATTGCGCGCGGCGAATGGTGTCGGGAAAATGACTGTTGCCGCCGTCAATGATAATGTCGCCGGGCTCGAGATGGGGAATGATCTGCTCGATGAATTCGTCCACGGCCCGGCCCGCCTTGACCAGCATCATCACCTTGCGCGGACGCTCCAAGCTGGCGCACAACGCCGCGATGCTGTGGCACCCGATGAACTTCTTGCCGGCCCCGCGTCCGCCGATAAACGCATCCACCTTCTCAACCGTGCGGTTGAACACCGCCACCGTAAACCCCTTGCTCTCCATGTTGAGCACCAGGTTCTCGCCCATTACCGCCAAGCCAATCAAGCCGATGTCTGCCTTCATGTGATTCTCCCGTGTTAATTGAAATTACCGTTGGATCCGAGCCGAGCCGCCTGCGGCCAACGCCTTCACCTGGTCCAGCGTCGCCATCGTGGTGTCGCCGGGGTAGGTGGTGAGCAGCGCGCCGTGTGCCCAGCCGAGACGCACCGCGTCGTCAGCCGACACGCCGTTCAGCAGGCCATAGAACAGGCCGGCCGCAAAGCCGTCGCCGCCGCCGACCCGGTCGTACACATCCAGATCGAGCACCGGTGCCTGAGCGACGGTCCCGTTGATCCAGGCCACGGCGCTCCACCGGTGGCGATTCGTCGAGTGCACCTCGCGCAGGGTCGTCGCGACGACTTTGATGTTCGGGTGCTTCCGGACAACCGTGTCGATCATGCCGATGAACGCAGCGGAGTCGAGACCCGTCCGGGCGCTCGCTTCCGGTCCGGGGATGCCGAGCCCAAGCTGCAGGTCCTCCTCGTTGCCGACCAGCACATCCACGTGGCGGAGGATCGGGTCGAGCACGCTCACGGCCCGCTGGTTCCCGCCGAGGATATTCCACAGCTTTGCGCGATAGTTCAGATCAAAGGAAACCACCGCGCCGGCGGCTTTGGCCGCCTTCATCCCCTCCACGATCACCGCAGGCGTCGTGGCGGAGAGCGCGGCAAAGATGCCGCCGCTGTGAAACCAGCGCACGCCGTCGGCAAAGATGGCCCTCCAGTCGAAGTCGCCGGGTTGGAGCCGGGCGGCGGCCTCGTTGCAGCGGTTGTAAAACACCACCGGCGCCCGCGCGCCGCAGCCTCGGTCGCTGAAAACCGTCGCCATGTTCGGACCGTTCACGCCATCGTGCTCGAAGCGCTTGTAGAACGGACGGACGCCCATGGCGCGCACGCGCTCGGCAATCAGATCGCCGACGGGATAATCCACCATCGCCGCCGTGATGCCGGTCTTAAGCCGGAAGCAGTCCGACAAATTGGCCGCGACATTGAATTCGCCGCCGCTGACATGAATCCGGCATTCCGTCGCCTTGCGAAACGGAACCACACCCGAATCGAGCCGATGCACCAGCGCGCCAAGGGAAACAAAATCCAGCGCGCCAACCGGCTTGATGGCCATTCCATAATCCATTGTAAGCTCCTTATTATTAAATACTTAAGAATATACGAAAACAAACGTCATGGGGTCTGCGCCCCGCTCTGCAGGCGGGGGGTATTATGCGGGGGAACAAATCAACAGTCAACGGGTTTTTCTATCCCAAGAGGCGCGTGCAAAACCTCCTTCGTCGGTTCTGCACTCAGTATGCCCAAGAATTCACTTGAATCCAAAACGCACAAGGGCTACAATCAAACATGATTATGATTCCACTTTCCGCACACCTGTCCACCCGGCTCGCCCATGCGGGTTCACGCCACGATCTGGTGGCCGGTGCATCGAGCGTTCCCATCTATCAGGTGTCAACCTTCCACCAGGAGGATCCGGAGCACCTCGGACGCTACGACTACGCCCGCAGCAGCAACCCGACCCGCGCCGCGCTGGAGGAGACGGTCGCCAGCCTTGAGAACGGCGCGCAGGGACTCGCTTTCGCTTCGGGCATGGCCGCCATCTCCTCCACCCTGCTCCTCTTTGCTCCCGGCGACCATCTGATCGTGGGGCGTGACATTTATGGTGGCACCTACCGCATTCTGACCACCCTCTTCAGGCGGTGGAAGTTGGATGTCACGTTTATTGACACCACCGACCCGGAGCAGGTCCGCCGCGCAGTCACCCCCGCCACACGCGCCCTTTTCGTCGAGTCTCCCGCCAATCCGCTCCTGCAAATCACCGACCTGCGGGCCATGGCCGCCATCGCCCGCGAACACGGCCTGCTGGCCATTACCGACAACACCTTCATGACCCCCTTGCTGCAGCGGCCGCTCGACCTGGGTTTCGACATCGTCCTGCACAGCGCCACCAAATTCCTCGGCGGCCACAGCGACCTGATCGCCGGTTTGGCCATAACGCGCGAGGCCGAACTGGGCCGCCGCCTGCGCACCATCCAAAACGCCTTTGGCGCGATCCTCGGTCCGCAGGACGCCTGGCTCCTCCTCCGCGGCATCAAGACCCTCGCCGTTCGCCTCGAGGCGCAGCAGCGCACCGCCACTGCCGTGGCCGCCTGGCTACGGCAGCGCCCCCAGGTGCGGCGCATCTTTTACCCCGGACTGGCCGACCACCCGGGCTGCGCGATTCACGCCGGCCAGGCATCGGGTCCTGGTGCCGTGGTGTCGTTCGAACTGGCCGACCGCGCCGCCGCCGTCGACTTCCTGAAGCGCGTGCGGCTGCCGCTGGTGGCGGTCAGCCTCGGCGGTGTCGAGAGCATCCTCTCCTATCCCGCAACGATGTCGCACGCCGCCATGCCATCCGCCGAACGTCTGGCGCGCGGCATTTCCGACGGCCTCATCCGCTTCTCCGCAGGCCTCGAAACCGTCGAAGACCTGACCGCTGACTTTTCCGCCGCATTCGAGCGAAAGACGGATTTGCGCGTTTGACGAAGATCTGCTAGCTTCTCGCGGTGACTCCTTTGAAAATGATCGACACGGGTGCGTCTGCCTGCCGACAGGAGATCGTGGGGGTCTATGAAAGCGATAGAAGAATCGCAAGAGGCGCGCGGTGAGGAGCAACAGGCCAAGGATCTGCTGCGGATCAAGAACCTGGTCTTCAATGATTCCATCACTGCCATCAGCATCGCCAATCTGGACGGCCTGCTCATGGATGTCAATGTGGCGTTCCTGCGCCTCTGGCGGTATGCAGACCGGGATGACGTGATCGGCAAGCCTATCTCCCATTTTCTCGACGATCCGAGTGAGTGCGCGATCATTCTGGCGTCTCTCAATGAGACCGGCTGCTGGGAGGGGGACTATACCGCGAGGCGTGGCGACGGTACGACCTTCCTGGCCAATGGGCTGGCCACGGTCGTGCACGAGAGAGATGGTCGCGTGATCGGTTACCAGTCATCCGTTCTGGATGTCACCGCGCGCAAGCGGGCCGAGACCTATCGCGGCATCGGCAGCAGGATCCTGCAACTCCTCAACCAGACCGGCACGCTGCAGGAGACCATCCCGCTCGTCGTCGCCGAAGTGAAGCGCCGTGCCGGAGTCGATGCCGTGGGCATTCGCCTGCATGACGGGGAGGACTTTCCCTATTTCGCCCAGGAGGGATTCTCCGATGATTTTCTGCGCACGGAGAACTCGCTGATCGCGCGTGACGCGGAAGTCACGGCATGCTGTGATCGGGAGGGCCGCGTCCAACTGGAATGCGCCTGCGGTCTGGTCCTGACCGGAAAGACCAACCCGGCCCATCCGCTCTTCACGCCCTGGGGCAGCTTCTGGACCGACGATGCGCGGTCGTTGCTGGATCTTCCAGCCGAGCAGGATCCGCGCCTGCACCCGCGCAATGTCTGCATTCATCAGGGCTTCGCCTCCATGGCGCTGGTGCCCATCCGCAACAAGGACCAGATCATGGGTTTGATCCAGCTCAACGACCGCCGTCCGGGACGATTCACGATCGAGACCGTGGAACTCCTGGAAGAGGCAGCGGCGTACATCGGTGCCGGGCTGATGCGCAGACAGACGGATGAGGAGAAGACCCTGTACGCTGTTCAGAGGTCCAAACTGTTGAAAGCTGAAGGGCTGAATCGCATGGCCGGCGCCGTTGCCCACCACTTCAACAACAAGTTGATGGTGGTGATGGGCAACCTGGAGCTCGCCATGCGTGCGATGCCCGAGGATTCGGAACCGGGATCGTATCTGATCCAGGCCATGCAGGGCGCCCGCCAAGCGGCGGATATCAGCACGTTGATGATGACTTACCTCGGCCAGATGAACGGCGTTCATGAGCCGATGGATCTGGCCGGACTCTGCCGGCAACGCCTGCCGGAAATCCGGCGCGATCTGCCCACCCACATTCATTTCAGAACCGATCTGCCCGATCCGGGCCCCATCGTTCTGGGGGACTCGCGCCAGATCCGGCAAATCCTGATCAACCTGATTGCCAACGCCCAGGAGGCCATCGGCACCCAGGCGGGGACCATCCGTCTGGCCGTCAAGACGGTTTCACGGGTGGACATTCCGGACACCGACCGGTTCCCCTTGGAATGGGAGCCGCAGGCCGGCCGGTACGCTTGCCTGGAAATCGAGGATTCGGGCTGCGGCATTGCCGACTCCGACAAGGAAAAGCTGTTTGATCCGTTCTTCTCCACCAAGTTCACTGGCCGGGGTCTGGGCCTGCCCGTGGTGATCGGCATGCTCCGCGGCAACGACGCGGGCATCACGGTTATGAGCGCGATACGGAAGGGCAGTACGTTCCGCGTCTATATGGCGTTGGCCTCAGCCGGCCTCAACCGGCCCGAGCGCACGATCCCGCCCCCGCAACAGGCCCCGGGCGAGCTGGCGGCTCGTAGCGCGAAAACCGGCCCGGTGCTGGTGATCGAGGACGTCCCGGCCATACGCGATGTGGTCGCGATCATGCTCCAGAATCTCGGGCTGACGGTCCTGCTTGCGGACAACGGCGCGGCGGCGGTGGAGCTGTTCCAGCAACATCGATCCGAAATTGGCTGCGTCCTCTGCGACCTGACCATGCCGCACATGGATGGCTGGGCGACGCTGACCGCGCTCCGGGCGCTGCGTCCCGATGTGCCTGTCATACTGGCCAGCGGTTATGACGAGGCGCGGGCTCTGGCGGGCGATCATCCGGAAAGCCCCCAAGCCTTCATCGGCAAGCCGTACAACATGCGGGAACTGCGCGACACGATTGAAAGGGTGCTGGGCGTTCGCCTCACGGACTCATTGGCCGGATGAAAGTCGATGAAGGCGTATCCGCCGGTCACAGCCCGCAGAGGGCGTTCATCATCGCGATGATGAGGCTTCCGGTGATCTGGAAGCTTTTGGGGTCGAGCTTGTCCATCGTGTCCTGGAGCGTGTGCCAGTAGTCGTTCAGGCCCGGGGCGCTGCCAAAGGCGAAATCGATCAGATTGATCGCCGGGAATCCCTGGTCGAGGAAGGGCTGGTGGTCGTCGAGGATGATGCTGCTGCCGAGCGTGACGTGCTGGCGGATACCGAGGCGTTCGGCGCACGCGAGGGCGAGCAGGCGCAAATCCGGTGTTCCGTTCCGGGGGATCTCCAGCAGCAGGTCACGGTCGCCGATCATGTCGGCGAGGATGACCGCGCGCACGGGCAGGCCCTCGCGCCGGAGGTCGCGGGCGAGACGGCGGCTGCCATGGAGACCGTCACGGTCGCTGTACGCGACCGCGCATTCCTCGCCGTCGAGAAAGGCGATCATGATGTTGCACGGCGGGGGCTGGGTCGGGAACTGGCGAGCAAAACGGGCGGCGAGTGCCAGCAGCAGCCCGGTGGATGAGCCGCTGTCGTTGGCGCCGACAAAGGGGGTCTCGTCTGTGTCGCCGGGGACATCGCGCTTGGTGTCGAAGTGCGAGAGCAGAACGATCCAGGGGGCTTGCGGGTTCGCGGCCGGAAAGGTCGCCAGCACGTTGTGAAAGGTGCGGACGCCGGACGGGGTGGCGTCCTCAAATGACGCGATCCGGGCCGTGGAGGCACCCGCCGTCCGCAGCACGCGCTCCAGATAGTCGGCAGCGCGGCGCCCCCCCGGCGTGCCGGCGGCGCGCGGACCGAGGGCGACAAACCGGGCCGTCTGATCAAATGCATCGGCTGCCTCCGCAGCGGTAAACGGCGAAAGGACCTCAGTGATTGGGGCCTGCCGACGGCAACCGCAGACGAGCGCGACCAGCAGTGCGAGGGCAAGCCTGCGGAAAAGCGGGACGGGATGGCGTCGACTCATCGTTCGGAGACTATCGATCCAAATGCGCATGGCGGATAGCGTAGGCGCAAGGCTGCGGGATGTCAATCCCCGGGACGGGGCGTGCAGCAATTCTAATTTTGAGCACATCCGTACAGTCGAAATCGAAATCGCTATCGGGGGCGAATTTCTTGCTTTCTCGTCGATTTCGGTCTCGATCCCGATTTGGATCCCGATAGCGGCTGCCATAATTAGAATTGCTGGAGGTCTTCATATCCGTCTTGCGCTCAGCCCCGTCTATGCCGTATCCTCACGTGCGTGACCGACGCACGGGTCAGGTGGCCCGGGCAAACAGTCCAAACGATAGGAAGTGGCTATGCGTATTCACAGGTCTCAAACACGTCTTTTCCGCATGGGAGTTGTTTCGACGCTGGCGTGCGGGCTTGGCGCCGCCGGGTGTGCGATGGCCGACGCCGGGGAGCGGATGCCGGCGCAGGAGGCGACGATTCAGAAAGCGGCCGGTGCGATGGTCGTGGACGGCAAGTTGGACGAGCAGGCGTGGCAGACCGCCGCGAAGCTCCCGATCGCCGTGCTGCACAACAAGAACGGGAAGACGCTGGAGACGCCCATTGGTTATGCGCGCCTCACATGGGATGATGCGAATGTCTACGTGGCGTTTGATGTGACCGACGACGACATCCGAGCGGTGGGCGCCGGACGTGACGACGTGAACCTGGATGCCCCGAATGATCTCGTCGAAGTCTTTCTCGACGTCCATAACGACGACCACCATTTCTTTGAATTTCACGTCAATCCGTTAAACGGGTTCACCGATCTATTCATCCTGCGACCAGCCAAAGACACTCCGCTCTATCAGCGGCTGCCGCCGTACAAGATCCTGTTCATGAAGGAATATAATCTGCCCGCCTACGAGACGGCCGTCCAGATTCAGGGGACGCTGAACGATTCCGAGCAGAAAGACGCTGGCTGGACAGCGGAGATCCGCTTGCCGTACACGTCGCTGATGCTGCCCAACGGGCAAAAAAAACCGAAAGTTGGCGACCTGTGGCGCGTCCAGCTTGTCATCCAGAACGGCGGAGCGGACAACCGGTATGTGAATTGGTCTCCCACGTATGACAACTGGTACCACCACAGTATTGCGACGTGGGGTCGCATCCGCTTTTCCGAATAACACGGCCCGAAGCCCGTTGCGTCAAAAGAAAACGGTGCCGCTATCCGGCGCCGTTTTTTTTTGACGTCGGGCCATTGGGAAAGGGGACGGGAGACCGTCCGCAATCCCCGTTGACCCGGGAGACGACTCAACGATCAAAAATCAGGTATTGCAGCCCGTCAAAATCTGCCTTATACTCATGCCTCATTTTTTTAAGGAGACTCCTTATGGCGCGCAGCACCCCATTAACTCACGTACGTAACATCGGCATCATGGCTCACATTGACGCCGGCAAAACCACCTGCAGCGAACGCATCCTGTTTTATTCGGGAAAGAACTACAAGATCGGTGAAGTGCATGACGGCGCCGCCACCATGGATTATATGGTTCAGGAGCAGGAGCGCGGCATCACCATCACGTCGGCGGCAACGGTCGTCACCTGGCGCGACCATCAGATCAGCCTGATCGACACCCCTGGCCACGTGGATTTCACGGCTGAGGTCGAGCGGTCGTTGCGCGTGCTCGACGGCGCGGTCGCGCTGTTTTGTGCCGTGGGCGGCGTCCAGCCGCAGAGCGAACAAGTGTGGCGGCAGTCCGAGAAATACGAAGTGCCGAAACTCTGCTTCATCAACAAGATGGATCGCGTCGGCGCCAATTATTTCGAGGTGATCGACGAAATCCGCAGCGAATTGGGCGGCAATCCTGTGCCGATGGTCTATCCGGTCGGGCAGGGCGAGGCGTTCGCGGGCGTCATCGATCTCCTGAACATGCGGCGGTGCATCTTTGATGAGGCGTCCAAGGGCGTGAAGATTGTCTATGCGGAGATTCCTGCTGAGTTGCTGGAGGAGTGCCGGAAATGGCGCAAGAATATTGTTGAGAAGGCCGCCGAGCAGGATGACGCCCTGATGGAGAAGTACTTTGCCGAGGGCGATCTCCCCATGGCGGACATCCTGGCCGGTCTACGGAAGGGAACGGTATCCCGTGCGATCGTCCCCGTCTATTGCGGAACAGCCTTCAAAAACAAGGGCGTCCAGTTGCTGCTGGATGCCGTGTGCGATTTTCTCCCCTCGCCGTTGGATGTCGGCGCGGTCCATGCCAACGATGATCAGACGAAGGTGCGGCAGCCCGACGACAATGAGCCGTTCTCAGCCCTCGCGTTCAAGGTGATGTCGGACAAGCATATGGGCCGGATCATTTTCATCCGCATTTATTCAGGGACCCTGCGGATCGGCGACACACTCAAGAACAGCTCGCAGGACATCGATGTGCGCGTCGGCCGCCTGCTGCGCATGCATGCCAACCGGCAGGAGGCGATCGACGAGGCGAACGCAGGCGAAATTGTCGCCGTGGTCGGCCTCGGCAAGACGCGCACGGGCGACACGCTGTGTGATCGCGCACACCCGATCATTCTGGAGAACATCGAGTTCCCGGCGCCGGTGATTTCGATCGCCATCCGGCCGGGGACGCGGAATGACAACGATAAACTGGGCGCGTCGCTGCACACGCTGGCCGAGGAAGACCCGACCTTCTTTGTGAAGTATGACCGCGAGACCGGCGAGACCGTCATCTCGGGAATGGGCGAACTGCATCTCGAAATCATTGTTGATCGCCTGCGCCGGGAATTCAACGTGGCCTGCGAGGTTGGCCGCCCCGAGGTCGCCTTCCGCGAGACGATCACCCAAGCGGTCGATGGCGAATACAAGCATGTCAAGCAGTCGGGCGGCCGCGGTCAGTATGCCCATGTCTGTCTGAAGATCGTCCCGCAGCCGGCCGGCACGGGCTTCTCGTTTGTCAGCGAGGTCAAGGGCGGAACGATTCCTACCGAGTACATTCCTGCTGTGGAGAAGGGGGTCATCAAGGCGCTGGAATCCGGCCCGTATGCGGGATATCCAGTGGTCGATGTGCAGGTCATCGTCTACGACGGCTCCTATCACGAGGTTGACTCGAACGAGTTTGCGTTCATCGAGGCGGCCCGCGTCTGCTTCCGCCAGGCTTTTATGCAAGGCGCTCCGGAGTTGCTCGAACCGGTCATGGCGGTCGAAGTGACGGTACCCGAAGACTACATGGGCGCGGCCACGGGCTCGCTCTGCCAGCGCCGCGGACGCGTCGAGGGCATGGAGGACAAGGGGGGCGCGAAGCTGGTCAACGGCACGGTGCCGCTTGGCGAGATGTTCGGCTATTCCAACACGATCCGCACGCTCACGCAGGGCCGCGGCTCGTTTGTGATGGCGTTCGAACGCTACGAGGCGGTGCCCTACGAGCTGACGGAGACGATCATCGAGAAGCGCCGCAAGGAAAACAAGATCCGCGGCTAGCCCTTTCGATAATACCCGCCCGTGGTGACGGTGCGGAAGCCGAACCGGTTGTAAAACGCCTCCAGCGGCTTGTCCCGTTCGGTGAGCAGGAAGAAGCGCGTGGCCCCGCGCCGCGCCTCTTCCGCCAACCCCATCTGCAGCAGCGCGCGGCCCAGGCCGCGCCCGCGTTCCGAGCGGAGCGTGCCGACATTGTAGAGCCCGGTCAGGCCGCCTCGAGACACGGCTGAGAGCAGACCCTTCGGCACCCCCGATTCTCGGACGAGCCAGTGGCGGATTTCCATCCATCCGCCTGCGTCCGGCACGCTGTCCGGTATCGGCACAGACGCGCCGGGGTCGGGATCCCCGTCCCAGAACGCATCGGCGTAAAGCCGGTTGAAGATCTCAGCGTCGGCCGCCGTCTCAACCCGCGTGAGCGAGAGGCCGGGCATCGGGGGCGCCGGGTCGGCGCCGTCGCGCGCCATCCAGCGGTCGGCGCTGAAACGACGCCACGGGGCGGGCAGCGGATGGGTCTGCGCGGCCTCGTCACGGTCCGCGAGATACCAGATCGGCTCGCGGCCCCGCGCCTCAAATTCGCGGGCGATGCGAGCTTCGTGTCGTAGGGCCACGTCGGCATCGAGCACGGCAAACAGATTCCATGTCGGATCGGACTCGTGCGCAGAGAAGATCCACACGCCCGAACCGTCGGCGGCCCGCGCCGCCTCGTCGATGAACATGCCGCGCTGGGCCTCGATATGGAAAGCCAGTAGTTCCCGGAATGTGGTGTTCATGTGAAAAGCGGCTCCAACCGGTAGCGCGGCAGCCGCCGCTCGGGGAGGTAGGATCGTTTGGAGCGGCGCAAGCCCGGTATGCCCATGTCCTGCTCAATATTAAGCCAGACGCAGCGGTTCGCCAGATGGCGTGCCACCGCCACCCGCATCGCCTGAGCCGCCCCCGGGATACGCCGATCGGCCTTCTCGAAATGGACATTGCCGATCTCGGACCGGGTGAAGCTGAAAAGCGAGCAGGCGAGAAGTGCGCCATCGGCGGCGGCGAGTGCCAGCCCTTCCAGACCGAGCGCATCAAAATGGGCGAAGGCTCGCCGCAAGGCGTCGGCTTCGTCGGACAGCGCGCCCGCCGGATGCGCGGCATCGGCTCGCAGGGCAAGCTCCAGCGTCTCCTGCCGATTGACCGGGGTGATCGGAACACCACGCCACCCCGGGACGTGTTCGTCAAAGCGGCGGATGAGACGCCGGGTGTTCTGATGGCCACGGCCAGCAAGGGCCGCCACGCTGGCTGTCCGCAGCAGATAGTCGTCCTCGTCCTCCGTCGTGCTCACCGCATAACGCGCGGACAACGCATCGGCGTGGCGCGTGACATACTCCTGCGGCACATCGCCCCACGCCAGCCGCAAACCGGTGCGTTCGGCCATCTCAGCCCGAACGGCCTCCAGTTCTACAGGTTCGAACGGCTCGCCGAACGGAAACAGCAGCGTGCTGACACGGCGGTTGCAGACCACGCGACGGCCGGCGATCCCGGTGTGGACGGTGTCGTATACCCCGCTCCAGATGAACAGGTTGCAGAAGTTGCATTCACAGCTCCAGCGGCCCTGCACCGCTAGGGCCGCCTCGAACAGGCCGCGCTGATCCAATGAAACGGGTTGTAGGGGTGTCGAATTCATCACGGCTTAGACCGGCAGAAGGCGCTTCATGGGTCGAATGGTAACACAGCCACCCGCAACGGGCAATTCACGATTCGCGAATGCGCCACCCCGGGGTAGCGTTTTCCTTCGTTGCGTCGCATCTGGAAATCATTGGAAATCATTATTTCCACAAGGTTTGAAAATATATGCTACTATTTCTCTGTCCCTAGGATTCTGAGGATTCTAGCCCGGGGGTCTCGTGATTTCTGCGGCGGTGCACGGTGCACCGGGGCCGATGCGATAGGGAGAACACATGAAAAGAACGATCCGGATAGCGGCTGCGTCCTTGGGACTCGGCGCGGGTTTTTTGTCGGCCGGGACTGTCGGGTGGCGGGGTGACGGCACTGGACGCTTCCCCGGCGTGACCGCGCCGCTGCACTGGGACAAGGCCGAGTGCCTGGTGTGGAAGACGCCCACGCCCAAGTGGTCGAACGCCAGCCCCATTCTGGTGGGCGACCGGATCTTCCTGTGCGCCGAGCCCGACAGCCTGCTCTGCCTGAATAAGCTCACCGGAGAGATCCTGTGGCAGCATTCGAACAGCTACGCAGACATCGCCCCGGAGGCGGATCGTGACGCGATCCGGACGAAGATGGTGCAGGTTGTCGCAATCGACACACGGATGAAAGAGCTCCAGAGCAAGCTGCGCCCACTCGAGAAGACGGCGAAAGAAAAGCCCGGCGATGCGGAGGTCCAGGCTGCGATCACCGCAAACAAAACCGAGCAGAGTGTGCTGCGCGAGGAACGAAAGGCGGTTCAGGACTACGCCATGCCCAGTACCCACGCAGCCAACGGCTTTAGTTCATGCACCCCGGCGACGGACGGGTCCCGCATCTTCGCCTTTTTCGGCAGCGGGGTCGCGGTCGCCTACGATCTCGAGGGAACGCGTCTATGGTCGCGCGTTGTCGAGAAACCAACCGAAGGATGGGGCCACAGCGCGTCGCCGGTTCTGGCCGATGGCCGCCTCGTCATTCAGGTCCGCGATGTCCACGGACTCGATCCCGCCACTGGCAAGACCGTCTGGACGGTCAAATCGAAGCCCCGCTGGGGCGCCTGCGTGGGTGCTGTAATTGACGGTCAGGGGGTCGTGATCACCGCCAACGGCGAGCTCATCCGAGCAAAGGATGGCCTCGTTCTGGCCTCGGGACTGCACGGGCTGGAATACTGCGCGCCGCTGGTTCACGAAGGCGTGGTCTATTTCATCGAGAATGGCGGCAAGGCCTTCCGGCTGCCCGCGAAAGCGGATGGCTCTGAAAAGCCCGAGCTGTTGTGGCAGACTTCCCCCCCCAAAGATCGGTACTACGCCTCGCCGCTCTATCACGACGGCGCAATTTACTGCATCAACCAGAATCGCGTGTATAGCATCATCGATGCGAAAGACGGAAAGGTGCTGAAGAGCCAAGCCATCAAGAGCCTGAAGCAAACGGTGTATCCGAGCGTCACCCTCGCTGGTACGTACATCGTGCTCGCCGCAGAGAGCGGAAGTGCCGTCATTCTGGAGCCTGGCGTCGCGATGAAGGAGGTCGCGACCTCCTCCATGGGGCCCTTCCGATCGACCCCGGTTTTTGACAATGACCGGGTCTACATCCGCACGCATGACGCGATGGTGTGCATTCAACGGTGAAGCCGGGAGCGCCCCATGCAAACGGATCCCATTTTAATGTGCGCCTGTTCGCACGCAGATGTCATACCGGAAGAGAAGAAACGCGCGGTGGCCGCAGGACTGGAACGCTGCGGCCGCCCGGTGGTGATCGCGCCGGATTTGTGCGGCTGTGCTGCCCGGCGGGATCCGGTGTTGCGGGAGATCGCCGACGCCGCTCGCGCGACGGTCATCGCCTGTCATCCGCGGGCCGTCCATGGACTCTTCGCGTGGGCGGGCGCGCCACTCGACCCCGCCCGTGTCCAGTTCCTGGATATGCGCGCGGAGTCCGCCGCAACGCTGCTGGCCGCGATTACCTGCGGGAGCGACACTCCGGCGGCGATCCAGCGCGAACCCGACACGGCGGCCAGCGTTGGGGATTTCTGGCGGCCGTGGTTTCCAGTCATCGATTACGCGCGATGCGTGAACTGCCGGCAGTGCCTCGAGTTCTGCCTCTTTGGCGTCTACGAGACCGATGCGGACGGCCGCGTCGCGGTCCGCCATCCGGATCACTGCAAAAACAACTGTCCGGCCTGCGCCCGCCTGTGTCCGCAGGCAGCGATCTTATTTCCCAAGATCGACGAGGAGTCGCCTGTGAGCGGCGCCCCCGACGATGCGGCGTCGGCGGCCGGAAAAGTACGGCTGACCCGCGAGCAATTGTTTGGCGCCAACGTCCTCGACAAGCTGCGGGCGCGCCAGCAACGGCCGAGCCTGCTCAAGAACGAACACTACTGAGATCACCATGATGTTTTCGCTCGCCAGACGGATGCTCGTCGAACCGGATGCGCGCATTCTCGCAAAGTTTTCGTATCTCTTCGCCTGGAAAGGCTGCCGCTCCATGGCCGCGTTCCAACGGCGGGCCGCGCGCGGCGAGCGATCGCCCGCCGTGCTCTTCTTCTCCGTGACCGACCGCTGCAATCTGGCCTGCAGGGGGTGTTGGGTCACGCCCGGCCAACCGCCGCGCGAACTCGCTCCCGAAGCCCTGCACGCCGCGATCGGGGAATGGAAACGCGACAACCGGTCGCATTTCTTCGGGCTGCTGGGCGGGGAACCCCTGCTCTATCCGCACCTGATGGAGATTCTCGCCAGCCACAGCGACTGCTATTTTCAAGTCCTCACCAACGGCATGCTGCTGGATAACGCCCGGGCCGCCGCCTTTCGCCGCCTGGGCAACGTGACGCCCCTCATCAGCATCGAGGGCGACCGGCCGACGAGCGACGTGCGGCGCGGCGCGCGCGATGTCTGGCAGCGCGGCATGGATGCCATCGAGGCGTGCCGTCGGAACCGGCTGATCTTTGGCGTGGCGACCAGCATCTGCAAGAACAACCTGGCCGATCTGGCGTCAGACGCGTTTGTCGAGGACATGATCGCGCGCGGCGCGCATTATCTGTGGTACTACATCTACCGTCCGGTCGGCCCCGATCCCGCGCCTGAGCTGGCGCTCGACGAGGCCGACATTCTCACGCTACGACGCTTCCTGGTCGAGGCCCGCAGCCGCCACCCCATCCTGCTGGTGGACGCCTATTGGGATGCCGATGGGCGCGCAATCTGTCCCGCCGCCGAAGGCATCAGTCACCACATCGGCCCCGGTGGCGACATCGAGCCGTGTCCACCCGTGCAGTTCAGTTGTGAGACCCTCAGCGACGGAAACAGCCTCAACGCGCTGTTTCAGAACTCAGCTTTTCTGGAGCAGTTTCGGAAGCGGGCCGCCGCCGAGGGGCGCGGGTGTATCCTGCTGGCCAATCCGGCCGCATTAAGCGACGTGGTGAGCGCGGCGAACGCCCGTGACACGAGCGGCCGAGGTTCGGGACGGCGGGAACTGGCCGCCATGGCTTGTCGGCCGTGTCATGATCTGCCCGGCCAAGAAATTCCTGAGAAGCATTGGCTGTACCGGTTCGCTAAGAAACGATGGTTCTGGGGATTTGGAACCTATGGATGACGCGATCACACGGGACGCGCCGTCCGAAGGGGCGCACGCGCGGAAACGGCAAATCCGGCATTGGCGGGAATTGCGCCAGCACGCCGCTTGCGAAGTCGCCGGACTGAAGGACGTGCCTCCGTTTTCGCTGCGGCATCTGGTGGCGCTGGCTCGATCCCTGGCGAAGCGAATCGGGGTCTGCGACGAGACCGACATCAAACTGCTGGCGATCCTGATCCACAATGAAGCTTGGCGGGGAACGGTTGCCAGAATCCCGTTCAGCAGGCGATTGCTGCTGCTGCCCCAATGTCTGCGGTCGCGCGATGCGTGTCCGGCGGGCCGGGACGAATTCGGATTGCTCTGCGACGCCTGCGGGCGCTGCGCGCTGGGGGCCCTGCAGAGCGAGGCGACGGCGCTGGGTTATGCCGTGCTGATCGCTGAGGGGGCGGAGGCCGTTGCCGGCATGCTCCGGGAGGGGCATGTGGACGCGGTCATCGGCGTGAGTTGTCTGCAGGCCCTGGAGCAGACCTTTTCGAGAATCGCCGACGAAGCGCTTCCCGCCATGGCCGTGCCGCTGCTGCGCGACGGATGCGACACCACTGACGTGGACGTGGATCTGCTGCTCGAATACATTCGTCTGACCGGCCCCGCCACCGACCCACCGGGCCGCTCCGTGGACGCCATGCAGGCGGCCGTGCAGGCCTGGTTCAATCCCGAGGCGCTCCACTCGCTGCTGGGGCCCGAATCCAGCCACGCGCTCCATAGTGCTCGGACGTGGCTGGCCGGATCGGGCAAACGCTGGCGACCGCTCCTGGCCGCTTCTGTGTATGACGCCCTCCAGTATCCCTCGGTCGAGGCCTCGCCGAAGCTGGTTCAGACCATCGCCGTCGCTGTGGAATGTTTTCACAAGGCCTCGCTGATCCACGACGACATCGAGGACAACGATGATTTCCGGAACGGCGCCCCGACGCTGCATCACGAGCACGGCGTGCCCATTGCGCTGAATGCGGGCGATCTGTTGATCGGGATCGGCTACCGGCTGCTCGCAACCTGTCCGGCGGACGAAACCGCCCGCGTGCGGATGCTGACGGCCGCCGCGATGGCGCACTGCGACCTGTGTGTCGGACAAGGCGACGAGCTTCACTGGCGGGGCCGGTCAGATGTGCCGGCATCCGCTGATCTGCTTCAGATGTTCAGCCGCAAGACGGCCCCCGCCTTTGAAGTGGCCCTTCTGATCGGCGCTATTGCCGGCGGTGCCGATGCTGAAACGTGCGCAGCGCTGGCCGACTTCAGCCGCGCGCTCGGCGTTGCTTATCAGATCGGCGACGACCAGCAGGATGTCGAAGAGGATTCGGCCGGAGACCTCGCATCGGGGCAGCAACCTTCCATGATGCTGGCGCTGCTGTTCGAGCGATGCACCGCCGCCGAGCGCCGGGCCATTCAGGATGCCTTGCTGGAGGCACCCCGGTCCGCACGCACGCGGTCATTGACGCAGGCTCTGTTTGAACAGTACCAGGTGGCCGCCGCCGCCGAGGCGTTGCGGGAAGATTACCGTGACCGCGCCTTGCAGGCGCTGGCCCCGATCCGAGTCGTCCGGCTAAAGAGCCTGCTGACGCGGCTGGTCAAACGCATTCTCCCCCGAACTGAGCGAGGCGCCGATGTCCGCGAAAGCCCCCGTGCCTGACATCATCGCCGCCGCCGCCCAGGCCCGCATTCTGATCAGTTCGGAAGGCGCGGCTCGTGTGGCTGCCTTTTTTCTGTCGGCGCGCGGCGCGGCCGGTCTCTTTCGCGACCGGGCCGGCCGGCCGGATCTCTATTACTCGGTCTTCGGCCTCGGGGGGCTGATCGCGCTGGGGGTCGGCCTGCCGCAACCCCGTGACGTACGACGGTGTCTCGACGCGGAGGCCGGCGTCACGAAGGAAGAATCGTTCACAGACTGTGTTTCGCGCATCCGGTGTCTTCGCTGTCTGAATCTTCTGGGGGATGTGCAACCGGGAGACGCGCTGAAGTTCGAGCAATCCGTCGCCCGTCTGGAGCGCTATCGCAGCGCCGATGGTGGATACTCGCATGAACGCGAACACGCCCCACAGGGGACAGTCTACGCCGCCTATCTGGTCGAACAGGCCCATCGGGATGCCGGAATCGCCTGGCGCGATCCCGAGCGAACGATCACCGCACTCGACACGCTTTGCACACCCGACGGCGGCTACACCAATCATTCCGGAACACCGCGCGGCTCCACGACCGCCACCGCTGCCGCTGCGGTGCTGTTGATCCGGCATGGAAAATGCCAACCGGCGCGTCGGGCGGTGGACTATCTGGCGAGGCAGCGTCATCCCGACGGCGGCTACCGGGCATCGCAAGCGGCGCCGCTGCCCGACCTGCTCTCAACCGCAACCGCGCTCTACGCCGAAAGCCTGTGCGAACCGCTCACGGATAAACCGCCCTTTCGCCCGACCGCCGCTTTCATCGAAGGACTCTGGAACGGCGATAGCGGATTCCGCAGCCAGGCAGCCGATCCGGTCTCTGACGTCGAATACACCTTCTACGCGCTGCTCGCTCTCGGCGCGCTGGCGGCGATCCATCCGTCTCAACCGAAGGCCCTTCCCCCGGCAGCAGTGAGCTGTCAAACATCGTTGTAACGGAACGTGCGGGTGCCAGTGGCAGTTGTGATGGAAAGGGCGTACTGAAGCGATCGTTCCTTCCCCAGTCGGTGACCCATTCGGGAGATGGCCTTGCTCACCGCATGCGCGGACATCCCCGTGTGCTCCCCTAACTCGGCCAATGTGAGCGCACAGTGCCGCCGCCCCAGCCAGAGGGCGATGTCCCGCCCCCGTCCGTTACCCCAGCGCCAGACGGAAGCGTCCGCGCCCGCCGGGCTGCGGACGCCCGCCACAGCACGGGCGATCTCGCCGAAGGGCAGCAGTCGCCGCCACGCGCGCGCGTTGGTCCCCGGAGACGACCGACCGAGGATCCCCGCGCGCACCCGCCGCACGAATTCAGTCCCGCCGATCACGAGGGCGCTACTCAAACGCGCGCCCGCGCCCTCTCGCACGCTTTGAGCCACCGCCCCCTCCGCCTGCCTGCGATACTCCGCCCTCACGCCCCCCGCGCTCGCTAGGAGCGTGCCACAGGTCAACCACTCCTGCGCCGACGCGTAGCCCGCGTAGGCTCGGTAGGAACTCCAGCGGTAGGTGCGCAACACCGCCAACCGACGGCGCAACACCGACTCCGGTGTGTCGTCAGGGAGCCCCTCCCGCGACGCCGCCCGATCCGCTTTCGAGAGACCGAGCGCGGCCACCCGAATCGGATTCAAATGGATGTACATCCCGCACTGTTCGGCCCACGCGCCTCCGTCCTCCACGGGCACGCTCCCGAACCGCGCCT
>Ga0194113_10000227_pt1 | contig 69491 bp, 57 predicted proteins | sample TA2MahC200mmetaG_FD_146193 | JGI IMG/M metagenome (GOLD analysis project Ga0194113, IMG submission 146193) | Freshwater microbial communities from Lake Tanganyika, Tanzania - TA2015017 Mahale Deep Cast 200m | ecosystem: Environmental > Aquatic > Freshwater > Lake | place: Tanzania: Lake...
GAAATTATACTGTCAAAGGAAAGGAAAACGGCTTTTATGTTGGTCCAACGGTAATTGATTTTGTACGTCCGGAGATGCGGATCGCAAAGGAAGAAGTCTTCGGTCCGGTGATTGTAATAATTCGCACTGAAAATGTTGACGAGGCAATAAAAATACAGCATAGTTCGCATTACGGGAATGCGTCTTCTGTTTTCACTCAGAGCGGCGGGCTAGCACGTTCAATTACTGAAAAAGTCAATGCCGGAATGATCGGTGTGAATATTGGCGTACCGGTACCTCGTGAACCATTTTCTTTTGGCGGTTGGAATGAATCGCGCTTCGGAGTTGGCGATATAACCGGAAAAAGTTCAATCGAATTTTGGACCAAGTTGAAAAAAATTACTACAAAATGGAATCCGGAAGCTAGAGTAAACTGGATGAGCTAAAAATAATTGGACACTGATTATCATGAGAAATCATGATTAAAATGATAAATCAAACACACAAATATTCTGAAGTAACTGAATTAATCATCAAAGCATTTTATAATGTGTATAATAAACTTGGTTATGGTTTTCTCGAAAGAGTATATGAAAATGCAATCAGTATCGAGCTTGAAAGATTTGGTTTGAAATTTGAGCGACAAAGCCCATTAAAAGTTTATTATGATGGATACGAGATCGGTGAATATTTTGCAGACATTATTGTTAATGATGTTGTGATCGTTGAACTTAAAGCAAATGAAACATTGCATCCAGAGAATGAAGCTCAATTATTGAATTACTTAAAAGCTACAAATCTTGAAGTTGGATTATTATTAAATTTTGGTAAATCGCCGCAAATCAAAAGAAGAGTTTTTCTAAAAGAATTTAAAAAATCATGAGTAATCATTAATGATCATGAAAATCAGTGTCCAATTAAAATTGAGGAAATTATGTCTAAAGTCGTAAAGGGGGGATTGATACAAGCCTCATTATCCACCTCATCAGAGCAGCCGATTGAAAAGATAAAACAATCAATGATCGATAAGCATCTTTCTATGATTGATGATGCAGGGAAAAAAGGAGTTCAAATCCTCTGTCTGCAGGAATTGTTCTACGGACCATATTTCTGCGCTGAGCAAAAGACGAAGTGGTATTCACTCGTTGAAAAAATACCTGAAGGACCAACTACAAAACTCTTTCAAGAAATTGCTAAAAAATACAGCATGGTTATTGTCCTTCCCGTATACGAAGAAGAAATTACGGGAGTTTATTACAACACTGCAGCAGTGATCGATGCAGATGGAAAATATCTCGGGAAATACCGTAAGCATCATATTCCTCACTGCGATCCGGGATTTTGGGAAAAGTTTTATTTCAGACCGGGTAATCTCGGTTTCCCGGTATTCAAAACTGCTTATGCAGATATAGGTGTCTACATTTGTTACGATAGGCATTTTCCGGAAGGAGCAAGAATCCTTGGATTGAACGGTGCAGAAATAATTTTCAATCCGTCCGCAACCGTAGCAGGGCTTTCGGAATATTTATGGGAGCTTGAACAGCCCGCACATGCAGTTGCAAACGGATATTTCGTCGGTGCAATAAACCGCGTTGGCAAAGAAGCGCCATGGAATATCGGTGAATTCTATGGTAAAAGTTACTTTTGTACGCCAAGAGGAAAGATAATTGCACAAGCGAGTCGTGACAAAGATGAACTTGTTGTCGCAGATCTTAACTTGGACGAAATTCAAGAAGTAAGAAACGTTTGGCAATTCTTCCGTGACAGGAGACCTGAAACATATGAAAGAATAACTAATATATAATCATATCTCTTAAGCATTGAGAATGAAAGCGGTAATTCCATCGGAAGTAATTGAACAGAGGATTTTTCTGATTCGTGGCGATAAGGTGATGATTGATCGCGACCTCGCTGAATTGTATGATGTACACACCAAAGCTCTTAATCAAGCAGTAAAGAGAAATACAGAGCGATTCCCTGAAGGATTTATGTTTAGAATTACAAAAGAGGAGAGGACTGTACTGGTCACAAATTGTGACCGGTTCAGAACATTGAGGCATTCTACAAGTCTTCCATATGCTTTCACAGAACTCGGAGTTGCGATGCCGTCCAGTGTACTGAAAAGCAAACGAGCAATTCAAGTCAACATCCAGATAATGAAAACTTTTGTTCACCTGAGAAGAATGTTTACTGAAAATAAAGAATTGTCTCAGAGGTTAGAAGAACTCGAAAAGAAATACGATAAGCAATTCAAAGTAGTATTTGATATTTTGAATCAGCTGATAAATCCTTCTGAGCCGGAAAAACGTAAGATGGGATTTTTAGTAAAAGAAAAAGCAGCAGTGTATTCTGTTAAGAAAAAAAAGGTTTATAAATATGGGCGAGCAAAATAAAGAACAGCTTTCCATTTCTGAAATTACTGCGAAGTACACCTATGGAACTTGGCGGTATCAAAAAAATTGGAAACCTATGCACCTTGTCGATGCCGAGGGATGCTACTTCATCGATTCAACCGGGAAGAAATATCTGGATCTTTCATCACAGCTGATGTGCGTTTCGCTCGGTCATAAAAACCAGGCTGTAATAAAATCGATAGAAGAACAGGCAAAGAAACTTCCGTATGCGGCACCCGGATTCGCTACGGATGTAAGAGCGGAATTAAGCAAGCTTCTGCTGGAAGTCTTACCGAAAGGATTAGAAAAATTTTACTTTTCGACTTCAGGTACCGAAGCGAATGAAGCTGCGATCAAAATTGCAAGAATGTATACCGGAAAGTATAAAATTATTTCCCGTTATAATTCTTATCACGGTTCGACTGCCGCATCGATTGCAGCGACAGGTGATCCGCGGCGCTGGGCTGTGGAACCTTCAGGTAAGATCGATGGAGTGATTTTCGCTCCCGAGTGCAATTGTTATCGCTGCCCATTAATGCATAATTACTCTAACTGTGAAATCGCTTGCGTTGAGTACATCGATCATATGATAAAGAACGAAGGGAATGTAGCCGCAGTTTTAATCGAACCTGTAGTAGGTACAAACGGAATTTTAATTCCACCTGATGAATACCTGCCGCGATTGAGAAAAATCTGCGATGACAATAATGTTCTATTGATCGCTGATGAAGTTATGAGCGGCTGGGGAAGAACTGGAAAATGGTTCGCTGTAGATCATTGGAATGTTTCACCGGATATTTTGACTACTGCGAAAGGAATTACGTCTGCTTACGTTCCGCTTGGTTTAACCGCGACAACAATGAAAATCGCTGATTACTTTAACGATCACTACTTCTCTCACGGACATACATATGAAGCCCATCCACTAACCCTTGCACCTGCAGTAGCAGCGATCAATGAATTAAAGAAACATGATTTGATAAATAGATCCAAGTCGATGGGTGAATATTTATTGAAAAAATTGAACGAACTCAAATACAAGCATCCATCGGTTGGGGACGTGAGGGCAATTGGATTATTCGCCGCACTTGAGATAGTAAAAAATAAAAAAACTAAAGAACCGTTCAGCACGAAGATGGATAAAGTAAGCGGAAATACAATGCTTGTCGATAAGATTGCTCTTGAGTTGATGAAAAAAGGAATATTTCTTCAGGCGTGGATAAGTCATTTTATCATTGCCCCGCCTCTGATAATTACAAAAGAAGAAATTGATTTTGCTATTTCAGAACTCGATGATGCGTTAAAAATCGCAGATGCAGAAATCGTAGCATAAGTTTATAAATAACTATTGAATTGTATATGATTAACCTTGCACAAAAACTTACTGAACAAGAATACGAAAAAAACTTTGCTGAACTTCATCCACCATTCAGCAAAAATTCAGCAGTTGCCGAAGCCAATAGATGCCTCTACTGTTACGACTCGCCCTGCACAAAAGCTTGTCCGACTCATATTGACATCCCAGGTTTCATAAAAAAGATCGCTTCAGAAAATCTAAAAGGTTCGGCCAAAACGATTCTCGAAGCAAATTGGGTTGCATTGACGTGCGCAAAAGCATGTCCGGTGGATGTGTTGTGCGAAGGTGCCTGTGTGTTCATCGAAAAAAATGAAAAGCCGATTGAAATAGGGCGGCTTCAAAGATTTGTTATTGAAAATTATTTTCATGCGGGGATGCCAAAACTGTTTTCCGCTAAACCGCGTAATGGAAAAAGTGTTGGGATTATCGGCTCCGGCCCGGCTGGACTTGCATGCAGCGGTGAACTCGCCCTGCTTGGTTTTGATGTCACAATCTACGAAGCGAAAGAAATTCCAGGCGGATTGAACACTTGGGGAATTGCTCCTTACAAGGTCCGGCAAGCAGATAGTCTGAAAGAAGTCAAGCTGGTTGAAAGCTACGGAGTAAAAATCAAAACCAAAATTAGAATCGGAAAAGAGATTTCATTTGAGGAATTATCTTCGAAACATGACGCAATTTTTATAGGGATTGGTCTCGGTGAAAGTTTTGACTTGAAAGTCGAAGGAGAGAATTTGAAGGGAGTCATCGGCGCACTTGAATTCATTGAAGAGGTTAAAGCAGAAAAATGGTCGAAAGTAAATGTCGGAAAACGGGTAGCTGTGATCGGTGCAGGCAACACTTCGATTGATGCTGCAACCGAGGCAAAGCGGCTTGGTGCAGAGCATGTTATGATAATTTATCGAAGAAGCCGAAGCGAGATGCCCGCATATGAATTTGAATTTCAACTCGCACAAAAGGATGGTGTGACATTCCATTTTCAGACAAATCCGGTTAGAGTTATCGGCAGCAATTCTGTCGAAGGAATCGAATGTGTTAAAATGCAATTAGCCGAACTGGATGAAAGAGGAAGACGCAGACCAAAACCAATTCCGGGTTCTGAATTCAAAATTCCGGTTGATATGGTAATCAAAGCGATTGGTCAGCAAACTAATACTGATTTGCTCGGATCGATTCCAAATTTAAAAATTGAAAATGGGATGATCGTAGTTGATCCAGAAACATATCAGACTGGAAATCCAAAAGTTTTTGCCGGCGGCGATTGTATTAACGGAGGTAAGGAAGTCGTCAACGCAGCCTACGACGGTAAACGTGCTGCTCATGGTATATATAAGTATTTATTTGGAAAATAGCACACTGATATTCATGATTGATCATAATTATTCATGAAAATCAGTGACCAATTCATTAGGAAAAATTATGATAGATCTTTCAATAAACTTTGCAGGAATTAAATCACCAAATCCATTTTGGCTTGCATCTGCACCGCCATCAAATTCCGCATATCAAAACTGTAAAGCATTCGAGCAGGGCTGGGGTGGAACTGTGTGGAAAACAATTGGCGAGCCTGTTATGAACGTTTGCAATCGATATGGAGGATTAGATTACAATGGGCAGAAGTTAGTCGGATTAAATAATGTTGAACTCATTAGCGATCGAAACATCGAGGATAATTTCAAAGAAATTGCAGAGACGAAAAGACTCTGGCCCGATAGAGCTGTGATAGTTTCGCTGATGGTAGAATCGAAAAAAGAAACATGGCATGAAATTGTAAAAAGAACTATTGATACGGGCTGCGACGGACTCGAATTAAATTACGGCTGTCCGCATGGAATGAGTGAGCGCGGAATGGGCTCGGCTGTCGGTCAAGTTCCTGAATATTGTAAAATGATAACTGAGTGGGTAACAGAAGTCTCTACAATCCCTGTTCTTATCAAACTAACTCCAAACGTTGGTAACATTCAAATTCCATCTCGTGCAGCTAAGGCCGGAGGCGCTTCAGGACTCGCACTCATAAATACAATTAACAGCATTATTGGTGTTGATCTCGATACTTTTGAATTAAAACCAAGCATCGCTGGCAAAGGAGGGCACGGGGGGCTTGCAGGTCCAATCGTAAAGCCAATCGCATTAAACATGGTCTCCCAGGTTGCGTTAGATAATGAAGTCAATCTTCCTATTTCAGGAGTTGGCGGAATTAGCAATTGGCAGGATGCACTTGAGTTCATTTTGCTCGGTTCAACATCTGTCCAAGTCTGCACTGCTGTAATGCACTATGGATTTAGAATTGTACAAGACATGATCGAAGGACTGACTTTTTGGATGGAAGAAAAAGGATTCAATTCTTTGGATCAAGTTCGAGGCAAGTCGCTTTCCCGTATAGATGATTTTGGAAATTTCAACTTATTGCATAAAACAGTTGCGAGAATCGATCAAGATAAATGTATTCATTGCAATCTGTGCCACATTGCTTGCGAAGATGGTGCGCATCAATGCATCGACCTGATTTCGGAGAACGGAAAAAGCAAAACAATTGTTAGAGAAGAAGATTGTGTCGGATGCGATCTTTGTTCAATCGTCTGTCCGGTTGAAGGATGCATTTCGATGGTCAGAGTGGACGATGGAAAAGAAACAAAAACTTGGAATGAACTTGTAGCTGATTTCAAGAAGGACAATACCGAGCTAACTTGGGAGAAGCTTAGAGCTTTTCAGAAAAGATATGGAATTGAGATACATTAGCAATCAGCAATCAGCTATCAGCTTTCAGCTGTCAGATATGAAATTGAGTTTTTTTCAGGAGAAAATATTTTATGAAAGATTTTCGAAATCTTAAAGTCTGGGAATTAGCTCACAACATCGCCATGACTGTCTATAAATTAACAGAATCGTTTCCAAGGGAAGAAATATATGGGCTAACTAGTCAAATTCGACGAGCGGGTATTTCAATCCCAACTAATATTTCTGAGGGTTGTGGACGCAGTTCAGATGCTGATTTTAAAAGATTTCTTCAAATTGCATTTGGCTCAGCCTGTGAACTGGAATACCTTTTATTTTTTTCGTGTGAATTAAAGTATCTGTCCAAAATTGATTACGATGAAGTTGTCTCACAAGTAATAGAATCAAAGAAAATGTTAAGCGGATTAATAAGAAAGTTAAAATAGAAAAGCATTCAGCGGTCAGCTATCAGCTTTCAGTACAATACTGCAGGTAGATCAGGAATAACTTAATAAATTAAAACCGAATGCTTACAACTGAGTGCTGATAACTGAAAGCTGACAGCTAAAAAAGGAGTTAAACCATGTCAATTTTAATAAAAAACGGACAAATAATTACTGCCGAACAAGATTATATCGGTGATATTTTTATCGAGAAAGATAAAATTTCACTCATCGGAACAAACTTAAAAATGGAAGCTGATTCTGTCATCGATGCGAAAGGGAAATATATTATTCCTGGCGGCATTGATGTTCATACACATTTAGATATGCCTTTCGGTGGAACAACATCGTCTGATGATTTCTTCACCGGCACTCAAGCAGCCGCCTTCGGAGGAACTACATCGATCATCGATTTTGCAATTCAAGCAAAAGGCACAAGAATGAGAGACGGACTAGATATCTGGATGAAAAAAGCAGAAGGTAAAGCCGTAATTGATTATGGATTTCATATGATCATCACAGATTTACCCAAAGCTCATCTTGAAGATATGTCTGAAATGGTTCGTGAAGGCGTGACGAGTTTTAAATTGTTTATGGCCTATCCCAACGTCTTGATGGTAGACGATTCTACCATATTTAATGCTTTGAAGCACACCGCGAAAACCGGTGCACTCGTCTGTATGCACGCTGAAAATGGAAATGTGATCGATCAAATAGTTATGCAGGCTGTTGCCGACGGAAAAACTGCGCCGATCTATCATGCTTTAACAAGACCAACAACTGCTGAAGGAGAAGCAGTTAATCGAGCCGTTGCATTGGCTGAATTGGCAGGAGTTCCGATCTATATAGTCCATTTATCTTGCAATGATGCACTCGAAAAAATTGAAGAAGCACGCTATAAAGGTCTGCCTGCTTTTGCTGAAACGTGTGTACAGTATTTGTTCCTCTCGCTCGATGATATGGGAAAGCCAGGATTCGAAGATGCAAAGCTTGTCTTCTCCCCGCCGCTTAGAGAAAAATGGAATCAAGGAAAACTTTGGGCAGGATTGAAAAAGAATTCGCTTCAAATTGTTTCGACTGATCATTGTCCGTTTAGATTTAACGATCAAAAACAATTGGGAGTTGAAAGCTTCACAAAAATTCCAAACGGAGGTCCCGGCATTGAAAACCGCATGCAGCTTATGTTCGACGGTGGTGTAAATGAAAAAAGAATTTCATTGAATCGCTGGGTGGAAATAACATCAACCGCACCGGCAAAAATGTTTGGAATGTATCCGCGAAAAGGCGCAATCGCTCCTGGCTCTGATGCGGATATTGTAATCTGGGATCCGAATAAAGAATTAATAATTTCTGCAAAGACACATCATATGGCGGTCGATTACTCCATGTTCGAAGGGAAGAAAATTAAGGGTAATGCTGAAACAGTGATTTCTAGCGGTGAAATAATCATTCAGAACGAGAAATTTTTAGGAAAAGCCGGAAGAGGGAATTTTATCAAACGAGGGACATACGGCTCGGCTTGGAGCTGATATACATCATGGTGAAGGTTTTTGAATATTGAATGTTGAACAAGGAATAATGAATCCGTCAACTGACGGATGAATAATGAAAATTGAATAATGAATAGGGAGTAGTGAAATAGGAATCATGAGTTTTGAAGTTCGAGCTGATAAAAATACTTCGTAATTCATCATTCTTTAATCAATATTCATTATTCAACAAAAAATAAACTACGAACTAAATCTTGGAGGGTTATGAGTTTATTCAATCAACATGGTCTAATTGAAACAGACGTAAGTGATATTCATGGCAGCAGTCTGATAAATCAGGATCTTGCACCGACAAAAATCTCCGAACGAACGTGGGGAACATACAATTACGCTGCACTTTGGATTGGGATGAGCGTTTGCATTCCGACATACATGCTTGCAAGCGGTTTGATCGCTGGCGGAATGAATTGGTGGCAGGCACTGCTAACCATCACTCTTGGAAATATAATTGTATTAGTTCCAATGATCTTAAATGCTCATGCTGGCACGAAGTTCGGAATTCCATTTCCGATATTAGCACGCGTTTCATTCGGAACTCTTGGCTCGAATATTCCGGCACTCCTCAGAGGAATTGTTGCTTGCGGCTGGTTCGGAATTCAAACTTGGATCGGAGGGCAGGCATTGAATTCAATGATCGCAATTTTATTTCCGGCGTGGGCAAACTTTGAACTTGGCTCTGCTATTAGTTTTATAATTTTCTGGCTGATGAATGTTTACTTTATTATTAAAGGAACAGAATCTATCAAATGGCTCGAGTCACTCGCCGCTCCATTTTTAATTCTTATGGGATTAGTATTGTTATACTGGGCGTATCAGAAAATTGGGGGCTTCGGTCCGATTCTGAATCAGCCAAGTAAATTTCAAACATCGGCAGATTTCTGGAAATTTTTTATTCCATCATTAACCGGAATGGTAGGATTTTGGGCAACGCTGTCGCTAAACATTCCGGACTTCACAAGATTTGCGAAAAGTCAAAAATCACAAATGGTCGGACAAGCGATCGGACTTCCGCCGACAATGGCTCTATTTTCATTTATCGGAATTGCAGTGACATCAGCAACTGTAATTATTTTCGGAGAAGCGATTTGGGATCCAGTAGTTTTACTTTCAAAGTTTGACAGTCCGATAGTTATTTTTCTTTCACTTGTTTCACTGCTTGTTGCTACGCTAACCACGAATATTGCGGCAAATGTCGTCTCGCCGGCAAATGATTTTTCAAATCTTTATCCAAAGAAAATAAATTTCGTTCGCGGCGGATTGATAACGGCAGTTATTGGAATCGTTATGATGCCGTGGAAACTTATTTCGGATTACAGCGCATATATTTTTGGGTGGTTGATTGGTTATTCAAGTTTTCTCGGTCCTATAGCTGGAATTCTTATTTGTGATTATTTTTTGATAAGAAAAAGAAATTTAATTGTACGCGATTTGTATCTCCGCAATGGTAACTATGAATACAAAAAGGGATTTAATCTCCAGGCAATTTATTCACTTGCGGCGGGAGTTTTTATCGCTTTAATCGGTTTGATCGTCCCATCACTACGTTTTTTATATGACTACGCTTGGTTTGTCGGATTCGCAGTTGCGTTCATTGTTTATTTTATTTTAGTGAGAAAGAAGGTTTGAGTTTTGGTTTGTTTGCTTGACTGTCGGGTGTGAAATTTAAGTTCAATGTAAATTTTGAAGCGAGAGTTTGATTTGTTCTTCGATCTTCATAAAGACTATGTTTATGTTTTCAAATATTTCTTCGTTCCGGATTCGCAAAAAAGTTATTCCGAAGCTCTCAATATAGTTCTGTCTATCTGCATCGCGGAGTTTTTGCTCGGGCAGGTCGTGAATATTGCCGTCAATCTCGATAGCTAATTTTAGCTGCGGTGAGTAAAAATCAATGATAAACTTATCTACAGAATACTGACGGCGGAATTTTATTCCAGCAGTCTGTCGATTACGTAAATAACGCCAAATTATTGCTTCAGTTGGAGTTTGTCTTTTCCGAAGCTTGCGTCGGTTTTCTTTTTCGGTTGTGCGGTTGAAGTGTTGTGTCATTGTAACGTTTTGGACCTCACCCCCGTCCGAAAGTATTGAGTAATATTTCTTGATGTCATTCCCGTGTAAACGGGAATCCAAAAAGATAAATAGATTCCCACTTGCGTGGGAATGACTGTGTGAGAAGACTTTTTTTTACAACTGTACACGCAAGGGGAGAGGTCGCAATGAACCTTCTATAATTTTTATCTCCTCTTCTGTTAAGCCGTAAAGTTCGTAGACAAGCTGATCGATCTGCCGGTCAATTGTTTTTGGCTGCTATTTGATAAATAAATAAATTAAGCTTATCTTGTTTCAGCAAAAATAACTTTTAGATAAAAGATTACTCACCTTTTAATTTTCACAACTTATTTTTTGCGACTTAGTCTGCCAAGTGGCGCTATTTTAAAATTTTATAATTATTTTTTTTAAGGAAAAAAAATGAACATTTACGTTGGAAATTTATCCAAAGAAGTAACAGAAGCCGATTTGAAAGAATTGTTTAGTCAATACGGCGTTCTTTCAAGTACAAAAGTGATCAGTGACATGTTCACACAGGATTCCAAGGGATTTGGATTTGTAGAAATGCAAAGCAAATCAGAAGCTGAACAAGCAATAAAAGAACTTAACGGTAAAGAGCTCAAAGGTAAAAAAATTATCGTAAACGAAGCTCGACCAAAAACCGATAAAAGAAAAAGCGGCGGACAAAATCGCCGTGGCGGTTCTTTTGGCGGCGGCCGACGTTACTAAAATTAAGAAGTAATTTTTACGAAACTGCAGCTCTTATTAAAAAATTGCTGCAGTCAATCAATCATATCAAAAAAACATTTTCTGATCAATATCACTTCGATGTGATTTTTGGGGATTAATTCGGATTGGAATTTTTGGCTGAAAAATATCACGTCATTTTTTATTTTTGTGCATCTTTTTGAAACTATTTTCATCAAATGATCGAAGCGAAAGAACTTGAACTTATAGAAAAAGCTAAATCCGGAGACAAAAAATCTCTTTCGGATTTAGTTACAAAGTATGAAAAAACTGTTTTCAGTTTTGCGTTCAAGGTCTGCCGAAATAGAGATAAAGCAGAAAACACAATGCAGGAAACATTTATAAGCGTGATAAAGTCATTGCATCAGTTTGATGGTAACTCGAAATTTTCTACTTGGCTGTATCGAATTGTTGTTAATCACTGCTTAATGCTTGCACGTTCAGAAAGCCGTCACTCGCAGTTTCATTCATTCGATGATGATGACACATCGATCGAGGAGCCTGCAGTTGAACACTGGACAGATCTTCCTGCGGAAAAAGTTTTGAACGATGAACTAAAAACACTAATGGATAATGCAATCCAAAAGCTCGGTCCAGAATACAGGATGGTTTTTTTACTGCGCGATGTCGAAGGACTTTCAACGCAAGAAACAGCAGATACTCTCGCTTTAAGTATCTCAGCAGTAAAATCGCGTTTACACAGAGCAAGATTTTTTTTAAGAAATGAACTTAGAACATATTTCGAAAAATAATTTGACCTGTAAGGAAGTTATAAATCAGGTTTGCGAGCATCTTGGCGAACTGCCGGATTCACCTGTGTGCATTGCGATTCAAGATCATCTGAAGGAGTGCGACAACTGCACAAACTTTTATGACTCATTAGAGAAGACCGTCACACTTTATAAAAAATATTCTCCCGATCTTCCTGAAGGTGCGCACGAACGTTTGATGCAAGCACTCAAACTCGCTGATAAAAAATAATTCTACATTTAATCTCGGAGGTTAGTGTGAGGAAAAATTTTCTTATCCTATTGGTTACAGTAAATTTTGTCTTCTTCGTTTCCTGCAGTGATGGTGATAAATCAGAGGACCCGCCGCAAAAACTTTTTGGGCAAATCACAGATTCAACCGGAATTCCGCTCAAAGGAATAAATATTAATCTTTTTTATTCATTAGTAGATAAAAGTGTTCAGAAAGTTAAATCTAAATGGAATACTGCTATTGAATTCGGAATACCAAACAGATCGTTCGTAAAAATATTTCTGTATCGATTCGATGAAATTCAAGACACAATAAAAATTGATACATTTCCTGCTGGCAGACATTCAGTTTTTTTCGATGCAGTATTGCCAAATGGTTCGCACAAAATTGAACTTAAGATTAAAGACATGACAACTCTTAAAGATACAACATCGTTTGTGAAAATATTTTACAATAATCCCGATGCATACTATTTTACTTCTATAAATGAGAAAGCTCTTTCGATCACTGATGAAATTGGAAAGTTTGAAATTTTAGATAAGTATGTCGCTGTTGGTGAGGAAATTTCCAGATTTGACGAAGTGGGAAATTTTATTGGGAAATCGATTGTTCAGCCTGAAGTTACATTTATGCTTGATAATGGCAGTAAAGCCGTTCAAGGACCAAAAGTTCATTTTTATGACCAAAAAAACGAACTGAAAATCAAATTTTAACTTTTTTAGGAGAAATATTTTTCACTAAGCAATGTGAATCCATATTTCATAATATGCATCAAATCACAAAAACACAAAAATGACTTACGTTATAATCACATTTGCAGCAATTTTCACATTTTTTATCGTTTTTCAGTTTTATTTAATTCGAAAGAGTAAGAAAATTGTCGGCGCTTCGATTGATCTGAGTCATATTCCTGAATCGATTAGAAAAGTTTTAGAAAAAGGAAAAACACTGATTTACTTTTACTCACCAAGCTGCGGACCGTGTAAGGTTCAAGCTCCGATCATAGACAAATTGAAGAATGAGCTGAAAAATGTTGTGTCCGTCGATATCAGCGGAGATTTTCGTACTGCTAGAGTTTTTGGCGTGATGGGGGCACCCTCAACAATCATCCTTGAAAATGGCGTGGTGAAAGAAATGTTCGTTGGTTTTAAGAGTGAAGAAGTTATAAGAAACGCATTTAATAATTAGGTGGAGAAAAAATGAATCTTACATTGAAATCAAAGAAAAATTTTGAACAAGCACTTGAAGATTTACAAATGAAAGTCACAGAAAATAATTTCAGAGTGCTGCATGTACATAATGTCCGCGAAACTCTGAAAGAAAAAGGTTTTGAGATTGAAAATTATTCGATCGTTGAAGTCTGCAATGCAAAATTCGCAAATGAAGTTCTGGGTACAAACAAAGAATACGGAGTCCTTATGCCATGCAAGATAAACGTCTATTCAGACAAAGGAGAAACGTTTTTATCGATGCCGCTTCCATCTGTAATGATTGAAAAATTCCAGATGAAAGGTGTAGACGAAATTGCAAAAACCGTCGAAGAGATTTTAATAAAAGTTATGGAAGATTCTGTTTAATGAATGAGTTACAAATTGCCGGCATTTTGATCGGTGCAATTTCGGGATTTTTTATTGGAAAATATTTTCAGAGGAGAACAGGTGGTGTTTGTCCGCTTCTTTGTAATCCGAAAATATCAACGATTTATTTCGCATTATTAGGTTATCTATTAACAAGCTCAAAAGGAATATAAAATGAAAAAAAATATGGGTTCACTCGATAAGACAATCAGAATGATTGTCGGAATTGTATTATTAATTTTTGCTTTAATTGATCCGCAAAACAATTGGTGGGGATTAATCGGTATTGTGCCGTTAGTGACATCATTCGTTGGCGTTTGTCCGGCATATCTTCCATTTGGATTGAGTACAATCAAATCGAAGAAAAAGTAATTTAATGCGATCACTGTTTAATAATTTGAAATTCCGAATTCCGTTTTTTGTTGGTGCTGGTGCTGCGATAGGTTATGCATATTATTATTTTATTGGATGCTACTCAGGAAATTGTCCGATAACATCAACATGGTATGTTTCAACACTTTACGGCGGAGCGGCTGGGTTGCTAATCGGATTCCCAAATAAGAAAAAGTGAGTAATTTATTATCTCAACTTGAGCTGAATGAAAACTGACACACTGCAAATCACAAAAGAAGTTTTTATTGAGGATTTAATTAAAATTAAACCTTCATCCGTTAAATATTTAATGGAGAAAGGAATCCGCTGTCTTGTTTGCGGCGAACCAATTTGGGGAACGCTCGAATCAGCTGCTCAGGAGAAGGGATTTACGCGAAGCGAAATCGAAACTTTTGTAAATGACCTTAAATCACTTGACTGATTCGGATTTTTAGCTTCTTAAAAATTTTCAAAAAACTTAAGAAATAAATAATTTCTGTTGACAATTGTCAGCCGAATTATGAGATTCGTGCAAAATTTAGTGAGGAATAAATGAAAATTAGTACACTGTTCTCTATTGTGCTTACCTTGTTTTTTGTAAGCACTCTTTTCGCACAGCTCAATCCGCCAGCAAATCTCATTGGCACTTATAAACCGAGCAGCGGGACAATGCATTACGGTTTTGTTGAGCTGAAGTGGCAGTATACAAGCTTAGCTGCTACATTTAAAGTTTATCGTAAAAACCCGGATGCAACAGAGTTTACTTTGTTAAAATCGGGAATTCGTTCACTCTATTTCAATGACTATAATGTTCAGTCAAATAAAACATATGAATATTATGTCGTTGCATATACTTCGACGCAAACCAGCGATCCGAGCAACACAGTTTCGGTCACTACTCCTCCAGCACCCGATTGGGTTAAATTTACAAGCACACCCGTAAAAACCGGAAATGTTGGAGTAGCATATTCATATGACGCAAATGCATCGAGCAATGATTCAACGGCAGTCATAACCTATTCGTTAACTGCTTTTCCAACCGGAATGACAATTAACTCTGGAGATGGAGTGATCGATTGGACGCCTATCAGCGCCGGTCACTTCTCGGTTAAAATAAAAGCTGAAAGCAACAAGGGGGGATATGCATATCAAAGTTATTCGATTTCTGTTACTGCTCCAATGGGAATCGTACAAGGTGTAGTAACAGATGAAGTGACAAATCTTCCGATTAAAAAAGGAGTGGTTTATTTCTACGGCTCAACATCTACGAGATATGAATATACTTACACCGATACTAACGGTAACTACTCGAAAAATTTACAAGGCGGAACTTATAAAATAAAATTTTCTAAACACGGTTACATCACAGAGTATTTCGATAATAAAACTTCTTTAGAAACTGCAGATCCGGTTGTGGTCGCGGTTGGATCTCCTGTAACAGCTTCTGCTGCATTAGGTGTAGTTCCACCTCCGATTACTTTCACAATATCTGGAAGTGTCTTGAACGCCGCCAATGAACCTGTGCGCTCAACTGTTCAAGTGTTCGGAGTTACAGATGGATCTATCACAGGAACATCAATGTGTCCGATTACAAAAACAGATTCACTCGGTAATTATTCATTTACATTAGTAGGAAATAAATCCTATGTCGTTTATGCAAAACCGTTTGATGTTGCTTATTATCCTGAATACTGGGATAATAAGAGAACTTTTCTTGAGGCGGATAAAATTTTACTAAATGAAAATAAGAGCAATATCAACTTCGTAATGGATTTGAAACCAGTTTATGCAAATGGAGTTGAGGGAACAGTTCGTCATTTTGCTTCAATGACTGGAGTTCCTGCACACGTTACTGTATTCAAGCTTTCGAGCGGAAGATTTAAGGTGTCTAAATCAGTTCGTTCAGACAGTCTGGGCGTTTATGCGCTTCAAAATCTTGAACCCGGGATGTACATTTTACATGCTGTACCGCCGAGACCGTATTTGCCCGGATATTATAAAGAAGGTGGAATTGCTTGGAGTTGGCGTCAAGCTGATACTGTTACAGTGACCGAGACATCTATTTTACAGAATATAAATATTAATTTGAGATCAAGAACCGACACTGGTTCTGCAATAGCAAATGGAAAAATTATAACCTCTTCCGATGCGAATGTGTCAGGCGGAATTGTTTATGCACTGGATGTTAATGGAAATGTAGTTGATTATGGAATCTCCGAAGGAGATGGAAGTTACATTTTGAGTGAAATCCCAGCTGGCACATATAATTTTATTGTTGATAAGGTAGATTATAATTCAAATACGATATATAATGTTACCTTTGACTATTCAGATAACTCTTCCAAGGTTATTAATTTATTGATTAATCCTGCGACGCCTACCGGGGTTGACGACAATCCAATTCTCAAACCGATAAGTTTTGCACTCGGACAAAATTATCCTAATCCTTTCAATCCAGCTACGAACATTAATTTCTCGATAAAAGAAAAATCGTTCGTCACTTTAAAGGTTTATAACTTATTGGGCAAGGAAGTCGCAAACTTAGTTGAACAAGTAAAAGAACAAGGTGATTATAAAATACAATTCTCTGCAAGTGAATTGCCAAGCGGTGTTTACATGTATCAACTAAAATCAGGTAGAAATACGATCACTAAAAAAATGTTATTGATGAAATAATTTTCAGTAATAAATTTGTAAATCCCCGATGCATTTGGTGTATCGGGGATTTTTTTTTATATTTGCACACAAAATTTTGAAATTCACATCGCGGTGTAGTGTCCCGATAAATCGGGAGTAGCTCGTCGATAGGAAATAAAATATATATCGCGGGGTAGAGCAGTTGGTAGCTCGTCGGGCTCATAACCCGGAGGTCGCAGGTTCAAGTCCTGCCCCCGCTACAAGTAAAAGAGGTTCGTCAAAGAGCCTTTTTTTGTTTCCGGACAAGTTGAAAAATGATCAATGAAATACTTTGTTTATGTGATACTAAGTCGAGAGGGTTATCGATATACAGGTATGACAGAAGATTTAGAACGTCGTTTGCAAGAACATAACGAAAAGGTAAAATCTTTCTGGACAAAGCGAGGCAATGATTGGCGAGTAATATACTTTGAAGAATTCGAAACAAAACAAGATGCGTTGAAAAGAGAAAGGTGGCTTAAAAGTGGTCATGGTAAGAAGTTTCTAAAAGATAAATGTTTATAAATAAAAGTCGCAGGTTCAATCCCGACAAAGTCGGGACTGCCCCCGCTACAAGTAAAAGAGGTTCGTCAAAGAGCCTTTTTTTGTTTCCGGACAAGTTGAAAAATGATCAATGAAATACTTTGTTTATGTGATACTAAGTCGAGAGGGTTATCGATATACAGGTATGACAGAAGATTTAGAACGTCGTTTGCAAGAACATAACGAAAAGGTAAAATCTTTCTGGACAAAGCGAGGCAATGATTGGCGAGTAATATACTTTGAAGAATTCGAAACAAAACAAGATGCGTTGAAAAGAGAAAGGTGGCTTAAAAGTGGTCATGGTAAGAAGTTTCTAAAAGATAAATGTTTATAAATAAAAGTCGCAGGTTCAATCCCGACAAAGTCGGGACTGCCCCCGCTACAAAAAGAATAGCCCTCTCAGAGGAGAGGGCTATTCTTTTAAGTGGTAATCGGAGAAGTCTTGTTTGTAAGCTGAACGAACGAAGTGAGTGAAGTCCCGCTTTGCGGATCCTGCCACAACCTTCATTTTATTTCGGTTGGCAAGCCAGTATCAATTAATTTTAAACTCCATAAAATAAACTTAAATAAAATTTTATTTTGCCCAGTCTCTTCTTAAATTGAACTTAGTAATTAAGTTTTACGAGGTAACAAATGATCTTAACAATCAAGTCTAGATATAGAGGAACAGGGTTAGTCGATGAATTCGGTAATGATCTCAAGCCTGAATTACTGGATCTCCCAAAAGAATTAGTTGATGAACTACGGGGATGGATAAGCGTTGACTCTGATGATTACGATGACTATTTGAAAGGCGATGTTCAGCCAACTAACCATGCTAAATTTTTTGAAACTGGATTAAATCTTGCCAAAAAATTGAAAAAATTAGTTGGTGATAAACACAAAGTCATGTATGAGTACTCAGAAGTTAAGCTCCTTACGAATGGAGATACTCAATACACCCCATTAAATCCGCTTGATATAATTAATCGGAAGATTACGGACATGGTTGAAGGATTCAAAGGATTCAGCGACGATGAAATTTCAGAAGAAGAAACAGAACTGAAAAATGAACTGACCAAAAAACTTGAAGATTTTAAAGATCAGATTGAAGAACTTAGAAAAAATCTTCCAAAAGAATCGATAAATTAAAAAACTGAATCAATATCATATTGAAAGGTCAGATTTTTCTGAAGCTAAGATTTTATACAAAGCTTCTCACAAGAAGTTTTGTATAGTCCCGTTTTGGGTTTGTGAACAGTTCATCACTTCGCAATATTTCTACGATTTGCCCGTGATTCATTATCATGATTCTTGAGCATAGTTTTCTTAAGATAAAAAGATCATGTGAAATGCAAATTATTGTGAGCTTTTCTGTGCGATTTAAATCTAGCAGTAAGTCGATTAGTTCGTGCTGAGCTGTTACATCCTGAGAAGCGAATGGTTCATCAAGAATAATTAATTTCGGATTGAGTGCGAGGATTTTTGCAAGTGCGAGTCTCTGCTGCTGTCCACCGCTTAACTCATAAGGGAACAATTCAAGAACATTTTCATTTAGCTTGACTTTGTGTAGTAGCCTTTTAGCAAATTCATCAAAATTTGAATTAGGTTGCTTCAGTGCGAAGACTTCCTTTAATGCATCTCGATTCTTTTGCGATGGATCGTGCGAAGCCGAATAGTTTTGAAATAAAAATTGAATTGATCTGTCCGGATGAATCCCGTAGAATTTTTCTCCAAAGAAAACTTTTTCACCTGACGTTTGATTAATTAATCCACAAATGATTCGTCCGAGAGTCGTTTTCCCGCTTCCAGATTCACCAGTAATCCCGAAAATTTCTCCATGTTCAATTCCAAAGCTGATATTATTCAGTATCAAACTATCTGTGTTTTCTTTTTGCTTCAGATCCACTTTTGGCGGCGTGTATGAAATATTCCTTAATTCTAGAATATGTTTGATCTCAGGTAAAATCATTTTTCGGTTCTGTAAATGTATTTGTATGAGTTGATCAATTTTTCCAAGTAAACATCATTATGGCTTTTTAAAAACTGATTTTGATTATGAATTGAATGCAGCACTCCATCTTTTAAGACACCAATTCGCGAAGAGTATTTCACAGCAAGATCAAAATCTTGGGTTATAAATAAAACAGCGGCACCGGATTTTTTCATATATGTTAATAAATATTCCATGAAGAGATTTGAAATTGGTTTATCGAGAGCAGATGTTGGCTCATCGGCGATAATTAATTTTGGATTTGAGAGAACTGCACGTACAGCAGAAATTCTTTGAAGCATTCCACCGCTGAGTTGAAACGGAAATTTTTTTAGAATGTTGTTATCTGAATTCAGTTTTAAGGAATTGAAATGTTCGCTCATTATCTCTGATGAAGAACCGCTTTTAGAATTAAACAACTGATTCCCGATTCTGCGTATTGGATCAAATGATGAATAAGGATTCTGAAATATATAACTGACTTCATTTTTTCGAATGACATTTAAATTCGACTCTGAAAGTTCTAAAATCCTCTGTCCCTTAATAATAATTTCACCGCTTATCTCAAATGCGGATGGCTTTAACAGTTTAATCAGCGAGTACGCCAAAGTTGATTTCCCGCTTCCATTTTCGCCAAGAATCGTAAAGAATTCACTCAGTTGAATTGAAAACGAAATATTGTCAACTATGTACTTCGTAGTCGATGTCTGATCATCGCACTTCTTTACACTAAGTGAATCAACTTGCAATATTGGTTGTTTGGATTCGATCATTCAAAAATATGATGAGGTTCGCATTCCTTTTAATCTTAAAATAAATATATTAAATTGAAATTGAAATATATCCAATCAATAAGCTGCAGGAGACAGGTTAAAATGCAAAAACTCATAGCACTTTACGCATTAATTCTTTCTCTCATAATCCTTCCATCATGTAAAGACGCCCAAAATCCATCGAAAGAAACAGCAATGGAACCACAATTTGGGGGTAATGTTACTGTAGGAATTTCGAGCGACGTGGATGTCCTGAATCCGCTTTTTTCTCAGGATATAATCTCTGGTACAATCAACGATTTGATTTTCGGAGCGCTGAATTATTCCGAATTTGATTTAGAAAAAGGGGAGCTTGTGTATCTTCCAAATCTCGCAAACTCATGGGAAATCAGTCCAGACAATAGAAGTGTAAAGTATCATTTGAATATAGCTCTAAGATGGAGCGATGGTTATAAATTTACAGCTGATGACGTTCAATTCTCTTACTATCTTTACACTCATCCGGAAGTAGGAAGTGTAAGGCAGGATATGACTTCTTATTTTATTTCAGAAGGAAAGACTAAAGTTGAAATTGAAAAAGCGGTGAAAGTTGAAAATGATTCGACAGTTGTGTTCAATTTTAATCAAAGCGCGGATGACCCGTTGTTTGTTTCCGGGCTCCCGATTTTACCCAAACACATTTTTGAAAAGATTAAGCTTAAAGATTTATTCGTCAATGATGTCAACCAAAATCCAGTTGGAATTGGACCGTTCAAATTTCAGAAGTGGGATAAGCAGCAGCAAATAATCTTAGTTAGGAATGATTCGGTAAATTATATCAAGATTCCATACTTGGAGAAACTTACTTTTAAAATCCTGCCTGATTATAATAATCGTATCAATCAGCTTAAATCGGGAGAAATTGACCTTGCACAAAATCTTCGTCCTGAAGATGCTCAAACAATAAAAAAAGATTTTAACAAGTTAAATGTAGAAAAAATTTCTGGTCGAGATTACGATTACATCGGCTGGAATTGCATAGATCATGAGCAATTCGTCAACAGTGGAAATAAGAAAATCACTCCACACAAGCTCTTCGGAGATTCGAAAGTCCGTCAAGCACTCACTTATGCAATTAACCGTAAAGAAATGCTTGAAGGATTTTTTGGGGAGTTTGGAAATATTGCTGTTACTCCCATTTCATCAATTTTTAAAACTAAGGCAAATACAGATCTTTTACCTTATGAGTTTAATCCAAATAAAGCCAAGCAATTACTCTCAGAATCAGGATGGAAAGATTCAAACGATGATAAAATAATAGATAAAAATGGGATCCCATTCAAATTTAAGTTAATGATTCCTGCAGGCAAACCGCAGCGTGAATATGCTGCGACAATTATTAAAAACAATTTGCTCGCTGTCGGAATCGAAGTAGAGATTGAAGTGGTTGAGCCATCGGTGTTTTTTGAAAATATGTTCACAAAAAAATATGATGCATGGATTGCGGGCTGGACAATCCCATTGGATTTGGATTTTGAAGGATTCTGGAGCTCTGATCTCGAAAAAAATTTCTTCAATGTTACGAGTTATCAAAACAAAGAAGTGGATGAAATATTCGCTAAGCTCAAATTAACAAATGATATTGAAGCGACGCGTGAACTTCTTTTTAGATTTCAGGAAATACTTCACCGCGACCAGCCGACTACTTTTCTTTATTGGGTTGATAATCTTGTCGGTTACAATGTCCGATTAAAAAATTTACAGTTGAATCCGCTTGCATTCACAAATCGAGCTTGGGAATGGTTTGTAGTTAGCGAGAAGTAATTTACAGATAGATTAATGTTTTTAAGAAGATTTCTGAGACGAATTTTTGCCTCTGCGGTGATGCTTATAGCATTAATTACGATTGTATTTTTCTTAGTCAGACTTGTGCCTGGCGATCCGACGCACCAATACTATTCTCCAAAACTTGGAAGCGAACTTGCTGATAGAGTTAAAGTTCAGTTTGGTTTAGATCAGCCAGTTCATGTTCAGTTTCTCAAATGGTTTGGAAATCTTGCGGCAGGCGATTTAGGTTACTCTATTTCTTTTCGGAAGCCAGTGATAGATGTAATTCTAACTGCACTTCCTGTGACATTAACTCTGGCTGTACTCGCATTGATCTTTCAAATGTTTTTAGGAATTCTGTTTGGTACTTTAGCTGGAGCAAATCCAAATTCCAAATTAGACAATACGATCAACATTGGTTCCCTCGTCATCTATTGTGCACCTTCCTTCTTAATTGGACTCTTTCTGATATATTTTGGCTCAGTGAAGCTTGGTTTATTCCCGACTTCACATTTACACTCGACTGAATATGAAGATTTTTCTGCAGTAAATCAGTTTCTCGATTTTTTGCATCACATTTTTTTGCCGGTTCTAACGCTCACCATAACTTCAGCAGCGTTTACTACGCGTTTCGTTAGAGAAAGTCTTTCTAATGTTTTGAGCCAACCATTTATAACCGCACTCAGATCCACTGGAATGGGTGAACGAAAACTTGTACTTTCTCATGCCTTGCCGAATTCTCTTCTGCCTTTAATCACTCTGCTTGGAATTGAAATTGGTTCTTTGCTCAGCGGGGCATTAATCACTGAAACGATTTTTTCTCTGCCTGGTTTGGGAAGGTTGACAGTTGATGCAATTTTCTCCCGTGATTATCCTTTGGTTATAGGTTGCACTTTAATCTCCGGATTTTTGGTGATTACAGGGAATTTCATCGCAGATATGCTTCATGCAAAATTGGACGCCAGAGTTTCATTCGAGACGATTGGATAGATGAAAAATAATCTCAGGAAAAACCGAATACTCCTTCGTAGCTTTTTTTCGCTTATAATTCTTTTTTCTATTTGGAACATCGCAGAACTTATTTCCGGTTTTCACCTTGTCGGCTTGTTCATTTTGGAATTGTTTAGTGATTTTGGAAGTTTCAAGCGTGAATTGGATGTTCATACTTTGGACTTTCTCTTTGCGGTTGTCGTTACTTCAATTTTTTTAATGATGTCTGTATTGGGATTGTTATACTTCTATGTCCCAGGAACTCGAGTCCCAATTTTGTGGAAATTTTTTAATTGGTCCGAACGTCTTTCCTTTCAAATACTATTAGGTTCTTTTCTAATTGCTGCGCTCATATTTACTGCGATCAACAGTCCGATTATTTCAACACATGAGCCAAATTATTACAAAGATATTATTGTCACAAAACTTCTCCCACCGGGTTCAAAAATTCATTATGTCGAAAGAACCATTGAGAATAATTCTGCGAACAAATTAACATCAATCCAAAATTTAAAGAAAAATGTGATGCATCAAATCCAAGATGAATCAAAACTGTTCATAACTTCATTTAATATTTCTGGAGACCAACTTATCTACCTTCAAGGATTCAGAAAATACACCGAGCCAATATCACATTTCAAAATTGACGGTACCGGGTTGATAATTAATGAAAAAATATTTTACCTCGGTTCGGATGATTTCGGGCGAGATGTATTTAGCAGATTGATTTACAGCACCCGGATGTCCCTAATGATCGGTCTGCTTTCCGTTTTGGTTTCATTATTACTAGGCGGTTTGATCGGATATTCTGCTGGATTTTACGGTGGAGTTTTAGATACAATTCTCATGCGGATTGTTGATTTTTTCTTCTCTGTTCCAATACTTTTTTTAATTGTTTTTCTAATTGCAATGTTCGGCAACTCATTATTTCTTTTGATTCTTGCACTTGGACTTGGAGGATGGATGTCGATTGCACGGCTTGCCCGGGCGGAAACTATTTCCTGCAAGAAAAAAGAATTTATTGAAAGTCTTAAGTTAACTGGACAAACTAATTATAAAATTTTAACTAAACACATTCTTCCGAATACTATCTCGCCACTCATAGTTGCTTTGGTTTTGCAATTTGGAAATGTAATCATGGCCGAATCTGCACTTAGTTTTTTAGGTTTGGGTGTTCAGCCGCCAACTCCAACGTGGGGAAGTATAATCAAAAGCGGTTACGACTTTATCTCGTCAGCTTGGTGGTTGACCACATTTGGCGGCTTAGCGATTGTTATTTCAGTCTTATCTTTCAACCTTCTTGCCGAGGGAATGACAAGCCGCTTGAATCCAACAAAGCATTAATCAAACATTATTTTATAGCCAGCAATTAAAAAGTAACAATTACAATCTTGTGCAATATTGGGCAATTTATACCCATACACACGGCAGTTTTTTTAATTATTTAGTGATTTTTTTTGGTATGGTTATTGAGGTTATCAGAGAAGATAAAAGATATCTTGAGAATTCAACAAAAAAACGTAGGAAAAATTGTGAAAAATAAAATCATGCAAATCGGTGCTCTTTGCCTAGCAGTATGTTTTCTTATGAGCTGTTCAGAAGTGAAAGATTTTTCGAGTAATCCTCAATTAAATGATTCGAATGACATAGAAAAACCTGGAACTAATACTCATACTCAATCCGCAAAAGCTGAGATAAATGGTGAACTCGGTGGAAGTCTTGCAATGACAAAGAATTATGTTAATCCTTATGGAGAAGATGTGACAGTTACTGCAAGCTTGACTGTACCTGAAGGAGCCTATTCTGGTACAAAAAATATTTCAATAACTTCCAACGATAAAGATCTATCTATTACTTTCTCACCAAAGTCTGAATTCATTAAACCTCTTAAATTGAGTCTAAGCTTTACGGGTGTAAATTTAGCTCGAAGGGGTATTGATGTAAATAAAACAGTTGACTTTTATTATATCTATCCCAACGGTAAAGTGGAATTAGTAAAAAACAACGGAATTATCGTCAATGTCTCTCAAGGGCGGATTGAAGTAAACTCAGCAGAGCTTAATCATTTTTCCCGATATGCCTTCTCAAATAAAAAAGGGGGCTCAAGTAAATAATGAGTACTGTATTAAAAAAAATGCAAGAATTTATTGAGGGTGTGAAAATGAAAGTCACAAGAAATATCAAATTGTCAGTCCTTATCTCCGTGATAATGATCTTTTTAACCGGATGCGGAGATGTATCAGAATATTCAAATCCAGTCGGTTCAAACAACATCGATGGGATTAATTGGATTTCGATGCCGCTTCATGAACAACAGACACCCGATGGAATATCCTTGCAAAAAATTTACTTTACCGTATCAAAAAATATCAATGGAAAAGATGGCGGTAAACTTGAACTGAAGAATGAATATCCAGGCGGACCATTTGGAAAAGTAAAAGTCGAATTGAAGCTGGAATTCAAAGATAAAAGTTTTGAGGGTGAACGATTAATTAGTATGACTGTTCAACCAGAATTTGGTTCCGCAGTATTTCAACCTCATGGTACATTTGCAAAACCAGCTGAGTACGATGCAAAATTTGAAGGGTTGGATTTACGCGGTATTGATCCGAAAAAAGTCCGATTTGTTTATATGGCAGAAGATGGCACCTATGAGTTTATTCCATTCGATAAAATTAAAGTCGATATCGGAAAGGGAATTCTAAAAGTTGAAGAAGCTCAATTGCCGCACTTTTCAAGATTTGGATTTGTAAACTAGAATAAGTTAAAAATTGGTTGAAAAATCCGACAATAGTGATTAGTGAAAATTTAGGAGAGAAAATGGTCTATCAGAAAATAAAATTTGTCTTATTCGTCATAGTAACTTTTGGGATAATTAGTTGCGGCGATGTGGTGGATTTTTCCAATCCAGTATCCAATCAAGGTCCTGATGGGAGAAAATGGATTTCGCTTCCCCTACTTGAAGTCCAAACACCGGATGGGATATATTTTGAAAAAATATTTTACACCGCTACTAGGGCAATCAACGGAAAAATTGGCGGGGAACTTGAGTTAAAAAATTCATACACAGGCGGTCCACTTCGTAATGTTAAATTTGAATCTCGTTTGACTTTTGAGCCCAACAGTTTTGATGATATTCGTCTGATAAGCATGACGATTCAGCCAGAATACGGCTCAGCTGTGTTTGAACCTCATGGAGGATTCAATAAACCTGCAATTTATAATGTAAAATTTGAGGGATTAGATTTAAAGGGAGTTGATCCACGCGATGTAAGATTCGTTTATATGGCTGAAGATGGTACCTATGAATATATTTCTGTAGATAAAATAAAAATCGATGTAGATAAAGGTCTTCTTCAGGTTATTAATGCATACCTTCCGCATTTTTCACGGTTTGGATTTGTGAATTAAGGGAATATGTAATGAGTTCTTTACCGAACTTTTTCATTGAAGAAATTAATACTCTCCTATCAGACTACATCAGTCAGAATGAAATCTCTAGATATCGGTTTGACAAAGTAACAACATGGGCAACTAATATAGATTTCAAAGGGAAGTTTTCACTATTTGATGAAGAACAATTAAATGTTGAGTTTACTCCAGCGGATGATCGTGTCGAAATTGATAAAATTATTACTCTGGCTGAGAAGAATTTCCCTGAAGATAAATTCTATGATTTTCTGTTAAAGATCGGTCAACTATGTATTTCACACGGAAAAATGAATCTGTCTGAAGAGATTTTTTTGAAGGTTGCTCGAGAAAATGAAAATAACTTATTTAAAGCAGAATCATTGTTCTTTATTGCTCGGCTCGGTACTAAAAGTGCTCATTGGGAGAATTCAGAAAGAAACATAGTGGATGCTAGGAACTTATTCAGGACATTAGGCGAGAAAACAGGAATAACTAAATGTGAGAACTTACTTGGAACGATTTGCGCCAATCAGGGAAAACTCGATGAAGCCGAAAAACATTTTGAAAACAGTCATAAGTTAGTCGATAGAACCACAGAAGTAGAATTAACGGCTCAAATTGAAATGAATCTCGGTATAATCAATAATATTAAAGGAAGTTTTAATAAAGCAGAGCAATATTTTCAAAGTTCACTCAGCAGATTGAGCGAAGTTGGCAGTCTAAATCGAATTGCCGAGGTAAGACACAATCTCGGGATGATGTTTCTTGAACAATCGAAATTTGAAAATGCATTAAAAGAATTCGATGAAAGTATTAAAGTTTCCATTGAAGCTGGATTACAGCCGATGATGGGAATATCATATTTATGCAAAGCCACGGCATATTTTAGAATGAATGAATATGACCTTGCTGACGCATTCGCCACTAAAAGCTATGATATCTGCTATGGATTGAGTGATAAGCAATCACTCGCCGAGGTTTATAAAATTAAGGGGATGATTGCAAGACTTCGAAAAAACTTTAATGATTCAGAAAACTATCTGCAATCCAGTTTGCGTCTGAATGAAAAATTCAGAGACGATTTAAATTTAGCCGAAACTTCATTCGAACTTGCAAAGCTTTATGGGACCCTTAACAAAAAAACTGAGGAAGATAACTACCTTAATCAGGCACTGCAGTATTACAGGAAAATCGAAGCCGTTGGAAAAATTAAAGAACTTCAAAAATTGCTCGATAATAGAATTAACTTTTAACAATACTGATTTTTAATTATGAGTATTACTAACATACTTTCAGCAGAACTAAACCAACTACTGAAAGAGTATTTTGATTCCACTACATTGAATAATCTATACGATAGCGTAAGAGACAAAATCGCCCCGAACTTTTCTGAGACCTTATCCGAATCTGATCGTAAACAAATCTCCGCAAATATACCAAATGGAGCTGAACAGAGAATTCTGCTCGACTTAATTACCACCTCTGCAAAAAAACAACTAAGTGAAATAAAATACTTTAATCTACTCTTAAAATTCAGTGAACTAATGATTTACAACGGCGAATTGAATTTTGCCCGCGAATTAGCCGAGGAAGTTTTGGATTCAACAAAGTTTGATGAAGCCAATTGCAAGTTAACCGCAGAAGCATATTTAATATCTGCGAAAATTGACTGGTCTCAAGCTTACTGGAAAGAAAGCACTCAAAATACTGATATGGCTTATGAAATATTCAATGAGCTTAATGATAAATCAGGCTGTGCAAAATGTGAAAATATGTTTGGCACAATTTTCGGCGAGCAGGGAAAAATTAAGCAGGCAAGCCATCATTTTGAAAGGGGATTGGCCTTGCTAAAGGAAACTCGAAATTCAGAATTAGAAGCTGCGTTTGAAGTAAACCTCGGAATTCTATACACTATGATTGATGAAAATGAAAAAGCATTGAATTACTTAATGAGCGGCCTGGAGAAGTTTGAAGCTAAACAAGATATGAGAAGGGTTGCTCGTATAAATCATAACATCGGAATGCTTCATCTGCGCACATGTAAATTTGAAGAAGCAATCGCGGCTTTCGACATTTGTCTTAACGTCTCGCTTGATTTTGGTTATCTCTCTAATTGTGCAATAGCTTATTTAGGAAAAGCTTGGATTAAAAATCATCTTGGGGCTACAGAAATTGCGGATGCTTTCACACATAAGGCAATGGAAATCGCATACAAAATAAATGATAAGCTTTCAATTGCTGAGGTATATAGGATAAAGGGATTAATCAATCAAAATATGAATGATTTTAATTTATCTGAAGAGTTCTTCGAAAGTTGCGTAAGACTTAATAGAGATTTTGACAATACATTCAATGAATCGGAGGGAAATCTTCATTTGATTGAAATTTATAAGAATAAGAATCTTCTTGATAGAACACTTCCATTGGTTAAAAAATCGGCAGATTATTACAATCAAATTAGAAGAATGACCGCTGGATAATTCTCTATATTTTAAATCAATTCTCAAAGTAAAAAGCAATTAAAAATTTCAACTGTTAATAGTTAACTACCGCTTTGTACTAGGTCTATTAATTTGCTTGCAAGTGGAGTAATTCAGACTTATTTTTTAGTAGGATGAAATTTAAATTCCAGTCAATTAATAATATTTATACCTTATAAAATGATTCTTAATTCCCGATATAAAATTATAAAAAAATTGGGGGAAGGACGCGGAAATGTGTTTCTCGTCCAAGACTTATCAAGGGTGAATGAATTCGTTGCACTCAAAGCGATTTCAAAAGAGAAAATATCACAGAATGAAATAAAGTCTTTAATTAATGAATTTAGGATATTAAAACGGTTTAGACATCCGAACGTTGTTAGAGTGTTTGATATCGCAAAAGTTTACGAATCCGATGACACTGACTTAATTGATACATACTTTTACACTGCAGAATTTATTGATGGGCAAAATTTAATCGAAACTATTAAGCATTCTGCTGATTCGTCTATCCAAGATTTTGAAATATTCAAAAAGGTATTATTTCAAATTTGTTCGACACTTTATTACATCCATCAATCGGGATTAATCCATTACGATATAAAACCGGAAAACATCCTTATACAAAAATCTCATTCCGGACAAATCAGCAATATAAAGCTAATCGATTTCGGATTTGGTGCCGAGGGTGAAGCAAGGCTTCGCGGAACTCCAGCTTATGTTTCTCCGGAAATCATTAAGGGTGAAATTTCTGATCACAGGTCGGATTTATACTCACTTGGAGCGACGTTATATCATTTATTTGCTGGTAAGCCCCCGTTTGAAGCAGATGATCAGGTTGATTTATTAAAATTACATTTATCTGCAGAACCAGAACCATTACCGGCATTTGTTCCCAGTTCACTTCAGGAAGTTATTTCCAAATTAATGAGAAAAAATCCTGAGGAGCGCTATTCAAACAGTCTAGAAATTATTACAGAACTGGAAACCGACTTACCCATTCAATTTGAGAATACTTGGTTTTTCCCGAAAGTACTCTCTACTCGAGAAGAAGAAGTTGAGGAAATACATAACTATATTCGAGAAGGGAAAAATAGCCAGTTTAACGGTTATTTAATTTTCGGTGAGGAGGGGACTGGTAAATCTCTATTGATAGAAAAAATTGAACAAACGCTAATTGATAATAACCATTCTGTTTATCTGGTTAGTAATCCGCAGCAGTCATTTCGAGCATATGATTATTGGCTCAATTTAATTCAGATGATAAAGGAACATCTTCGAAGCAGTCACGCAAATGAAGAAAACGCACAGGCAGTTTTGGTCTCACTTGCAAAAATGGAATCATTGTTCGATCCTGAACGGGGGAGTTTACTTAAGCCCGAATCATTCCGTATAGATTTAGCAGAAGCATTAATCGATTATGCCGAGTGTGAACCGTTTGTTTTATTAATTGATGACTTTCAAAACCTCGATAAAATATCCAAAGAATTTCTGCGATATATAGTTCCTGCGCTTAATGGTTATGGAGTGAAAACTATACTAACATTGACTACTTCTCAACTTAATGATGATTTCGTAAAATCATTGGTGAATTTTGAGACGATTGTTTTAAGCCCTCTTGATCGAGAGCAGGTCCTCCAACTTCTGAGAGCTTATTTCAAGTGGGGATTTCCTTACAATGAAGTAGCTGAGATGATTTTGGAATATGTTGATTGCCTTCCAAGTTCGGTAAAAGATTTTTTGGATTACTTATTACAGAACAAAATTATAACAATTGATCATAGAAACTTCCAATTCCACGCTGAATTAGTTAACGAGTCATCAATAAGAGAAGATATCGTCCATATTCACCGAACTCGATTCGAAAATCTTTCAAAAAACGAGAAAGAAATTCTTACGTATCTTTCATGTTTTCCATTTCCAATTTCCATAGATGATTTGGCATTGATTATTGGCTGGAGTAGTGAGGAGCTGAAAAACACAAGCGGACAACTGGCATCTTTGGGATGGGTAAAATATGAAATTGAAGCGCGTACGTTGTTTATTCCAATAAAAAGTTTTCGGAGTTACCTATACAGTACTTTTACAGATAGAAATTCTTTTCATCTTAAAGCTGCCGAAGTTTTTAGAAGCCTGAACTACACACCTGATTTAATCGCAGGCCAACATGAGTTGGCTGGAAATAAATCAGAAGCTTATAAGTTTTATACAGAAGCCGCTCTCTCAGCCGAGAAACTTGAAGCATTTTCGTTAATGGAAGAAATTCTAGATAAAGCATCAAAAAATTTACTTTCAGAAGAAGAACAATTTCTACTTGAAAAGAATTACGTACGTTGTTACTACCACCTTTCTCAGTTTAATAAAACCTCAAAATTGATTGAGAGTCTTCTCAATAAAAATGTATTAAATAACAACGATAAATTCCAATTCACTCTTTGGCTTGCTTCAATCTATTACCGTCTTGGCGAGTCAGATAAATCCTTAAACATTTTTGATGATGTATATAACCTCGCATTAACAGTTGAGGATAAACTGAAGGTGGAGATTGAACAAATCAACATTAACACCACACTTGGGAATTATACTTTGGTTGGCAAGCAGTGCGAAAATATTTTAAATGAATATAATGAATTTCTTAATGATCCATTGAAGGCATCGGTTTTAAATAATCTGGGTATTGCCAATTTTATGGAGGGCAATTATGAAATTGCAGCAAGGGAGTTTGGAAAAGCGTTAACCATTTATGAGACCAAAGGAGACAAAGTAAAATTATCCCAATTAAACATGAATCTGGGCAATGTTCATAATATCAAAGGGGAGCGAAAAGAAGCATTTAAATATTGGTATAGATCAATGGAGATCAATGAGAGTTATGGAGATTTAGCCCAAAAAGCAAAAATTTTAAATAATATGGGCATTTCTGCTTATGATGAATTTGAATATGATGAAGCCTTGAAATATTACAGAGAAGCTAAAGAAATATTTGAGATAATCGGAGATTCGATGGGAAAAGGATTAGTGCTATTCAATATTTCTGAAACTGCTCTTTCGATGTGTAATTACACTCTAGCATTTGAATGTCTTAATGAATCAAAAGAGTATTGCAAAAGACTAAACGATAATGAGGGATTGGCGCAATCGCTATTTTACCTGGGCAGGCTCTATTTAATTTTTAATCAAACTGAGATTGCAGAAAGTATTTACTCGGAACTGGAGAATTTAGTTGAGTTAAATAAACTGCAACCCTCTCAAATGCCCTACATGCTATTTTTATCAGCTTCAATAAAAACAAATCAAAAAGAATATGGTGATGCTGAAATTAAATTTGAATTAGCCCGTGAATTGTTTAAGGAAAATTCAATTAATTATTATGATTTTAAATGTTCTCTGCAATTAATGGAAATTTACCTTTTTCTTGGAAAATATGAAGAGGCAATCAGAACCTACAATGGACTAACGATTAATGAGACTTTTTTGAAAAATAAATTGCTGCATGCAGAATCTCTATTTATAATGGGAAAGTTAACAAAAAGACCCGGTGTCGATTTAAGTCAAACCGCAATCGATTTTTATACAAGTGGACTCAGCTTGTTAGAGAATATGCCAATTTCTGAAGTTACTTGGCAGCTAGTGTTCTATCTTGGAGAAGAGTATCTCACAAGAGGTGTTTATCAGAAAGGAACCGAGAATTTGACTAACGCTAAGTTATTGCTATCTTATCTTTGCAGAAATATTAACGAGAAAAAATTTCTTGATTCTTATGTTAATCAGCCAGAGCGCAAAAGAATTATTGAAAAAATAGCAAAAAATCTTGTAAATTAAACTGGAAATGACGGAGAGTATTTCAAAATCCATTTTTATCAAAGTTATCGAAAATCAAGGAGCTGAAAATAATTTCAACTGGCTCTTTGAGACAATTCCAAGTACGTTAATTAAAAGTTTTCCCCCCGATGAAATAAACTTTTCATTTAATGATACAAAACGCGGGATTTTCATTTTCAATCTTATTGATTTTTCTAAGGATGTATATAATTGTATAACCAAGCAATCGCATGAATTTAACAATGATAATGTTATCATTGTTACCTCGAAGCATCATGCAATTGAAACGGCCGAATTGATTAGATTTGGGCATAATCATGTTTTTTTCATGCCTGACGATCAATTTATTCTTAGAAAATACGTCTCTGAACTTGTTATCCAGAAACAAACAGAATATAATTCTGATTTCTTAAAACATAAAGAAAAAAGAAAATATGATTTCTCTGCAATCGTTGGTAATTCAAAAGTGCTGCAAGAAGCATTAGAACTCTGTAAAACGCTTTCTAAAAATTCTGACGTAAGTGTTTTGGTTACAGGCGAAACTGGAACCGGTAAAGAACTTTTTGCAAGAACAATTCACTTCAATAGTGATAGGGGCCGCGATCCTTTTATCGATATAGTCTGTTCAGCAATTCCAGAAACTCTTCTGGAATCAGAACTCTTCGGTCACATGAAGGGGAGTTTCACCGATGCAAGGACTGACAAGCCTGGTTTATTCGAGATTGCCGCAAGTGGAACTATTTTTCTTGATGAGATCGGAGACCTTAATCACGCAACACAAGTTAAAATTCTAAGAGCGATAGAGAATAAAGCTATTCGGAGAATTGGCGGATTAAAGGATATCCAAATCCAAGGAAGAATAATTGCTGCAACGCACAGAAACTTAGAAGAATTAGTGCAGCAAGGGAAATTTAGACTTGATCTCTATCACCGGCTGAAAGTTGTTACCATTGAAATTCCTCCTCTAAGAGAACGCGATGAAGATATAATTTTATTAGCGGAAAAATTCATTCAAGAAAATAACTTTAAGTATACTAAAAAGGTTGAGGGATTGACCAGGCGAGCTAAACGCAAACTCAAAGAATATAGGTGGCCCGGAAATGTGAGGGAATTGGCACATGTAATCGAAAGAGCTGTTCTTCTTTCCAATAACACTTCGATTGATGGGAGTGATCTTGTTTTCACGCACAAAAAATCTGGTTCTAATTTGGAAAAAAAGTCAACTTTTAATCTTAAAATCAAATTGGAAGAAGCTAAATTAGCTAGTCTTGAATTTGCGTTAGCAAAAGAAGTTCTTAAAAGTGTTGATGGAAATAAAACTGAAGCGGCAAAAATTCTTGGTGTTTCTCGTCCCAAACTTGATAGAATTCTTAAAAAGAAATAAACTTCTGTAAAAAACTTTTACTCCATTTAATTCTTCCTGCATTTAATCCTTTCCATTTTAAGCAGTTATCACGTATGTCTAAGACAACTTTGAATATGAATGTGAAGGGTGAGTATTCGGTTAATAAAAAAACATAAAAAAAGTTCAGTTTTAGTCATATTACTCTGAAACAAGCTCATTATGAAGTCTTTTAGTTCCTGATTGGACTTAATTATCTAGTCAATTTTTGTGTTCGATACATTTTAATAGAGCTACTAAGTCAATCAAATCAATAATTAGCCTTTTGCCCAATATTAGCCACTAATGGGCTAAAACATAACAAAAAATGGTAGTTTATTTTAGAAAATGTATGGCACAGCAATTGTGGTAATAACTACATATTGATAGGTACATATTTAATTAATAACAAAAGACTTCAGGAGAGTATAATGAAAACACATCGAAAACATTTCTTGCTCGTGCTCGTTGTTAGCACATTTGCTGTTGTCGGTTGTCAAGAAGCGTTATCCCCTAACGCTCCGGTTGATAACTTCTCAATTCAAGATATAAACACTCCTCCCCCAGGAATAAAATTCCTTAAGTTTGAAAGTTCTTCTCTGAAGGGAGCCACACCAAGTTCGACGGGTTATGCTGAAGCTACACTATATCCTGCAGTTGGTGGTACAGTTGGCGGAGCTGAAACTTTTGGGAATATAGTTTTGATTCCTGCGGGTTCATTTTCAACGGCTACTACTTTTTCTGTTAATGCTTATGATGGAGGAAGTTTTTCATATGTTGACTTCGGTCCATCAATGTCGTTTAATTCAAGTGTTTATATCACACTTGATTTCTCAAGATATAATCTTTCTCAAGGTGAATTTTCCAGCTTAAAAATATATTACTGGAATGCAAATAAAGGAAAATGGGAAAAAGTAAATAATCCATCTAAGTACGATAAAACAAACACAACTATATCTACTTGGGTTGACCATTTCTCAAGATATGCATTCGGTAATTAACATATTAATCACTTAAAGAAAGAGCTTTAAGCGTCATGACCAAAGCTATAAATTTTATAGAAGCGATCTTCGAAATATCAATGAGGTATTGCGGGGAAGAAGCAATTGAGGAGCTTAGAGAAATATTAAGTCATGCCGAAAAGTATGAGTATGAATTAATTAATAAAAGTAATAAGATCAATTTTGATGTTATAGATCAAACTCCACAAGTTAGAGTTCTCACCTATTTTGATAATCTCATAAGCTATGCAGAGAAGCATCTGCGCGAAATTGATTATCTTAATTACCTTGAAGAGGTTGGGGAAATATGCATTAGCGCCGGGGAAATGGTTTTCGCCAAAGAAGTTTTCGATATTCTACTTTTCGAAAGCGGCAAATCAGCGAAGTTTGCATTGCTTACAGCTCAGTCGTATTTGAAAAGAGCTGAAGTATTTTCCAGACAAGCTAATTGGAAACATGCCGAATCTGACCTGACGAAAGCAAAGAAAATTTTCTCCGAAAAGAAGGACAAAAAAGGTTTAGCAAGGGTTTCAAATCTTTATGGCAGCATCTATGCCGAAAGAGGAAAAATAAAACTCGCTAAAAAACACTATGAAGATGCACTCAAAGTCTTCACAAAAACCAAAGATTCAATTTGGATCGGTACAGTCGAAATGAATCTTGGTATCCTTCAGACTATTCAAGGAATCTGGGATGTAGCATTCACTCATTTCAAAAGATCTTTAACAGCTTTTGAAAAATTGAGTGACATGAAGAGATTAGCAGAAATTCGTCATAATATGGGAATGTTATTCAAGAATCGCGGTGAACTTGATTCAGCTATTACCGAATTCGATAGAAGTATGGAGTATTCTTTCGCGGCAAAATATTTACCCACAATCGGGTTGTCGTATCTTGCAAAGGGAGATATTTATGCTAAAATGGAAGACTATACACTCGCTATGGAATTTTGTAATAAAGCTATGCAGATTTTTTACAAGATCATGGACAGATTAAGTTTGGCTGATACCTATAAAGTTAAAGGGATTATTCAGCGAGACACCTCCAATCTTGAAATTGCAGAATCATATTTCCTGACGAGTCTGCGAATCAATGAGGAAAACGAAAACATTCTTAATTATGCAGAAACATCTTATGAAATAGGACTTTTGTATCGTAAGTGGAAAAAGTCTGATTTGGCGATCAAATATCTGAAATTGGCTAAGAAGTTCTTCGCTCTAATCGGCGCTAAAGAAGACTCTGCAAAAGTTGAATTGATTTTAGAAAGATTGTAAAAAAAATTGTTTAACAAAATTATAACATGAAATACAACGATTTCATATCGATGCAAAAGATGAATGCTCCTCGAATCAGAATAGATTCGGAGAGAGACTTCAAACTTGAAAATATTGAGATGATTCTCAATATACTTAAGAGAATAAATCATTCTCTTGTATTGAATGACGTTCTAAATCTTGTTATGATGAATGCGGTTAAAATTGCGAAAGCTGAACGGGGATTCCTATTATTGCTTGATGATAACAACGATCTAATTTACAGGATCGGCTTAAATATCGAAGGGGAAGCTGTTCCAGAATCAGCATTTGAAATCAGCCGAAGCGTTGTGAATGATTCATTCAAATATGGTGAATCAATTTGTGTTGAAAATGCTCTCGGTGATCAAAGTTTTCACTCCAGACAAAGTATTTTGAACCTTGAACTTCAAACTGTTTTGTGCACTCCGTTGATTGCTAACAATGAAAAAATAGGTGTAATTTACGTTGACAGCAAGAAATTACAGGCAATTAATAAAGAGGAAGTAATAAAAGTATTTGAAATTTTAGCTGGACATGCTGCAATTGCAATCAGGAATGCAAAACTTTATGAAGAATTAAATGGAGCCTTCAATGAAGTGCAATCACTTCACGAACGTCTCATAAAATCGGAAAGAATTGTTCTTAAGAAAGAATTGAATACTGAAATAGGATACGAAGTTCAGAATTTAGTTCATTTAGCATTGCTTGAGAACGATAGTATCTTAAGAAAACTTCAGAAGATTCCTTCTGATGTACCTATGCACCCGGATGATTTACAGGAACTTGTTCAAAAGGTTTATGTTGCAACGGAAAGCGTGAGAAAGATTCAACGATTCTCGCAAACATTAATTTCAAGTACGAGATTAGAATCAAAAAAAGAATTGCGTGATTTAAACATTACGGTTCGATCTGTTATTCAAAATGTTAAGCAATTGAATAAATTTAAAAAAGCTGATTTTATTTTGAATTTAGAGAAAGTCCCATTGGTCGGGTATGATGCCGAACAAATTGAACAGGTCCTTGTAAATTTATTAAATAACTCGATTGAAAAACGTGATGATGCCACAATTAAAATTTCCACACTTAATGATGAGGAATTCAGTCAAATCGTTATAAAGATTCATGATAATGGCCCTGGGATATCCCACGATTTGGCAAAAGATATCTTCACTCCAAAAGTCCATAAAAAAGTAAATGGTAAGGGATATGGATTGATCATGGCAAAAAAGATAATCGATAATCATAATGGAAAGATTTCTTGTATTTCAGAAAATGGTCGTGGGGCTACGATTTATTTTTCCCTGCCAGTAAATTAAAATCCTTTTTGTTGCTCAAGTTTAGTGTTGGTTAATTATCGAAAAAGATAATAACTTTGCAGAAAGAGTCTTTGATAACTTTGCCAGATATGAAAGCAGCTGAACTCGATATTGTTAAAAACTTCTCTGATTTTTTTAATTCATCAAATGATTTGGTTTTTTTAATTGATAAAGAGAACAACATCATAGATTTGAATGAATTTGCCGCAGATTATTTCTTTGAAGCTAAAGTAAACCTTCTCTCCCGGAATCTTACTTCACTTTTTGATATCCAAAGAGATGAGAATGAAGATTTAGTTATTTTCTCACCTTTAAATTCAATTGACCAAACACCTCTCCCTGGAAAAATCTTTCACCTGAAGGATGGTAATAAATTACTTATCCTTGATGAAGTAATAGACAGAAAAATTTTATTTCAGAGGTTATTGAATCATTCTCCTTTCGGATTTATTATTTTTAATAAAAGTGGGACTATTTTTTATCACAATGATCAGTTCATTGACCTATGGGGAATCAAAAAAGAGGATTTGAAGGATTACAATGTATTTAAAGATAAACTTTTAGAATCTTCTGGGAAATTGAAACTTATTCAAGATGCATTTGATGCAAATAATCCAGTTTACACAAATGGGTATTTTGATCAATTAATGGAGAAAGGACGCGGCTATCAGATTTGGCTGGAGACATTAATACTGCCAATTTTCGATTCACTTGGAAATATTGAAAAAGTCGCTCTGATTCATACAGACATTAGCGATATAAAACTTGCCCGAGAAGAAGTTAAAATAGCAATTGACAGAGCAGATGAAGCAAACAGACTAAAAAATACTTTCTTAGCGAATTTATCGCATGAGATTCGAACGCCACTGAATTCCATTATTGGATTTAGTGAACTAATAACTGAATTTGCAAAAGAAAATTTATCCGATGCGGATATTGAATTACTCGGTACATTTAAGCGAGGTATTGGAAGACTTCATAAAACCCTTACGCAGATAATGGAGATTTCACAAATTGATTCAGGTAGTTATCCAGTTGCACTTAAACCAATAAATATCGTTGAAAGTATATCAGGTATAATTAAGTCTAAGCAAAAAGAAATTGAAAAAAAGAAACTTGAAATTCTTACTTCTTTCGAAAAGAACACGATAGAAGTTCTTGCGGATGAAACTGCTCTAAATAATGTACTTCTTAATTTAATCGAAAACGCGATCAAATTTACAATTAGAGGCAGCATCTCAATCGAAACAAAAGCTAATGTTTCAAACACAATTCTGTTCTGTTCTATTAAAGACACTGGTATCGGAATATCACCGGAATATTTAGATCATATATTTGAACCTTTTAGTCAAGAAAAGATTGGATACTCACGACCTTTTGAAGGGAATGGTTTAGGATTGGCTTTAACAAAAAGATTCTTAGAATTAATGAACGGAAGTATTACTGTTGAGAGTACTAAGGGGGTTGGTACCAATTTTACTTTTTCTATTTCGATTCATTGAAAAGTTATCTAACTTTATAACATGTTAAACTTTGTTATCTTTGAACCGATAATAATATTACTTGCAATTCAGAAAGCATGAGCAAAAAACAAACAGAACCGACACCGAAAAATACACTTCTAATTATTTTCATCATATTCACCTTAGTTATTTTAGGTTTAGAGTACTTTCTCTATTATTTTGAAAGCAACAGAATAGTTGATGAAGAGATTAAGAACCTCAGTTCAGTTGCCATGACTGAGGAGAACAACGTTATTAATTGGTATAATGACTTTAAAGAAAAAGCTGTATTATATAAATCATCAACTCTTTTCAGAAAAACTTTTATTTCACTTGTTCAGGATCCCGACAATGCTTCAAATCAGCAATATGCGGCTGAGTTTCTAAGATTAGAAGTCAATGAAAAGCATTTTGTCGGAGCATTTGTTTGCGATAGTACTGGCGAAAAGATTTATAATCTCGGAACATTAAAATATTCTCTACGACCAAAAACCAAGAATGATTTATATAAGATCGACAGTGAAACTCCTTCACACATCTCTGAAATGGATTTGCTGTATGACGAAAAAACTGAATATTTTGTTCCATATCTTGAATTTGTAATTGGTATTTTTCCTTCAGATGAAACCTATTCTCGACCGATCGGTTATGTAGTCTTTTTGATAAATCCGAGAGAGGATTTATTTAAACTGCTTAACACGTGGGTAAAACAAAAAAGTACATCAGAATCTATGATAATTGGAATTGATGGTGATGAGATTGTTTATCTAAACGATTTGCGATATGTTCAAAATTCTGTTCTAAGGTTGAAAGCCAAAATTGGAGTTGAACAAATTCCCGGCAAAAGGATATCAACTGCACAAAAAGGAGTATATGAGGGATTGGATTATAGGGGTGAAAAAGTTTTAGCATATACTACCTTTATCCCGCAAATGAACTGGTATTTAGTAGTCAAAGTAGACAAAATAGAAATCCTGGCGAATGCTAATAAGATTTTGTATTTACTTTCTGGCAGTATTGTACTGATTTTATTTCTTATCATAATTATCCTTGGAGTTTTATGGAAAAGAGAAGGAATTGAGACTCTGAAAAAAGATCTTGAGGTTCAAAGAACTCAAGCAATGCTATCACAAAAATACCAGATTGTAAGTAAGTATGCCAACGACGCTTTTCTTCTAATCAACAAAAATGGACAAATTGCTGAAGCTAATGATAAAGCAGTTGAAATGTATGGTTACACTCATCAAGAGTTAAAGAATATGCCTGTAATGCTTTTACGCAGCCCTGAAGTGCGAGATGAACTCCCCGCAGTAATGGAAAGCATAAAACGCAGCGGCGGATTAGTTTATGAAACCGTGCATCAGCATAAAAATGGTACCAGATTCCATGTAGAAATTTCCGCAAAGATCATTGCGATTGATGGTGAGATTTTCTTTGTTGGAATTTACAGAAATATTGAAGATCGAAAGAGAGTTGAAAACGAATTAAAAGAATCTGAAAAGAAATTTCATTCATTATTTGAGCAGGCTCACGATGCTATATTAATTTTACGTAAGGACGAGATTATTGATTGCAATAATAAAGCATTAGAATTATTCAATCTGAAAAAAGATACTGTTATCAATAAAAAAATTATTGATTTATCAGTTCCAACACAACCAGATGGAGTAAATTCTCGCGAATCTTTTCCAGAGAAACTTCAAAAAACAATGCGTGGTCAATCTGTCCTATTTGACTGGCAATTCAATCGAAAACACTCCGGCCATTTCGATTCAGAAGTAAGCTTGAATACTGTAACAATAAAAGGGGAGACCTTTATTCAAACAATAATCAGGGATGTGACTGAAAAGAGAAAATCTCTTGAAATGATGAAAAAACTCACCAATGCATTTCAAAATACTGCAGAAATGATGTTGATTACAGATACTAAAGGTGTTATTGAATATGCAAATCCGGCTTTTGAAAAAGTTACTGGTTATTCAGCTGAAGAGGTTATAGGTAAAACTCCTGCAATTCTTAAATCGGATCAACAGTCACCCGAGTTTTATAAAGACCTATGGGAAACGATCCTTGCTGGCAATTCATGGCATGGTATTCTTGTTAATAAGAAAAAAAATAAACAACTCTATACGGAGGAGATGATTATTTCTCCCATTAGGAATGAGAAGAATGCAATAATTTCCTTCGTTGCTGTAAAGAAAGATGTCTCAGAAAGAATCAAGGGTGAAGAAGAAGTTAAACGTGCTCGCTTCAAAGCGGAAGAGTCCGACAGAATAAAAAGTAATTTCCTTAGCATGATGTCACATGAAGTGAGAACTCCGCTGAATGTTATATTAGGTTTTCTTGACATTATAAAAAATGCTGTCAACAAAGAGGCTTTTCCAGAAAAAGATCATTTCTTCGATATGATCAATCGAAACAGTAAGAGATTAATGACATTGATTAACGACATTATTGATGTTTCGAGAATTGAATCCAATGAGATGAAGCTGACACTTTCAAATCAAAGCCTCCATAAGTTACTTGCTAATATTACATCTGAATTTGAACTCTCTGCTCAGGCAAAAGGTCTTAAGCTCGTTGATGACATCAATAAAATTGAAGATGTATTCGTTCGTGTAGACGATACTAGATTCCAGCAGGTCTTATCCAATCTATTAACAAATGCAATTAAATTCACATTAAAAGGTACAATAACTGTTTCAGCGAAAACTGCAGGCAGCAACGTCCATATTTTTGTTAAAGATACAGGGATAGGTATTCCCCCTGAATTTCGTCCACATCTATTCGAATTTTTCCGGCAAGCAGATGAAGGTTACAACCGCAACTATGAAGGCGCAGGCTTGGGATTAGCAATTTCTTATAAGCTTGTAAAACTTATGAACGGAGATATGAAAGTTGACAGTGAAGTCGGAAAAGGTTCTACATTCACAATTACTTTCCCAATTGTTGATGAATCAACCGCAATAGAAGAAGAAGTAAAAGAACTTGAACTCGCTGAAAAAGAAAAAATTGCCTCTGCAGAGCCCACAGTGCTTATCGTCGAAGATAACCAAGATAACAGCTACTTTGTAGAAGTCATATTGCACAAGTTAGGAATTCGATATTATTCTGTACCTGGAGCTAATGAAGCATTTGATTATTTAAAACAGTATAAGTTTGATTTAATTTTGATGGACATTAGTCTAATCACTGGCATGAATGGAGAGGAAGCATTCAAGGTGATCAGAAGCAATAAAGCATATGAACATATTCCTATTATTGCAATGACCGCACATGCGATGTTAGGTGATCGAGACCATTTTATTTCAGTTGGATTCGATGATTATATTTCGAAACCATTTACAGTTGAACAACTAACTGAAATGCTTTTCAAATTCTTACGAGAAGGTTTAGAACAAACCGCGTAATTACTGACACCATTTTAACTCTCATCTAATGGCTCAGTGAAAATGGTATTCCATCCATTGCGATTTTTGAGTTCTAAACTACAAATCCAGAATAAATTACTTCTCAAGTCTGAACATTTATTCTAAATTTTCCCCCTCATGTTCCGATAATATATTCAAGTTACTAGAGTATTTTTAGAACTAATGAACAAAAATCTCATTAATACACATAGAAATTTCTTTCTGTTTCTGATTCTGATTTGTGCATTGCTGTTTTTGGGATACACAATTTACAGCGTCGAGACTCAAAAGATTATCAGTTCGGAAGTTGATAATCTTGAAACATTCTCGGCTTCAGAAGAGGGTGTTGTTTTAAAATGGCATGAAGAAATCATTGAACAAGGAAGGCAATTTCATTCATCAAAAATTATTTCGAACTTATTTTCTGAGTATCTAAAAAATCCATCGAATCACATTTTACATTTGAACATCTCAGATTTTCTCAAATCACAAACAAGAAATAAAAAAGTTCTTACCGGTTTTGTTACGGATGTTAATCTAAAGACATTACTGAAAATTAATGGATATCGTTTTCAGCCAACTGAAAATACAATAGCGGCAATTAAAAAGAATACTCTGAGTGATTTCGTTTATCTATCTGAGCCGCAATTGCATACTGAAACAAATACACCGTATCAAGAATTAGTTATCGCTATTGATGATCACTCAGCAAAATCTAAAATAATTGCCGGGTATCTTATACTCATAATCAACCTGAGAGAAGGACTTTTTAGAGAACTCAATAAAAATAATATTGCACGAAGTTCTTATGAATCTATTCTTCTCAAAAAGAAAAAAGACGAATTAACTTACATTAATGACGTGAAATATGTTCCTAACTTTGCTCTAAGATTAAATACCAAAGTCGGTGCAGAAGAAATCCCTGGAAAGCGTATCGCACATTATGAAAAAGGAACCATCGAAGGGATTGATTATCGCGGGGAAAAAGTGATTGCATACATTTCCTATTTGCCTAGTTTAGATTGGTACCTTGTGGTAAAAGTAGATAAAAGAGAAATTCTGACCGAAACAAATAAAGTATTTTACATTTCCGCCGGCTCTGTTGTTTTAGCGCTCGTTCTCTTTGGAATTATTTTCGGAACAATTTGGAGAAAAGAGAAAATTGAACAGCTTCAAAAAGAACTAGAACTGCAGTTAGATAAAGCTGTTCTCTCTCAAAAGTATGAAACGCTAAGTAAACTTGCTAACGATGCAATCATCTTGATAGACGACAATTTAAAAATTGTTGAAGCAAACGATAAAGCGTTTGAGATGTATGGATTCAGTCAAATAGAACTCGAGAAACTACCCCTAATTTCAATTCACGCTATGGAAGTAAGATCGAGAGTTCAAGAAGTTCTGAAAAAGATCCGCACCGAAAATGGTTATGTTTACGAAACCATTCATATAAATAATCGAGGGGATTCTTTCTTTGTTGAAGTTTCTGCAAGATATATAGAAATAAATAGTAAAGAATATTTAATGCAGATTTGCCGAAATGTTGAAGAGAGAAAAAAAATTGAACTAGAACTTAGAAATGCAAAAGCAAAAGCGGAAGAATCCGATAAGTTAAAAGGTAATTTCCTAAGTATGATTTCTCATGAAGTACGTACACCATTGAATATTATACTTGGCGTAATTGACATCCTGAACTTAACAGTAAATAAAGCAATTCTGCCATCAAGGGACAATCTATTTGAAATGGTTCAAAGAAATAGTAAGCGCCTGATAACTTTGATCAGTGATATGATTGATATTTCGCGAATTCAATCAAATGATCTTTCATTGAATTTTGAAATTAGAAATGCTGAAACAATTCTGATGGAACTGAGAACTGAATTTGAAGCTGATGCTAAAATGAAAGGAATTCAAATCATCGAAAGATTCAACGCTCCAGAGAATTTCATTCGAATCGATGTAGAGAGATTCTATCAGGCCCTGAGAAACATTATTTCAAATGCTATTAAATTCACTCAACGGGGAGGAATAACTTTAATCACAGAAAATTATAAAGATGAAATTCATATTTCTATAAAAGATACTGGAATAGGCATCGCTCCTGAGTTTAAAAATTCTTTATTCAAATTCTTCAGACAGGCAGAAGAAGGTTATGGAAGAAATTATGAAGGTGCGGGACTTGGACTCGCAATAGCTAAAAAGTTTTTGGAGATGATGAATGGACGGATTGAAGTTCAAAGTGAAGTAAATGTTGGATCAACATTTACGATTATTTTGCCCAAGGTTAAATCAGAATTTCTATCTAAGTTTCAAGATAATGGTTCAGCAGAAGTTGTTAGCAAAAATTCAGTTCTAAAACCATCTGTTTTGATTGTTGATTCAAAAAAAGAGAGTGCTTTTACATTGGAAATTATCATGAACAAACTTGGAGTTGATTATTACGTTCTACCGGAAGCCACCAGCATATTTCAATTTATCAAGGATAAAAACATAGATGCACTGTTTATGAATTTAAATTACCATGGTAATATTGGTTATGAAAAGATTGTTGAATCTATACGAATGGATTTGAACTTAATTGATTTACCAATAATCGCAATTGCGGATGGTCCGGTCAATGGAAGCAGAGAAAGATTACTCGCTTGTGGATTCTCTTCAATAATTCACAAGCCTTTTACTATGGAAACCATCTCTAAAGTTCTTTACAAATACATAAGTAAAGATCTTACACACAGTTAATCACACCACATTTTTCCATTTTAGGTTTAAAACGTGGGTCAGTTTTTTTATCTTGCTTCAAAAATAGGAATTAAATGCCCAGATCTTTGTTAATCATTCTGGTTTCTGTTTTGTGCCTGTTTATTTCATGCACTGAAAAAAATGATTTACCTGATACGTCTTTTAACTTAAGTTCAATAATGCCTAATGAAGAAGATTTTGCAGGCGAACCAATTCATGTCAAATTAAGTCAGAAGATTGAAGCAAATTCATTTCAAAGACTCAGCGATCTCACGCTTTCCTCAACTCCATCGAAAAAAGTTAAGGTGATAACAGAATATCTTGAAAAACTGAAAAAACTAAATTTTCAGAAAAGCTTGACGCATGTTTTTAATGAACAGATAAATAATGTTACTTTCAGCATCGTGTATTATCAATTTGAAACAGAATCTAATGCAGTTGCAGCAACAGATGTTCTAATTGAAATGCTTTCAGAGTCAATGGATCAAAATTTTAAGTACATGACAAAAGAAAAACCTTTCGGAGCCAACCAAAAAATCATGTACACTTCGTATATGACTTATCAAGTCTTTGTGGGTCTTTATACTCGTAATAATATTCTTTGTCTGACATTCGTTCCGTATAAAAGTGTTTTTCCGAGAGTGATCCCAGTCTCGACTAAAAAGTTCAAATATGACGAGAGGTATGAATCTTACTCTGGATTGCCAGCTTTCGCGAGGCTTGATAACGATAAAATAATAAAATTGATAAAAGAAATTGAATCAAACGCCAAAATAGATTCGAGCGAAAAGTCTAAAAAGTTTGAAGTCTTATTTAAACTTGTTTTAGATTTTCATAAATCGAACTCAGAGAATAACGAACGGATAGTCAATACTTTTCTAGATCAATGTCAGCGAAAAAATCTTGATGAAGCTTTGAGATATGTGGACCTAAGAATCACACGAGATTTGAGCAGCCAGCTTTTACCCAGTTGGTATGCTACAAAAATTGAAAAAGTATTTGGAAGTAGCTGCGAAATCAATCTTGATCCCAATTCAGCTGCTGCCCACATTCAAAACAATTTTTCTTACGATAATATATTCGGGGATAAAAAACCATTTCTTGGCTTAGTAGAGGTTAAAGGAATTTTATCCGGGACCAAAAAAGCTGGTGACGTAAAAATCATATTTTCTCTTTTTGGAGATTATGTGAAATTAGTTGATTTCAAATTCAACTAAATAGTTAATCAACTGGCAACGTCGGTTCGCTCGGCTGAATAAGAATTTCTTTTTGATATCTACTGAGTATTGCATCTTTCAGGATAATCCCAATTAATTCATCACTCTGTTCAGATATTACAGGCAAACCATCAAGGTCATTATTTTCCATCATACCAAGTGCCTCTTCGCAGTTTTGATTTGGTGTAGCAATTGCAGCAATGGTAGTCATAAAATCCCTTGCAATAATAAAGTTCGTAATATCCCTTGTTTCTTCCTCAAGAATGACATCTCTAATATCTTGAAAAAATATTTGCCCAATTAATTTTCCTCCGCTATTCTTAACTAAAATAGAATTCAACTTAGATTTTTTGAAGACCTCTATAATTTGGTTGAAGTTGTAATAGTCGTAAACTACATCGATATCCTTTTCAATCAACTCGAGGACTTTTATATTTTTAAGAATCCGTATTTTTCTTCCGAAGATATCGAGAATTTTTCCCTCACGTTCAAATTTAATTGTATACAACGAACCTCTTGAAATTGACTTCGATACAGCCAATGAGACGATAATTGTGAGCATTAAGGGTAATATGACGGTGTAATTGTTAGTCATCTCAAAAACCATTATTAATGCAGTTAGTGGGGCGTGAACTACACCAGCAACCACAGCTGCCATCCCAACTAATGCATAAGCGCCTGCTGGTGCACTAATTTCAGGAAAGAGATAATTCGCGATTTGTCCAAAAGCGCCGCCAAGCATTGCACCGGTAAACAAGCACGGTGCAAACGTTCCGCCATTTCCTCCTGAACCAATTGTGAATCCCGTTGCTATAGGCTTAAAGAAAAATAATAAAACTAATATTATAAATGGTGCTTGATTAAACAGGCTCTTATCTATTAATGCATAAGAGAATCCATACACTCCTGGAAGAAATAAACCAATTATACCCACAAACAATCCGCCTATAGCAGGCTTCAAATAGCTTGGAGTTTTTCTCAATTTTATAAATTTTTCCTCGATGAAGAAAAAAGTTTTAATGAAATAAATTGATGCGAAACCTGCTAAAATTCCTAATGCGGTATAGAACAAAAATTCGTAGTTAGATGATAAGGCATAATCCGGAACACGTAAAGCAGGTTCCGCTCCTATAAAACTTCTAGAGAGCACGGTTCCAAAAACTGATGCAATAATAATCGGACTGAATGTTTTTGCATTGAACGTTCTCATAATTATTTCAGTTGCGAATAACGCACCGCCAAGTGGTGTATTAAACGCGGCGGATAATCCGGCTGCAGCTCCGCAGCCGACTAAAATTTTTAAACGTTCCGGTGATGAAGATAAATATTGTCCAAAAGCTGATCCAATCGATGCACCAATTTGAACAATCGGCCCTTCCTTTCCTCCGGCACCGCCAGTACCGATGCTTAATGCATTTAGGATTGTTTTAAGAACTGCAACTCTTCCCTTTATTATCCCACCTTTAGTCGCTACAGAATCAATTACACTCGGAATTCCTTCGATTGGAGGAGATTTTTCAAATTGTTTAGCGATCATACCGACAAGTAATCCACCTATTGCTGGGATTAAAATTAGTATTCCATAGTTTAACCATTCGCTGCCGCCAATTAGAGATTCTCTGCCGAAAAATTTTCCTGGGAGATCAAAAAATATCTCTTTGATCAGTCAATGGAATAGTGAAAAATAATTGCTCCGATGCCACACAGTACTCCTGTAATGCCACCTAAAATCAAAAGATAAGAATCTTGTGAGAAAGGAATTACTGAAAGAAGCCGATTGATCTTGAAACGATAAAGTCGTAATTGCTTGCGGAGGTTTTGAAAGAAATCCAAATCAAACTTTCTATGCTTTAATCATTTTCATCTATTCGAAATATAAAATATTTTATTATTTAATTAAAATAATGTGTTAATTTCACTACTTGATGATTGTGGCTATGAGTTTGTATTCTCGCAGCTTTAATTATCCAATATTGAATTTTTGTTTTCAAGTTTTGAACAATGGATTTATATTGCAAGTAATGAAAGCGATGATAAAATTTCTACCAACACTTTGTTCTATTCTTCTGTATAATGGCTTTCTAGCTGGACAAACATATTACTTGACTGGTATTGTTAAAGATAAGTTTACTAATGATCCGCTCGATTCTGCTGTCGTTAAAATTTTCATTAAAAATATTCCGAGCAAAACAGATTCAATCTATACGAATGGCTTCGGTAATTGGTCGTACACACTCACAAATGTTGGCTCTGAATCTAATTTAACTCCAGAGGATTTTTCGCTTTCACAGAACTATCCAAATCCGTTCAATCCTTCAACGAAAATCTCCTTTTCGCTTACCTCTTCTGACTATGTGAAATTTTTTGTTCATGATGCTCTGGGACAGGAAATCGAATCATTTGAACAATTTTTGTCCGGCGGAAATTATACAATTGATTGGTATGGCGCTGGTGCTGCGGGAATATATTTTTACTCCATTGAATTCAGAGGGAATAGATTAACAAAAAAGATGATCCAATTGGATGGATCGAAACGCGGTGGATTCGGAAAGCCATATTTAAGCGGTTCACAAATTCCTTTCTCAAAGAGTTACGGGAACTCAATAAATCTGGATTTGATTTTTTCAAGTTTTGGGTATGATAATGATACCTTAAGTATATCCGTGAGTACAAACCAAAATATAATAACACAGTTGGTTTCACTTCATCATAGAGCGTTTGTAATTGATCTCCACAATGATGTTTTGGAGAAAGTCGTTTATGGATATGAGTTAGGAATATTGAATAATAATAATCATTCTGACGTCCCAAGATTTATAAAAGGTGGCGTTGATGCCCAAATGTTTGCACTTTGGCCGAGTCCAAGTTCATATCCAACAACTGCTTTTCAACACACTATGGCTATGATTGATTCTTTTCAAAGACAGCTCAATAAATATCCAAGTAAACTGAAACAAGCCAAAAACTCAAAAGAGATTGACAGCTTATCCGGAACAGACAGAGTTGTTGGTGTAATAGCCGTTGAAGGAGGCCATGCAATTGAAAACAGTGTAGATAAATTAAAAGAATTCTATAACCGCGGTGTACGGTATATGACACTGACTTGGAATAACAGTACATCATGGGCAACTGCAGCAGCTGATGGGCAAGCCTTGACAAAAGGATTGTCGGATTTTGGCAGGCAAGTTATTAAATCGATGGATTCACTTGGAATAATTATTGACATTTCACATGTTGGAAAAAAAACAATAGAAGATGTTTTAGAGGTGACAACAAATCCGATTATTGCGAGTCATTCCGGAGTTCGTGCTTTACGGAATCACTATCGAAATCTTTACGATGAACAAATAGTTGCAATCGCTAATTCAGGGGGGGTGATTGGTGTCGTTTTTTATCCATCGTTCTTATCAACTTCATCAACGGTGAGGATTGATACTGTCATCAAACATATCGACTATATAAAAAATCTTGTAGGTATAGACCATGTTGCACTCGGTTCTGATTTTGACGGAATTGAGAAAGTTGTGGTCGGATTGGAAGATGTCAGCAAATTTCCAGATTTAACGATGGCACTGTTAAAAAAGGGATACAGCTTCGAGGATGTAAAGAAAATCCTCGGGGGTAATTTTTTGCGTGTGTTCAAACAAGTTTGTAAATAAAAAAAGAGGTTGAAAATGAAGAGGCGAAAATTATTTATTTTAATTCCAATTCTTTCTTTCTTTCTATTTGCTAATGTAAATCCTGGGTTTTCACAAGACTCAAACGAAATTAAGCAGATACTTAATTCCTTTAAAAAAGCAGATGAAAATTTACAGCATCGGTTAGATGTTCTTGAAAAGAAAATTGATGACGTACTGTGGTATGAACGGGTTGGGGACTATGCATTCATAGATAAAGTTTTTATGACAGGCCCGCCATTGTGGAAAGAAAAAAATCCAACTGGTCAAGGAGCCGGAAATCCAGTAAAATTCTGGTCGTATGTTTTTATTCCGAAGAATATTGATTTCGGTAAGAAGTATCCTCTCATAGTTTTTCCGCACGGCGGAGTTCACGCAGATTTTTCAACTTACTACACTCACATAGTGAAAGAGCTTATTGCACAGCAATACATAATTGTTGCGGCTGAATATAGGGGCAGTACCGGCTATGGCAAATCGCATTATGAAAAAATTGATTACGGCGGATTGGAGATCGAAGATGTTCATGCTTCCAGAAATTTCATGATCAATAATTACAGCTTCGTTGATGAAAATCGTGTCGGTATAATGGGATGGAGTCATGGAGGATTGATTTCACTTATGGCTGTGTTCGATCATCCGAGTGATTATAAAGTTTGTTTCGCTGGCGTGCCCGTATGCGATTTGATTGCTCGAATGGGTTATAAGGATCAATCGTACCGAGATTTATATTCAGTGGACTATCATATCGGTAAACCAGCCGATGAAAATGTCGAAGAATATAAAAAAAGATCGCCCGCTTGGAATGCTCATAAATTGAAAACACCCTTGTTGATTCATACAAACACGAACGATGAGGATGTAAATGTTTTGGAAGTTGAGCATCTGATCAAATCACTTAAATCGGAGGGAAAGAAATTCGAGTATGAAATTTTTGAAAATCTTCCTGGCGGACATTCATTTGATAGAATGGATACCAAAAAAGCCAAAGAGATTAGATTGAAAATTTATAAATTCTTATCAAAATATTTGAGTCCACCGAAAGGCTTCAGTTCAATTAAAGAAATGGACGAAGCTGCTTATAGATAATTACCCAAAGTAAAAGATTCCATCTTTTCCAAGTCGGTTAAGCAAAAAAGATGGAATCTTTCTTTGTCAAACTCTCAATACAATATACTCACTACTTAAAACTTTTTATAAATTGCTTGCTTCTTTTCCACCATCAAATCATTCACGTTGGTAAATTTTCCAGATGAAGTTTCGAGCCAGACTTCAGCAAGATATCTTCCGTATTTTTCTTTTCTATCTTTAATAGTTTGAATCTGAATTTTTTTATCAAGAAGAAGCGCACGAAGAAAGTCTCTTGATTTTAAACCTTTATTACGTGAACTACCTCTGAGTTCGGGTGCATCGATTCTCACCAATCTGATTTTTTCATTATTGATCCAGGTACTAAGCCCCAAGTCGATATTTACAGTAATTGTATCGCCGTCGTAAACTCCGGTAACAACAGCTTTGTAATTATAAAGTTGTTTGGTTTGCATGTGACCTCCAATAGTTTTAGTTAATTTGAGAAATTCCACTTCAAATTCAAATCGATTTTTTATTTTGGTACGTCTTTACTTAATTTTGTACAAAATAGAATGAGAGCAAATATGAAAGTAAAAAGAATTGGAATATTAACTGGTGGAGGTGATTGTCCTGGATTGAATGCTGTGATCCGCGGGGTTACAAAACCTGCTCACGAAATGGGCATGACAGTTTTTGGAATAGAAGATGGATTTGAGGGGCTCGTTGAAGGCAAAATGCATGAACTTACGAATAAAGAAGTCTCAGGCATTATTAACCTTGGTGGTACAATTTTAGGTTCATCTAATAAAGGCGATCCTTTCCATTGGCCCGTTGACAAGGGAGATGAAGTAGTGATCGAAGACCATTCAAAGCTCGCACTAAAAAATTATAAAGGATGGGGGCTCGATTGTTTGATTGCAATCGGCGGCGATGGAACCATGCACATCTCAGAAAAACTATCCAAACTCGGAATGAAAGTCATCGGTGTACCAAAAACAATCGATAACGACCTCGAAGGTACTGATTTGACTTTCGGTTACGACTCAGCAGTATTTGCTGCAACAGAAGCAATTGATCGATTGCATACTACAGCTTCTTCGCATCACCGAGTGATGGTGATTGAGTTGATGGGAAGATACGCAGGATGGATCGCTCTCGGTGCAGGCGTTGCTGGTGGTGCCGATGTAATACTAATACCAGAAATACCGTTTAAATGGGAAGATGTGTATAAAAAAGTAATTGAAAGAAGTACACGCGGTAAAAGATTCAGTATAATTTGTGTGGCTGAAGGATCCAAACCTTTTAGAGGAAAAATAGTCGTTAAGGCACAGGATAAGAAGCGGACAGATCCGATTCAATTAGGCGGAATTGGGAATCTTGTCGGCAGAAATATTCAGGAAAATACTGGACTTGAAACTCGAATAACAGTTCTTGGACATTTACAGCGTGGCGGCAGTCCAACACCGTTCGATAGAATTCTTGCAACCCGTTTCGGGACTTATGCAATAGAAATTGCAGCAAAGAAAAAATTTGGCTATATGGTTGCACTTAAAGGAAATGAAATCAAAGCTGTTCGAATAGGAGATGCAATCAAGATGCAAAGATTAGTTCCGCCTGATTGTCAAATGATACGTTCTGCAGTTAAAGTCGGCATCAGTTTTGGCAATGACAGTATAATTGAGTGGAAGTGAAGAATAGGATCAGGTTGAAGAAAAAATGCAGGTAATAGTAGTCCGGTGTTAAAAGAAAATGCCACAAAAACACTAAAGCACAAAACAACTCAAAGAAAAAAACTTGAGGTAAAAAGGAAGGTAAAACAATACGAACCTCTCCCCGAAGAGATCGAACAAATTGGTAAAAAGATTGTTGATGCAGCATATACGATCCATAAAAATCTTGGACCTGGATTATTGGAGAAAATATATGAAATCTGTTTCTGTTATGAATTAGAAAAAAGAGGATTAAAATCATTAAGACAACTTGATATTCCAATCGTGTATGAAGGTATTCAATTTAATGAAGGACTTCGGTTAGATCTCTTGGTTGAAAATAAAGTGATTTGTGAACTAAAAGCTATTGAACAAGTAAATCCAATCTGGGAAGCACAATTATTAAGTCATCTTAAATTAACTAATAAAAAGACTCGGTTATTTAATTAATTTTAACGTTGAAAATATTGGTAAAGGCATCAAAAGATTTATCTTATGACTTTAGTGCAATTTTGTGTTTTGGTGATTTCGTGGCAAAAAATAATTCAACGAAATCCAATATCCCATTAAAAAGTGCTCAGCCTGAACAAATCTGTTCTCATTCTTTACTATCAACTTGCAGCTTTAACTAACTCAATCTTTTTTACAAGTGACTCACGCAGATTATTGTATGAGTCGGCAAAAGCTTTCACTCCATCAATTTCAAGATGAGTCAACAGCTTGTCGAGATTAATATTATGTAGCTGAAGCAAATTAATATCTTGCTTGGCTTTATCCAGATCGTTCTCAATTCGTAAATCGATCTGGCTTCTTTCAAACATCATTTCAAGAGTTACAGGCGGAAGCGTGTTGACAGTATTTTTCGCGAATAACTCATCCACGTAAAGAAGCGGATTGTAAGTCGGATTCTTCGTGCTTGTACTTGCCCAGAGCGGCTGTTGGAGTTTTGCTCCCGTCTTTTTCAAACTGGTAAAATCTGAATCGGCGAAAATCTCTTTGAATGATTGATATAGCAAACGTGTGTTGTGTACAGCAGTTTTTCCTAGGAGGTTTGTCAGTTCGGGTTTACCGGAGTTTATCATCTTAACAATTTCATTATCGACTATAGTATCAATTCTGCTCACGAATACACTCGCGACTGAATTTATGTTAGATAAATCTAAGTTCTTCTCGCTTCTTTTTTTTAGCCCATTTATGTATGCATTGGCGACTTCTTTGTAGCGCTCAATAGAAAAGATCAGAGTGACATTGATGTTCAATCCATTTGCAATTGATTCTTCTATTGCAGGCAATCCCTCTTTTGTTGCTGGGATCTTGATCATCACATTCGGCCGATTGACTTTTCCCCAGATTCGATTTGCTGCGTCAATTGTTTCCTGAGTTTTGTTTGCCAGCCGCGGATCAACTTCAATGCTCACAAATCCATTGTTCCCATTCGATCTCTCGAAAACTGGTGTGAAAAGATCACAAGCTCTTTGAATATCATCGATCATCAATTCTTCAATTAATTGATCAGGATTTAGTCCCTTTTTTAATAGTTCTGAAATCGATTCATCGTAATCATTGCTGTTGAGAATTGCTTTTTCAAAAATCGATGGATTTGATGTTACACCAGTGACACCTTGCTCAATCAATCTTTGCAATTCACCGGTTTTTATCATTCCGCGGCTGATATTATCGAGCCAGATACTTTGTCCTAATTTCTGAAGCTTATATAATCTGCTGTTCATTTATTCCCAATGGTTAAAAATTAAATTTACACTTCAAAGATAAGGATAATTAATAAAAATTCTGTGGTTAACTTTCAACCGGGAATTCACAGAAATAAAATCCCTATTGGGCGAGCTTTCGGTTAAAGATTTTTATGTGTCCCGTCACAGTAGGGAGCTTTGTTCGTTTGTTTGCATCGGCACAAAGCGACTTTCTTCTTCTCTTCAAGTGTAAATTCCAGAGGTGTAAAAGACGTCGTCCCGTGTGATCCGTCGCAGAATGGCTGATTTTTTGACAGTCCGTATTGACACCACCAATAAGTACCGGCTTCAAGCTCCAAAATGGCTGGGGATTTTTCGGCGATCGTTGGGTTGTTTATATTTCCTCCTAAATTATTGCAAAAGTTAAAATGCAAAATGGAAAACTACAAATCAAAAATAAAAATTTTACCTAATTATGTTTATTGATTCTTTTTGTTGTCATTTATTTGAGAAATAAGAAAGCGGATTACATAATCTGCACTTTAATTGTGCATTCTTCATTTTACATTGTTAATTATGTTAAAATGTTTTGTATCGTGCGTAAAACTTGTCCGACTTCAACTAACTGCTTTTCACCGGTTGCACGGTACTTAATTTCAACTCGATTGTGGGCAAGATTCTTCTCGCCGACAATTACTTGAATCGGCATTCCGAGCAAATCTGCATCGTTAAATTTGAATCCTGCCGAAACATCATCACGGTCGTCGTAGAGAGTTTCAATATCGCTCTCATTGAACTCATAATAAATTTTATCGGCAGTGGACCGTACGCTTTCATTTTTCATATTAACTCCGAGCAGATGTGCTTTGAATGGAGCAATCTGCTGCGGCCAAATAATCCCTTTAGCATCGTGATTTTGTTCTATCAAGCATGCGACAATTCGCTCAACGCCGATTCCGTAGCTTCCCATTACAATTGGATTTTCCTTTCCGTCAACGTCCAAATATTTTGCACCGAGAGCTTCTGAATATTTAGTTCCGAGTTTAAAAATATGTCCCAACTCAATTGCTTTTACTACTCGCAGCGTCGAACCGCAGTTTGAACATTCATTTCCTGCTTCAACATAATGCAAGTCGAAGAATTTACATTGAGGGATATCACGCACAAAATCAATTCCGCCGATGTGATAATCGTTCTTATTTGCGCCGCTGTACATGTTATTTGCATTTCGAAGCTTTACATCGGCAATAACTCTAAGTTTGGTTTCAATCGGTCCGATTGAGCCTGCATCAGCGCCGGTGATTTCTTTCAATTCATCCGGATGAGCAGGTCGGACTTTACCTCCAAGTGCAGAGAGAAGTTTTGACTCATTCACTTCGTCGTTGCCGAGCATTAAAACCAAAATCGGTTTTTCATTGTGCATATAGACTCTCGATTTTGCACAACGTTCAGTCGGTATTTTCAAAAATTCCGAAAGTTCATCGATCGAGCGAATATTCGGTGTATGTATTTCTTTTAATTTTTCAGAAGTCTTGTCTCTTTGAAATTCGGCAGACTTTGCAGAAGCAACTTCAACGTTTGCAGCGTAATTGCAATTATCGCAAATTGCACATGTGTCCTCGCCGGCATCGGATTCTACCATGAATTCCTGCGAACCGCTTCCCCCCATTGCGCCGCTCGATGCACCGACTTCAAAAAATTTTAATCCGCAAGAGTTAAATATTTTTCTATACGCTTCGGCGTGATACTCGTAGCTCTTATCTAAACCATCGTAGTTTGCATCAAGAGAATAGGAATCTTTCATTAAAAATTGTCTTCCGCGAATTACGCCTGAGCGCGGTCTCGGTTCGTTTCTAAACTTCGTCTGTATCTGATACCAAATCTGCGGCAGGTCACGGTATGATTTCACATTATTCGAAGCAATCTCCGCAATTACTTCTTCGTGCGTTGGCGCCAGAACATAATCCCGGTTTTTTACGTGAAACATCGTATCGCCAAAAGCTTCAACTCTTTCAGTTTGTTCCCAGAGCTCTTTTGGATTTAATGCTGGAAGATGAAATTCCTGTCCACCGATCGCATCCATTTCTCGGCGTATAATGTCTGAAACTTTTTTTATCATCTTATATCCGAGCGGAAGAAAAGAATAAATTCCCGCGCCAAGAGCACGAATCATTCCTGCACGCACCATTAAAATATGGCTTGGAATCACCGCATCAGTGGGAACTTCTTTTAATGTTGGTAAGAATAACTTTGAAATTCGCATAAATATTGAAAAATTTTAACGAAAATAAGAAATCGATTTTGCATTTCAAAAAAACAGAACAGAATTTGTTTGCTCTTCTAACTATTTATTATTAAAATAGTTGCCGAAAATAGTTAAAGCATAAGTTTAGAAGAATTAAATTTGTGCATTGTGAGTTAAAGCTCAATAAGGTAAAATTGTTAGCATTAATAGAACACGAATGACACGGATTATACCAATTACCACGGATAGATTTTGTTCTGAAATGAGTAATTGCATTCATTTGGAATAATGAGTTAATACTTGAGAAACTTGGTTAGAAAAATATTTTCAATCATAATTCTTGTTACTGTCTTTTGCGGTCAATGGGAAACGGCACATTCTCAGAACATCGATGACATGAATAAATTCAGATTAGCTCAAAGCTATGAATCGATCGGCAATCATGAAAAGGCACTTGAGCTTTACCGCGAATTATTTAAGCAAGAACCAAATCAATACCAATACTATGAAGCATTTCTTCGCGGATTGAATCAATTAAAAAAATATGATGAAGCAATTGGAATATTGAAACAAAGACTTCAACTACATCCAAATGATTTTAATCTTTATGGAGAGATAGCCGTAATTTACAACCGGAAAGAAATGGATGACTCGCTGAACTTTTTTGTGAAAAGAGGCATTGATCTCGATCCCAAAAATCCGATGGCTTATAAATTCATATCAAATACATTGATTCAAAATCGGTTGTTTGAAAAATCTATTGATGTGCTAGAGAAAGGAAAAAAAGCAACAGCCGACTACTTGATGTTTTCAATTGACTTGATATCAGTTCATGCAATTCTTATGAATTACAGAGCAGCGTGTATTGAAATGGTTGAGCTTCTAAAAATTGATCAAAATCAATCTGGATTTGTCCAGAGCAAACTGGCAAGCTTTTTCAATAAGCTTGATGCATTAAAAACATCAATTCAAATATTTGAAACTGCACCGAAAGATAATCTTGCCGCGATGAGAATACTTTCTTGGTTATATTTTCAAGCGAAGGAATTTACAAAAGCGTTTGATGCAGCTTGGAAGATTGACCGTCTCAGTAACTCAAAAGGGTACGAGATACTTTCTTTTGCCGATAGGGCATACAAAGAAAAGGAATTGGCTCAAGCTATAAGTGCATATGAATACCTACTTAGAGAATATTCTGACTCAAAAGATCTACGCGCCTTTTCGATCATCGGATTAGCTCGTTCCAATGAGGAAAAATTTACATTAGAAGCGGAACAAATCACTGGCAAATGGAAAAAGTATCGACGGCCGGTTAGTACTGATAACCAAACAGCAAAGCATGCAATTGATTTTTATAGTGTGGTCATAAAAGATTTTCCAGCTTCAAATTTAATTGCTGAAGCCTTATTCAAAGCTGGTCGAATCAATTTTGAATATTTTTTTGATATCCAGTCAGCTGAACCGCTGTTAAAGCAAGTTATTGATTACTACCCACTAAGTGAATTTCATGCAAAAGCGTTATTGCTTTTAGCTGAAATTGAGAAAATCCGAGAAAATTATTCTCAAGCGGAAAATTACTTTACACAAGTACGAATTTCGCCGCGTGCAAGTGAGAATGAGAGATTTTACAGTGATTATAAAATTGCCGAATTGCTTATACTTAAAGGACTGGTAGATTCAGCAAAGAATAAATTAATTCAATTAAGTAAAAATAATCTTCTCGATGTTACAAATGATGTACTTGAATTATTGATTTTAATTCAAGAGAATGAAGACAATAATAATGTATTAAATTTTATTAAAGCTCAGCAATTAATTGATCAAAAGAAGTTTTCAGAAGCTGTTGAGTCCTTTGAGAAGCTTTCGCGAGGTGATGACGGATTGAATATCACGAACTTATCTAGATTTGAAATCGCTGAACTTAAAATTTTATTTAACGACTATTCAAATGCCTTGGCTCAGCTTGTCTATATTGTTGATCAAAAGGATAAAACTATCTTTGGAGATAGAGCTCTATTTAGGCAAGCCGAAATTTATCTGTATGGAATAAAAGATTCAATTAAAACAATTCAATTTTTGGAAAAATTGCTTGTAGATTATCCGCAATCTTTACTAATTACAGAAGCAAGAAAAATTATAAATAGAATAAAAGAAAATAATTTATAAAAGTTTAAAAGAGAATTAATATGGCAGACAAAAAGAACACAAAAATCGTAAAATGCTCATTCTGCGGCAGAGAAGGGCATGAAGTAGGAAGCATGATCGCAGGGCATGATGTTTATATTTGCGATCTTTGTATCGGCAGCTCTGTTGACATTTTACGAAATAATGCAGATACACTTTCACCAAAAGTGCGAAAGGATGCGATCTTAACGCCGGAATTGATAAAACAAACATTAGATGAACATGTAATTGGACAAGACCGTGCGAAGAAAGTTTTGGCAGTCGCAGTATATAATCATTATAAAAGAATTCAATCGACTTCGACGTTTTTAGATTTTGATGAAGTTGAAATCGAGAAGAGTAATATTTTATTAATCGGTCCAACTGGTGTTGGAAAGACTCTGCTTGCCCAGACGCTTGCAAAAATTCTCGATGTTCCATTTGCAATAGCCGATGCGACTACGTTAACCGAAGCTGGATATGTCGGCGATGATGTTGAAACTGTTCTTGTTCATTTGCTGCAGGCTGCCGATTACAATCTTGAAAAAGCCCAAAAGGGAATAGTGTACATTGATGAATTAGATAAGATCTCAAGAAAAAGTGAAAGTACATCGATTACACGAGATGTTTCAGGCGAAGGAGTGCAACAGGCACTTTTAAAAATTTTAGAAGGAACCGTGGCTGGTGTACCTCCCAAGGGAGGTAGAAAACATCCAGAGCAGCCGCTTATCAATGTGAATACGAAAAACATCCTATTTATTTGCGGTGGTGCGTTTGAAGGAATTGAAAAAATTGTAGCTGCTCGTACTAACAAAAGCAAAGTCGGTTTTGGAGCTGAGATTCGAGGAAGCCGCGATATTTCAAATGATGAATTGCTTAATTTAATTCAGCCTGATGATCTTTTGAAATTCGGATTAATTCCAGAACTTATCGGGCGATTACCAGTGATTGCTCCGCTTCATTCATTGAGCTTGGATGCTTTGAAAGAAATTCTTACTCAACCGCGAAATGCAATATTAAAACAATTCAAAAAACTTTTTTCGCTCGAGAATATTGAACTCGAATTTGAACCAAAAGCTCTTGACTCAATTGTCAAAAAAGCGCAAGAAAGAAGGACCGGAGCAAGAGCACTCAGAAGTATTGTTGAAGATTTTATGTTGGATGTTATGTATCATCTACCATCCAGAAAAAATATTGAAAAATGTTTAATCACTGAATCTACGGTAGTAAATTATGATGAACCGGTTTTTATAAGCAAATCTCCAAAGGACGAAACTAAAATTTCTAAAAAGGAAATCCAGGCTTCTGGGAAATGATTAAAACAATATTAGTTTTAATAATTATCAAGCTATTTCCTCTGAGCATTTTATTTGGACAGGGGAAAATTTTTATTCCAATGGATTTAAAACAATCCGATCATCTAAAAGCTTATGGGATCGCATATGCAGCATTAGTCAAAGGACTTCAAGTAGATTGGCTTCTCAATTATCGCGGTGGATCATTCGTGTTGGATGCAAATGATGAAATTTTATCCCAATGTAGAATTAGAGGTGTAAATTTTAATCAAATTAGCGGAGTAGACGCGGCAAACATTTACAATGAAGTTCAGTCCGAAAACAACAACATGGATGTCGTTCGATTAGAAAAAGAACCGAAGATTGCAGTTTATGTTCCTCCTGAATTTAATCCGTGGGATGATGCTGTAACTCTTGCTCTTGACTATGCCCAAATTCCCTACGATAAAATTTGGAATGATGAAATACTAAGAGGAGAACTTCCTAAATACGATTGGATTCACTTGCATCATGAAGATTTCACCGGGCAGTATGGAAAATTTTATGCGAGTTTTGCTAACACGCAATGGTACATCGAACAGCAGATAACCTACGAGAATAATGCAAAGAAAAACGGTTACAGAAAAGTGAGCGAAATGATGCGAGATGTTTCATTAAACATTAAAAGTTATGTTGCAAATGGTGGATTTCTTCTTGCAATGTGTTCTGCCACTGATTCATATGATATTGCCCTTGCAGCAAAGAATGTTGATATCTGTGATAAGATGTTTGATGGTGATCCACCGGATCAAAATGCACAAAGCAAATTAGATTATTCGCAAACTATTGCGTTTACAGATTTCAAGCTTGAGATGAATCCATACGTATATGAATATTCCGATATTGATATTCAGCCTGCAGAAATAGGTAATTTTGAAAATGATTATTTCACATTGTTTGATTTTTCCGCGAAATATGATCCAGTACCAACTATGTTGACTCAAAATCATGTAAACGTAATTCGTGGTTTCATGGGACAGACAACAGCATTCCGAGAGATCTTGATTAAAAAGAATGTCACTGTGATGGGTAAACGAGACGGAACTAATCAAATAAAATATATTCGTGGTGATTTTGGACGCGGGACGTTTTGTTTTCTCGGAGGACACGATCCAGAAGATTATCAGCATCAAGTTGGAGATCCGCCGACCGAACTAACACTTCACAAGAATTCACCTGGATACAGACTTATTCTAAATAACGTTCTATTTCCGGCGGCAAAAAAGAAAAAACAGAAAACATAATCTCTAAGTATATATGCAAACAGTTAAGATTAAAGGTTCAGAAAAAACATATTCAATTGGAAAAGTTCTTTGTGTGGGTAAGAATTATCTTGAGCATGCGAAGGAACTTGGCGATGCAGTTCCCGATAAGCCGGTAATATTCATGAAACCGGCTTCGTCTATTATTTTTTCAGGAGAAAAAATATCACACCCGAAATTTTCAACCTCACTCCACTTTGAGACTGAATTAGTTCTGATTGTCGGAAAAACTTGCAAGGAAGTTTCAAAATCCCAAGCAATGGATTTCATTGCTGGGTATTCAGTCGGATTGGATATGACCTTACGCGACATTCAATCACAGTTGAAAAAAAATGGACATCCTTGGGAAATGTCCAAATGTTTTGACACATCAACTGTTTTAGGTGAATTTGTTTCGACGGCTGAAATTGATGATCCGAATAATTTGTCCATAAAGCTTTGGGTAAATAATGTCATGCGGCAAAATGATAATACTTCGAGTATGATTTATAACGTTGAATCCATTTTCGAATATCTTTCTACTTACTTTACTCTTGAAGAAGGAGATATTATTTTTACGGGAACTCCTCCGGGAGTAGGCGAAGTAAAAATCGGTGATAAGCTAAAAGCAGAGATTGAAAGTGTGTCGACTATTTTTACTGAAATTGCTTGATTGCAAAAATTGAAAACGAAATATTTGACTAAATAAATGTCTTCATTACTTATTCATATAAGAAATTATCATGAGTAAAAAAACAATTTACGGTTTGATTGCGGTAATTGGATTAGTTGTTGTACTCGCAACAACCTTTTATCTCATCAGTACGTTTAAAGCACTTGACGACCAATTAGAAGCTGAGTCGAGAGTTATAGACCTCCCCCCAATTCATATTACGAGGACAGACTCTTCAGATTATATATTCCCACTTGACTCGACAGCATATCTAACATCGACTTTCTGTGAATTTCGTGAAACTCACCATCATGGAGGAATAGATTTAGGAACTAACAATTTAACCGGGCAGCCAGTATTTGCTTCAAGAGATGGATTTGTTAAAAGAATTTCACTCTCTCCGTTCGGATATGGAAAAGTTATTTACATGCAGCATCCAGATTCTTTCATAACTGTATATGCTCATCTCGAAAACTTCGAACCCAAGTTAAACAAATTCGTTCGGGACAAACAGCTTTCCACACTTTCACAAAATATTGACCATGAGCTCGATTCCGATGCCTTTATCTTTCGGAAAGGAGAAGTTATAGGATTTGCCGGCGAATCCGGATCCGGTACGCCGCATCTGCATTTTGAAATCCGAGAACCAAATGGGAATCGGTTAAATCCATTGTCATTTCCAAATGTGAAGATTGCACTTATTGATACAATTTCACCAAGTTTTGAATTGGTGAAAATCGTTCCTGTAGGATATGATAGTAGAATCGACTTGGATATAAATGAAAAAGTCTTGTACGACAATCAGGGGAAAAAACCCGTTCAAGCTTATACGCATCTAAATGGAAAAGCAGGAATTTTAGTGAAAATATCTGATCGCTCACACGCTAAAGGAACAAATGATTTTGGGATTAAAAAAATCAGAATGAGTTTGAACGATCAAGCGAATCTGATTTATTCTATAAACTTTGAAAAAATTGAAAACGACCGCTTAAGAAAAATATTCTTTACGCGCGATCATTATGAATTCTACTTAAATAAGCAGGTAGTTTACAAGCTTTTTGACGAGTATGGGGAAAACATTAACTTTTATCCAAATGGAAGCGATGGAATTTTAGATTCCAAAAAGCTTGATAAAGGCATGAACACAATTTATCTAACTGCATACGATAATTACGATAATAAAACCTCTTTAGTTTTTGGGTTATATGTTACCGACGATATGCCAACTGCCGATTGGTCCATCAATGCAACTCAAATTAGTATAAAAAGCTCTCTACCAATTTCAAAGTTTGCATATAGTTTCTTTGATTCAAAAGGAAAAGTTCTAGATTCAAATGAGATGAAAAATCTCTATACAACGGAAGTGAAACTACCGAATAGAAAGTATGAATGGCTCTCTGTAAAAATAACAAATCATGGATTTGAGAATCCTCAATCATTGCTTATTGGCAGTAATGGAGATAGCATTAGCAATGTCGAAAATGTAACATTGAAATATTTTCATCAAAGTTGCTTACTGCAATTCAACTCAAAAAACGTTTTAGATTCAAAAACAGAAATTCTTGTGGAGGCAAACGACCAGGAATTTCGGTATCCGGTTTCCAATTCGGGAAAAAATAGTTATTCATCATTGATTGATGTAAATCCAAATATTTATGGTGGTGTAAATTTTTATCTTAATAACAACAATCAAAAAAGTCTTTTAATGAAGGGGAACTTTCTTTCTTTCGATAAAGACAGCATCACTATCAAAACTTATGATGATAAATTCCTAGTAACTATTCCTGTGGGAGCTTTCTATCATCCAATATTTGCAAAATTGAATTACGAAAAAAATGAAATATCTTTCTATCCCAAAAATATTTTAATAAAGTCACCAATCAGAGTGGAGAGCATATCTCCAGATAAAAAAAATATTCGCTACGGTGTTAATCGTCTAAGTGAATGGAAAGATATTTCCTCCCAAACTATAAATGGGAAGATGGTGGGCTATATACATTCTAGTTTGGGTGACATAAAATTAATTTCTGACAATACACCACCGGAAATTCTTGATTGGCGAATTTTAAGAAAAGGGAACTTGAATACATCAATGGGAGAATATTCTACAACAGCAGAGGTACCTATTTTTGTTTTTAAAGTGCGTGATGTTGGATTCGGTATTGATTTCTCTGCTATTGAAGTTTTTGTGAATGGAGTTCGGGCGCTTGCTGAATACGATCCAGATATCTCATCATTCTTTATTATTATTGATAGGCTTGCTGAAAAGGGAAAAAATAACATTACAATTCGCTTGAGAGATCACGGGCAAAATCTTACAGAAAAAATTATACATTTCTAACTCTTGCTTAAATCACTTGTTCAAGCTTTGCAAAGATTTTTTTAAAAGTATTTCGACAGATAAATCTTCGTTCTTGATTTCACTTAGAGCTGAACGAATTGCTTTTTCAGCAATTTGCTTTTGGTAACCGAGAGTAACGAGTGCATGGTATGCTTGAATTCTTATATCCTCACCAACGGAAATTTTTTGTTCAAATTCAGATGGAAGTTTTGCAAGCTTATCTTTAAGTTCCACAATCAGCCGCTCGGCAGTTTTTTTCCCAATTCCGGGAATACTAGTCAGTGCAGAGATATTTCCATGAGAGATGAAATCTATTAGTTCACTGGGGATTATTCGTGATAATACTCCCTGTGCAACTTTAGGACCAATCCCACTGACCGAGATTAATAACTCGAACATTTGTTTTTCTAATTCATCACTAAACCCATAAAGATAAAATGCATCTTCACGCGGAATTAGGATCGCATACAGTTTAACCTCCGAGTTTACTTCAGGAAGCTTTTCAAATGTGTTGAGAGAAATATTCACGGAATATCCTATCCCATTGGATTCGATTACTACTCTCGTTGGATTTTTTTGAACAACATGACCTTTAATAAATGAGATCATAGAATCTTTCTGAAATTATTTTTTGAGTATTAATTGAGGATTCGCTTCAATAAATGCTTTCCAATCTTTATGTCTTTTCACAGGAGATGATAATTTTTGAAAATGACAAAGAGCCACAGCAATCGCATCAGTTTCGTCAAGTTTAGTTTTTTTTTGTTTCAATTTTAATAGATGATTTACCATATACATCACTTGCTGCTTTGAAGCTGCTCCATTACCAACAACTGATTTTTTTATTTCTCGAGGAGAGTACTCAGCCGTCGGAATTTGAAAATGAATTGCGGCTAGGATCGATACACCCCTTGCGTGACCTATTTTTAAAGCCGATTGGGCATTCTTGCCATAAAACGCACTTTCAATCGCAAATTCATCCGGCAAATACTTTTGGATAATTTTTGCGAGTTCATTGTATATCAATTCAAGTCTTAACGGGAGCTTAGATTTTTTTGCACTCTTAATGACTCCTGATGCAATTAAGGAAATTTCGGATCTTTCTGCTTCGATTATTCCGTAACCGGTTGTTAATGTGCCAGGATCGACGCCGAGTATTATCATTTATTAATAACTGTAAAAATTGAATCTTTGATGGATTAAAATACAAAATTCAGACTAAAAAATTGATAATAAATAAAAACCCAACTTTAAGGAGTGTTGGGTTTATTAAATAAACATTAAAAAGTTATTACTCAAAAGAATAAAACGCTTCTACTCCTCAATTATATCCGCATTCGTATAGACATTTTGGACGTCGTCATTATCTTCTAATGCTTCCAGCAGTTTAATCGCACCTGAATTGTCATTTCCGCTAATGGTAACAAGATTCTTTGGAATCATCTGGAGTGATGCACTCTCCAAATTTAAGTTCATCTCTTGAAGTGCTTTTCTTACTTTATCAAAATTTTCCAATGAAGTTTGAATTTCAAAATAGTCTGATTCTATTGTCATATCCTCCGCACCGGCTTCGAGTACGAGCAGCATCAATTCATCTTCGGTCAATTGAGCTTTATCGAGTGTGATAATTCCCTTTCGATCGAACATCCAATTTACACTGCCGTTTTCTGCAAGTCTGCCATTGTGTTTTGAAAACAAATGTCTTACTTCCGAAACAGTTCGATTTTTATTATCTGTGACTGTCTCGATTAAAATTGCAACTCCGCCAGGACCGTAACCTTCATAAGTAATCTCTTCATAGTTAACTCCTTCTAGCTCGCCTGTGGCTTTTTTAATTGCTCGGTCAATATTATCAGCAGGCATGTTTGCGGTTTTAGCAGCATCAACTGCAAGTCGAAGTCTTGGATTCCCATCTGGATTTCCACCACCGTTGCGGGCAGCGATTGTAATTTCTTTAATCAATTTAGTGAATAGTTTTCCTCGTTTTGAATCGGTAGCAGCTTTTTTTCTTTTAATAGTTGACCATTTTGAATGCCCTGACATTATAAACTCCTAATTATTTTCTTCCGATAATCTTAAATCTTTTAATTTGAACTGTGGAAATGAATTGCCATTTTTTGAAACTGTATCTATCGAATAGACAATATCGATTTTATTGTTAATCATATCTAACTCCTCGCTGAAATGTCCCATATCAAATCCGATAACGTCAAAAACGCTTGAGCCATTTTGTTTAACTCTAAAAAGCAAATGATTATTTCCAACGATGCGGAGATTTGGAAGTACTTCAACTTGTTCACTCAAAAATACTGGCTTCATGTTCTGGGGACCAAATGGAGCAAATTGTTCTAATATCCTTAAAAATTTTGGAGTGAGTTCATTAAGTTCAATTACAGCATCAATTTTAAGTGCCGGCGTAAGCATTTCGTTAGTGATTTCATCACGCGTAACATTTAGAAATTTCTCCTTAAACTCGTCCAATTTATCTGTAGAAATTGAAACTCCAGCCGCGGCTTTATGTCCGCCGAATTGGAGAAGTGAATCTTCACACTTTTTTATGGCGTCGTAAATATTAAAGTCTGCAATGCTTCTTGCCGAACCTTTAACTACTCCTTCGACCGTAGTTAACATGATTGATGGTCTGTAATATTTTTCTACAAGCCGCGATGCAACTATTCCAATTACACCTGCATGCCAGTCTTCCTTGTGAAGAACAATCGCTTTATCCTTAGCAAAGTCGATTTTACTTTCAACTATTGCTGCTGCCTGGTTGAAAGTTTCTTCATCTATTTTTCTTCTTTCGCGGTTTTCTAATTCAAGAATTTCTGCGAACTCAGCAGCGGAATCAAAATCCTTTGCAATCAATAAATCAATCGCTCGCTGCGCATCACCGAGTCTTCCGACAGCATTAATCCGCGGAGCAATTCCGAAAACAATATTTGTACTGTTTATATTGCCGATAGTTAATCCAGCTTTTTCTATAATTGCTTTAAATCCAGGCCGAGGATCATTGTTAAGCCGTTCTAATCCGAATTTTACTAATATTCTATTTTCACCGGTTAAAGGAACAATATCCGCCGCACCAGATACAGCCACAAAATCCAAATATTTACCCGGAAGCTCTCTCATACCAATTGACATTGATATGCCTTCAATCAATTTGAAAGTTACACCGCAGCCTGATAAATATTTATATGGATATTTGCAATTCGGTTTTAGAGGATCTAATACTGCGACTGCATCTGGAATAATGCTCAATGGTTCGTGATGATCGCAGATAATTAAATCGATATTTAGTGATTTTGCAAATTCAGTCTCTTCGATTGCAGTTATTCCGCAATCAACCGATATCAATAAACTCGCACCAAGCTTAACCGCATCTTCAATGCCTGCAGGTGAGATTCCGTAACCTTCTTTTAATCTATTTGGAATGTAAATTGTGGCATCGCCGCCTATTTCCCGCAGAAATAAATAGAGCATTGATGCTGCATTTGTTCCATCAACATCATAGTCTCCGTAGATAAGAATTTTCTCATTATTGGTAAGAGATTTAATGATTCTTTTAACTGCGGCTTCCATCCCATCCATTTCATATGGATCGTGGAGATCTGTTGACTCCGGACGAAAAAATAGTTTCGCTTTTTTGAAAGTATCAATTTCTCTTGAAATTAAAATTTGAGCTAAAACAGGACTAATATTCAGCTCGTCGGATAATATTCCGCGAGTGAATGTCTCTTTGAACTCAGATATTTTCCAGCGTTTCTGTATCATTGGGAAATTTTAGGAGAGAAGCGAGCGAAAAGTAAGCCGAATTCTGTTTCCCGAAAATCCTACGAAAATCGGGACGGTAATCATTTATCTAGTTTCATCGTCGCCAATGAAATCGAGCGGTCTACCCGGAAGTGAAAGCGAAAGCGAGCAACCTCGCAGAAATATGTTCGAACCGAATCATTTTTCTTCCTTCCTTATTTGACCTTACTCCCGATAGGGTTTACCTGGTTCCATCAAAAACTTTGATAGAATCTCGCTCGCAAAAACTCTGCAGAACGAAACCCCTGACATTACTGTCAGAGCGGTAGGCTCTTACCCTGCCTTTTCACCCTTACCCGATAAAAATCGGGGCGGTATTTTTTCTGCGGCACTTTCCGTAGCCAATTGTTTATACCCGCCACAGCATAAAAATCTTAGGGCGGATCAATTGACCCCCTGAAGTTATCAGGTATCGTGCTCTGTGGAGTTCGGACTTTCCTTCCTGCATAAATGCAGAACGATTACCTTTATTTTCGATCATTTCTCTCAATATTTTTTCAAAAACTTATTGTAAATAATTTCAGCACTTTGATGAGAGATTGTCAAAGCTGAATCAGATTGTATTCAAAAATTCAAAAATCAAAATGAATGGATGGAATTAATTCCATCTCTTCACCGTGATTAAAATATAAGAAAAGATTTGTACAAAATCCTCTGATTTCTGTAATTATAATTGAATACGAGTTAGTTTTATTGTCCAAGACGATATAAAGAGAAATAATTGAACGTTTATTGTTACTGATTTTTTTTGTTAAGAATCAAAACTCAACCCCTGTTTCCCCTTCTCTTTCCAAGAGAAGGGGAACTGAAGTCCAAAGGACTCCTTCGGAGGGGACGAGTTGAAGTATCTGTTCTTTTCAAGCAACTGTAATTTAAAAATGTCTAATCGTGATATTAGAATTTATTGGGCAGATTAATAAGAGAAGAGAATAAGTTTGAACAGTTTATGTAAGAAGTAGCTTTTTTAATCGCTATAATGAAGAGAATTCCAATTGAGACAGCTTAATTCTATTTATCTATAGAGAGGAACGATTTAAGTTTGATAAGA
>Ga0194113_10000232_pt1 | contig 68866 bp, 58 predicted proteins | sample TA2MahC200mmetaG_FD_146193 | JGI IMG/M metagenome (GOLD analysis project Ga0194113, IMG submission 146193) | Freshwater microbial communities from Lake Tanganyika, Tanzania - TA2015017 Mahale Deep Cast 200m | ecosystem: Environmental > Aquatic > Freshwater > Lake | place: Tanzania: Lake...
CCCCTGCCGGTCCGGCGCCACCTCCACCACCAGATTGGAGTCCTGAAGCGCCTGAGTCACCCGATCGGCCAGGTTGTTCCCCCGGGGAAGCATCCGGCTCAATTCGTCCCGGGACAGGGGCGGCTGCCGCTTAAAAAACCGGGCCCCGATACTTACCAGGGCGGCCAGGCAGAGATACTCATCCACCGGCTCCGGCGGGGCGGGGGGGCGCCGGAACTGCCGGGTGAGGCCGTCCAGGTTCTGGTGGGCGAAGGCGATTTCGGTGCCGAACAAGAGGATGAGCCAGCACCAGAAAAGCCAGATAAACAGAAAGAGTAAATTGTATAGAGCGCCATAAATGGCGTTGTAGTACGTGGAGGCCCCCTGGATCCCAGTGAAAATCCACTGGGCCCCCTGCCAGACGGTGCCCCCCACCACGCCGCCCAGCACCGCGGACCATAGGTTGACCTGGGTGTTGGGCATGACCAGATAAATAAAGATAAAGGCAAACCACAGCAGGCCCAGGGACACCATCCACCGGGTGGCGGTGAAGAAGATGGCCGGCATGATGCCGGACAGCACCTCGATGACGTATCTGAGGCCCCAGAAGGAGGTGGAAAAGGTCAGGGCCACGGCCATGAGGATGGGGAAGATCAGGAAGATGCTGAGATAGTCGCTGACCTTGCGGCTCCAGGGGCGGGTGCGGGACACCTGCCAGGTCTTGTTGAAGGCCTTCTCCACGTTGGTCATGACGATCACCAGGTCCAGGAGCAGGACCACCACCCCGAAGACCCCCAGGGAGGTCACCTGGGTGGCCTCGATGTACTGCAGGATCTGGGTGGCGAATTCCCGGGAACCCGGGGCCAGGTGCTCCATGACGTAGGTGGCTAAAAGGCGCGGCACCCCGATGCCCTGCAAGATGGCGAAGAGCAGGGCGAACAGCGGGATGAAGCCCAGGATGGTGGCATAGGCCAGGGCCGAGGACCGCACCAGGGATTGGTTGCGGATGAGGCCGCGGCCCGCCAGGACCAGAACCCGCAGGCACTTCAGGGCCAAGAGGCCCCCAGGCCCGCGGCCTTCATCCTGCCAGAGGCGGCGCCGGGAAAAATCATGGAATTCGGTCAAAAAGCGGGTCAATGGCTATCCTGTCGTCAACTCCGGCTAATGGGTCAAAAAGGCGACCTCCGGGTTTTGCGCCTCGATTTCCACGGTTACGGCTTTGCCGGTATTCTGGCCGAACTGCTTAAAATCCGCCACCAGCAGGTAATTGAGCACCGTCCGGAGGTCCGAGGAGGAGCCCACGCTGCGGGCTTCCCCCACCCATACGGGGCGCGAGATCTTCTGAGTCCGATAGGCGGGACCCTCCACCACGTTGATCAGGAGCCAGCGGTCGTAGAGGGTGGCGGGGTTCGCTCCATAGGTCCCGTAAGGCACCCCGATGGAAAAGGCCGGGCCGCCCCATCCATACCCCACCCCCCAACCGATACTGCCGAAGTAATCCGGCGCGGCGACGCCGACGCTGCGCGGCTCTCCCATGCCGTAGGCAAAAAACAGGTAATAATCGGCCTTCTCGAAGGTGGTCGCGGGGAAGCCCCGCATTTCCAGCAGCTTGGTGATTTTACCTTTGACTTCCGCCTCCAGCAGGGGATTTTTGGCCTCTTGATTTTCCATCACGCAAAAGGAGCCCCCGGGCTTGACCGGCGCCGGCGCACGGGGATCGGTGTAGCCGTTTACCCTGATGATATAAGGAGAGACAGAGCTGCATCCTGACAACCATAAGCCGATAACGAGCATGGCCAGGAATCCGGTGGGTTTCTGCATCGCGGGCCTCTCAGCCGCGGTGGATTTATGGCCGCGGCGCCTGTCTGGTAATCAGTTGTCCGAAAAGGTAAGCCGCGCCGGGGCCCGGCGCCCCTTCAGGGGGTATATATCCGGTCCAGCAAGGCGGTAAGCTTCCCCTTGATCTGGGCGAGGGGCGGCAGGACCGGCGCCGGCGGCAATTGCTCGTCCGTCAACTTCTGGCGCTTGACGCGCATGCGGGTGGAGAGCTCCTCCCGCTCCGGGGCCAACAGGCCCCCGGTCATGGATTCTTCCCGGCCGCCGTCCAGGGCCTCCATCTGGGCCGCAATCAGGCCGAAGTCATAGGAGAGATTGAACTTGTCGATGTCTTCGTTGAGCAGTTTCAGGTGCGATTGGATCTTGGCGTAGGACTCCTTAAGCGTGACGCTCTCCTGCTGCAGGGTCTCGTAGAGGTCGAAGATCAGGTTGCGGAAGCGGCGGTAAGCGGTGAGGCCATGGCGCCGGGTGTTTTTGAGGAGGTCCTGCTGCTTCCTGGGGGAGAGATTGACGTACTCCGGGTAAAACGGCCAGGCCTCGAGCTCCAGAATCTCCATCATCCGGCCGCAGGCATCCTTGGCGCCCAAAGCCTGGTACAGGGCCATGAAGCGCTGGCCCAGGCCGGCCATGCCCCGGGCGTAGTCCTGGACCTCCTGGCGCAGGAGTTCCCCATCTTCTTCCAGATAGACCCGGTCGGCAAAAAAATTGTCGACGATTTCTTTCTTGATGTGAACTTTTAAGGCAGTTAAGACGTTATCGACTTCGTCCATGTCGGCTCCCTGGACCCCGGCCCCGGAGATCTACAGCTTGATCGCAGTAAACTCATGAGACCTTGGTTCACCCGAAACTATGAAAAGCCGGTGTGGCGGGCCGCCGTGCCCGCCGCCGTTGGTGGCACAGGTTTTCAACCTGTGCACCAGCCCCGGTAAGCTACCGGCGCCACCAAAAACTTTCTAAGCAGATTGAAGCCAGTTACGCCTCGGAATCCGGCTCGACCGGCGGCGCCGGCGCCGCGTCGCCGAGGCCCAGCTCGGCAAAAGAAAATTCCACCTCCCGCCGGTCCTCCATCTCCATGGTGACGGTCTCCCGGATGAAATTATAGCGGATGATTTTGCCTTCGCCATCCGGGGCCTGGAGGCGTTTTCCCACCTTGGGCAAAGACTTCCGGAGATCCTGGTAGGAGGAGTACTCGTAGGTGAGGCAGCACATGAGGCGGCCGCAAATCCCGGAGATTTTATTGGGGTTGAGGCTGAGCTGTTGTTCTTTGGCCATGCGCACGCTCACGGGCTCGAAATCCCGGAGAAAGGAGGCGCAGCACAGGCACCGGCCGCAGATACCCAGGCCACCCACCATCTTGGCCCGGTGACGCACCCCGATCTGCCGCAATTCAATGCGGGTGCGGAACTCCTGGACCAGGTCTTTGACCAGCTCCCGGAAGTCAACTCTCCCGGGGGCGGTGAAATAGAAGACGATCTTGGAGGCGTCGAACAGGCATTCCACCTGTACCAGGTAGATGGGCAGCCTGTGGGCCTCCACCCGGTCCTGGCAAAATTGCAGGGCCCGCTGTTCCAGGAGGCGATTTTCTTCTTCCTGGGCCAGGTCTTCGGGGGTGGCCAGCCGCACCAGGCTCTTCAGCCGGTGGGCGAATTGCATGTCGGGGTCCGGGTAGACGCCCATCACCCTGCCGAGCTTCAGGCCGCTCTCATGTTCTAACACCACCCGATCTTCCGGTTTGAGGGATAACGGCCCCGGATCCGCCAGGCAGCAGTGGTTGCCGGGACCGAGGCATATCTTAGCGAGGCTCATGGGGGTTCCCTTGGTGCTGCAAGCGCAAACCCAGGATGTCCAGGGTCAATTCCGGGTTGAGGTTGGCCTGGAGATGGCGCTGGGCCGTTCCCAGGGCCGCAAAGCTGGCGAACCAGGTGGCCGGGGCGCCGCCGGCCCGGGCTTGTTCCAGAAGAGACATAAGGTCCTGATGGGCCAGGAGGCCGGCGGGCGCCTGAAAATGGGACAGCAAGAGGTCCCGGTACCAGAGTTGCGCCAGCAGGAGAAAATTTTCCAGGTCGGCGCGATTTTTGGCCAGGCGCTGGGCCCACTCGAGGACCAGGCCGGTGGAACCCCGGTTCAGGTGGGCCAGATCCGAGAGCACCTGGTCCCGCTGCCGCACCAGTTCCTCCGGGTCCAGGGCCAGGGCCCGGCCCAGGGACCCGCCGCTCAGGGCGGCCACCAGGGCCGCCTGGGACCGGGGCAGAGAGCGCCGGTTTTCCAGTTCCTGGATGATCAGGGCCGACGGCAGCGGCGCAAAAGCCAGCTTGTGGCACCGGGACACAATGGTGGGCAAAAGGTCGGCTTCGCCCCGGGCGGTGAGCACCAGCAGGTGCTGGGGGGGAGGCTCTTCCAGGGTCTTCAACAAGGCGTTGGCTGCGGCGTCATTTTGGACGCTCAAGGCTTCGGCGGGCTTGATGACCACTACCCGCCAGCCGCCGCCCAGGGGCGGATATTCAGTCAGGCGGCGCAGTTCCCGAATCTGATCGATACTGATCTGGACCTTCGACTCTATCGGGGAGATCACCAGAAAGTCGGGATGGGCGCCCGCCTGCATGCGGCGGCAGGAGGGACAGGTCCCGCAGGCGTCGCCATCGGCCCCGGGCTGGGTGCAGTTGAGGGCCGCGGCCAAAGCCCGGGCCGTCGCGGCCTTACCCACGCCCCCGGGCCCCAGAAACAGGTAGGCATGGGCCAGCCGGCCCGCCAGCATGGCGGATTTCAGATGAGACACGACCCAATCGTGGCCCAGAATCTCCCGGAAAAACTTGGGGCCGGGCTCCGGGGGCGGCGTGGTTGCTGGGTCTTTCCTTGGGGTTGCCATGTTATGGATGATTTTAACACCTAAAATCACTGCTGTCCGGTAAAAATTACTTGAGACAGCAAGTAAAACAGCCCCATCACGGCCAATCAATGCTATAATGCTTTAGCCAAAAACACAAACATTGAAAGGGGTTATGGGGCTTATAGCGCATTGTAGCACACTCATGGGTCAATTTGTAGATCAGTTTTCGGGGGGCAGGTCACCCGCTTGACTCGAAAGGGTAAAGGAGAACTGTAGAGAAATGGAGAGGCGGAGCGGGGTTGCCGGCGCGATATTCGGTGCATCAATCAGTCGGGCCGTTAGCCGAGAGGGGCATAACCCCCTTCTCGGCTTTGGCCTGTAAATTATGCAGCAAGGTTCCTGACATGGGATTGGCCTTCATGGCGCCGCTCCGGGGGAACAGGTGTTTAAAGGACAGAGCCTGCGCCGGCATCGCGACTCGGGGCGGGACCATGGCGGCGCCGGCTTCCGAAGGGGGCAACGGTTTCAACTCACCAGAGGCCAGAGAAAAAGGGGCGTTACAGCCACGGCGATGTTGATTTCCCGTGACCAGAGTGTAAGGGGTGAGAACCAGCAGGTTTTCCTGCAGGGGCGCCCAGCACGCCGCCTCAGCATGGAGAGAGGTAGCCCCCACCTGGACACGGACATCTCCTTCCAGGTCCAGAAACTGGTTGGGTGGGTCCAGGGTGGCCAGGGCGGCGGAGATGGTCAGGATATGTCCGTTGGGATAGGTGATCCGGCAGGAAAACTTCCGGACCTCGATCTTGGGAGGCAAAGCCACCAGGGTCATCCCCGGGGAGTTTTGCGGTTCGGATCCGTCTGGCGCAACGGCCGGCAGCGCCGATGGCTGAGGTCGCCGCCCCAGAAGGAGCAGAGTTTCTCCCACATTCTTCAGAGTGGAAGCCAGGGCGTCGCTGTTGACCTGGAGACGGCAATCCTGGACTACCAGGTCCCGGCAATCTTCATACTCGAAAGGTCCCCAGCGCTTGGGCACCAGGTTAAGCTGCATCATCTCAAGCCGGTAAAGCCGCCGCTCCCCCTCCCAGTCAGAGATGGCGACCTTGGTCATCAACGGCACGTCTGCTCCCGTCTCCATGCTTCGGAAGACCTCCCCGGAACCGGCGTCCCAAAAGACGACGGCCAGCACGAAGAGCACAGGAATAACCACGGCCAACAAGATGTTAGCTTGAGAACGCTTCATGCGCCCTTACCTTGCAGGAGTTAATTCCGGGATTTAATTTACCTTAATCCCGACAGCCCCTCCGCCCTTCATGTTTTGGTTCTGATATGAGTCTTGGGCAAAAAATACCGCCACGGGCACGATGGCCCCAGTGCCATAGAAGATTCGGAAATTAAAGGAAAAACTGGTTGAAGCGCCGGCAGCCAAAGTGCGGGTGTTGGTGTCCACTTCATAGGGGCCTTTAATCTTCATATCCGGCAGAGCATACCCGGCAGCCACCTTGTTAAACGTAATGGCGGTGGCCGAATCATTAGTCACATTAACGGTTATAGGAAATGTAACTCCAGCATTCACCGAACTCGGCACGACAAAAGAAACTTTCAAATCGGCCAGGGCCACATTCGCCCCCAGCAAAATTACCGCCACCCACAGCAGTATCGCAAAAACAGAGCTTTTTTTCGGACAACGCATCTTTTTCCCCTCCAAGGTTTAAGGTTCACCAGTTTGTAGCCAAATTGTCTTGTGGGAGACATGCTAGCACAATTTTCAATGAAAAGCTAATTTTTACAAATTGAGAATACCACCCCTCCAGAACTCAGATACCTCATTGCTGGGAAACCTATGATCTCCCCAGTATCGCCCGGTAGGAGGGAACCAGGGGAAAATCCTGAGGCCACATGGACATATTACCTCCGGGTGGAAATGGGCCGATTGGCAAAGTAATCGCAGTGGAAAGAGAAATGGATGGATATCTGGCTCACTTGCTACAAACTAAACTTACCAAAAAATCCAATAAGTTGTTGATATGATCTGCATAATTAAATGTGGTTTGGTGGGGGGGCAGCACTGTAAAACTCAAAAAAAGCATGTCAGGTGATATTGAGCCTTGATGGAGAGTTTGCCTGGTCAAGTTTTGACCATTACAACTTAAGTGTTTTCCTCGTCCGCAGCCCTCAATTTAGCCGCCAACTCCCGGGGGTCGGTGATGGCCGGCAGGCAGGTGAAATCCCGGCAGAGATAGGCCACCGGTTGCCCTCCCGGCTGGCTATAGTCCCGGATCCAGGGGAGGAGTTCTTCCAGGACGGCGCAGTCCGCCGGGTTTTTCAGGACCAGGCGGCGCTCCGGGCGAAAGCTTTGATAAGCCGCCTGGAGCAGGGCCTGGAGCCGGGAATCCTGGGGGTCGCCCACCAGGGTGAGGTCCAGGGGCGGGGTAAGAGCCAGGGTCTGGACCGTCCAGAGATGGGCAAAACCCCAGGGGTTTTCCCGGGCGTGGGGGTTGAGTTGCCGGATAATCGCCTGGGCCCGCTCCTGGTAGGCCACTTCGCCGGTCAGCCGGTAAAGCCGGAAACTCACCCGGGCCGCCATGGAGTTCCCCGAGGGCAGGACCTGGTCGTAGATGCTCTTGGAGCGCACCAGGGGCGTGGCCTGGTCCCGGTCCACGTAGAAATAGGCGCCGTCGCCGGCGTCTAGAAACTTCTCATCCATGAGAGCCATCAGGCGCCGGGCCTCGCTCACCCAGAAGGGATCAAAATCAGTCTCGTACAGGTCCAGGAGGGCGTTGGCCAACAGGGCGTAATCCTCCGAGAAACCCGGAACGCTGACCCGGCCGGCCGTCCAGATCCGGAAGAGCGTATTTTCCTTGAACAGGTCCTTCAGCAGAAAGCGGGCGGCCCGGGCCGCGGCCTCGCGGTAGCGCGGCTCTTCCAGGACCTGGGCTCCCAGGGCCAGGGCCGTGATGGCCAGGCCATTCCAGGCGACAATGACCTTTTCATCCCGGTGGGGCGGCACCCGCTGGGCCCGCGCCTGGCTGAGACGGTCAAACGCCTCGGCCAGGGTCTGCCCCACCTGCTCCGGCGCCAGCTTAAACCGGGACGCCAGGTCGGCCCGGGACAGGGGCCGGGTCAGGATGTTGGCGCCCTCAAAATTCCCCGCCGGGGTCACTCCCAGGGCCGCCATCACCAGGTCCGCGGCCTCGGGCCCCACCACCTGCGCCACTTCCTCCCGGCTCCAGACGTAGTACTTGCCCTCCACCCCTTCGCTGTCCGCATCCCAGGCGGCATAAAACCCCCCCTGGGGGTCGCGCATCTCCCGCAGGATAAAATCCAGGGTCTCTGTGGCGATGCGCCGGGACAGGCCACTCCCGGTCAGCCGGTAGTGCGCCAGGTAGAGAGGCGGCAGCAGGGCATTGTCGTAGAGCATCTTCTCAAAATGGGGCGTCACCCAGGCCGCGTCCACGCTGTAGCGGTGGAAGCCCCCGCCCAGCTGGTCGTAGATGCCGCCCCGGGCCATCTTCTCCAGGGTGAAGGCCAGCTGCGCCAGGACCGGGGCCTCCCCGGAGAAATGATAATAAAGGAACAGAAAATCCAGTTCCAGGGACCGGGGGAATTTCGGGGCGCGGCCCAGCCCGCCGTGCACCGGGTCGAACTCCTTCAGGAGGCGGTGCGCCGCGTCCGCCAGGGTTTCCCGGGTGGGGTCGCCGCCGCCGCCCGTCACCTCCCCCAAACGCTGCACGTGGCTTTCCACCTTCAGGGAGAGCGACGTCAGCTGCTCGCGATTCTGCTGATAAGCCTGGCTGAGGGCCAGCAGCAGGCGGGGGAAACCCGGCAGGCCGCCCCGGTCTTCAGGGGGGAAGTAGGTGCCGCCGTAAAAAGGCTTCAAGTCCGGCGTCAGGAAGACGCTCAGGGGCCAGCCGCCTTGGCCGGTGAGCACCTGCACCGCGTTCATGTACGTCTCATCCAGGTCGGGGCGCTCTTCCCGGTCCAGCTTGATGTTGACGAAATGCTCGTTCATGATGGCGGCGATGGCCGGGCTTTCAAAGGACTCATGGGCCATGACGTGGCACCAGTGGCAGGTGGAGTAGCCGATGCTCAAAAAGATGGGCTTGTCTTCCCGGCGGGCCCAGTCCAGGGCCTCCGGCCCCCAGGGGCGCCAATCCACCGGATTGTAGGCATGCTGCTGGAGATAGGGGCTGGTCGCATCGATCAGGCGGTTGGGCCGGGGTTCGTTCATGACAGGCTCCTTGGGCGGATGGCTGGCGCGTTCAGACGTGATGCCTGACAAGATAAGTACGCCCGCGCCGGTTGCAAGGAGTTAAGGCGGCGCAAATCGCGCCGGGGTCCTGACTCGCTTCGAAAAGTTCCTGAGCATATGTAGGACAGCCGCCCCAGGCTGTTCCTGGAAAACAGCATGGTGCACAATGCGCACCATGCCAAGCCGTGGTCTTGGCTGAAAGCTGAGAGCTGATTGCTGATAGCTGACGTGGTCTACCCGCGGGTCAGGTCGGCGAATTCTTCCTGCCGGGTCAGGCGGTCGATTTCGGCCAGGAGTTGTTGCAGTTCCGGGGCGTCCCGAAATTTGATTTCCAGATGAAAATCGGGGCCTTCAAAGACGGCGGGCGGGTGCAGGCGAAAGCGGGGGGTGAGCTTCCACCCCAGCCGGGCGAGGACCGTCTCGAAGGCCTCCCGGGCGGCGCTGAGGCGGGGATAAACTTGGGCGTACAGGCGCCGCCGCACCATTTCCGTCCTCTCCTGGGGGGTGCGGTCCGGGTCAGTCAGGGCGCGACGGAGTTCGTCCCGGGCCAGGACGGCAGCCGGGGAGAGCCCCTCCCGGCGGGCCAGGAGGGCGACCTGATCCAGCAATTCTTCCTGCTTGCTCTGGCTCAACCGCAGGCTATCCAGAAAAGGCCAGGCCGCGGCCCGGGCCGCCGGGTCCCAATCAGCCAGCCGGGCGGCGGCGGTGAGAGCCAGGCGGCCGGAAGCCGCCAACTCCTGCCAGGGGGCTTCCAGACCGGCCGTCTTGACCAAGCGTGAAAGAAACGCCTGGGAAGGCGGCAGGCCCAGGTAGGGGAGGTATCTGGCCGCCACGGTCTCCCGGTCGCAATGGGTCAGCAGCCGGGCGGCCAGGTCGGCCTGCTCCCGGAGGTTGAATCCCCGGGTAAAGGCATTGTCGATAAGGTGCACCAGCAGGCAATAAAAATCCGGCGCGCCCTCCGGCGCCAGGCGGACCGTTATCTCCTGCCAGCCCAGGTCGGCGGCGGCCTTAAGACGCCTGGACCCGGTAACCACCCGAAACCTTTGGCCGCCGGGCTGGGTCCGGAGCCAGGGAGGGTTGAGCAGCCCCACTTCCCGGAGGGACGCCGTCAGACGGTCCAGGTCCGCCCCCGCCGCCATCTCCCAGGCGGCCTCGGCAAGGTCGATCCGGGCGAGGGGTACTTCTTGCAACCGGATGGGGATAGTCACGTTTCTCCCGGGTATGGCAGGATTGGGCGGGGCCTGCGCCTGGGGTGAATGTAACCGAGACGGGGCCGCCGGTCAAGACGGCGAGGCCCCCCGACGAGCGCCCCGCGGCAGGGGCGTCCGTTTGGATGAAGGGGCGCGGTCAAACGTCAAGGGCAAGAGAAACCGAGAGCGGGTAAGCCCGAATTATGCGGAAAGCCCCCATCTGCCTGGGGATGGGGTGCTGACCCCCTTGAGGCGTATCAGGAATTACTGGACACTTGCCGACTTTGTTGCTAAATCCTTGTCCGGGAAGGGCAATAAAGGATAAGATTACGGTAAGCCGCCAGACAGCCTCCACCCGGACGCGGCAACCGACCGGCTCTCCTGGGGGCTGGGTGATCGCTGGCGGGTGGCGGGGAAGAATGGCCAGGGGCTGATCTGCCAGGCTCACCAACGCCTCTGCGGGGGGCATCAGGCTGGCCCGCCCGGAAAAGTACGGAAAAAGGAGAATCGCATGACCGAGCACTACCGCGTGGTGGCCGTCAACGGCTCCCCTCACGAAGGCTTCGGCAACACCTCCCAGATGTTGACCATGCTGGGGGAGAACCTGTCCCGGGAGGGGTTGACCTTGGATGAGATTTTTCTGAGTCAATACCAGATCGGCTTCTGCACCGGCTGCGCCACCTGCCTGGAATCAGGCTCCTGCTGGGTCCGGGACGATTACAACTCGGTGGTCCGTACCGTTTTGGAGGCTGATGCCGTCATCCTGGCCTCCCCGGTTTATATCTTCAATATTACCGCCCAGATGAAGACTTTCCTGGACCGGTCCCTGGGATATGGCCACCGGCCCCGGGGCAACTGGAAGCCCGGCCTGGCCTTGAGCGTCTCCGCGGGCCACGGCGAAACCTGGGCCGCCGATTACCTGGGCCAGGTCCTCAGGCTCTTCGGCGCCTTTCCCGTGGGGAAGTTCACCGCCATCGCCGTGGGTCCCGGTGAATTTTTGGGGCGGGAGGCGGTGGAGGCCCGGGCCGCCGACCTGGCCCGGGATCTGGCTCGGGCGGTGAAGGAAGGCCGTCGCTATCCGCCCACGGACCAGGACCTGCTCTATTGGCAATTTATGAGCAACCTGATCAAAGAAAACCGGGACTTTATGGCGGCCGACTACGAGCACTGGCAGGAGCTGGGGCTGTTTAAGAGCTTCGAGGCCTATGTCGGCCAGACTCGTTCAAAAGGCGCTATGGGGGAAATCCCAGCTAAAGCCCATAGGAAGCATCAGCAAGAGGCCCCCGAAACCGCGGCCCCGTCCGAGACGAAGTCCCAGCCTGGCGAGCCCAACACCGCCCGGGAGCTTTTGGAGATGATGCCCGGGGCCTTGAACCCGGCCGCAGCCGAAGGTCTTACCGCAACCTACCAGTTTGACGTGAGCGGCAGCGAAAACTTCACCGCCCACCTGGTGGTGACCGACGGACAGGCCGCCTTCTATGAGGGTGCGGCGGACCATCCCAATATCATCATCAAAACTCCGGCGGAGGTATGGCTGGCCATCGCCCGGAAGGAGCTAAACGGCACCACGGCCTACTTGGGCGGCCAATTCCGGATCCAGGGGGATCTGGGCCTGTTGATGAAACTGAAAACCCTTTTTATTGCTTAGAGTTAAGGTCAGACTGCCGGATAGGCAAAAAGACCGGGGAGGTTAGTCCCCGGTCTTTTTGTTACTTCTCTGTTCTTATGGCTGAGGTTGTCGAAAAGGCCTGGGCTTGGCTCCCCCTGCCTGCTCCGGGCGCCGCGGGTAGGGGCGGGTTTTAAACCCGCCCCTCCAAGGGCTTTCATGCGTGGGGGTGGCCAATTCCTCGGCCATGACAAGTTCGCCCGTGGGTGAATCCGCGGTAAACCATCACTTGTTTCACCAGCCAGAGGCCGGCGCCACGCCAGGAAAAAATTCACAATAACCTCGGTTTATAATAAGATACCGCAGAGGGTCCGCTTGCCCATCTTAAAGGATTGCGACGCCATGGTTCCGGCCGGAACCGGGCCCCGTGAACTCAAAAGGACAACTCATGCCCACTAAGCCAACGGCAACTCTTACCAACGGCGTCCACCACACCGAAGTAAGGGTGCGCTTCGGGGACACCGACCCTTACGGCATCGTCTATTTTGTCAGCTATTTCCGCTATTGCCACCGGGCCATTGAAGATTTTTTGCGGGCCTGTGGGCTGCCGCCCGAGGAGACCTTCAAGAACGCGCCCGAGGGGTTTGGCCTGCCCATCGTGGAGGCCTGGGGCCGCTTCCGGCGTCCCAGCCGTTATGGGGACCTGCTGCGCATCGAGACCCGCATCCAGGAGGTGCGGGCCAAGTCCGTGCTGTTCCGCTTCGAGTTTTATCCGGAAGCGGACCGGGAACTGCTGGCCGAAGGCGCCGCCACCCTGGTGGCCATCGGGCCGGATTGGCGGGCCAAGGCGCTGCCGGAGAGGATTAAAGCAGCCCTGTCTCAGGGAAGATAAAACCTTACTTCAATCGAAAGAGTTGGAGATATCTATCAGATTGTATTTGTTAGTTTGAGGTTAAGTAAAGGGGGGGGCCAGGAGGGCGCTCCTTAATAATTTAGCCCAAAAGGTGATGGCGTTATGAAAAAAACTCATCCAAATATTCTGGTTTTTTCTTCCGGGACAAAAATCGGTGGCGGGTCCGGATTTGAGACGATGGTAAGAGCTGCGCGGACTAGGCCGCCAATTTTAGACGCTTGGATTTGCGCGGTTATCACTAATCATTTTGAAGGCGGCGTTTGGCATAAGGCAAAAGCTCTCGGGATACATTCCGAATACTGGGTTGGTCCCTATCTTGCTAAGGGCTACCAAAACTTTGTAAAGTATTTCAACGCTGATTATGTCATGCTCTCCGGCTGGCTGAAACTAGTAGCAGGCCTTGACCCGGCGCGTACGATTAATATCCATCCTGGTCCTTTGCCCCGATTTGGCGGGCCGAAAAATTACGGACACTATGTTCACGAAGCGGTTATGGCAGCTTATCACCGCGGGGAAATTACCCACAGCGCGGTCACCATGCATTTTGTTGATGCGATATATGACCACGGCCCGATATTTTTCGCTCTACCTATTCCAATTGAGCCGCGCGATACACCGGAGACATTGGCTGCGAAGGTGAATCGGGCTGAGCATGAATGGCAACCCCGTATTCTCAACTATGTAGTGCACGGACAGGTGCGGTTGGTCGGCAAAGAAGTTGTATATGAGACGGAAGAACTGCAGCGCCTGCTGATGCCAGAAGCGTAGCAAGTCAAACCGATATTGTGCTGCAAGCCTGGAGGAGCCGGGGCCGGCTGAACCCGGCTCGCTTCCCAGGCGCGTTCGACCCGCCCGATGTCTGGACGAATTGGTATCTGGGAAGGCGCCCGCCATCAGGAAAATGAGAAGGACCGCTCCCAGTTGCAAAATGCCTCCTGGGCCAATTCCCAGGGTGCAGTCATGAAAAGATCAGCCAGTTATAAACATCATTAACCACCCCCGCCTCCCCAACGGGATCCCCACATAGGCCAAAACTGCGGATCGTCTTGTATCCGCTGTTCCCCGATCTTTTGCTCCTGCTGTTCAAGGGCTCTTTTAAAACGCCAGTACGCCGCTTCATCCCCGATGTACATGGTATCAGTCTTTTGGTCTGCAAAAGCGTAACAGCCGACGGCGCCTTTCCGCTCCTGAACCATCAAGGTATCTGGGGGACACGTTTTAAGATGCTTAACCTGATCGGGGGTGGCCGCGGGATAGGCCTTGAAGCCGGCGGATTTAAGCATTTCCGGCAAAGTCTTGGCCGGAGCCGTGGCGGTGGGGCCGGTGGCGCAACCCGCCAGGCCGATGGCGATAACCCCAACCAGAACGAAAAACAATAGGGACGCTTTCCTTTTTTCCATGGTTAGTTTCCTCCTGGGTAGTTAACGTGTTCGGCTGTTATTACTAACTTGTGTAGATTTGTGTTTCGCCGGACGCTCCCCTAAAAAGGCTGCTTTTGAGAATAGCAGGGGAAACTTACTTATCTTCTCTCCGAGGGGGCCAGCCGCGAGACGCTTAGCCTCAATAATTTTCTCAGGATCATCGAATGCCATGCAGCACCCTACCCCCGATTAATCCATAGCACTGACTGCTATCTGCTACTTCTTCTTCACCACCAGCACCGGGCATTTGGCGTGCCCGATGACCCGTTCCACCACGGAGCCCATCAGGAGTCGTTTCAGGCCGGTGCGGCCGTGGCTGCCGACGATGATGAGGCTGGCCTGCTTGAACTCCGCCGCCTTGACGATGCCTTCCTCCGGCCGTCCCAGGGGAATCATGGTGTCCAGGGTGATCCCCTGCTGGCTGGCGGCCGCCTCCAGGTGGCGCACCACCTCCGTGGCCGCGGGGATGTCCCGGTCGGAGGCGGCCACCGCCACCCCGATCAGGGCGCTCCCCATGGTCTTGGCCAGAGAGAGGGCTTCGTTCCAGGCGGCCTCGCTGAAGGGCGAGCCGTCGCTGGCAATCAAGAGACGCTCAAAACTTAAGGCTACTCCCCGGGGCGCCACCAGAACGTGGCAGGGGCTGTGGCCGATGACCCGGGCGGTGACACTGCCCACGAGCAACCGGGTCAAACCGGTATAGCCGTGGCGTCCCATGATAATCAGGTCGGGCTGGGTTTCACCGGCTTCTTCCAGAATGCCGTCATAGGCCGAGGCGCCGGTACGGACCCGGGGTTTCAAGGTAACTCCCTCCCTGGCAGCCTCGGTTTTCCAGTTCTCCAACCGCTCCCTCGCCGCGCTCTCCATGATCTGCATCAATTCCAGATTGACCATCGGCGGCGCCAGGGTATCCGGCGCCTGCAGCTCATATCCCGCCAGGTAGAAGATCACTTCCAGGAGCACGACCGTGCTTCCGGTGGCCTTGGCCAGATGCAGGGCGGCGGTGATGACCCCTTCACTGTCAGGGGAGCCGTCGGTGCATACCAGGATTTTGGGAAAAGGATTTGCAGGGCTGACAGCAGACATGGGGTTTCTCCCAGATTGGCCTCACGGTGGCGGGCTCAGGTTAGAAACAGGAGCGGAAAAGCAGATGCATTCCCCCTCACCCTAACCCTCTCCCCCGTGGGGGAGAGGGGATAAGAAAGCATTTCCCTTAAGGCTCTGATTCATAATTCGCACCACGGGTCCCGACCTCTCCTCTTACAACTTTCAGGCATGCTGCTTGACCACCAGAATGGGACAGGGAGAGCCGCCGATAACCCGTTCGGTAACGCTCCCCATGAGGAGTTTCTTCAATCCGGTGCGCCCATAACCGCCTACGATGATCAGGTCCACCTCATTTTTGACGGCCTGCTGGACGATGCCGTCAGCAGCCGCGACTCCCTGGGGGTTAACCCCCTGAAAGGGCACCCCGGCCCCGCTGGCGGCGGTGGCCATCCGGCGGATGATGGCCTGGGTTTCAATAATATCGCCTTTCTTCGGAGCTACGGCCACGCCGATCAAGCGGCTTTTCGCCTGTTTGGCCATGGACAGGGCGAGTTTCCAGGCCGCGTCGCTGTAAGGGGAGCCGTCCGAGGCCACGAGGATGCGCCGGAAACCAACCATGCCGCCCCGGGGCACCACCAGGACGTTCGTCGGGCTGTTGCCGATGACCCGGGCGGTGACATTGCCCATCAAGATGCGGGCCAGGGCGGATTTCCCGCACCGGCCCATGATGATCAGGTCAGGGCGGATCTTTTCGGCGGTCGCCACGATGGCGGCATGCGGCAACTGGCCCTGGGGCGTCACGGTCTTGAGGGGCACCCCCAGTTTGTCGGCTGCGGCCTTGATGACCGCCATATTTTCCTGCACCCCGTTTCCCAGGACGGCCCTCAAATCCGGAGCCACCGCCTGGAATTCCGGGACAATGTGCAGCACCTGGACCGCGAAGACCTGGCTGTTGCAGACCCGGGCCAGTTCCAGGGTAACCGCCACCGCGTTCTGCCCCTCGTCGGAGGCGTCGGTGCAGACCATCAATCTGCCCCAGGTGGCGGGGCAGACCAGCGCCGGGAAAATGTCCATCATGTTTGCCACCCGCCGCCTTGCCAGGGTCGGTTAATGCAGCCCCGCCAGCTAATTGCCGGCCTCCGCAGGTTCATCATCTTCCCCCGGTTTTTCATAATGTCCGGCCAGGAAACGTTCCGCCAGGACCTGACTGATGTTGTCATCTTTCATGAGCATATCCAGCTGCCGCACGTAAGCCATCAGGCGGCCCACGATATCCAACCGTTCCTCCATCTCCGTTTCCGAACGCCGGCGGAAGCGGGCCCTGATTACATCGCCGAAAATCTCCATGTCGAAACCCAAACGATCCAGCACCGTGGCAATGAGCCGGATACGGCGGATGCGCCGGACATCGTCGGCGGCCCCTCCCTTGAAGGTAAAGTTGATATAGTTTTTCTCGGGCACGTCGCCGATATAGCTGTCCACGCTTTGGAAGTGATAACCCTGGCGGCAGGCGTAATTGACGTAGTTGGCCGCCACGATGGCATAGGTCTTGTCCCAGAACTTCTGCGGGGGATTAATGGCCGATTGCCCCAGCACTTGCAAGAAGCCGCCCACATTCACCGGCACCGGACCGGCCCAAGTTATGCTGGGATAGCTGATGCCCCGCCACAAGGCCCGCATGGGCCGGGAGATGATATCTTCGGGAGGCACTGGGGTTTCGTGGCTGGCCAGGCCATCCCCCAGGTCCACCAGCTGGAGGTTGAGCGGGAGCGCGGTTTCGAGCTTCAGGAGTCTCAGGGCCGGCACCCGACCCTGGGCAACCTCGTCCATGAGGCCGAACATCAGCTGGATGGCCTTCTCCTGGGTAAAGCGGGTGATATCGCGATAGGTGCGGCAATTCTCCGGGCGGAACTCTTTGCTGCGCCGGTCCATCAGGTTCAAGGGGAGGATCAGATCGGCCACGGCCCGGACCCGCGCCAGGATCGGCGAGGCGGGGGAATGCCGGGGATGAGGGCTCTGATAGCGCAGCAATGCATCTATCCGGCCTTGATAAACCTTGCCGTGGTAGGCGTCCACGGTCACCACCTCCCCTTCGGGCAGCTCTGCCGCACCCAGCGCGTCCACCAGGGCCGGCACGCCATATTCCCTGGCCACCAGGGTCAGGTGGCCGGTGGCCGAACCCATCTCGGCCAGCAGGGCGGCTATCCGGGGCAACAGCGGGGCCAGCTCCGGCGTAGTCCGGGGGACCACCAGCACCACCCCGGGAGGCACCTCGGCCAGGCTGCGGTCGGGGCCCATAAGAAAGAGCGGCCCGGCGGCCACCCCGGGCGAGCCAACGTGCCCACCCAGGAGTACCCGGACCCCGGCGGCGGCCTCCGCCATGCCCTGGGGGGGGCGCCGGGAATTATCGGCAGGCGGCAGGGGGCGGGATTGCACCACCTGGAGGTCCCCCTGTGCATCCTTGACCCACTCCACACCATGGGGGCAGCCACCATGGGCCTCTAAACTCCGGGCATAAGACGAAAGGCGCTCCAGGTCGCTCGCCTCCAGCACCAGGGCCTCTACCAGTTCCGGCGCCACCGGGCGCTTCTCCAGCCGGCCCTCCCGGACCTGGAGCAGGTGTTCTTTGCGGGCATAGCGGGCCTGGATCAGGCGGCCGTTCGCCTTGGCTACCAGGTATTCATCGCCGGCCATCTTGCCGGCCACCAGGTCCGCGGCCAGACCCCAGGTGGCGCTGATCAAAAGGTTTTCCGGCGAACCGCCCGGATCCGAGGTTAACATGACCCCGGCGCTCCGGGCGGCCACCAGGCGCTGGATCAGGACCCCCATGGCAGCCTCTTCCAGAAGCAGACCCTGGAGTTTGAAGTAAATAATGGCCCCCTCCCCGAACTGGCTGGCCAGCACCCGGCGCCAGCGGTCGGGGACTTCTTCCGGCGCCACCCCCAGGAAGGTCTCGTATTGGCCGGCAAAAGACGCGGCCATATCTTCCCGGCCCCCGCTGCTCCGCACCGTGAGCGTATGGTCCCCTGCCGGGGCCAGGCGCCGGGCTTCCTGGATGAGGGCGTCGGCGAGTTCCAGAGGAATTGGCTGGGCCAGGATCAGGTGCTGTAACTCCCGGGAAACTTGCCCCACCAGGGCTTCGCGCGCAAGGTCCAGGTTCTGCAGCCCGGACTTGAGCCGGGCCAGAAGCGTGCCGTCCCCGCCCGGCAGTTCCTGCTCCATGAAGAGCTTATAGGCCGAAAGGGTAGCCACCGCGCCGTCGGGTACCGGCAGGCCCAACTGGTTTTTGACCCGGGCCAGATTGTCCGCCTTGCCTCCCAGGGCACCAGCAGCTCGGGGCTTGCGTCTTCAAGGCGCACGATCAGGGGGCTAGGGGGGAAGGGCGCCGCGTCTTCCAGGCGCTGATGGATGGCCTCTTTGATCCGGCCCCGGGCCACCTCCAACTCGGGGTACTTGCCCCCGGAAATCTTCTGCAACGCCGCCACCAGAGAGGCAACATGCTGGTCCAGCAGCCAAATCCGGGAGTTGAGATAAGGGAGGTCCAGATCCTTTTGGCTCAAAAGCATCTCTTCCAGGTTGCCGATGAGGCCCATGACCTCGTTATTGTCAACCAATATCTGCTGGAAACCGCACCAGATCTCTCTCAACTTAGGGGAAGGGGCGTTGGCCCTCTTTTTGCGGCGGAAAAAATCAAACAGTCCCATAGATTTTCCTGGTGGGATTTACCCAGATTGCTTTTAGCAAGATAATACTTTTCAGCTCAAAAGTAAGCTACTCAAAAGTAAGCTATTAAAAGGGGGTATCATTTCATTATAGCTGAAATTCATCGCCGGATAAGCCTCAAGTTCGATGCTTGCGAAAAAGTCAAAAATTCACTTTCTCCTTAGGGCTGAGCATTGCCACCGTTTTATACCGTGTTCCCTTTGAAATGAAACAAACCATCCAGATAACCTATTGATATCTCCCGTAGGGGCGGGTTTCAAACCCGCCCCTACAAAACGAACACGGTATTACTCCTCCATGCCGGGATAGCTTACGGCATGCCTCAAGTGGCTCTGAAAATTCTCCCGATAGGCCCGGGTGAGGTCGGGCAGGTCATCCAGGATCAAGAGGTTTTCGGCGTTTTTGTTTTCAGCCGCCATGGTGAAATTAAAGGAGCCGGTAATCACCACCCGGTTGTCGATAATCATGATTTTATTGTGGGCGATGGCGTGCTTGGCGTCGATGAACACGGGGATTCCCATGTTCTTCAAAAACGTGGCCGCGGAATATTTCTGGCTCCGGTTGGACTTATCCAAGACGGCGGTGATCCTGACGCCTCGCTTTTGGGCTCGAATCAACGCCTGGGCGATGGGCTGGCTGGTAAATGAGTAGGCCTGGAGGAGGATCTCGGTTTTGGCCTGGTTAATCTCTATGAGGATGGCGTCGGTGCAGCCGCCGTTGGGGGAGAAGTAAACCCGGATAGATCCGGCCTGGGCCAGGCCGCAGGTTGCCCCCAGGAACAGGATTAACCACAGGAGAGATAAAGCTTTTTTCTTCATAACAGGTCTCTGGTTGGGGAGGGGGCGCCAGCCTCCCGGCCAAGGCAGAATGATTTGATGCTGGTCGTAGTATCCGGTTAATCTTTCAACAGCCGCCGCCCCCTACCGCACCTGCATCCGGGGGCGGGGGACATTCACGCCGGGGCGCGGCGGCAGGGATTTTCCCTCGGCGCCAAGTCCCGGCAGCGGCCGGGGCGGACCGTCCCGCAGGGCCAGGACCCGGTAACCGGGCACGGCGAAATTGATGTTCTGGCCTCTCACCTGCAACGTCGCGATGCCGATGACCTGCCCCGTCATATTCACCACCGGGCCGCCGCTGGAGCCGGGAGAAATGGGGGCCGAGATTTGCAGGAATTCCCCCCGGTCCCGGAGGGTGCGGATGGCCGACACCAGCCCCTCGGTCACGGTGCGTTCCAGTCCCAGGGGGCTGCCCAGCACCACCACGCGCTCCCCCACTTCCGGCCGGGCGCCGCTCACCGGCAGGTAATGGCGGGCGCCCCCGGGGAGGCTCACCACCAGCTTGACCAGATCGGCCTTGTCGTCGGCCGCCACCATCTCCGTCAGGGGGTACACTTCCCCCTGGGGCAGCTTCACTTCGGCCCGGGCCACCCCTTTGATGACGTGCAGATTGGTGATGAGGTGGCCTTGGGGGTCGACGAAGACGCCGCTGCCCAGGCGGATGACCTTGCCGGCGGCATTAAACCCGACCACGGTCACCACCGCGGGCAGCACCCGTTTAATCAGGTCGGGGAGACTGTCCTGGGCCCGGGCCGCGCCGAGACCGCCGGCCGACAATAACAGGAAGAGAACGACCGTCCAGGCCGTGCTCCGGTGCTTCACCATCAGACCCACCCTAACCGGAAATGGCTGCTGACCTTCCCGGCCCTTTTTGTTCATATCCGAGTTGTGGTCTTTTGGCAATTCATTTCCCCGGCGATCAGGCCATGTTGAAGGTTCCGGGAAAATGGTAAGATTAAGGCAGACCGAAAAATGGGGCAGCCGCCCCCGGTCCTATCCCAAAGACGCTATTATACCCATTATCACTGAAGCGACATGCGCATCATCGGCCATCTCGATATGGACGCCTTTTTCGCGGCCATTGAAGAACGGGATCACCCGGAACTCAAGGGGCGGCCCCTGGTGGTGGGGGCCGACCCCGCGGGCGGCCAGGGCCGGGGGGTGGTGTCCACCGCCAACTATCCGGCCCGGGTCTACGGCATCCATTCGGGCCTGCCCATTTCCAAGGCCTGGCAGCTGGCCGAAGCCGCCCGGCGCCGGGGCCGGCCCGCCACGGTATTCGTGCGGGGCTCTCACCGGAAGTATGGCGAGGTCTCAGGACGAATCATGGCCATCCTGCGCCATTTCGCCCCGGTGGTGGAGGCAGCCGGTATCGATGAGGCCTATTTTGACCTGAGCTTCACCGGCGCCTATGACCGGGCCGCGGACCTGGCCCGGCAGATCAAGGCGGCAATTCTGGCCCAAGAAAGGCTCACCGCTTCCATCGGCATCGGTCCCAACAAGATGGTCGCCAAGATCGCCTCGGATTTTCATAAGCCCAACGGCTTGACCCTGGTCACGCCGGAAGAAGCCGAAGCCTTTCTGGCGCCTTTGGCCGTGCGCAAGATTCCCGGCATCGGCCCCAAGACCGAACAATCCCTGGCCCGCCTGGGCATCAAGACCGTCAAGGATTTAAAGAGGTTTACGCCGGAGGAACTCCGGGAAAGGTTCGGCAAGTGGGGCCCATCGCTCTACGAGCGGATTCGGGGCCGCCACGACAGCCCCCTGGTGACCTCGTGGGAGCCCAAATCCGTGGGGGAGCAGGAGACCTTTGCCCAAGACACCCGGGACCTGGATTTCATCTTCTCCCGCCTCTGGGAGCTGTGCCGGGGCGTCTGGCAGCGCTTCCTCGCCGATGGCTTCAATACCTTCCGCACCGTGGTGGTCACGGTGCGCTTCGCGGACTTCGACACCTACTCCCGTTCCCACACCCGGAGTGAACCCGCCGCCTCGCTGCGCCTCTTAACCGTTGAAGCCATGAAACTCCTCATGCCTTTCCTGGACCGGCGGGAAAACCCCAAACATAAACTTATCCGCCTCATCGGGGTGCGGGTGGAGAAGCTGGGGAAGGATTTAGATAATAAATGTGCCCAAGCAGAGCTTGGGCAAAATTATCCGTCCCCAAGCTAAGTACGGAGGTTCACAAATACGGTAACGTAATTTCTTACTCCGTGAAGATCACTTCCCCCTCACCCTGACCCTTGTATCCAAACAGGGGGAGAGGGTCAGGGGGGCGATATATGACGTTGGCGTATTTATGAAATCATAAGACTTAGGCGCTCCCCCATTCTTCAGCAGGTCTTGCAGCCCCGCCGGCGCTCGATGGACTCCACCACCCCGCGGTATTTTTCGTGGATCAGCTGGCGGTCGAACTCATACATCCGGGCCAGTAAGTCGGCCTGCTCGGCCTCGTTGAAGTAGGCCATGCACGGGATGAAGAAGTGCTGGTCCTCTTTGTCGATGTGCCGGGGGTAGAATTCCACCAGCTTTCCCATATACTCCATGAGATCGTTCAGCGCCCCGGGCTTTTCCAGGAGATAGGCTTCCTTGGCCCTGACCAGGCCGGCGGTGGCCTCCCGGCCCCAGGCATGCTCCCGGATCAAGTCATCCATGGTCTGCCGGTGCTCCGGGGCCAAATCTTTGCCCGCCAGGGCCTCGAACAGGAGTTCCTCCTCCTTGCCGTGGTGGCAGCGGTCGGCATAGGTGCGGATGAAGTCCGCCGCGGTGTCGATGAACACCGGGTCCACAAAGGCAAACTCCGGGTCCACCTCCATATTATCCTTGATCCGCTTGAACTCCCGAGCCATAAGGGTAAGCAGGCGTTCGATCAGGCGGTGTTCGATCATTAATGGTCCGATGGGTTGCATTATCTGATTCCTCTTTTTATGGCGGGCAGTGTCTACAGTTAACCGCCGATGCACGCCGATAAACCCGGATAATAAAATCCGCGTCCATCGGCGTTTATCGGCGGCTCAGATTTTGATCAGCTCGTACGCCCGGCTTCCCAGGCCCAGCTTCTCGGCGTATTCCAGCTGGATGGGCCAGTCTACCTGGGGATAAATCTCCTTGAACTTGTCGGCCCCGGGGCTCAGGTTCTCAAGACAGGATCCGGCCAGGCCAGGGCTGGCGAGCACCAGGTCGGCGCAGGCCTGGTCGATGGCCACCGGGTCCCGGGAGGCCACGATGCCGATGTCCCCCACGATGGGCAGGTCGTTGTGGCCGTAGCAGTCGCAGGCGGGAGAGACCTGGGTGATGAAGTTGACGAACAAGCCCCGGTCGCGCTTGGTCTGCATTACGCCGTAAGCGTATTCCATCATCTTCTTGAGAAACACCGGGATGGATTCGTTCCACTGGATCTGGATGTTGCCGTAAGGGCACACCAGGATGCATTCGGCGCAGCCCACGCACTTTTTGGGGTCAATCACCGCCTTTTCCGTTTCAAGGTTGATGCTGATGGCCTCCTGGGCGCAGTGGGCGATGCAGTCGCCGCAGCCGGTGCACTTCTTTGCCGTTACCTTGGGGGAGATGTTGGAGTGCTGGGAGAGCTTGCCTTTCCGGGAGGCGCAGCCCATCCCCAGGTTCTTGAGAGCGCCGCCGAACCCCGAGAGTTCGTGCAGCTTGAAATGGCTCAGGGTCACCAGGGCTTCGGCCTCCACGATGGCCTCGGCCAGGAACACGGTCTTGAATTGCTCGCCCTTGATCTTTACCTCCACTTCGGCCTTGCCGGTGAGGCCGTCGGCGATGACCAGGGGCGCCCGCACCACCGCGTAGGCAAAACCGTTTTCAATGGCGGTGGTGAGATGGCTGACGGACTCGCTCCGGGCGCCGACATACACGGTGTTGGCGTCGGTGAGGAAAGGCCGCCCCCCCAGGTCCCAAATCTTATCCACCACCTGGCGCACGTACAGGGGCCGGATGAAGGCGGTGTTGCCTTTCTCCCCGAAATGAAGCTTCACCGCAATGAGCGGGCGCTTCTTCTTGCGGTGAATGATGCTCTTGATATCCAGGGCGTCCAGCAGACGGCCGAATTTCTTAAAATTGGTCTCCTTGGCGGAGGCGCGGAGGTCCATGAAGAAGACTTGGCTGGGCATGGTTTTTCCCTTTTTATTTAGGGTGGGTACTGCCCACCATTACTAAACTATCGGCGGGCAGTGCCCGCCCTACACGACTGTCCATTTATATATTCCTGTCGCAATAATAATTAGTAAAAACCTAAATATTCCATATAGCGCGTTTATAAAATTTATTATTCACCAAAATTAACTTCAATTCCTTCTCTCTTAAGTCAGAGTCGAGCCATCATTATTTCTCTCTCAGCGCCAACCAAAGCCACGAAAGGGTTACTTACTATCTTCCATTGCCATTTTTGAGAAATAGGCTCTATACCAAGTTCTAACATAGATAAAGCGAAGAAGCCGTACTTTGTTTTTTCATCCATTTGGTTGAGATGCTCATGGACTCTATCGGGTGAGTAACGACCATTTTGTTGTAAGATAAACAATGTATTATTAACAACTTGTGTCTGCAAGGTTATGGGTAACTGGTTATATGTAGCTTTTGCTACAAGAGCGTTCATTGCGGCACTATGCTTTTTAACGTTTCGTAAATATCTAAAGACAACGAAGATAGCGGTAATTATTGATGCAATAATTATTATAGTATTCAATTATATTTCCTCCCGCTTACTTTTCCTTTCACACTACCCTTGCCTCCCACGATAGTCATGACGGCCTTGCCTTTCAAGGTCCAACCGTGAAAGGGGCAATCGCGGCTTCGGAATAGCCTTACATCTCAAAGATTCCCCCTCTCCCCCGATGGGGGAGAGGGTTGGGGTGAGGGGGAATTCTGCTTGCCATTCGCCAAGATCTCAAAAATTGCCGTCAGAACCCCCTCGGTCTCCTGCAAGACCTCATTATTCCATAATCGAACAACCCGATACCCCATCTTATTTAAGTATGCCGAACGCTGGAGGTCCAGTGCCTCGTTTTCGGCATGTTGGCCGCCATCAACTTCAATGACCACATTTTTCTCTACACAGATAAAATCGACAATGAAAGGCCCCACCGGATATTGCCGCCTGAATTTCCAACCCCCAAGCTCTCGATTACGTAGATGACGCCAAAGCAATCTTTCGGCATCCGTCATTCGCTTCCGCAGGGTCCGGGCGCGCTGACTGGTCACTCAAGCCACCCCTCACCCTAACCCTCTCCCCTCGCAGGGGAGAGGGAGAAAAAGCAAAACCTCTCGACAAGTTATAAACTTTCCTCCCGGTAATGTAGGGCGGGCACTGCCCGCCGTTTTTATCTACCCCCACCACATCAGGCGAGATCGTCCTCATCCTCCTCCCAGGGCAATTGCGGCAACGCCCTTAATGCCTTAATATACCCCGCTTCATCATAGATTCGGTTATCTCTTACCATCTCGTTGAGTTCGATAAGGACCACACACGCCACCATTTTCATGGTTTCTCGGTGAGAATAGCCTGCGGCCCTGAGCCTGTGGTAGGTTTGTTTGGTTTCCGGCGGGTTGTCCGCTTTCATCTGATTCTCAATAACTTCAAAAAGCGCTTCTCGTGCCGCTTTTCTATCACGTAACATAGCCCAATCCTGTTAATATACTTCTATCATCTTCCGCCTAAGGCAAGAATTTGTAAAGTGTGTCTTACGCGCCAATATTATGCAGTCCGCATTTTAACAGGATTAATGGTGCGCGGTGCGCACCCTGAAAAACTGTTCGGATTAGAAGATCGGCGGGCAGTGCCCGCCCTACACTTCTCCATATCAAAGACCGGCGGGCAATGCCCGCCCTACATTTCTACATTTCCTCCCACACCACCTTTCCCCCCACGATAGTCATGACGGCGCGGCCCCGCAAGGTCCAGCCGTTAAAGGGGCAATTGCGGCTTTTGGAGGCGAAGGTGTCCGCGTCCACCTGCCAGGTGCGGTTGAGGTCCATGAGGGTGACGTCCGCCGGGCTGCCTACCGCGAGGGTGCCGCCGGGGACGCTTAGGATGCGGGCGGGATTCGTGCTCATGGCGGCCACCAGCTGGCTGAGGCTGAGGACCCCGTCGTGCACCAGTTTAAGGCTCAGGCCCAGGGAGGTTTCCAGACCGATGAGGCCGAAGGCCGCGGCCTCAAACTCCAAATCTTTTTCCAGGGAGGTGTGGGGGGCGTGGTCGCAGGCGATGGCGTCCAGGGTGCCGTCGCGCAGCGCCTCTTTAATGGCCGCGACGTCGGCCGCGGTCCGAAGCGGCGGGTTGACCTTGGCGTTGGTGTCGTAGCCCATGACCGCCTCATCCGTCAGGGAAAAGTAGTGGGGCGCGGTCTCGGCGGTGACGGTCAGGCCCGCGGCCTTGGCCGTGCGGATCAGGGCCACGCTGCCGAAGGCGCTGACGTGGGCGAGGTGCAGGCGGCCGCCGGTGAGTTGGAGCAGGGCCAGGTCCCGGAAGATCATGGCCTCTTCGGCCGCAGCCGGGATGCCCATTAAGCCCAGTTCCAGGGAGACCCGGCCCTCGTGCATCACCCCGCTGGCCCTGAGATCCAGGTCTTCTTCGTGGACGATGAGGGGGACATCGAAGGTCCGGGCATACTCCAACGCCCGGCGCATGAGCATGGGGTGCATCACCGGGCGGCCGTCGTCGGAGAAGGCCACCGCCCCGGCGGCCTTCTGGTCGCCGTATTCACTCAGGGACTGGCCCGCCGAGCCCATGGAGATGGCGCCCACCGGGTAGACCCGGGCGAGTCCCGCCGCCTGGGCCGCCTCCAGGATGAAGCGGGTGACCGCGGCGTTGTCGTTCACCGGGCGGGTGTTGGGCATGGCGGCCACCGCGGTAAAGCCGCCGGCCGCGGCGGCCCAGGTCCCAGACAAGATGGTCTCCTTGTACTCTTCCCCAGGCTCCCGCAGGTGGACGTGCATGTCGATGAGGCCGGGGGTCACCACCAGGTTTTGGGCGTCAATCACCCGGCGCCCGTCCCCGGGGATGGTTCCCGGCGGCTTTAGCGCCGCAATCTTACCACCTTCGATCAAGAGGTCCCGGGGGGACGCAAGGGCCTGGGCGGGGTCAACCACCAGGCCGCCGGCTATCAGTAAGCTCACGCTTTTTCTCCTCCAATCAAGAGGTAGAGCAGGGCCATGCGCACCGCCACGCCGTTGGTCACCTGTTCCAGGATCACGGAATGGGCGCCGTCGGCCACCTCGGGAGAGATTTCCACTCCCCGGTTGAGGGGGCCGGGATGCATGATGATCACGTCCGGTTGGGCCAGCTTTAAATGGCGGGGGGCCAGCCCGAAGTAGCGGCTGTACTCCCGCAAAGTGGAGAGATACATCTGCCCCATGCGTTCCAGTTGCAATCTCAGCATCATGATGACGTCGGCGCCCGTCACCGCCTCTTCCAGGGAGCAGGTGACTTTGGCCCCCAGGGAGGAAAGGAACGGCGGCAGCATGGTGGCCGGGCCGGCCACGGTGACTTGGGAGCCCATCTTAATAAAGGCCTGGATGTCGGAGCGGGCCACCCGGGAGTGGGCGATGTCGCCGATGATGGCCACTTTCAAGCCGGAGAGTGTCCCCTTGGCTTCTTGAACGGTGAGGAGGTCCAGGAGGGCCTGGGTGGGGTGCTCGTGGAGGCCGTCGCCGGCGTTGATGACCCCGCACTTGAGACGCCGGGCCAGGTAATGGGGGGCGCCGCTGGCGGGATGGCGAATCACCAGCAGGTCCGGCCGCATAGCCTCGAGAGTGTGGGCGGTGTCCATCAGGGTTTCACCCTTGACGGCGCTGGAGGCCGCCACCGTCAGGTTGAGGGTGTCGGCGCTGAGGCGCTTGGCCGCGATCTCAAAGGACACGCGGGTCCGGGTGCTGGGCTCGTAGAAGACCGTCACCACGGTTTTACCCCTGAGGGTGGGGACCTTTTTAATGGGACGGGCCGAGATATCTTTCAAGGACGCGGCGGTGGCCAGGATGTGGCGAATCTCTTCCGGGGCCAGTTCCGCGATGCCCAACAGGTCCTTCCGCCGGAATTCCATATAGGGACCTTTCTCGCTTCAGGGGAGAGGTTAAGGGAGAAGAGCCCTTAGCCGCACCCATCCAGGTTGAGTGCATACCCTGCCTGACTGTCAACCGTGACCGTCGCAGGGTGCTTACCGGTTCGCCGTCAGGCCCTCCAGGCCGTGGCAAAAAAAAACCTCCTTGTTCTGAGAGGAGGCCGGGCGCAGGGTTTTCGGCAAATTCGACTCATAGAGACAGCCTTCTTACCATCGATACATTATTATCATTGCCGGCAGCTAAATTCAAGAACATTTTCCGGCAATTTCCCCCGGGAGGTAAGTTGACAGGGAAAGGATCAATACCTATATGTGTAAATGAGGCTATCAAAAATATGCCTATTTATAAAAAATTCACCGGGACTTGTCTCCAGGCGCCCGGACGGATGCCGGGCGGGGCAATCAACCATAATTTCATAAGTCAACCCGGTTAAGGAGGAATTAGCCATGTCCAGTGATCTCATGGAATGGCGCCCGTTTCGGGAAGTTTCTCGCCTCCGGCGGGAGATGGATAGTCTCTGGGACGATTATTTCGGTTCCGGAAGGCGGGGGCTGCAGCCCCTGCAACCGGAATTCGCCCCCGCGGTGGACGTCAAGGAAACACCCGAGGCGGTGGTGGTGAAGGCCGAAGTTCCCGGGATGGATGCCAAGGAAATCAATATCTCGGTCACGGGTGAGGTGCTCACCATCAAGGGCGAAAAAAAGTCGGAACGGGAAGAAAAAGAGGAGAACTATCACCTGGTGGAGCGCAGCTACGGCTCCTTCTCCCGCTCCCTGACCCTGCCCGCCGCGGTGGATCTGGATAACATCGAAGCCAAATATGATAACGGGGTGTTGACCATCACCTGTCCCAAGAAAGAGGCGGTCAAGCCCAAGGCCATCGAGATCAGGACGGCCTAAATACCTCTCACCTCAACTTTGTCGTCAAAGGGAGCCGTTATGAGCACCGAACTGGAAGCCATTATCAAGAGCGCCATCGCCCAGGAAGAATTGTCCCATGGTTTTTATAAGCGGTTGGCCGGCCTGGTGAGCCATCCGGAAACGAAAAACACCCTGGAATACCTGGCCAAAGAAGAGCTGGAGCACAAGGCCTTTCTCCAGAGCTGCTTTACCCCCCAAGGGTGCACGCTGGCGGGGGAGGCCCAGAACGTCCACCTGGCGGAAATGCTGCAAGCCCCGGCCATCAGCAACGATATGTCCCCCAAGGAAGCCCTGGTCATCGCGGCGAAGCGGGAGGAGGGGGCCTATCGCTTTTATCAGGCCCTGGCCGCACTCCAGCCCCCGGGGGAGGTCCAGGCTTTCCTTAATAAGATGGCCAAGGTGGAACTCCAACACAAGGAACAAGTGGAAAACCTTTACAATAACGCCGCGTTCCCCGAAGTGTGGTAGGGGGCTGCCATGGCAAGGCGCGGGGTTCTCCTGGCCCTGGAAGGGATAGACGGCTGCGGCAAATCCACCCAGGCGGGGCTTTTGGCAACCGCCCTCCGAGACCGGGGGCTGGAAGTTGTCCTCACCCGTGAGCCCACGGATGGCCCCCTGGGCCAGCAAATCCGGGAATATTTTCAGGGCCCCACCCGGTATCTCAGCGCCAAAGAGGAGTTGAACCTCTTCATGGCCGACCGCCGGGAACACGTGGAAGAGGTCATCAACCCGGCCTTGGCTGAGGGGAAGGTCGTCATCACCGACCGTTACTATTACTCCTCGGTGGCCTATCAGGGGGCCCTGGGGCTGGACCCGGACCGGATTCTGGCCCAAAACGAGGTCCTGGCGGTGCGCCCGGATCTGGCGGTAATCTTTACCCTGCCGGTGGCCCAGGCGTTGGCCCGTTTATCCGGCCCCCCCCAACGACCCCGGCAAGTGAGCGAGGACCCGGTCTATCTGGAACGGGTAGCCACCCTGTATGCCTCCCTGAAAGGGCCCCACCTGCGCCACTTGGATGCCTCCGCCCCCCCCCCGGCGGTTCACGACGCCCTGCTGCACCTGACCCTGGAATTCCTGGAGACAGCCGGGCGCCGGTAAGCGCCGACCGCAGCCTGGTGGCGCCGGGGGTATAAAATTGTGGCTGGCTCAAGCCTTCGAGATGCGGCTGCCGAAGAGACAAGGGGAGTCCCTCTTTCCCGGCTTTTAGGGCTGGGGATTCTCTTGACAAGTCAAACTTCAGGGGTTAATAATATTTTTTTCGGGCCGTTAACTCAGTTGGTAGAGTATCTGCCTTTTAAGCAGAGAGTCGTTGGTTCGAATCCAACACGGCCCACCATGGTTTTATAAGTAAAATGAAATGGATAAGGGCCTCAGAGATCTTCTTCTGAGACTGCCTCATGGTAGATAATGGGGACTGCTAAAGCTGCGGTGTGGTTTTAGCAGGCAACTGCGCGGCGAGATTGCCGTTAAGGCTGACGTTCCCCCGCCTCCAGCCGCGCCTCGATGCGGCGGGCCAGGGGGATCAGCTGAGAAAGCCGCCGGCGTCGATCGGCGCGCTCGGCCTCCGCTAGGTGCATGGCCTCCGCCGCGCCGGCAAGGCCCCCGAGGAGCGACCCGAGGGTGTTTTCCAGGCTGGCTTCCTGCTGTTTGAGCCACTGGTCCACCAGGGGGAAGAAGTACTGGAATTTTAAGCCCTCCCGGTAATTGAGGATCTGGCCTTCCAGTTCGGAGCCAAGCCAGGCCTTGAGCGCGGCCAGGGCCCGCGCCAGGTCCCGGAGGAGTTGCCCGCGGGGGTCCTGCTCCCCGGCCAGCTTCAGGCGGCGCTTGATCGCGTCCCTGGCCCTTCCCAAGACCCCCAGGCCGGAGGCCACCCACACCTCCCGGGCAAACCGCCAGTCCGGGGCCACCTCCAGGCTCAGGAGGGGCACCTCCAAGCCCTGGGGCCGGCCCACGCTTCCCGTTTCCAGGGTGGGCGCCGCGGCCGCCAGGCCCAGATCGGCAATTTCCCGGTAATAGAGGGCCAGGGCTTCCTGGAGGGTCAGAAACAGGGGCTGCCACAGGCGGGCCAGTTCCTGGCGCAGCCACTCTTCCTGCTCCCGGATGAATTCCACCAGGGCGAGGTTGACCTCGACGGTGACGTGGTGGGCCAACGCCTTGGCGAATTCCTGGAACAGCTGATAAAGGACCGGGCGGAAGGCCGGCGTGACCGACGGCGGCGCCAGGTGGTCCCAGTCGGGCGTAAAGTTCCGGATGAACTCGCTCAGATCCTTGCCCACCTGGCCGGAATGGCGGTCCAGGAGGCGGTCCACCCGGAAGCGTAGGGTCTTCTTCAAACGGTGGCCGGCGCCTTCCAGGGTCTGGCTCACGGTGGCCATGGTGGCCTGCAACGGCTGACGCCGGGCCGTCAGGCGGGTTTCCAACTCCTGAATGGCGGTAAGCCCCCGGGTCAGGAGATCCTGCGTGAGTTCCAGCTGCTCCCTGAGGCCCCGGGCCACCATCTTCACCTGAGCCAGGCTGCCGCCGGCCAGGCGGCGGGTCCGCAAATCCCCCAGCGCGGCTTTCAGGTCTTGCTCAAACCGGGCCGCTTCCGCCTCGGAAAAGGCGGCGGAGTCCGGGTCCATGGCCCACACCTTGAGGACCGCGGCTTCCCGGGGGTCCAGGCTTTCGCCCCGGGCCTGCCGGCGGTCCAGGAGCAGTTTCAGGGCGGAAAAGGCATAGACCCGGGGTTCCGGCTGCCAGGAGGACAGCTCCTGAGCCACCCGGTCCCTGATCTGCACCACCTCCGCATAAGAGGTGTGCTCCCCCAAATCCAGGTTTAGGAGGACCAGGATATGGGGCATCAGCCCCATTCTTTTCAACTCCGTCAGAAACTGAAAATCCGCCTGGCGCAGCCCCACCCGGGAGCTGACGACGTAGAGCGCCAGGTCGCTCTTGATGAGATAGGCCAGGACCTGGGCCAGGTGCTGGGGGAAGGGCGAGTCGCTCCCCTGGCAGTCTCCCAGCTCCACGCCCGCGGCCGGCCAGGGAAAGGGGGTTGTAAGCAGGACATCCTTGAGGTACACCGCGGTGGCCTCCCGGGTGACCAGGTCCCGGTGGCGGGCCAGGTCCGGACCGGTGAGGGGCAGCATTCCGGTGGCGGGCATGAGGCCCTGGAGAAGATCGTAGCCCCCCAGGTAGGATTTGAGCAGCAGGTAGTTCTGATCCAGGCTGCCGCCGGTCCAGAGGTCGGCCTCCCGGGCCTCGGCCAGGACCTGGGCCAGGAGCTCCCGGTCCGGGGCCTCCTTCAGGTCCAGAGGCTCGGCCCGGTCCACCAACCGGGGATTGGGCAGGAGCCCCAGGGCCCGGCGGATTTCCCCGTTGATTTCGTTCCACCCCTTGAACCGGAGCACCGCCCGGGATTCCGGGCCGGGTTGGACCCGGGTAACCATGGCCGTGAGAATGCCGGCGCCCCGGCGCAACAGGTCCTGGCCCACCAGGGCGTTGATCATGGTGCTCTTGCCGGATTTCACCGCTCCCACCACCGCCAGGCGGCAGGTGTCCTCCGCCGCATGGGCCTGGACCTGGGACAGCACCTTCTGCCAGTGCTGGCCCTGGAGTGCGGCCTGGGGAAAAAGACCGGTCCACTCCCGGGCCAAGTCCTCAAGACGGGCGATCTCCTCCATCAAGGCCTGATGGGCCTGAGGCTCCGGCATGTCAAGGTCCCTGATTGATGCGGGTGAGGTGTATCCGGGCCGGCTCAACCACTCTTCTTGGGAGCGAACCCGGCGATGTAGGGACGGCCCATTTCGATGCGGACCTTGTCGGCGATTTCCACATGGACGATCTGGTCGTCGATATTGACGATGGTGCCCAGGATGCCGCCGCTGGTGATGATCCGATCGCCCTTTTTCAGGTTGTTCAAGAGGGCCTTGTGTTCTTTGGCCTTCTTCTGTTGGGGCCGGATCAGGAGAAAGTAAAAGATCACGACCATAAAGACCATGGGAAGCACAAAACTCATCATGGATCCGGCCTCGGAAGCGCCTGCCGCACCCTGGGCATATGCAATATTAACCACCTGTACTACCTCCCTCGTGACGATTTTGATATTTTTTATAAAAGTCTCGGCGAAACGCGGCGAAACGGTCTTCGGCCACGGACTGCCGGATGCTGACCATTAACTGTAGATAATAATACAAATTATGCAAAGTTAAAAGGCGATAAACCAGAATTTCTCTGGCCATATACAGATGCCGGAGATAGGCCCGGGAGTAGTGGCGGCAGGTATAGCAGCCGCAGGCCGCATCCAGGGGCCCGGCGTCAGAGGCGTGCACCGTGTTTTTGATCACCACCTTGCCGGTGCTGGTGAAGGCCATGCCGTTCCGGGCGTTCCGGGTGGGGAGCACGCAGTCGAACATGTCCACTCCCCGGGCCACCGCCTCCACCAGGTCGGAGGGCGTGCCCACCCCCATGAGGTACCGTGGCTTATTCTCCGGGAGCTCCGGAGTGGTGGCCTCCACCATGGCGAGCATCAGTTCCTTGGGCTCCCCGACGCTGAGGCCGCCGATGGCGTAGCCGTCGAAGCCCAGGGCCGCCATGGCCTGGGCCTGTTCCCGCCGCAGCTCCGGGAGCATGCCCCCCTGGACCACGGGAAACAGGGCCGGGCCGGGCCGGGTCCGGGCCGCCTGGGAGCGCTGGGCCCACCTCAGGGTCAGGGCCGCGGCCTGAACCACTTCGGCCTCCGGCGCCGGGTAGCCCGGGCATTCATCCAGGCAGATCATGATGTCCACCCCGAGGGCTTCCTGGAGGCCCACCACGGTCTCCGGGGTGAGAAAATGGCTGGAGCCGTCCAGATGCGACCGGAAGGTCACGCCTGCCTCGGTGATGGTGCGCAAGGGCGCCAGGCTGAAGATCTGGTAGCCGCCGGAGTCGGTGAGAATGGGGCCGTCCCAGTGCATAAAGCGGTGCAGCCCCCCCAGGACCTCGATGGTCGAAACCCCGGGCCGCAGGTAGAGGTGGTAGGTGTTGCTCAAGATGATGGCGGCGCCGATTTCTTTCAGGTCCTCCGGCGTCAGGGTCTTCACGGTGGCATAGGTGCCCACGGGCATGAACACCGGGGTTTCGATCACCCCCCGGGCCGTGGTGATCTCCCCCAGCCGGGGCGCCGCCGGGCCGGCGGATTTGATGAGACGAAATTCGAACATAGGCGCAGATATTCCGGGGAAGGAGGACAGCGGCGGCAGGACAGCTCACAAACCCGCCCCCAGACCCCATCTCCCAACCCCATAAGTTTATAAAATCAACATACAATCCCCATAGCTATAAAAACGGTATTTTTCTTTAACGGCCTCGGCATAAGCCCGCAAGATCAAATCCCGCCCCGCGAAGGCGCTCACCAGGAGCAGAAGGGTGGACTGGGGCAGGTGAAAGTTGGTGAGCAGCCGGTCCACGGCCTTGAATTGATACCCGGGATAAATAAAGAGGTCGCACCAGCCCTGCTGGGCTTTAAACCCTTGGGGCGAAGCGCAGGACTCCAGCACCCGGACGCTGGTGGTGCCCACCGCCAGCAGGCGTTTTCCCTCTGCCCGGGCGGCGTTGAGGCGGGCCGCGGCCTTATCTGACAACTCAAAGTATTCCGGGGCCATCCGGTGGCGGGTATAGTCGGCGTGACGCACCGGCATAAACGTCCCCGGCCCCACGTGCAGAGTGAGGCGCACGATCTCGATCCCCCGGCGGGCCAGGTTTTCTAACACCGTTTCGGTGAAGTGGAGCCCCGCGGTGGGACAGGCCACGGCCCCGGCGGGGGCGGCAAAGACCGTCTGATAGGTCTCCCGATCCGCCGCGGCGGGGTGACGGTGGATATAAGGCGGCAGGGGAACTTCTCCCGCGGCCAGGACCGCGGCCACCGGGTCGCCGCCGGGAGCGGTGAAGCGCACCTCCGCCACCCCCGGTTGGGGCAGGGCCAGGACTGCCGCGGTCAATTCCACCCCGAAGTTAAGGACCTGGCCGATCCGGAGGCGTCCCCGGTGCGTGGCCCGGGCCCGGGCCGCGTGGGGAACGGCGCCGTTGGCTTCGGCCTCCGGCAGGTGGTGGAGCAGCAGTTCCACTTTGCCGCCGCTGTCCTTGCGGCCGTTCAGGCGCGCCGTGAAGACCCGGGTGTCGTTGACCACCAGAACGTCGTTCTCATCCAGGGCGGCGGCCAGCTCCCGGAAGCCGGCATGGCGCATCTCGCCCCCGTCCCTATGGAGCACCAACAGCCGGGAGGCATCCCGCTCGCCCAAAGGGTACTGGGCCACCAACTCCGGCGGCAGGAAGTAATCGTAATCCTCAATCCGGGGCATAGTCAGTCGTGTCCAGCAAGAAAATTAATATATCGCTAACTGGTTCCCAAGCGGGGAGCTTGGGAACCAGTTAAAAACGTGATCCGCAATCCGTGGCCTATTACTTGGTCGCGCAAATGAGCGTCATTTTCACCGGGGTTTAAAATTCCCCCCTTTTTTAAAGGGGGGTCAGGGGGGATTACAAATAACCCATTGATAATCCCCCTAAATCCCCCTTTAGGAAAGGGGGATTTGCCTACCCCGGCTCAATGAACGCCCTTATTGAAATCTAACGCAATTTTTCCCCAGTCATGGCATCAAACCCCCTAGTCCGGGGCTGGCCCAGGGCCTGGCCCCAGGGCGGGCCGGCCACCGGAAAAATGGTGCATTTGACGGCGGGAGGCGCATTTGATAAGTTTAACCCAGCCAATTTTTCATGCAAGGACCGACACCTACCATGACCCGCAAAATGTTGTTGACGGCCATAGCATTGCTGGCCTGCCTCTGGCCCGGCGCGGCCGCCGGGGAAGTCACCCCGGAAGCCGTGATGACCCGGGTTCAGGCCCAATATGACAAAGCCGGGGGCTTCCAGGCCCGCTTTCGCCAGGAATCCCGTCTCAAGGCGGCCGGCGCCTCAGATTCGGCCGTGGGGTGGATGTATTTCAAGAAACCCAGCCGCATGCGCTGGCAGTACGAGACCCCGCCGGAACAGAAAAAGGAGATCGTCTCCGACGGCCGGCTGGTGTGGATGTACATGCCCGCCGACGGGTTGGTCATGGTCTACAAGCTGGACCAGGTGTTGCGCTCGGACCTGGTGATGCGGTTTTTTTCCGGGATGGGCCAGTTCCAAAAGGATTTCATCATCTCCTGGCAACGCCCCCCCCGGGAGGGTGCCAGCTTTGTCATCGACCTGGTTCCCCAAAAGGACCAGTTGGAGCTCAAGCGTCTCTCCCTGACCATCAACCCCGACACCTACCTGGTGGAGAAGCTGGATTTCAGCAATGCCCTGGGCGAGGAGAGCGGCTTCACCTTTACCCAGGTGAAGCTGGAAGTGCCCTCGGCGCCCAACTTCTTCACCTTTACGCCGCCTCCGGGAGTCCAGGTGGTCCGGGAGACCCCGGGATCTAAACCTTGATGGATGGTTAAAGAAATGAATACGGGGGCGAGGTTGATCAGGCCCCGGCGGGCGCCATGCAGTACGCCCCGGCCTGGAATTGATTTTGCTTGAACCGCCTGAAGTATAGACTTCAAAGGCAAACCATGGAATTTACCGAACCGCAAAAAGAGGTGCGGCGCTGGCTGGAACGGCGCCGGGGGATTCTCCTGGCCCACAATTACCAACCGGGAGAAATTCAGGAGGTGGCCGATTTTTTAGGCGACTCTCTGGCCTTGTCCATGACCGCGGCCAAGACGCCGGCCGAAGTCATCGTGTTTTGCGGGGTCCATTTCATGGCGGAAACCGCGGCTATTTTGTGCCCGGACAAGACCGTCCTCCTGCCCCGGGATGATGTGGGCTGCTACATGGCCGCCACCATCACGGCGGAGCAGCTTAAGGCCCGGAAAGCCGAACTGCCCGGGGTGCCGGTGGTCACCTACGTCAATTCCACCGCCGCGGTCAAGGCCGAGAGCGACATCTGCTGCACGTCCGCCAATGTCATCCAGATAGTCAATTCTTTGACACCCTCCCGGGTCTTTATGGTTCCGGACCGCAATCTGGCCCTCTACACCGCCCGGCGCACCTCCAAGGAAGTGCTCTACTGGGAGGGCTGCTGCAACGTTCACGACGGCCTGAGCGCCGCCGAGGTCCAGGCGTGCCAGGCGGCCCATCCCCAGGCGGTTTTCATCGCCCATCCCGAGTGCCGCCCCGAAGTCCTGGACCTGGCCCAGGTAATTCGCAGCACCAGCGGGATGCTTCAGTATGCGCTCCAGTCCTCCGCCCGAGAATTCATCATCGGCACGGAGATGGGCATTCTCCACACCTTGCGCACCGAAAACCCGGATAAGCTTTTCTACTCCCCCTCCCCCCGCCTCGTGTGCCCGGATATGAAGCGCATCACCCTATCAGACGTCATCAATGCCCTCAAGGACAACCGCCACCAAATCACGGTGCCGGAGGAGATCCGAAAGCCTGCCTGGCTGGCGGTGGAGCGCATGCTGGCCGTCCCCCGGGATTAACCATTATCCTCCGGGGGATCCGGAGCTGTATTCCCCGACCCTCCTTATCTGGTCCTCAGGTGAAATTGAGCCCGCGTCTCTGGGCAAAATTGGCCTGCTTCTTGCTGTTTCCCCCATAAAGTAATGAGTTGCGGGTTGGGAAACTGGCATGCAAAGGCAAGAGGCGCAAATCCCGCCTTACTACGATAATCTCCGGCATTTCTTGCATGATTTGGCGCAGCCCCTGTCCACGGTCACCGGGCTCATTGATCTGATGCTGTTGGAGTTGGACGAGCGGGACCAGATGTTCCAGAAAGTCCAGTTGATCAGCCTGCAACTGGAGAAGGTGATGGCGATTCTCGGGGAAATTCGCCGGATGGCCCGGGAGGCCGCCGACCGCGAGAGAAAAACCCTGGAACCGCCCCGGACCCCGCGGTCTTGATGGCCGGCCCGCCCCTCAAAATACTTTTTCAGAGGTCTTGATTTTAGGTATAAGTAAGCATCCACGCCGCAGCCTTCGGTTATTTTCTCCGGCTAAGACCATTTTCTCATTGAGCTGCATCAAATCAACAACATAACTCCCTGATATTGCTTTATTCTCTTACAGAAAACCGAAAACTGTCTAAGACCCCGCCTCCCGGCCCGGTGGCTTTTGGGCCTTGCCAATCCTGACAAAACCCCCTATCATGATGGCCGAGGGATCAGTCCCCAGGTTCTTTTTTTGGGGTGGGTACGGGTTTTCAGACAGGGCGCTTTCCTCGCAGCCACCGGGCGATGCGGCTGGTTCCGGCCACCTGCGGCCCTCCCTGACCATATCGAGGGGCAGGCTCTCCCAGCCAATCTCCCTCCATCGGTGCACCGGCCATGGCAGAAGAGCATAGTTCCCCTCAGGTAGTTTCCCGGGTGGCCGAACTCCGGGAACAGCTCAATTACCACAATTACCGGTACTATGTGCTGGATGATCCGGTGATTTCCGATGCCGAGTTCGACCGCCTCATGGCCGAACTCACCCGGCTGGAGGAAGACTACGGCCTGGCCAGCCCCGATTCCCCCACCCAGCGGGTCGGGGCCCAACCCCTGGATAAGTTTGAAACCGTCTTGCACCGGCAGCCCATGTTGTCGCTGGAAAACGCCTTCAGCGAGGCCGAGGCCCGGGAGTTCGACGACCGGTTGAAGCGGTTCCTCCGGATCACGGAAGAGTTTCCCTATGTCCTGGAGCCCAAGATGGACGGCTGCGCCGTGGAATTAGTCTATGAAAACGGCCGGTTGACCACGGGTTCCACCCGGGGCGACGGCTACCGGGGGGAAAACGTCACCCAGAACCTGAAGACCATCCACTCCATCCCTTTAAGCCTGCTGACGGAGGTGGCGCCGGCCCCGGAGTTGCTGGAGGTCCGGGGCGAGGCCTACATGGACCTGGCGGAATTCAAGCAACTGAATGAAGCGCGCCTGGCCCGGGGCGAGTCCGCGTTTGCCAATCCCCGGAACGCCGCGGCCGGGTCCCTGCGCCAGCTGGACCCGAGGATCACCGCGGCCCGGCCTTTGAAGATCTACTGCTACGGCGTGGGGGAGGTCCGGGGACGGAATTTTGACACCCAGTGGGAAGTGCTCCAGACCCTGAAACAGTGGGGTCTCCGGGTCAACCCCCTGATTGCCCGGGGCCGGGGGATCGACGCCGCCATCGCCTACCACCGGGACCTGGAACACCGGCGCCACGGCCTGCCGTATGAAATCGACGGCATAGTGATCAAGGTTGACCCCTTGGTCTTACAAGAGCGCCTGGGCGCCAAGTCCCGAAGCCCCCGATGGTCCCTGGCCTATAAGTTCGCCGCCACCCAGGCCACCACCAAGGTATTGGCCATCGAGGTCAACGTGGGCCGCACCGGCGCGGTCACTCCCATGGCGGTGATGGAGCCGGTGGAGGTGGGCGGAGTCACCGTGAGCCGGGCCACTCTCCACAATGAAGACGAAGTGGCCAAGAAGGACGTGCGGGTGGGGGATACGGTCCTGGTGCAGCGGGCCGGAGACGTGATCCCGGAAGTCGTCAAAGTCATTTTGGAGGAGCGTCCGCCCGACGCCCAACCCTTTAAGATGCCGGTCCACTGCCCGGTGTGCGATTCCCTCCTGGTGCGGCCGCCGGGAGAGAAGGTCACCCGCTGCCCCAATCCCGACTGCGTCGCGTCCCTGACCCGGGGGATTCAGCACTTCGCCGGCAAGCGCGCCATGGACATCGACGGGTTGGGGGAGAAGATCGTCCAGCAACTGGTGGAGGTGGGCCTGGTCAAGGAGGTGAGCGACCTCTACCGGCTGACGGAAGATGACCTCATTCCCCTGGAGCGCTTCGCGGAAAAATCGGCCCAGAACATCATCAGCGCCATTAAAGCCAGCAAAGCGGTCCCCCTGTGGCGCCTGATCAACGCCCTGGGGATCCGCTATGTGGGCGAGGCCACCGCCCAGGTCCTGGCCCGGCACTTCCAGACCCCGGACGCTTTGCGGGAGGCAAGTAAAGAAGACCTGCTGCACGTCGAGGGCGTGGGGGCGCAGGTGGCGTCCAGCATCAGGGATTTTTTTCAGAGTGAGCGCCACCAGGCCCTTATCAAGAAACTCCAGGATAACGGGGTGCGGAGCTTGCCGCCGGAGCCTCAGGCCGCCTCCCCCTTGGCCGGCAAGACCTTCGTGTTCACCGGCGGGCTCGCCGACTTATCCCGGGGCGAGGCCAAGGCGCTGGTCGCGGCCCGGGGCGGCAAGGTGACTTCCTCGGTCTCCGCCAAGACCGATTACGTGGTGGCAGGGAGTGATCCCGGCAGCAAGCTGGCCAAAGCCCGGGAGCTGGAGGTGACCGTCCTGAATGAGGCGGAGTTCGGGGAATTACTTAAGAGGAGCACGTGATGGCGGATAAGGCGCGGGTCCACGTGGTGATTGAGGGACGGGTCCAGGGGGTGTTCTTCCGGGCCTCCACCCGGGACGAGGCCCGGGCCCGGGGGCTGACCGGCTGGGCCCGGAACCTCCCGGACGGCCGGGTGGAGGCCTGGTTCGAGGGCGACAAACGGGTGTTGGAGAACATGCTCGCCTGGTGCCGTAAAGGCCCGCCGTCTGCCTACGTGACCCGGGTGGAGGTGGAGTGGCAGGCCTACGTCGGGGACCAGATGGATTTTCGGGTGGTGTACTGAAAAGTCCGAAGTAAAAAAGAGAAAGTCATCTAAGTTGAATTTTTTCATAAATTATGATAATCATTATTTCTAATTATATAAATTTATGACAAAGTCGCAGGCCCCGGCCAAGGAGCATGGTAAGGAGTGCAAGATGGAACTGGTCAAAGTGAAAAGGAACTACCAAATTACCATACCTCAGAATCTGAGGAGGATCATTCGGCTGACCGTCGGGGACTACGTGGAGGTGGACATCCAGGACGATACTTTAGTGATAAGGCCGGTCAAGGTGATTCACCCGGACCAGGAATATTTTTTCACGAAAGAGTGGCAGGAGAAGGAAGCGGAAGCGGATAAAGACATTGCCGAGGGTAAGATGGTGGGGCCGTTTGAGAATGCGCCAGACGCTTTAAGAGCTTTGAAGAAAACTCCGCAATGAAGCTCTGGTTCACGCACAGTTTTATCAAGGATTATCAAGCGCTTCCAAGCCAACTGCAACGGGCGGTAGATAAACAATTAAAGCTTTTCCTGAGCAACCGGCGTCATCCATCCCTGAATATCAAAAAAATGCAAGATCCTCGAGACATTTGGGAAGGCAGGATCACTCAAGGATACCGCTTTACCTTCCAAATCGCGGGTGAAGTATGCATCCTCAGGCGGCTAGGCACCCATGATATTTTGAGGACTCCCTAACTCTGACTTGACAGCTATACCCCATTAACTATACTAGTTATATAATCCATAATAATTAATAGAGAAGGCGATGGCCATGCTGAAAAAGATTTCTGCGATGAAGGCCCGGCAGAATTTGGGCCAACTTTTGAATGAAGTGTCTATCCGGGGCGACGCATATATCATCGAACGGGCCGGCAAACCTTTGGCCGCCCTGGTGGACATGGAAAGATTCCAGCAGCTGCAAGAAGACCGAAGCTCCGCTTTGCAGGCTCTTAAAGAGATTTGGGGAAAGATGGCAGGAGTGGACAACCAGGAGATCGCGGAAGCCATCGAGGCGGCCGAGAAGATCGCCAAGGAGGAGAACCGCACCCGGAGCGAACTCATGCGAGAAGCCCTCCGGCGGTATATTGCCGAAATGGAACTCAGACGTCTGCAGCGCTACGGCCTAAAAAAAGCCACAGAGCTTAGCTTAAAGGAGGAAGACGTCCAGCGCTTCATTGACGAGTATCGGGCCGAACCAGCCGATGCTTAAAGCAGTGCTTGATACCAATGTCATCGTGTCTGGCCTCAACTTTCCAACGAGCAATCCCGCCAAAATTTTGATACTGGTGGCTTCAGGAGAGGTAGCCAACTTCACTTCAAGGCATATAGTCAATGAAACGAGACGTATTCTGGTTGATAAGTTTTTCTGGACACGTGAAAAAGTTGAAGCGGCTGAGGTTTGGCTAAAAACCTTCTCAAAATCAGTCAACCCCAAGAACCGCATTTCGGTTATTGATGATGATCCGGACAACCGCATTCTCGTATGTGCCGTAGAAGGCCAGGCCGACTTTATCATTTCGGGCGACCACCATCTTACCGATTTAAAAAATTATCAGGGAATCAAGATCCTTGCCCCCTCTATCTTTTTAGCATTAATCGCCAAACTCAATGAAGAATAACCGAGTAGCTATTATACGCACGGGAGGCATAATCATGGCTGAAAAGGAAATGTCCACTTCGGGCGACCTGGTGTTCAAACCCTGCGCCCGGGCGTTTTTTGTCTATTTCGTGGCCATGGCCCTGGTTTTCTTGGGCCCCCGGCTCAACCCCGAGGTGGGGCTGCCCGTCTGGTTGGGGACCCTCCTGGGGCTCATTGTCCTGGCCGCGGTGATCTACCAGAAGTACGGCCAGGAGTACCGGGTAACCTCCCGGGGGGTGGTCCGGGTCTGGCGCTGGCCTTCCCCCCGGGAGCAGGAGATCGCCTGGGAGAACCTGGGAGAGGTCCTGGTGCTCCGGGGCTTGACCCAGACCGTGCTCCAGGTGGGCAACCTCGCGTTCCGGGATAAAGCCGGGGGGGCCGAGATGTTCTGGTACGGGTTGCTCAACCCCAAGGACGTTAAAGACCGGATCGACGGGAAGCGGCCGTGATGGAACTGGAAGACGGGTGGGGGGCGGCGGCCGTGGCCGAGCCGGCCCAAAAGTCTTCAGCGCCCTGGGAAGACCCGGAGTTGTCAACCCTGGCGGGGTTTTTTCGGACCCTCCGGGAAGTCCTGTTCCGGCCGGGGGAGTTTTTTGAGAACCTGGGCCGGGAAGGGTGGGCCGAACCGTTGGCCTTTGCGCTCATCGTGTCGAGCGTCGGGCTTTTGGGCGCCCTCTTCTGGCAGTTCCTGGCCCTGGCGCCGGCCGGCGGGGACCCGGGGGGCGCCTCCGGGCTGTCGCCGGCCTGGCGATTAGGTCCAGGCTGGCTGATGGCCATAATGGCCGGTTCCCCGGTTCTGGCGCTGGCCAACCTGGGGGTGGGCGGCGTCTGCTGGTGGGGGAGTGTGGCCCTGGTGGGCGCGGGCCGGGATTTCACCCCGGCCTGGCGGATTTTCTGCTATGCTCAGGGCGGTATGGCCCTGGCGCTGATTCCGTATTTCGGCATGTTGGTGGCCGGAATCTGGGTCCTGGTCCTGCTGTATTGCGGAGTGAAGCAGGTTTACGGCATCTCCGCCGGAGCCTCTCTCGGGACCCTGGCCATCTTCCTGGCGCTTCAGGCCGCCCTGGCGCTGACCCTTTTTCTGGGCCTGGCGGCCGCCTTGGCCTTACTGGGGTTCCTGCTGCTGCTGGGCTGAAGCGGTTTGCGCCGCCGCTTCCCGCCGCTTCCGCCTGATTCTCAGGCCGTGGGCGACCCAGCCGATTGCCACGCCCACCGCCAGGCTGAGGTAGACCACCAGAAACTGGGGCAGTTCCCCCAACCGAAATTTGAAGAGTTTGATCGCCAGCGCCGGCTGGGCGTTTTCAACGGCAAAGTCCACCAGCACCACGGCCAGGATGATCAACAACACCAGTTTGAGATTACTCATGGGCGCCTCGCTTTCGGGGTCACTCTTTCAGGTAACGTTTCACCACGGCCTTGAGATCCTCCAGGTCCGAAGACTTGACCAAGTACTCGTCTGAGGCCCAGGTGGCAAAATCCTGTTTGTACTCTCCGTAGGCAGTGCTCAGGACCACGGGTAAATCCGGCCGCTTTTCCTTAATCTGTCTCAAGGCCTCGATACCGTCCATCTCCGGCATTTTGATGTCCAGGATGATCAGGTCCAGGGGAATCTTTTCAACGATTTCCAGGGCTTCCCGCCCGTTGGCGGCCTGATAGACTTCGTAGCCCTCCTCTTTGAGTTCTTCACTATAAAGGAGGCGAATGCTCATTTCGTCGTCCGCCACCAGGATCTTCTTCATTGACGTCCTCCTCTAGGGGTCTTAAGCACGCTGGCGGGAACCGCTCCCTGGCCCACGTCTTTGACGAGACAATATTTAGCCACCGGCAGGGTGACGATAAAGGTCACGCCTTTGCCGATTTCGTTGTTGACCTCTATCTGGCCGTAGTGGCGGGAAACGATCCGCTGGGCTATGGCCAGTCCCAGGCCGGTGCCGTAATCCTTGGTGGAAAAAAATGGGTTGAAGATATTGTGGAGCACCTCCATGGGGATACCGCTGCCGGTGTCGGAGATGGAGGTCGCAGCATAGAGGCCGTCCGACTTTTCCACCGGGAAGGTGCGAATGCTCAAAGTGCCGCCATGGGACATGGCCTGGATGGCGTTCTGGAAGAGGTTGTAAAAGACCTGCTTCATCTGCCGGTCGTCGCAATGGAGCCGGGGCAACTGGGCAAATTCTCTCAAGACCTTGATTTTATAGCCATCCAAATCCCGCTGGACCAAAATCAGGGTGTCTTCGATGAGCTTGGCCAGTTCGTGGTCCCCGTAATAGGACAGATTTTCCCCGGTGAAGTCCAGGATTTCCCGGAGGAGCTTTTCCAGGCGGGTCACTTCCTCCTGGATGACCTCCACATATCCCCGGAGGGGCGAATTGGGTTCCACCAGTTTGGCGATGCGCCGGGCGAAGCCGCCGATGGAGACCAGGGGGTTGCGAATTTCATGGGCCATGCCCGAGGCCAGGCTGCTCAAGGCGGCCAGACGGTCGCTCTCCAGCATCCGTTCCCGGATGAGGAGTAATTCCCGATTGTTGGTTTCGATAGTGGAATAGAGATGGGCATTTTCCAACACCAGGGCGGCCTGAGTAGCAAACATCTGGAGGGCGTGCAGGCGCTCCGGCTCCAGGGGCCGCCCGGAAGCCTGGTTGTCCACCAGAATCACCCCGGTGGCCCGGTCTTTGACCACCAGGGGCGCCACAAAAAATTCCTGGGCCGCGTACTTGCCCGCCAACGCGGGGGGCAAGCCCGGCTCCTTGACCGTCTGATGGTGATGATAGGGGGACTTCCGCAACACCGCCAGGGCCAGGGGGCCCTGATCCGCCCGGAGGGGAACTTCCCAATCAGCCACCGGTATCATCCCCGGCGGCGGCGACTGCAGGGCCTTGAGGTTGGGGAGGTCGGAGGTCAGGGGCATGCGACAGGCGCCTTGGGCGCCTCTCAAGGTTTGGGTCGCTTCATCCACCATCAAGATCACCGCCCGGTCAAATCCCAGGCCGTGCTCCAGGGTGAGGCCCTGGAGGACGATCTCCTGGAGCCGCGCCTCCTGCACCGACGTCAGCATGATCTGGGAGATCTCTTGCAGAGCGGTGAGATTCCGGACCATGCGCTCGTTTCTTTCCGCCAGGTCCTCCACCTGCTGATAAGTGAGGGCATTTTCGATGGCGTTGACGATGACGCCGGCCATGGTGAAGAGGAGTTGGCGGTTTTCCGGGTCGAAGGGCAGGTATTCGCCGTTGGGGTTGAATTTGTCATACACCCCCAGGGTGCCGGTCAGCTGCCCCTTGAAGGTGAGCGGCACCGCCAGGCAGTAGTGGGTGTGCCCCGTTGCATCCGTCGATTCCCCTTCATAATAGGGGGGTTCGGTGGCAGCGCCGCTGGGGGTTATTTGGGGCAGGGCCGGGGATTCCGGAGGAATCTGCCCGTAGCGGGATGAGACCCGGGTCTCACCGGTGGCGGTATTAATAATATGGAGGGCCGCCCCCCGGGCGGTGATAACTTTGGCGGTGGTGCTGACGATGCGCTCCAGGAGTTCATCCAACTCCACGGTGGAGCTCAGCGCTTTCCCCACCTCGAAGAGCACCGACAACTCGGCGATCCGCTTTTTGGCCTCTTCCTGGACGATGGCCTGGCGCAGGGCGGCCGCCAACATCAGGCAGGTCAGCTGGACGCCCTGGCGCTCCGCCGCGGAGAGGGACCGCTCCGTCCGGTCTACCAGGATCAGGACCCCGTAAAGAAAATTATCGTCGGCCACCGGAAAGGCGGCCAGAGTCTGATAAGCCGGGTGCAGTTTTTCCAGGGCAACATTGGCGGCCGATACTCCCGGCTGCTGGCGGTGGACGACGGTAGGCTTGCGGGTCCGGGCCGTCTCACCCACCAGACCTTGCCCCAGGGGAAATTCCAGGCGCAGGTGGGGCGGTATGGGCCCCTGGCTGCTGACGTTGAGGAGCAGGGTTTCCCTGGCCTTGTCCAGGCCGAAATAGAGAGATAGATCCACCTTCAGGTTGCGAGCCAGAAGGTGCACCATGTTGTTGAGCCGCTCCCCAAAGCTCACGGTAGAGGTGAGCACCTCTACCATTTGGGTCAAGAACGCCGCACGCTCCGAAGCCATGGGACCTCACCCGCCCAACAGGCGCTGGCGTTTTTCCGCGGCCAGCCGGTACACATCCACGTATTTAGGGGCTGCGGTTTTGCCCCAGGAATAATCCAGGGCCATATTGCTCTTCATCAGGGCTTCCCAGACGGCGGGCTGTTGATAAACCGCCAGGGCCCGCTGCACCGCGGCCAGCAGTTCGGCCGGGGTATAGCCGGTAAACTTGAACCCGGTGCCGGCGCCGGTGGCGGGGTCGAATTCCTGCACGGTTTCGTCCAGCCCGCCGGTGGCCCGGACCACGGGAATGGCGCCGTAGCGCAGGCAATACATTTGGTCCAGGCCGCAGGGTTCATAACGGGAGGGCATGAGAAAGATGTCGGCCCCGGCGATGATCTGGTGGGCCAGTTCTTCGGTGTAGCCGATCATGAGACCCATGCGCCCAGGATATTTGAGGCTCATTTCCTGGAGCAGATAGTGGTGGCGTTCTTCCCCGGTGCCCTGGATGACGAAACCCACTTCCAGGCGCATCAGGTCATCGAGGATGTCTTCCACCAGGTCGATCCCTTTACGCTCAAGGAACCGGGTGGTCATGCCGATGAGCGGCCGGTCCGGGGGCAGATTTAGGTCGAAGCGCTGCAACAGAGCCGTCTTGCAGGTCTTTTTCCCCGCGAGGTTATCCCGGTCGTAGGGTGCGGCCAGGAAGGCATCCCGGTTGGTGTCCCAGCGGTGATAGTCGACCCCTTCCAGAATGCCGTAAAGCTCATGGGCCCGATCCCGGAACAGCCCCTCCAGCCCGAAGCCAAATTCCGGGGTCAGGATCTCTTCCCGGTATTTGGCGGAGACGGTGGTGAGGAGGTCCGCAAAAACCAGGCCGCCCTTCATAAAATTGAGCTTGCCGTAAAATTCCAGGGCCTTGGGAGAGAGCAATTCCCACCCCAGGCCGGTGAGGGGGAGGTCATAGGAAGAAAAAAGCCCCTGGTAACCCACGTTGTGGACCGTATACACCACCGGCAGCCGCTGGAGGCGGGGGCGGTCGTTATAGAGGGTCCGGAGATAGACGGGCACCAGGCCGGTCTGCCACTCGTGGGCGTGGCAGACGTCGAACTCCAGTTCCAGGGCGTCGATCATCTCCACCACCGACCGGGAGAAGAAGATGAACCGCTCGCCATTGTCGTCAAAATCCCCATAGGAGGTGCCGTAGAGACCTTCCCGGTTAAACAGGGCGTCCTGGCCGATGAAGTAAAAATCCAGGTTGGGGTCGACCTGGGCGGTAAAGATCTCGGCCGGCAAAGTCTTCCAGGAGAGCGGAATGGAAAGCGTTTGTCCGGTGGAGGTGAGGGGGCGGCCCGATTCGCGTACCTGGCGGTACAGGGGCAGAACCACCGATACCTTGTGGCCCATTTTAACCAAGGCCCAGGCCAGGGCGTAGATCACCTCGGCAAGCCCGCCGCTGCGGGCAAAAGGGTTGGCTTCCGGGGATACCATCAGAATACGCATCTGTCATCCCTCGAGGCTTACAGCGTCAACTCCCGAAGATATTTGGCCGCATCTTCCGGAGGGGTGGGATTGATATAAAAGCCCGATCCCCATTCGAATCCAGCAATCAGGGTCAGCTTGGGCACGATCTCGAAATGCCAGTGGTAATAATTGAGTTGTGATTCCCGGATGGGCGCGGTGTGCAGGATGAAATTGTACGGGACCTGGCCCAGGGCTTTCTCCAGGCGCTTCAGGGTTTCCGAGAAAAGCTCGGCCAGCAGCCGGAAAGACTCTTCCTTCAAATCCACGTAAGACGAAAAGTGCTGCTTGGGCAGGATCCAGATTTCAAAGGGTGAGCGGGGCGCAAAGGGACAAATCGCCAGAAACTCCTGGTTCTCCAGCACCAGCCGGGTCTGCTGCTGGAGCTCCTGGCGGATCATATCGCAAAACACGCAGCGCTCTTTGTAGTTGTAATAAAACTTGCCGCCGCTCAATTCCTCCTGGACCAGCTCCGGCACGATGGGCAGGGCGATGAGTTGGCAGTGGCTGTGTTCCAGGGAGGCGCCGGCGGCCCGGCCCTGGTTCTTGAAGATCAGGACGTAGCGGAACCGGGGATCCTCGCTCAGGGCCACGATCCGGTCCCGGTAGGCCGTAAGCACCCGGAAGAACCCCTCCACCGGGATAGTCGCCAGGGTGAGGCGGTGGTCCGGGCTCTCGATGATGACCTCATGGGACCCCACCCCGTTCATTTTGTCGAACATGCCTTCGCCGACGCGGTCCAACTCCCCTTCCGTGGCCAGGGCCGGGAATTTGTTGTTCACCACCCGGAGTTGCCAGCCGGGGGTGTTGGGCTTGGTCCCCGGGTCCCGGTAGGCCAGGACCTCGGGCGGCGTCGTATGTTCGTTGCCTTCATCGAAGGGACAGAAGCCCCCTTTGGTGGCCTCCGGTTCCACCACAAAATCATGGGGGCGCTTGCCCCGCTCCGTAGAAATAATCACCCAACGGCCGATGATGGGATCTTTGCGTAATTCAGGCATCTGTCTCCGTTCCTGGCCCCCGTCGCCACCGGGGGGCGCTGGCGCCCGCCCCGGCAACGCTACAGGGATGAGGGATGTCTTTCAGTATACTTCCCTGGGGATATTTTGCAAGGGACTTGGCGGACCTGGAGCATCCAGGGAGCGGACTTAGCCCCGGCTGCCCGTAAGGTCTTCACCCCTGAAGGCCCCTCGCGGCTTCCCTCATCGGTTTATTATAAGACAAACGCCGCCGGAATCCAGCCCCGATGAAGAACCGCCGTCCCCGGCTATTCCTGAGCCAGCGAGGCGCCGGTTATAGGGCGGCCCCTGGCCGCCATAAATCGGCGTGCACGGCACGCCCTATTATCAATGGTGGCACAGGCATCTTGCCTGTGCCATGAACAGGCTGGAAGCCTGTTCCACCAATTCATTAAAAATCACCGGCGAAACAGATACATGATCAGGGTCAAAATGAGGCTGATGAGGATGCAGGTCCCCAACGGGAAGTAAAAGCTGAAATTCCCCCGCTTGAAACTGATGTCCCCCGGCAGTTTCCCCAGCCAGGGGATCTTGGGCGCCAGCAGGAACACCGCCCCCACGATCACCAGGATCACGCCCGCCACGATCAGCAATCGGCCCATATCAGACATGGTTTGGTAACGCCAACCTTTTTGTCATTTTTTGTCAGGAGAGAAGTTGTCGCTCTCGAATTTTCAGGAACTGGTGGCGACGTGCACCGAAAAACTCTCCACCATTACTATTAAGGGGAAACCGGCGAATTTTCAAGGGGAATCCCATCACGGGCGAATTATCCCGCCCCGGAGATTGGCAGGGAGCAATATTTCAGGTTAAAATACTAAAATTATGTTGATTATTCCGGCCATTGACCTCAAAGACGGCAAGTGCGTGCGCCTGCGCCAGGGGCGGGCCGAGGACGTGACCGTCTTCGGCGACGACCCCGCGGCCATGGGCCTCAGGTGGCAGGCGGCCGGCGCCCAGCTCCTCCACGTGGTGGACCTGGACGGCGCTTTTTCCTCCCGGCCCCAAAACCTCGATTCCATCCGGCGCCTGCGCCAGGCCCTGACCATTCCCATAGAACTGGGGGGCGGCATCCGGACCCTGGACACCATGGCGGCCTATATTGAGCTGGGCATCGACCGTCTCATCCTGGGCACCGTGGCGCTCAAGGACCCCGACCTGGCGGCCCGGGCCTGCGCCGACTATCCCGGCCGCATCATTTTCGGCCTGGATGCCCGAGACGGCCTTCTGGCCGTGGAAGGCTGGACCGAAACCAGTCAAAAGACCGCCCTGGACGCGGCCCGGTCCCTGGCGGCGCTTAAGCCTGCGGCCTTCATCTACACCGACATCGCCCGGGACGGGGTCAAACGGGGGGTGAATATCCCCGCCACCCGGGCCCTGGCCGAGGCCGTGGACATCCCGGTGATCGCCTCCGGCGGGGTGAGTTGTCTCGACGATATCCTGGCCCTCCTGCCCCTGGAGGCCTTGGGGGTGATCGGGGTCATCACCGGCCGGGCGTTGTACGACGGCAGCCTGGACCTGAAAGAGGCCATCCGCCTGGCCCAGGCCGGTTGAGCGCGGCGCTTCATAATTACCTAGAACATTTAAAAACCGGGGGGGCCCCTTTTTCTAAAGGGGGGTAGGGGGGATTAAACCCTAAATCCCCCTTTAAGAAAGGGGGATTTAAAATCGCCTGACGTGGGACCCGCCGGGTCGCCACCACCATGATTCGTGTCGGGCCTTAACCCTAATAGATGCACATGACCTGTTCTGATAATCATAACTTCCTCCATCGCATCCAGCGGCCCGCCCGCTACCTGGGCCGGGAGATCAACGCGGTCTTCAAAGACCCCCGGGCCGTGGCCCTGCGGGTGGCCCTGCTGTTTCCCGATCTCTACGAAGTGGGCATGTCCCACCTGGGGCTGGGCCTGCTCTACGGTATCTTGAACCGGGAAGACCACCTCTGGGCCGAGAGGGCCTACGCCCCGGCCCCGGACCTGGAGGCGGACCTTAGGACCCGGCGCCAGCCCCTGACCAGCCTGGAGTCCGGCACGCCCCTGAGCCGCTTTGACCTGTTGGGGGTGAGCCTCCAGTACGAGTTGGGCTATACCAACCTCTTGAATATGCTGGACCTGGGCGGGGTGCCGCTTATGGCGGCGGACCGCGACGACAGCCACCCGGTGGTCATCGGCGGCGGCCCCGCCTGTTTCAACCCCGAGCCGGTGGCCCCCTTCTTTGACGCCCTGGTCCTGGGCGACGGGGAAGAAGTCATCCTCGAGTTGGCGGCGCTGGTGGCGGCCTGGAAGGCCAACCGGGGCAGCCGCCGGGAGTTGTGGCAGGCCCTGGAGGGCCTGGAAGGCGTCTACGTCCCGGCCCTGTTCCGGATGGATTTCGACGCGGCCGGGGTTCTCAGGGCCATCATCCCCCAGGGGCGCCGGAGTAATGTGGCCAAGCGAGTCCTGGACGATTTGAACCGGATAGCCCTCCCTGCCTCTCCCCTGGTCCCCTCCTGTCAGATTGTCCACGACCGCCTCAGCCTGGAGATTTCCCGGGGCTGCACCCGGGGCTGCCGTTACTGCCAGGCCGGCATGATTTACCGGCCGGTCCGGGAGCGGGACCCGGCCGCGGCCCTGGCCTGGGTGGAGGCAGCCCTGGCCGCCACGGGCTTCGAAGAGGTCTCCCTGCTGAGCCTCAGCATCGGCGACTACGGCCCCCTGGCCGGACTGCTCCAGTCCCTGATGGACCGATTGTCCCCGGCGAAGGTGGCGATTTCGCTGCCTTCCATGCGCGCCGACACCCTCACCCCGGACATGATGGCGCAGATTCAACGGGTGCGGCGCACCGGGCTGACCCTGGCCCCGGAAGCAGGCAGCCAACGCCTGCGCCAGGTCATCAACAAGAACCTCACCGACGCGGCCATCATGGACTCGGCCCGGCGGGCCTTCGCCGCGGGCTGGCAACTCCTCAAGCTTTACTTCATGATCGGCCTGCCCCGGGAGACCCAAGCAGACCGGGAGTCCATCCCGGCCCTGGCCCGGCAGATTCTGGCCGCGGCCCCCCGGGGCAGCCGCCCCCGGCTCAACGTCAGCCTTTCCAGCTTCATCCCCAAGCCCCACACCCCGTTTCAGTGGGAGCGCCAGGAAGATTTGGAGGAGTGCCGCCGCCGGCTCCACGGAGTCAAGGACCGGTTGCGCCAGAAAAACATCCAGACCAAGTGGAACTCTGCGGCCCAGACCTGGCTGGAGGGGGTGTTTTCCCGGGGCGACCGGCGCCTGGCGCCGGCATTGCTGGAGGCCCACCGCCGGGGGTGCCGACTGGACGCCTGGAGCGAACATATGCGGGTGGAACCCTGGGGGGAGGCCTTCCGCGCCGCCGGGGTGGACCCGGACGTCTATCTGCGGGAACGGCGACTGGAGGAACTCTTGCCCTGGGACCACGTGGACTGCGGGGTGAGCCGGGACTTTTTGCTGGCGGAGCGGGCTCGGGCCGATCAGGGGCTGGAGACCCCGGACTGCCGCCGCGAGGGCTGCCAGGACTGCGGCGTGTGCGACCCGGACCAGATCAGTCTCAGGCTGGAGGACTCTGTCGCCCTGCCGCCGGCGCCGCCGCCATCGCCGGCCCCTGGACCGCTTTTGCCCTGCCGCTACCGGCTGACCTACGCCAAGCTGGAGGAAGGCCGCTGGCTGGGGCACCTGGAGATGGTGGCCTCCCTCTATCGCAGCCTGCGCCGGTCCGGGTTGCCCCTGTCATTCTCGGCCGGATTTCACCCCCTGCCCCGGGTCTCCTTTTATGACGCCCTGCCCCTGGGGGTGGAGAGCCTGGCGGAGACCATGGACGTGGAACTGGCCGCGTCCGTGCCCGAGGACACGCTCATGTCCACCCTGAACCGGGTTTTGCCGCCGGGTTTGAAGGTCCTCCAGGCCTGCCGCCTGACCCGGCGCCTGGCTCCGCCCGGGCAGTACGGCGCGGTCTACCAGGTGGAAAGCCGGGCCCCGGTTTTTGAGGCGGGGGCCGCGGCGCACTTCCTGGCTCAAGCAGAATTCATGGTGACCCGGCGCCGGCCCAAAGAGGACCAGCGCCTGGACCTGCGATGCCTGGTGGCCGGGTTGACGGTCCTGGACCCGCTCCACCTGGAACTCTACCTGCGCCGCCAGGAAAAAGGCAACTTCAAGGTGACGGATGCCCTGGCCGCGATTTTCGCCCTTAGCGGCGACCAGGCGCGGGAACTGCGGATTGTGAAGATTAAAAGCATTTAGGAGACTGAAAGCCGCAAGGGCGCGTCTTACGCGCCATTCTTGGTGCGTAATACCGTGTTCGTTTTGTAGGGGCGGGTTTGAAACCCGCCCCTACGAGAGATATCAACAGGTTATCTGAATGGTTTGTTTCATTTCAAAGGGAACACGGTATAAGACGCACCCTTGAAGGGAAATTACCTTTTTGAGCGCAGATTGGTATAAACTGGCGCGTGGAACGCTCCCCAATACACCGGCTGAAAGCTGACCGCTGAAAGCTGATAGCTTTTTTCATATAAATAACCATATGCCCAACTTACTGCTGATCAGCGTAACCGCATGGGACACCCGGGTGGCTTTTCTCGAAGACGGGCGCCTGGCGGAGTTTTACGTGGAAGGCCGGGCCCAAAACGGGCCGGTGGGGAACGTCTACAAGGGCAGGGTGACCAAGCTCTTGCCCGGGATGGCCGCGGCCTTTGTGGATGTGGGCCTGGACCGGCCCGCGTACCTGTTTGCGGAAGATGTCATTGCCCAGGAGGATGAATTTTTCCAGGTCTGGCTCAAGGGGGAGATCGACGAGACCCCGCCCTCGCGGCGGCTCCCCCCCGCCACCATCGGCGATCTGCTTCATGAGGGCCAGGAAGTGCTGGTCCAGGTGTTGCGGGGACCCGCCACCAACAAAGGCGCCCGCCTGACCACCCACATCAGCCTGGCCGGTCATTACCTGGTGTATATGCCCACCCTGACCCAACTGGGGGTTTCCCGCCGCATCAATGACGAGCCGGAACGCCAGCGAATCAAGGCCACCCTGGAAGAATTGCGGCCCGCGGCCGGGGGGATCATCGCCCGCACCGCCTGCCGAGGCCAGAGTCTGGAAAAGCTGACCCGGGAACGGGACCTGCTCATGGGGATCTGGCAGCGCCTCCGGCGCAAAAAGGACCGCGCCCCCTGCCCCAGCCTCCTGCATCAGGAACTGGAGGCCGCCCGGCGCGTGGTCCGGGAGCTCTATTCTCCCGAGGTGGACCGGGTCATGGTGGATAACCCCGCGGCCTTTGAGCGCATCGTCGATTATCTGGAAGCCCTCAATCCCCTGGATAAATACCGGGTGGAACTCCATGCCGGGCCCGAGCCCATCTTCAGCCATTTCGGCCTGGAAATCGATTGGCACAAACTCCTGGCCCCCCGGGTGTGGCTGAAGAGCGGCGGCTACCTGCTCATCGACCCCACGGAGGCCCTCACCGCCATTGACGTCAATACCGGGCGCTTCGTGGGCCGCAGCGTCCTAGAGGAAACCATCCTCAAGACCAACCTGGAGGCCGCCAAGGAAATCGCCCGGCAGTTGCGGCTGCGCAATATCGGGGGCCTCATCGTCATTGACTTCATCGACCAGGAAAAGGCAGTTAACCGGGACCTGGTCTACCAGACCTTGTTGGAGGCTCTGGCCCGGGACCGGGCCAAGACCACGGCGCTGCCCATTTCTCCCCTGGGCCTGGTGGAGATGACCCGGCAAAGAGTCCGGGACAGCCTGGCCCAGACCATCACCGAACCCTGCGGCGCCTGCGGCGGCCGGGGCCTCACGTTGACCCCCCAAATCCTGGCCTGCGACCTTCTCCGGCAGCTGGCAGCGGAGGCCCGGGAATTCCCCGGCCACCACCTGAGCCTTTCGGCGCATCCCCAGGTGATGGCGATTCTTCAGGAGGACGGGGCCGCCCTCCTCAACCGGCTGGCCAAAGAGCACCAGGTAAAGGTGACCCTGAGCCCCCAGCCCCAATTCGCCCGGGACCACTACGAGATCACCCACGAATGGCCGGGGGGGTGAGGCAGGGGTCAGGTTCCAGGTTCCAGGGATCAGGGGCCAGGAAGTTATCAGTTGCCAGTTGCCGGTGGTCAGTGTTTAATGAAACGAAGGCGCCTTGGCGCAGTTAAATGTGGGGTAGGCATGGCCCACCATTTCCTCTCGTCCCCAAGCTCCTGCTTGGGGACGCACTCGGACGCCAAGCTCCAGCTTGGCAATAGGGATGTTACCTACGGGTTGCCAGCATTGAGCAAAGCAGGGCATTGCAGCCAAGCAGATTCCCACGTAGGAGATTGGGAACCAGAAGATATGTTTCACTGATATAAATAGGAAGTGGTTAAATAATGCGTGCACCCGCAGTATGTGATACTTGTGGAACGATATTCCCATCTGACTTTGAAATAGTAGACTCTCTCCATATTTCATTCTCAGGATGTACTTCAGGACATTGCCCTAAATGCGCTGGTATCGGACATATTCCAGAGGGTGTTTACAATTTTATTGGTAATACAATAGAACTTTTAAGCGGTCCAAGTCGGACAGTTTCAGAACTTAAACGTTTGGCAATAATCCTGAGGCAAGCTCGCGAAGAAAGAACCCCACTAGAGCAGGTAAGCAAGAGAATTCAAGAAGAAGTTTCAGAATTATCATCACTCAAGGACTTCTTCCCGCAATCACGATCAGAACTTTACGCATTCTTAACCATAATTATCACAATAATTGGCCTTATCCTTGGCCAGGTAAAGCGAGATCAGCCTCCCAAGATTGAAGTAAACCAAGTGCTAAATTTAATCTGCCAGCCGCAAGAGCCAAGTACCACGAAAGGCCCAAGGTCCGAGGTTAAAATTAAAGCGATGCTAAAAGCGAAGAAAAAAGTTGGAAGAAATGCCCCATGCCCTTGTGGTAGCGGAAAAAAATACAAAAAGTGTTGTCTTGATAAGAAGTAAAGGCTAACAAATCAATGCAGATGACTGTTCGGAAGCGCCATGTATAATTAGTTTGCCCAAACCAAGCTTGGGCCATAACTGCGTTCCCAAGTACAACTTGGGAACGAGAATAAAAAAAAACCTGGTGGGGCGGGCCTCCGTGCCCGCCAACGGAAGGCGGCCAGGGACGGCCGCCCCACCAACATGACGGTAATCAAAAAATCAACCATTGGCCACCGGCCACTGACCACCAACCATGACCACCGCACCCATTATTTTTGTTCTGGTTCCCAAGCTGCGCTTGGGAACCCCATTGATTGGCAAAGCTTTGCTTTGTTGATGTAATCTAATGAGAATAAAATGGTGCGTAGAACGCACCCTACAACTGACAACTGACTACTGACTACTGCCCATGACCACCGCACCCATCATCTTAGGCACCGCCGGGCACATTGACCACGGCAAGAGCGCGCTTATAAAGGCCCTGACCGGGGTTGACCCGGATCGTCTCAAGGAGGAGAAACTCCGGGGGATTACCATCGAGTTGGGGTTCGCCGACCTGACGCTGCCCTCGGGCCAGCATCTCGGCATCGTGGACGTGCCGGGGCACGAGCGTTTTGTGCGCCACATGGTGGCCGGGGCCACCGGCATGGACCTGGTGGCCCTGGTCATCGCCGCGGACGAAGGGGTCATGCCCCAGACCCGGGAGCACCTGGAGATCTGCCAGCTGCTCCGGGTCAAGCAGGGTCTGGTGGTCCTCACCAAGGTGGACCTGGTGGAGGAGGAGTGGCTGGAGCTGGTGGAGGAGGAAGTCCGGGAGGCCCTCAAGGGCACCTTTCTGGACGGCGCCCCCATCGTCAGCTTTTCGGCGGTCACCGGGGCCGGCAAGGAGCACCTGTTGGCCACCCTGGCGACCCTGGCCGCGAGCGTGCCTCCCAAGCCGGTCACCGGCATTTTCCGGCTCCCCATCGACCGGGTCTTCACCATCAAGGGGTTCGGCACCGTGGTCACCGGCACCGCCATTTCCGGCCGGGTGAAGGTGGCGGAGGCGGTGGCCATCTATCCGCCGGAGTTCAAGGCCCGGGTGCGGGGCCTCCAGGTCCACGGGCAGGCGGTGGAGGAGGCGTTGGCCGGGAACCGCACCGCGGTCAACCTTCAAGGGCTGGAAAAGGAGGAGTTGGAGCGGGGCATGGTGGTGGCGCCGCCGGGCGCGCTGATCAAAAGCCGCCGCCTGGACGCCTTTCTAGAGATTTTGCCCAGCGCCCCCCGCCCTTTAAAACACCGTCAGGCGGTGCGCCTCCACACCGGCACCAGCGAGCGGGTGGCCATGCCGCTGATCCTGGACGCCGACGAGATGCCCCCCGGGTCCTCGGGCTACGTGCAGTTTTTCCTCCGGGACCCCCTGGCCCTGAAGCCTGGAGACCGCCTGGTGATCCGCAGCTTTTCCCCGGCCTTCACCTGGGGCGGCGGCCTGGTCCTCCACGTCAACCCGACCCGGCACAAACGGCGCAACCCCGAGGTGCTGGCGAACCTGACGACCCTGTCGCAGGGCGCCCCGGAGGACATCCTGCGCCTGTACCTGTCGGAGGCCGGGGCCGCGGGGCGCTCCCGGGCGGAACTGACGGCCCTCTTGCCCTGGGACCCGGGGGACCTGGCCAACCGGTTGAACGCCCTGACGCGCCAGGGCCAGGGGCTCAATTATGACCAGGAGAATCAGAGGTATCTGTTGGCCGCCACCGCCCAGGAACTGGAGAGCCAGATACAGCGGCTCCTGACCGATTACCACCGCAAATTCCCGCTCAAGCCCGGCCTGTCCAAAGAAGAACTGCGGCGGCAGTTGCCCCCCGCCATGGAAGTGCGCCTGTTTAATTATCTCCTGGGGAATATGTCCCAAAAGAAACAGATCGTCTCGGAAAAAGATCTGGTGCGCCTGGGCACCCATAAAGTGACCCTGGCCCAGGACCAGGAGGACCTATCCCGCCGCCTGGAGGACCTGTACCGCCGGGGCCATTTCTCGCCGCCCACCTTCAAGGAGGCCACCGAGGCGTCCAAGATCGCCGCGGATAAAGTCAAACAGCTCCTCCAGGTCCTGGTCAACCAGGGCCGGCTGGTCAAGGTGAAAGAAGACCTCTATTTCCACCAGGCCGCCATCGAGGCCCTGAAGGCCGCACTCATTGATTTCCTCAAGAAAAACCGGGAAATTACCGTTAATCAGTTCAAGGATCTGACGCAAACCAGCCGGAAATTCACCATCCCCCTCCTGGAATACTTCGACTCCGTCCGCACCACGGTTCGGGTGGGAGAGGCCCGGAGGCTGCGGGAGGGCGTCTGAAGACCAGGAGGGCCTGGGTATCGGCCTGCGAGCCTATCAGGCCGTGGAAAACCCGCTTTTTGGTCATCCTGAGCCAGGCGTAGGGATTCAACTGACTGAAAATGACATATCTTTCCCTCAGTTCCGGGTGACCGGAAAAATCGGTTCTTATAGCGATTGCCAAAAGTTTTCCGCTATGGCACATGCTCCAAGAACCTAAATCCCCCCTACCCCCCTTTTCCAAGGGGGGGAACTTAGCGGAATTCCTTTGAAAGTCCCCCTTTGAAAAAGGGTGATTTAGGGGGATTTAAGAACCATCAATGGAAAGGAACTTTTGGCAAACGCTATAAATGGCTTGCGGCATAGGGGACCCACCATGACCCTCCGGGAAAAGCATGGGCAGTCTGGCCTGATCTTCATCCTCGTTCTTTTAGCGGGGTTAACGTCTCCTTCGGTCTCCCTGGCCCTATCGGCCCGTGACCTCATCATCGTCTTCAACCGCAACCTGCCCGAGAGCCGGGAGGTGGCCGCCTATTACGCCGGGAAACGCCAGGCGCCGGTTACTAATCTGGTGGGAGTCGAGGTTCCCGCTTCGGAAGACATCTCCCGGGATGATTTTGACCGGAAACTGGCGCCCCCGGTAAGAGCAGCAGTGGATAAGCTCAAAGCCCAGGGCCGGACCCCGGCCATCCTGCTCGTTTACGGCATCCCCTTGCGGGTGGGGCCGGCCGCGGTCACCAAGGCCGAGGAGGCTTTCAAGGAACTCGCCCCTCACAAGATCGACGAATATCAAAAACTGGTTTTGGAACAGGTCCGGAGACTGGACCGTTACACGGGGGCCTCGCCTCCCGGGGGCCACCCGCCTCAGAAACTGACCTTACCCACCCAAAAAGTTCTCATCATGGCCCAAGAGTCATTTTTGCGGGGGATGACCTATCTGGAAAAGAAGCCTGCCACCCCGGGAGAGACGGAGGCTCGGGCGGAAGTCATGTCTCTGTTGATCAGGCTGGGCGGGACCTCCCCTGAGGCCCGCGCCTTGATGGCCAAAATGGCCCGGAGCCAGGGGCAGGAGCGCCAGGCCCTGCAACGGCAAGAACTCCTGGGATGGAATGCCGTGATGAATATTGACGTGCAAGAGGAAATGTTTCGCGGTATTTTGCCCAAAACCGCCCTGGAAACCGCTGCGTCCATCCGCTTTACCAACGGCCTCATCGGGGAACTGAAGTTTTGGGAGGATGCCCGGCTCCTGTACGCCAAACGCCAGACCGTAGCCGCGGTGGACAGTGAAATAACCCTGATTATGGCCGGGCTGTATCAGACGGCCGGATGGCTGCCCAATCCCTTTAACCTGAGGTTCAACCAACTGCCGGTTATCGCCCGGGTCAGGGCCAAAACCCTGATGGTGGGCCGCCTGGACGGTCCCACGCCGGCCATGGCCCGGCGCCTGGTGGACGACGCCCTGGAGGTGGAAAAAGCGGGCTTGAGCGGGGTTTTTTACCTCGATGCCCGGGGGCTGACGGGCCAGGCCACCCCCGGCAATTACGTCTGGTTCGATCAGCATCTGCTCCGCCTCTCTGACCTGCTGAAAAAACACTCTGATATGAAGGTGGTCCTGGACAAGCAACCGGGCCTTTTCCCCCCGGGGTCCTGCCCCGATGCCGCCCTCTATTGCGGTTGGTACTCCCTGGCCAAATATGTGCCCGCCTTTAAGTGGAACAAAGGCGCGGTGGGTTATCACGTGGCCAGTTCCGAAGCTACCACGCTCAAGCGGCCGGGCGCCAACGTATGGTGCAAACGTATGCTGGAGGAAGGGGTGGCCGCCACCCTGGGGCCGGTGGCCGAACCCTACCTGTTCTCCTTTCCCCTCCCGGACCAGTTTTTTCCCCTGCTCATGACCGGAAAACTGACCTTGCTGGAAGTCTATTTCCTCACCGTGCCCCAGGTGTCCTGGATGCAACTCCTCATCGGCGACCCCCTGTACCAGCCTTTCAAGAACCATCCCGCGGTCCGGCCCCCCAAAATCACCCAGGAAAAGGCCCCGGAGCAGAAATAGTCGGATAGCGCCAGCAATCCCGCCGGGGAGAGGGGAAATCATGTCAAGCGCCAGGGACCAAACTTCCCGGCTGGCGTTGCCAAGGGGCGGGCCATGGGGTAAAATAGCGCCATGCATCAACGGCGCGGTTTCTGGAGATACCGGTTGACGGGGCGGGAGGCGGCAGCCGGAGCCAACCCAGTTTTCGCCGGACCCCGGCGGGAGGAGTGCCGGCCGTGACCACCATGTCATTTCTGGAGCACCTGGAGGAACTGCGCCGCCGTCTCATCGTCTGCGTGGTGGCCGTTATCATCTGTATGGCGGTCTCCTGGCCCCTGGTCCCCACGGTGCAGCAATTCATCACCCGGCCCTTGCAGGAGCCGTCGGTCACCCAGAAATGGTCCTATGTCCTGGAGTCCTGGGTCACGGAAAAGTTCCCGGACCTCGCCCACCGGGTCGGACTCAAGCCGGAGCCTCCCAAGGTCAACCCCCACCGGCTCAACTACATGGCCCCCCTGGAGCCGTTTTTCGTCCAGATGAAGATTGCCATGATCACGGGGCTGGCCCTGGCTTTTCCTTTCATTCTCTACCAGATGTGGCTGTTTTTTGCGCCGGCGCTTTACCCCAAGGAAAGGAAAATCATCTATTATTTCCTGCCGGTCGGCACGGTCGCCTTTGTCCTGGGGGATTTCTTTTTCCTCAAGCTGGTGTGGCCCCTGATCATCTCCTTTTCCCTGCGCTATGAGAGCGAGTTTTTGTTTTCCATGCTCAACCTGACCCAGTTTGTCAACTTCTGCCTGCGCCTGCTCCTGCTGTTCGGGTTGATTTTTGAACTGCCCCTGATCCTGTTGATCCTGGCCCGGGTCGGGATCGTCCGGGTGGACTTTTTGCGCCGCCACCGGCGGGTGGCGATCCTGCTCAGTGCGGTGGTCGCGGCCTTTCACGCCGACGTGCTCACGATGGCGGCCATCGCCATCCCCATCTATGGTATGTATGAACTCTCTATCGTGACCGTCCGGTTATTCGGCGGCTCCCATAGCCGGGCCGAGGACCTGGAACCGGCCCCGGCGCCGGCGGAACCGGGCCTGGGACCGCCACCGGCGCCGTAATCCCCGGGTGGTCTTGACGATCCGGTCCGGGGCCAGGAAGCTCCTCGCCTTGAATTGCCTGCCCCGGATGCGGCCGCAGACTTCAGGCGCGGTCCCGCCGGGAGGGCCGGGAGGCCCAATTAGATTGACATCTTGATGATCTGACTTATATATTCATTATCTGAATCTGAGGACAGCAGTAAGGTTATTGCATGAGCGCCGACCTGGAAAAACCGGGGACCGATGGGCCTGAGGCCGACAAGCCCAGAACCTGGATGGGACGGATCCTCAGCCGCCTGGCCGGCTGGCTGGGGGGGCAGGAGTTCCATTATGCCGGGTACCTGCCCAGCCGCCCGGGGTTCCTGTTACGCTATACCCTGGACCCGTTCTTCAAACGGGTCGCGGTACACCCGCGCTATCTGGAGCGGCTGCGTGACCTGGCCAGCCAGGGAGCCGTGGTCTATGCCCTGAAATACCGCAGCCATCTGGACTTCCTGTTTTTTAACCGGCGCTACCAGAAGCTGGGAGTGATTGCCCCGGAGGTGGCCTTTGACCTGAATCTCTGGATGTGGCAGCCCCTGTCGCACCTGGTGCAGATCATCTCCGCCGCGGTCAATTATTTTACCCGGCGCCGGTCCTGGCCCAATCCTTTCCAGGATGGCTATTTCCACAAGACCATCCAGGAAAAGCGCGGCTCCCTCCTCTTCCTGGTGGACCAGGTGGGGTTCCGGCAGCGTTTCCTCAAGCCCCGGGAAGACCCCATCCGCCATCTCCTGGAGATCCAGTTGCAGATGGATTTCCCCATTTTCCTGGTCCCCCAGATGATCATGTATGAGAAGGCGCCTTTCCGGGAAAACAAGAGCCTGTGGCAGCTCTTTTTCGGGGACAGCGAAAATCCCGGCAGGTTGCGGAAACTGGGCCTGTGCCTCCTCAGGGCCAAGAGCGCCGTGGTGGAGGTGGCGGAGCCGGTGGATCTCAAGGAGTTCCTGGCCACCGCGCCCACGGACGGCCGCCTGCGGGACCTGGCCCAGCAAATCCGGCGAGAGCTGATTCATCGCCTGGACGTGCAGCGCCGGGTAATTACCGGACCGGTGATGAAATCCCGGGAAGAAGAAATGGAACTCACCCTCACCGACCCGGCCCTGACCCGCGTCATGGAGCATGTCGCGGAAACCAAGAAAAAGAAACTGGCCAAGGTAAAAAAGACGGCCCAGGATTACTTTTGGGAGATGTCCGCTGATCCCCACGTTTTTTACGTCAGCACCATGCATCGCCTGGTGAGTTACCTGTCCCGCCACCTGTTTGACGGCATTGCCTTTGACACCAAGGGATTCGACAAAGTGCGGCAGGCCAGCCAGCGGGGCAGCCTGATCTTCGTACCCTGCCACAAAAGCCATCTGGACTACCTCATCCTCAACAACCTCATCTACAAACACCATATGCAGTCCCCCCGTATCGCGGCGGGCAAGAACCTCTCCTTCTGGCCCCTGGGCCCCATCTTCCGTGGCTCCGGCGTCTTTTTCATCCGGCGCCGGTTCCTGGGCGGCAAGCTTTATGCCGAGGTCCTCCACACCTACATCAAAACCCTGATCAAAACCGGCTACAATCTTGAGTTCTTCATTGAGGGGGGACGCAGCCGCACCGGCAAACTGGTGCTGCCCAAGCTGGGGCTGCTCAACATGGTCCTCCGGGCCTACGACGAAGGGGCCGCGCCCGATATCCTCTTTGTGCCCACCTTCATCGGCTATGACCAGGTGCTGGAGGAAAAAGCCTACCTCCGGGAGCTGGAGGGCGGCAAAAAAGAAGCGGAAACAGTGGGCCAGCTGGTCAATGCCAGAAAATTCCTCAAGAAACGTTACGGCCGGGCTTACATCCAGTTCAGCGAACCCCTTTCCCTGAAGGACTACATGGCCCAGCTGCCGCCACCGGAAAGCGGCGACCTTCAGGCCCGCCAACACGGCCAGGAGTTGTCCTATCGCATCATCCAGGCCATTAACCAGATTTCCGTAGTCACCCCCTTTTCTCTGGTCTGCGCCGCGCTGCTCACTTATCCCCGCAAAGGCGTCTACCGCCGGGAGTTGCTGCAAATCATCCAGGTGCTCTACGATTATCTCAAGGCCCAGGGGGTGCCCGAGGCCGATTCCCTGGAAGACCTCACCCAGGCGGTGGAGGATAATTTGGCCGTGTGTGAATCCCGCAAGCTCGTCACCCCCATCGAAAAGGAAGAGGGCCTCACCGATGAGCTGGGACTGGGCGGCTACAGCATCGATGAGACCAAACGCCCCCTGCTGGAGTACTACAAAAACAACATCCTCCATTTCTTCTTGCCCGTGGCCATGGTCTCGCTCTCCATCCTGGCCCGCCAGGGGTTCGAGTTCAACCGGGAACAAATCCTGGAGGATTATGGCTTCCTGCAGGATTTTTTCCGGAACGAGTTCATCTTCAGCGACCAGGACCAGGAGAGCCAGGTGAGACAAACCCTGGACTACTTGAACGCCCGGGGGGTAGTGATCAATCTCGACCCCCATGAGGCTTCCTATACCCTGTCGGCTTCCGGCCTCAAGGAACTGGCCTACTTCGCCAACCTGCTGTTCAACTACCTGGAGTCCTACTGGGTCGTGTTTCGCTCCATCAAGTATCTCCAGAAAAAGCCCCGGAGCGAGAAGGAATTTTTGAAGCGCATTCAGTCCATCGGCCAGAAACTCCACAAGCTGGGAGAGGTGGAGCGGACCGAGGCCCTGTCGGAAGCTACCTTCCAAAATGCCGTGAAAATTTTCGGGGAAAAGGGGATCGTCCTAAAAAAGGCCCCGGAAGGCAAGGGCGCCACCACCTTCAGCCGGCCTGCCGACGAAGACGCCAGAGAATACTACGGCCGCCAGCTGGCAAGGTTTTTGCGCCGGTAGGGGGTAAGAGAACAGCTTCAGGGGAAGGCCCAGGGACACTTACAGAAAATACAGAAAATACAGAAAAGCAGAAAAGTCAGTGGGGCGGGCCGCCGGGCCCGCCGCCTTCGGTGGAACAGGCTTCCAGCCTAGGCGCCGCACCGGCAAGATGCCGGTGCCACCAATTTAAAGACCTTTTACCCTGAAAAAATCCAAATCCCCCTAAATCCCCCTTTTCCAAAGGGGGACTTTGACCCCCCCTTTGAAAAAGGGGGCCCGGGGGGATTTTTTATTGCCGGGGGTGAGCCGCCGTTGGCTCAGGGTCGTTTCAAGGCCGTGGATTGACGAGAAGCTCAAGGGGCTGACGAAATTTGACGAACGCCACCGTCCGCATCTGAAAAACCGGACTAATACCAATTCTAGTTTTTAATGAAACAAATAGGAGCAGTGGCAGAGATCTTTTAGTTTATGGGTTTCAAGATCCGACAATTCTTGGGCCACAGCATTCATAAGTTCAGCCTCAGAAGAGAAAAGACGGTTTCGGCAAATGTGTCTTTTCAACCACTGCCATAATTTTTCTGCCGGGTTTAGTTCTGGAGAATATGGTGGCAACAAATGAAAACGAATATTTTTAGGAACTTGTAATGTCTTGGATTTATGCCAGCCGGCTTGATCCACACCTTTTGTTTGAACCCTAATTTTCGAACCACGTGCCAAATAGCAGCCTGGCTCATTTGCACACCAAATTCTGTGGATACCGCCGCTTTTAATTTGGCCAGGGTCCAATGGATAAACTCTCCCTGATGAGTACGGCCTTCTTCCAGCCAGCGGCCTACTTGCTGGAGTTGTTCCGGGCTGAGTTTGGCAGGCTTATGACCCTTTGTTTCATCCATTAACCCTTCTACGCCTTTGGAGGAAAAGCGTTTTGTCCACCGCCATAGCGAGACCCGACTTGTTCCCAAAATGCTGGTCACCAGATGGATAGGATGATGGGCGCTGCTAATAATTGCTTGTAATCGTAAGCAAATTTTGTGATCCGGGACATTATTTAATGCTTCTTTGGCTTTTTGGACTAAATCACCATTGATCACCTCTTTAGGACGCGGCATGGCTTTCTCTCCCATCCCAGTTTTTAGGATGAGAGCAGGACTATATTTGTTTCATGTCAATATAAAAATAGTATAATTGTTCCTAAGACGCAGCCTCCCGGAACCGGGGCCAGCCCTGCCCCTTTTTGCCGCATCAGGAGTGCCGCCATGATACTTTTTTTCCCGTGGCGACCGCCCCGGTTTTCATAACCCTAAGCATTGCCGGCGCCCATCAAGGCGGCGGTTAGCAATTAAACCCGCGGCCAGCCCCATTTCGCACTTTCATTCTCGCTTGACTTCTTGACTTATGGAATATTATCTTTTAGGATGTACTCGTGGGTATTTTCACAATCCCTGAACAAAATTTGTTATACAAATATTCTGAGTAAACGGAAGGTACCTTTATGGCAGCCGAAACACGAGATCCAGTAGGTCAAGTTATGGTGATAGGCGCCGGGATCGCCGGGGTGCAGGCGGCCCTGGACCTGGCTAACTCTGGTTTCTATGTCCACTTAGTGGAAAAGAAGTCGGCCATCGGCGGGGTCATGGCCCAGTTGGACAAGACCTTCCCCACCAATGACTGCTCCATGTGCATCATCTCCCCCAAATTGGTGGAATGCGGTCGGCACCTGAACATCGAAATTCACACCCTGTCCGAAGTGAAGGCCATGAGTGGTGCGCCGGGGAATTTTACGGTCAGCGTGGAGAGAGAGCCGCGTTACATCGATCCCAGCAAATGCACCGGCTGCGGGACCTGTACCGAGGTCTGCCCGGTGCAGGTGCCCGACGACTTTAACCTGGGGCTGGCGGAAGGCAAGGCCGTTTACCGCCTCTATCCCCAGGCCATTCCCTCCACCTTCGCCATCAAGAAAGCGGACCGGGCCCCCTGCACCGTTACCTGCCCGGCTGAAATTCAGGTCCAGGGCTATGTCCAGCTGATCAAGGCGGGCAAGCCTGCGGAAGCCTTGAAACTGATCATGGAACGGCTGCCCCTGCCGGGAGTCTTGGGGCGGGTCTGTCCCCATCCCTGCGAAGACAAATGCCGTCGCAAGGAACTGGATCAACCGGTGGCCATTTGTAGTTTGAAGCGCTTTGCGGCCGATACCGTACAAGTTGAAGATATCCCCTTGCCCCAGGCTGAGCCCCGGGGTGAGAAAGTGGCCATCGTGGGCAGCGGCCCGGCCGGCATGACCTGCGCCTATCACCTGGCCCTGCGGGGCTACCGGTCCACCGTGTTCGAGGCCCTGCCCAAGGCCGGCGGCATGTTGCGGGTGGGTATCCCGGATTATCGCCTCCCGAAAAATATCCTGGATCAAGAGATTGATAATATCCTGCGCCTGGGTGTCGAACTGAAGACCAATACCGCCATGGGGCGGGATTTCACGCTGGATGACCTGACGAAACAGGGCTACAAAGCTGTCTTTCTGGGGGTGGGCTGTCATGTGGGCAGCAAGATGAACGTCCCCAGGGAAGATGCGGAAGGCGTGATCCAAGGGGTGGATTTTCTCCGCCGTCACGCCCTGGGCGAGCCTCAGCCGGTGGGCAAGAAACTGGCGGTCATCGGCGGCGGCAACGTGGCCATGGACGTGGCTTGCACCGCCCGGCGCCTGGGTTCTGAGGTCACCATCGTCTATCGCCGTTCCCGGGAAGAGATGCCGGCCCATGGCCATGAAATCGAGCAGGCCTACTGTGAAGGGGTCAATCTGGAATTCCTGGCGGCCCCGGTGGACGTCGTGGTCAAGAACGGCAAAGTGGCCGGGCTTAAAGTACAGCGCATGGAGTTAGGCGAGCCGGATGCCTCCGGGCGCCGCTCACCCGTGCCCATCCCCGGTTCGGAATATATCCTGGACGTGGACATGGTCGTCCCCGCCATCGGCCAGAAAGCCAACCTTTCCTTCCTGGAAGGGACCGGCATCAAGTTGTCCAAGTGGGGCACCATCGAAGTCGATGAAGTCACCTATCAGACCTCCCGGCCGGGGGTGTTTGCTGCAGGCGACGTGCACACGGGTCCCTGGATCGCCATCGAAGCCGTGGGCGGCGGCATTGAAGCCGCGGAATCCATCGACCGTTACCTCCGTGGCATTGATATGAAAGAAGGCCGCCGGGAAGGCAAGGAAGCCCACGAGCGGTGGCGGGAGCTGCCCAAGGACGAAGAAGGGGCGCCCCGGGCGGAAATGGCCACGCTGCCGCCGGAAGTCAGCTGCCAGTGTTTCGATGAAATCGCCAAGGGCTTCACCGAAGCCCAGGCCCAGGCCGAGGCGGCCCGCTGCATCAACTGCGGTATCTGCTCCGAGTGCATGGAGTGTGTGGCGGCCTGCCAGGCCGGGGCCATCGACCATAGCATGAAGCCCGAAGCCAAAGAGGTCAACGTCGGGGCCGTGATCCTGGCCCCGGGCTTTTCAGTCTACGATCCCAAGAAGTACGACTCCTACCACTATGCTTCTTATCCCAACGTGGTGACCAGCCTGGAGTTCGAGCGCATCTTGAGCGCCTCCGGGCCGTTTGCCGGCCACCTGGTGCGGCCCTCGGACCACGCCGAGCCCAAGAAGATCGCCTGGCTCCAGTGCGTGGGCTCCCGGGACCTGAACCACTGCGACAACAGCTTTTGTTCCTCGGTCTGCTGCATGTATGCCATCAAGCAGGCGGTCATCGCCAAGGAGCATTGCAAAGACTATACGCTGGACGCGTCCATTTTCTTCATGGACATGCGGACCCACGGCAAGGACTTCGAGAAGTATTACTGGCGGGCCCAGGACGAACACGGGGTCCGCTTCCTGCGCTCCCGGGTCCACACCATTGATGCAGTGCCGGGCGCCGAGGACGTGGCCATCCGCTACCTCTCGGAGCAGGGTGAGTTGAAGACGGAGGTCTTCGACATGGTGGTCCTGTCGGTGGGGCTGGAATCCTCCCAGGATGCCCTGAAATTGGCGAAAACCATGGGTATCGACGTCAAACCCGAAACCCGCTTTGCCGACACCTCGCCCTTCACGCCGGTCAACACCAATAAAGACGGGGTGTTTGTCTGCGGCGTCTTCCAGGGCCCTAAAGACATTCCCCAATCGGTCATGGAGGCCTCCGCCGCGGCCGCCGCGGCGGGCGAACTGTTGTATGAGGCCCGGGGCACCGCGGTCAAAAAGCGGGAACTGCCGCCGGAGATCGACGTCGCCGGCCAGGAACCCCGGGTGGGCGTCTTTGTCTGCAACTGCGGCATCAACATCGGCGGGGTGATCAACGTCCCGGCCCTCACTGAATACACGGCCTCTCTGCCCGGGGTGGTCCTGGCCGACCAGAACCTGTTCACCTGCTCCGCCGACACCCAGGTAAATATCCTGGCGGCCATCGCCGAAAACAAGCTTAACCGGGTGGTGGTGGCGTCTTGCAGCCCCCGGACCCACATGCCCATGTTCCAGGAGACCATCCAGCAGGCGGGCCTCAACCCCTACCTCTTCGAGATGGCTAACATCCGGGACCAGGACTCCTGGGTGCACATGCACGAACCGGAAAAGGCCCTGGAAAAGGCCAAGGACCTGGTCCGGGGCGCGGTGGCCCGGGTGGTGCAACTGGAACCCCTGCACAAGCAGGCCTTTCCGGTGACCAAAGCCGCCCTGGTCATCGGCGGCGGCGTCGCCGGCCTGGAAGCGGCCCGGTCCGTCGCCGACATGGGCTTTCAGGCCTACCTGGTGGAACAGGGCGACAAGTTGGGCGGCCAGGCCTGGAACCTGGTGGTCAGTTCCCGGGGCTACAACTACCGGGGCTACCTGGAAGACCTGATTAAGGAGGTGGAGAAGCACCCCGGCATCGAGGTCATTTTCAACTCCACCGTCAAGGACACCAGCGGCTTCGTCGGCAACTTCGCCTCCGTTGTCCAGACCCCCAAGGGCGAGCGCCAATTGGACCACGGCGTCACCATCATGGCCACGGGCGGTCAGCCTTACCTGCCGGAGGAGTACCTCTACGGCCAGAACCCCAACGTCGTGACGCTCTTTGAGATCGATAAGCTTATCGCCGCCAAAGACGCCAAGGCAACCGGCGCCCAGCAGGCGGTCTTCATCCAGTGCGTCGACTC